>Ga0207416_1001115_pt1 | contig 38324 bp, 37 predicted proteins | sample PaiPotPPM11metaG_FD_184107 | JGI IMG/M metagenome (GOLD analysis project Ga0207416, IMG submission 184107) | Iron sulfur acid spring bacterial and archeal communities from Banff, Canada, to study Microbial Dark Matter (Phase II) - Paint Pots PPM... ...
ATCGAACTGTCACAACTCCAACGCACGCTCCTCGAGCTGCTGGGCGTGCCCCTCGAGGCCTACCAATAGGCCTCCAAGGGCCTCGGGAAAATCGCGAAACTCCGCCTCGCGACCTGCGGAATGTCGGCCGTACCACTCCAGAGCCGTCTTTCCGCCGACGTGAAACCCCCTTATTTGCTGCTGAAGCACGGCGAGGCTTGGGTGCAGCTGAAGCGGCTCGCCGGGCCGGCGGTAGATGCCTCTTCCCAGACGCTGAAGCCAGCCGGTGCGGACGTAGTGAACGGCAAGGTCGGCGGAGATCCCCATCTCGGCAAGCCGAGCCGACGTCACGGGCGAACCTGAGGGCAGTCGGGTATAGAGAGACTTTAGTTTGCTAGGATTAGTCGTAGTCACACTACGATTATACTGACTAATCTAATAACAAGCAACACCTGAATATCAACCAAGTATGTATTGTCGTAGCTACACTACGATAACGCCACCTTTTCAAATAAACGACACTCTGGCAAAAGACCCGACGAACTCTCGCACAACGTCCACTATCAGAGAAACATGCGGGACGGATCGAGACCCCGGAGTAGTTTGAGTTCGTCACCGGTCGGCGCCTCGAGCCGCCGCACATCCGGCGCGACCTCCAACTCGAAACCGGTCTGCTCGCGCACCTGCTCGCGTTCCGCGCCCGGCTGCAGCGCCACGAGGCGCATGCGTCCAGTCCCGGGGTCGAAGTCCATGAGCGCGAGGTCCGTCACGAGCGCGGTGACGCCGCCGAACAGGAGGCCGGCCCGGCGCCGTCCGCCCCCGCCGTCGATCTGACCCGGGCTGGTCACGAAATCCAGTCGCTCCACGAACCGGCGCCGCTCGTGGCGGGTGACGATCATGATCTCCCGGCACAGGCAGGCGATGTCGCAGGCGCCGCCGCTGCCGGGGAGGCGCACCTTGGGCCGCTCGACCGTGCCGATCACGCTCGTGTTGATATTGCCGTACGGGTCGATCTGCGCCCCGCCGAGGAAGCCGTAGTCGAAATAGCCGCGCTGCGCGTACAGGAAGATCTGCGTGATCGACGGCAGCGCGACGGCGCGGCGCGCGGCGCGCATCTCGTTCGTCGAAATCGGCAGACGTCCGGGGTCTACCTCCAAGCCGATCGATCCGCCCTCCACGACGATCGTCAGGCCGGGGGCGTGCGTCGCCCGCGCGAGCGCGGACGCGAGCAGCGGGATTCCCACGCCGGCGAACACCACTTTGTTGTCGGCGAGCAGCCGGCTCGCCGACACTGCCAGCAGTTCGGAGGGGGTGTAGGTCGCCGTCACCGGCCGGTCAGCTCCTCCGCCGCCCGGCGCTGCCGGGCGAGCCGCGCCGCCCCGAATTTGTCCAGGTACGCCTGCGGGGTCGGCGGTCCGTACACGTACTCATCGAGATAGGCGCGCGCCGCGGCGACACCGTCCGCGCCGACCCGCCGGGCATAGCCGTCGATGTGCTCGAGATCCACGTCGTACAGGCCGTACATCTCGTGCGGGTACGCGCCGTACGGAGCTTCGACGACGGCGTCCACGGCGAAGAACGGGATCACCGTGCGGTCCGCGGTGCGCCGGATCTCGTCGGGCTCTACGATCTCTTCGGCGCTGAGCACGACCGTTTGGGCGGCCGCGGCGATGTCCGCGTCCATGTGAGGGTAGCCGTCGATCTGCGCATTGCCAAACCGGTCGGCGCGGTGGACGTGAATCAGCGCGACCTCCGGGAAGAGCGCCGGCACCAGGCAGAGTTGTTCCCCGGTGAACGGGCAGGTCATCGTTTTCGCCCCCGTGGTGCGCAATAGGTCCGAGCCGAGCATCGAGAGGGTGGGGAGGAACGGCACGCCCATCGCCCCGGCGTGATAGCGTAGGCCGATCGCGAGATGGCTCCACTCCTCGAAGCGGGCCTGCCCGCCCTCGACAAACTCGCGGACGATGCGAGACAGCCCCCACGGCAGACCGATGCCGACCCAGCTCGTGACGATCTCGCGGCTGGCGCCCGCGGCCAGAAAGAGTTCGCCCTCATAGCACATCAGGCTGCGGGACAGCACGACGTCGCGGCGGCGCTGACGAAGGACTTCCCGCAGTAGCAGCGTCGGCGTCCGGGAATAGAGGCAGCCCCCGATCGCGATGTGATCGCCGTCGTGCACCAGGGCGGCGGCGTCCGCGATCGACATCCGTTTGTCGCGCGGCGCCCGCGCTTTGGCTTCGAGCCTGCGCCGGGCGTCGACGAAGGTCACAGGCGGCCGCTCCGTCTTAGGCATGCACCCGCCTCGCGCCGGGACGCAGTTTGGGCAGGACCTCGTGCGCGATCACCTCGAGCTGCTCCGGCCGGTACTCGGACGGGATCAGGACGATGTGCTCCACCCCGGCCGCAAGATGCGCCGCGAGCTGCTCCGCGCACTGCGCCGGCGTGCCCCGGATCGCGCTCTCCGGCGTCGACTCGCTCCACGGGGCGACATCAAAATACCGGCCGATGAACGCCTTGATGCCGCGGTCCGCTTCTTCGTACGAGGCCGCCACACAGATCGGCAGCTGGCTCACGTTGCGCAGCTCGGCGGGATTGCGGCCCTGCTCCTCGGCGAAGCCGCGGATCCTGGCCCACGTCGCACGGAAGGTGTCGGGCGTGTAGAAGTACGTCAGCCAGCCGTCGCCGTACCGGGCGACGCGCCGGAGCACGCGGTCGACGTAGCCCCCGATGAACAGCGGCGGGTGCGGCCGCTGAAACGGTTTCGGCAGCATCACCGCCTGGTTGAAGACGTAGTTGTCGACCGAGCCGTCGACCCGGTCCTCGGTCCACAGCCGCCGCATGATCTCGAGATTTTTGACGAAAATCTTGCCGCGCTCGGCAAACGGGACGCCGCACGCCTGGAACTCGCGCTCGTACCAGCCGGCGGCGAGACCCAGCGCCAGCCGTCCCTTCGAGATCTGGTCGAGGCTGGCCAGCTCCTTCGCCAGGATCACGGGATTGCGCAGCGGCAGAACGAGCACCCCGATGCCCAACTGGAGCCGCTGCGTCCTCGCCGCAATCGCGGTGAGGGTCGCGAGGGACTCAAGAAACGGGAATGGCCGCTTGGTGCCGAGCAGGATGTGGTCCCACGCCCACACGGAGGCGAACCCAAGGGACTCGGCGTGCGAGGCGTAAGCGAGGATCGCATCAGCGCTGGGAGTGTCCGGCGCTGGACAAAAATTCTCCAGCGCCACCCCGAACTGCGGCTCGGGCATCAGCGTTCTCCCTCCGTGTTCTTCTGCCGCGCGTCGAGCGCGCGCAGCACCCGCTCCGGGGTCATCGGCAGCTCCCTCAGGCGCACGCCGGTCGCGTTCTCGATCGCGCTCGCGATCGCCGCCGGCGGCGGGCCGGTGGGCGGCTCACCGATCCCCCGTGCCTGGAACGGGCCTTTCCCCTCGCCGGACTCGACAATCACCGCCTGCACGTCGGGCAGGTCGAGCGCCGTCGGGATCAGGTAGCCGGCAAACAACGTGCTGAGGTTGTTGCCGTTCTCGACCACGACCTCCTCCGTGAGCGCCTGGCCGATCCCCATCACCGCGCCGCCCTGAATCTGGCCTTCGACGCTCTGCGGGTTGATGGCCTGGCCGACGTCGTGGCACGCCGCGTACTTGAGCAGGCGGACCGCGCCGGTCTCCGTGTCCACTTCCACTTCCGCGGCGTGGCAGCCGTACGTGAAGTCCGGGAAGGTCCGTCCCTGGCCGGTCGCAAGATCCACCGGCGGAGCCTGCTCCGCGTGAAAGGTCGCGAGGTGGGCCGCCGGGATGCCGCGCCGCCCGCACTCGGCGACCATCCGGGCGAGCGCAATCCTCCGGTCCGGGCTCCCGCTCACCGCGACGTGGTCGTCCGCGAAGTCCAAGTCCGCCTCCGCGGCCTCCAACAGCGCCGCCGCGACCGGCGCGACCTGTGCGCGCAGCTCGCGCGCTCCCAGGAGCGCGGCGTTGCCGGACATGTACAGCTGGCGCGTGGCGAACGTGCCCCCGGCGAGCGGGGTGAGCGCGCTGTCGCCGAAGTGGACGGTGACGCGATCGAGCGAGACGCCGAGCACCTCCGCGGCGATCTGGGCGAGGACGGCCGACTGGCCGCCGCCGAGGTCGGGCACGCCCGAGCGGATCACCAGCGACCCGTCGGCCTCGAACCCGAGCCAGGCGCTCGCGCGGTCTCTGAACCACACCGTCCGGCCGTACGGCTGGATGTTGCAGGCGAAGCCCCGGCCGATTCTGGCCGACGGCCCGGACGGACGGCTACGCTCGCCGAGCGCGGCGGTGGCACGGCGCACAAGCTCGGGGAGCGCGACGTGTGTCTCGACGCTCTCGCCGGTCGGGAGGCGGTCGCCCTTCGCCAGGAAGTTGCGCGCCCGGATCTCCTCCGGCGTGAGGCCGAGCCGTTCCGCGAGCGCGTCCATCTGCGACTCGTAGGCGAACGTGACCTGCATCGCGCCAAACCCGCGCATCGCGCTCGACGGGACGTTGTTGGTGAAGGCCGCGCGGGCGTCGATCGCGACGTTGGGGATCTTGTACGGGCCGCCGCCGGTGACGAGCGCCGCGAACAGCACGCGCGGACTGAGCAGCGGGTAGGGGCCGGCGTCGGCGACCAGCGAGATCTCCTGCGCGACGAGGCGGCCGTCGCGCGCGGCGCCGGTCTTGTACCGCATCGTGAACGGGTGCCGCTTCGGCCGGGCGAGCAGCGAGTCGTACCGGCTCCACGTCATGCGCACCGGCTGCCCCGTCTTCCACGCCAGCAGCGCGAGAAACGGCTCGACGGTCATGTCCTCCTTGCCGCCGAACCCGCCGCCGAGAAACGGCGCCACCACGCGCACGCGGTTGTGCGGCACCCCGAGCATCTCCGCGATCTCCCGGAAATGCTCGATGACCTGGGACGATGCCCGGATGTTGACCACGCCCTGCGCGTCGATCCAGGCGACGCCGGCCTCGGGCTCGAGGTAAGCGTGGTCCACGCGCTGGGTGCGGTAGGTGTGCTCCACCACGACGTCCGCGCGCCGGAACCCCTCGGCGAGGTCGCCCCGCCGCAGCGTCCAGTGCACGAGCACGTTGTCCCGGTCGTCGTGGACGCGCGGCGCGCCGGGCCGGAGCGCGTCTGCGGCGTCGAACAGCCCCGGCAGTGGCTCGTACTCGATCTCGATCGCCTCGAGCGCCGTCTGGGCCCGCGCCGGCGAATCGGCCGCCACGAGCGCCACGGGTTCGCCCTGATAGCGCACCCGCCCGTCGGCGAGAACCGGTGTGGCAAACCGGATGAGGCCGATGCCGGTGGGATCTTCCTCGACGGCGTTGTGGGGCACGTCGCTCGCGGTCAGCACCGCCGCGACGCCCGGCATCGCGCGGGCCCGCGCGACGTCGAGCCGGCGGATGCGCGCCGCCGCATGCAGGGACCGGAGGACCGCGCCGGCGAGCATCCCCGGCAGCTGCCAGTCCGCCGCGTAGCGGGTGGCGCCGCGGATCTTGTCGACCGCGTCGAACCGGGGCTGCGGTCTGCCGATGACCCGGTAGGCTACGCGCCGGCTATCCACGTGCCGAGAGCCGCGACCTCGACGCCCGCCGCCTCGAGCATGCCCCGGAGCATGCGCACGGCCGCGCGCGAGGGCGCATGATCGCCGTGCAGACAGATCGTGTCCACCTGCACCTCGACGGCCGTCCCGTCCACGGCGGGAATGCGTCCCTCCCGCACGGCGGCGACCGCGCGGCGGCACATTGCCTCCGGATCCATCAGCATCGCGTCGGGACGGCGCCGGCTGGCGAGCATCCCGTCCGGCATGTAGGCCCGGTCCAGGAAGAACTCGCGTGCCACTCGCAGGCCGGCCGCCCGGCTCCGGTCGGCGAGCCGCGAGTGCGGCGTCGCGACGATGGCAAGGTGAGGATCGAGGCGCTTCACCGCGGCGGCGATCGCCCCGGCCGCGCCCTCGTCCACCTCTGCGACGTTGTAGAGCGCGCCGTGGGGCTTGACGTGCTGGAGGCGACCGCCGAACGCCTCGACCATGCCGCGCACCGCCGCCACCTGGTAGAGGACGAGATCGTCGACCTCCTGCGGCGTGAGATCGATCTTGTGCCGTCCGAACCCGATGAGGTCCTGATAGCCGGGATGCGCGCCGATGGCCACGGAATGGCGCCGCAGCAACTCCACGGTCCGCCGGATCGTCGCCGGATCGCTCGCGTGAAAGCCGCACGCGATGTGCGCGGACGTGAGATACGGCGCGATCTCCTCGTCCTGCCCCATCGGCCACGGGCCCAGTGACTCACCCATGTCCGCGGAGATGTCCACGCGGCGTCGTGCCGCCGTCATCGATGGACCTCCCTCAAGATGCGTCGAGAATTCCAGTGCGGTTCGGGTCAACTTCGGCCCAGCGCTGCGCGAGCCCTCTCCCGCCCACACGGCAGGGCGGGCGCACGCGCGATGAGAACGGTTCCTACCATGAGCGAAATCGGTGGAACGGATTGGCAGCGCCGGCGGCGGCCGGTGGACAGCGTGCTGGAGACGGCGGGGCTGACGCCGCTCGTCCGGCTCCGGCGGGTGACCGGTGGGTCGGCCGCGGCGGTGTTCGGCAAGCTCGAGTACTTCGGGCCCAGCGGCAGCGTCAAAGATCGCATCCTTCCATATATTGTGGCGGAAGCGGAGCGCCGGGGGGAGCTTCGGCCCGGCATGATGATCATCGAGGGGACGACCGGCAACACCGGGATCGCCACCGCGATGGTGGGCGCGGCCAAAGGCTACAGGGTCATCATCGTGATGCCCGAAGGCATGAGCCGCGAGCGGCAGGACGTGATCCGCGCCTACGGTGCCGAACTGGTGCTGACCCCCGGCGGCGAGAGCGACGTCGACCTCGTCCTCGACAAGGTACGTCAGCTCAAGGCCGAGCACGGCGCGAACATCTGGGAGGTCGGGCAGTTCACGAACGCCGACAACGTACGCGCGCATACCAAGACGACCGGGCCGGAGATCTGGGAACAGACCGACGGGTGCGTCGACGCCTTCGTCGCGTCGCAGGGGACCGGCGGCACGCTCACCGGCGTGAGTGCCTACCTCAAGGCCCGGAGGCCGGACGTGTTGTGCTTTGCGGTCGAACCGGCGGAGTGCGCGATCCTGGCGGGCCGCGGCTGGGGTCCGCACCGCATCGAAGGGATCGGCGACGGGTTCATTCCGGAGGTGCTGGACCTCCGGTGGGTGGACGGGGTCGTGACGGTCTCCTCGGACGATGCGGTGGCGATGGCGCGCCGGCTGGCGCGCGAGGAAGGGATCTTCTGTGGAATTTCCTCGGGATGCAACGTGGCGGCGTGTCTGAAGCTCAGCCGCCGTTATCCGGCGCTCAAGACGATCGTGACGATGATCAACGACAACGGCCTGCGCTACCTGACGACCGAGCTCTGCGGCGCGGCCCCGGAGATCACCGTACCCGACCGCGAGCACGCGCCGCGGCCCGAGGACGCCCGCCGGCTCGCCGCCAAACGGCTGACGGTCGTGGAATGACGGCGTCGTGACGCCGACTCGCAAGCGCACCTGACGGGAAGCGGCGGGGCGCGCGGCGAAGCGAGACGGCGACGACGGCCATTCAGCCGGAGGTTCGGCATGCGAATCGCGTTGTGCCAACTCGTCTCGTCCCCCAAGAAATCCGAAAATCTCAATGCTGCGGTCCAGGCGATCGGGGAGGCCAAGCGGCGGGGCGCGGATCTCGCGCTGCTGCCCGAAGTGTTCATGGCCTTTCTGCACCCGAAGGACCCCACGACGGCGGCCGAGATCGCCGAGCCCGTGGACGGGCCGTTCGTTTCCGCGCTCGCCGCGGAGGCGCGCGCACAGCACCTCTACGTCGGCTGCGGCCTCTGGGAGCAGGTACCGGGCGAGCGCGTGCGGGCGCTCAACACGACGGTGCTGCTCGGACCCGACGGGCGCCTCGTGCTGGCGTACCGTAAGACGCATTTGTACGACGCCTTCGGCTACCGGGAGTCGGACCGGATCGTGGCCGGCAACGAGCCGCCCGGCGTGGTGCGGACGCCGCTCGGGACGTTCGGCCTCCTGGTCTGCTACGAACTGCGCTTTCCGGAACTCACCCGCCGGCTCGCGCTGGCCGGGGCTGAGGTGCTGCTGCTCCCGGCGGCGTGGATCGCCGGTCCCCTCAAAGAGTCGCATTGGAACGCGTTGATCCAGGCGCGCGCCATCGAAAACACGATCTTCGTGGCCGCGGCCAACCAGACCGGCAACGTCTGCACCGGCCGCAGCATGCTGGTTGATCCGATGGGCGTGTCCGTCGTAAACGGCGGAGAAGAGGCCGGCGTGATCGCCGGCGATATCGATCTCGCCCGCATCGCGAGGGTCCGGGAGAAGCTCCCCGTCCTGCAGCACCGCCGCGAGGCGCTCTACACGGCACCTTCCGGCGAGGGCAGGCCTGCCGCCGGAGTGCGCCGGTAAACAAGCCCGCCCCACCGGCCGTACGGCTCGGCCTTGCGATCCGCGCCGCGGAGCAGCGGGACGAGGAACTGGCGCTCGCGTGCCGGCTCGGCTACGGCGCGGTCGAGATCAGCATGGACGGGACCGGACTTGTGTTCGGCGGCCGGCTCCATCCGGAGCGCCTCCGCGAGGCGCTCCGCGCGTTCGCGGGGCATCCGTTCACCTACTCAGTGCACAGTCCGAGCAGCCTCGATCTGCGCGACCGGCGCAACCGCGAGGCGCAGATGGACCTCGCGCGCGCCACGCTGCGGTTCAGCCGGGAAGTCGGGGCGCACGTGCTGGTGATCCACTTCGAACGGCGCAGCGACGATCGGAAGGACGAAGCCGCGTTCACAGACGCGATCCTGCGTCTCTCCGACGAGGCCGGCGACGTGCTGCTCGGCATCGAGAACATCGAGGTCGAGCGGGTCGAGCCGGTGGTGGAGCGGGTCGGCGAGATCGGCCGGCCGAACGTGATCATGACCTTCGACGTGGGGCACGCGGCGCTCGCCGCCGCCCAGTTCGGCTTCGATTTGATGGACGCGGTCCGGACAGCGCGGCCGGTCGTCGGGCACCTGCACGTGAACGACAACTTCGGACGCTACGATCCGCTCCGCCTCGAGAACTTCACGCTGTACCGCACGCAGACGCCGGCGGATACGTTCCCGCTTGGCAAGGGCGACCTGCACCTGCCGGTCGGGTGGGGGGCGCTCCCCTTAGAGCAGGTGTTCGGCGCCCTGCGGGGGTACCGCGGCACTGTGATACACGAATACCGCTATCAGCTGTTTGCGGCCAGCGTGGAGGCGGACTTCGCCCGGGCGCGTGCCCTCGTGGACACATTCGACGAGGGCGTCCGTTAAGGATCGCGCACCGGTGCATTAAGAAAATGGTGCCGGCCGGACGGCCCGAATTCCGGATGCACACAGCGGGCTTCATTCACAAGGGGGTGAAAGTTCGTGAGACGGCATAGCAGGATGCGCGGACTGGTAACGGTGCTGCTCGCCCTGATGGTCGCCGTCGTGCTTATCCCGGCGGCGGGTCTACGGACCGCGGGGGCCGCCGCGCCGGCGACCCTCAACGTCTACATCAACGGCGACACGAATATCTTGGACCTGTGGAGCAAGTCGCTGCTCCCGGCGTTCAGCAAGCGCTACCCGCAGTACCGCGCCAACATGGTCGGGCTGATGCACGGCAACGGCGGCCAGGGCGTGCTCGACAAGCTCATCGCCGCCAAGCGTGCGGGCCGGACGACCGACGTGGATCTCTGGGAGACCGAGCCGTCCATGGTCGAGCAGGGGATCCCGGAGGGCCTCTGGGTCAAGCTGTCCGACAAACTGGTCCCCAATCTCGGGAAGGTGCCGGCCGAGAAGATCGCCGCGACCGGCGGGTACGGCGCGCCGTACCGCGGGTCGTCGGTCGTGATCGGCTACAACAGCCAGTTCGTGAAGAACCCGCCCAAGACGTTCGACGACCTGGTGGCGTGGATCAAGGCGAACCCCGGCAAGTTCACGTACTGCGACCCGAACACCGGCGGCTCCGGCCAGGCGTTCGTCTCGGCGGCGATCTACCGCTTTGCCAGCCCGGAGAAATTCGCCGGCAACGCGTACGATCCGAAGGAAGAGACTGCGTGGGAGCCCGCCTGGAAGTTGCTGCGCGATCTCCAGCCGGCGATGTACAACAACGGGTTCCATCCGAACGGCAACGTCGCCGTACTGCAGCTCCTCGGCCAGCAGAACATCTACATGGCGTCGGTCTGGTCCGACATGGGCCTCGACTTTTCCAAGCGCGGGCTCGTGCCGAAGACCGTGAAGTTCGAGCAGATCTCGCCGCCGCTCTTCGGCGGCGACTCGACCGTCACGCTCCCCTCGTTCTCCGCGCACCTGGAAGGGGCGCTGACGCTCCTCAACTGGCTGCTCACGCCGGAAGCGCAGCAGATGGTGATCTCGGACGTCTCCGGCTATCCCGGCGTGGACTGGAAGTACATGCCGGACTCCGTCCGCAAGCAGTTCGCGGACGTCGCGAAGCCGTACTCGCCGCTGCCCAACGCGAAGTATCTCGCGGACATCAAGCGGCTCTGGCACGACCGGGTGGCGGCCGGACAGTAGACGGCGCCGGTGACCGGCACCGGCCTGGATCCTCACGCGGCGACGCCGGTGCCGCGGCGTCGTGAGGGGCTGCGGCAGGGAGCACTGGGGCTTGCCCTGGTGCTCCCGCCGCTGCTCGTGCTCGCCTTCCTCGTGGCGCTGCCGGCCGTGACGGCGGTGATCGAGACGCTGACGCCGGCCGGCGGCGGCGGCCCGACGCTCGCCAACTACGCCCGCGTGCTCGGGGCGCGGACCCTGCGTGCCGACATCGTGTTCTCGGTCGGCATCACGCTCGTCTCCGTCGCCGTCGTCTTCGCGCTGAGCTATCCGCTGGCGCTGTACCTGCGTTTTTCGCGGGGCCGCGCGGCACGCGTGCTCGGCGTCCTCTTCGTCGTCCCGCTGTTCGTGCCGGTCGTCATCGCCTCGTTCGCGATGATCACGTTTCTCGTCAATCACGGGTTCGTGTCCACGCTGCTGTACCAGGCCGGGGTGCGTGCGTTCCCCCGCCTCGTCTACAACGGGACAGGCATCGTGCTCACGCAGGTCTGGGTCAACATTCCCTTCGCCGTGCTGATCCTCGGCGCGGGACTCCAGGCCATTGACGACGCCTTGATCGACGGCGCCCGTGACGTGGGCGCCGGGCCGTTGCGGACGTTTGCGTCGATCATCCTGCCGCTCAACGCCGTGCCGACGATGATCGCGCTGACCCTGCTGTTCATCGGCGTCTTCGGATCGTTTACCATCCCGTATCTCGTCGGCGGCAACGCGCCGGCGATGCTCGGCGTGACCATGACGAACTATCTCACGCAGTACCTGCAGCGCGCCCAGGCGGTGACGATCGCCGTGCTGGCGTTCCTGATCGCCTCGGTGGTCGGCGTGGTCTACGTGGCGAGCGTCAGCCGGCGCGAGCGGGGCGCCCGGTGACCGCCGTGCTGTGGCCGTGGGCGGCGGGGGCGCTGCGGCGGGCGGCGGGCATCGCCGCGCTGCTGGCGCTGGCGTCCTTCATCCTCGGCCCGCTGCTCACGCTGCTCCTGTGGGCCTTCGCCGGGACGTGGCTCTTCCCCAATCTGTGGCCGGAGTTTTCGCTGCGGTGGTGGACGTACGTTCTCGGCAACGCCGACGTCGAGAAGGCGATCCGCATGAGCCTTATGAGCGCGCCGACGGCGACGCTCATCTCCGCCGTCATCTGCATTCCCGCGGCGTACGCGTTCGCCCGGCTCGAGTTTCCCGCGAAGCGGGTGTTGCTCTTGTCGTTCCTGAGCGCGAACGCGTTTCCGAAGATCGGACTCTACGTCAGCATCGCGACGCTCCTGTACCGGCTCGATCTGATGGACACGTTTACCGGCGTGGTGCTGATTCAGCTCGTGAACACGCTCTTGTTCATGATCTGGATTCCGACCGGCACCTTCCGCGGCATCAACCGCAACCTGGAAGAAGCCGCGCGCGACGCGGGGGCCGGACCGCTGCGCACCTTCTTCCAGATCACGCTGCCGATCGCGCTCCCCGGCATCATCGTCGCGGGGCTGTTCGCCTTCATCGCCGCGTTCGACGAGGCGCAGGGGACCTTGATCGTGGGGACGCCCAACCACATGACGATGCCGGTGCTGATGTACAACCTGGTGCTGAGCTACCCGCAGCCGGTCGGCGCGGTGTTTTCGATCCTGTTGTCGCTGCCCTCGCTCGTGCTACTCTTGCTCGCGCAGCGCTACCTCCGCGCGGGCTATCTCGCGGCCGGGTACAGCCTGTGAGCCGGCTCGACCTCGCCGGACTCAGCAAGCGGTTCGGGACGCACGCCGCCGTCCGCGACCTAACGCTGGAGGTCCGGGACGGCGAGCTGATGTGCCTGCTCGGACCGTCCGGGTGCGGCAAGACGACCACGCTGCGCATGATCGGCGGGTTCGAGACCCCGGACGCCGGCGACATCCGGATCGACGGCCGGAGCGTCACAGCACTCCCGCCGGAGCGGCGCCCGACGGCGATGGTATTCCAGCGGTACAACCTGTGGCCGCACATGACCGTCGAGGGCAACATCGCCTTCGGGCTGCGCATCCGCCGCCTGCCGCGCGCGCGGATCGAGGCCAAGGTGCGCGACGTGCTCGCGCTCGTGGGCCTGCCGGACGTCGGCGGGAAATATCCGCACCAGTTGTCGGGCGGCCAGCAGCAGCGGATCGCGGTGGCCCGCGCGCTCGTCCTCGAACCGCAGATCCTGCTCCTCGACGAGCCGTTCAGCAACCTCGACGCCCGGCTGCGCGTCCACATGCGCGAGGAGGTGAAGCAGCTTCAGCGGGCGATCGGCATCACGACGGTGTTCGTGACGCACGATCAGGAAGAGGCGCTCACGATCGCGGACCGGATCACGGTCATGCACGAGGGCGTGGCCGAGCAGGTCGACACGCCGGCGAGTTTGTACGCCCACCCGCGAACGCTCTTCGTCGCCGATTTCATCGGCACGATGAACCTCATTCCGGCGAAGGTCGCCCGTCGTGATGGCGTCCTCGTTGCGGGCCCCTGGCGGCTTCCGCTCCGGGACACGGTGTGGCCGGACGGGACCGATGCCAGATTGGCCGTGCGGCCCGAGGATCTCGTGATCGATCCGGCCGGGCCGTCCGCGCAGGTGCGCCGCGTCATGAATCTCGGGCACTACCTCCAGGTGCTCGCGGACGTTCCCGGCGCGGGGACGCTGCGGCTGTTCGTCGACAAGGAGGACGCGCCCGCGGAAGGCGCCGCGATCGGCGTCGGGATCACGCGGGGTCTCGTGTTCACGGACGGTGAGCCCGTGGAGGTGAAGGGGACGGTGGGCCCGGCACCCGCATCTTCGCCGGCCCCGACTTCGCGGGGTGGCTCGACCCCGTCTGCGCGGGGGGACGGCCGGTGACGGCGGCGCCCGCGATGACGGCGCTACGTCTCCGGCGGGCTCGGGCGCAGCGCCTCGGGTAGCGGCGGCACGGAAATCCGCCGCCCCGTCTCCGCGGCGGTCAGCAGGGCGTCGCAGACAAGCGCGCAGGCGAGGCCGTCCGCGAACGTGGCGCCGGCCATCGGTCCGCCCGCGCCCGTGATCCTGCGCACAAGTTCCTCGATCTGGTGGACGAACCCGCTCTCCCAGCCGAGCGTGTGACCCGGCGGCCACCAGCGGCCGCCGTACGGATGGGTGCGCTCGGTGACGAGGACGTCGGCCAGGCCTCGTGCGTCGCCGTCGCCGTGATACACGCGCAGTTCGTTCAGGCGCTCGAGGTCCCAGACCACCGTGCCGCGCTCGCCGTTGAGTTCGAAGGTCAACAGGTTTTTCCGGCCCGGGCACATGCCGCTGGCTTCCAGCGTGCCGACGGCGCCGTTCTGGAACTCGAGGGTAGCGACGACCGCGTCCTCGACCGTCACGGGCGCCGGATTCGCGCCGCGCGGGCGCTCGGGGACGAACGTGCGGGTGGCCGCCGCGACCGCGGTGATCGGCCCGGCCAGGATCTGCGCGAGGTCGAGCGGATGGGCCGCGAGATCTCCGATCACGCCGCTGCCGGCCAGTTCGCGGTCGTGGCGCCATCCCCACGGCGCGCGCGGATCGACCAGCGAGTCGTCGCTGTAGCGGCAGCGGAAGTGGTAGAGGCGCCCCAACTCGCCGGATTCGACCATGCGGCGGGCGAGCAGCACCGCCGGCATGAACCGGTAGTTGAATCCGGTCATCGCGACGCGCCGGTCCTCGCGGGCGGCGCGCGCCATCTCCGCGGCCTCCCGGGCCGTCCGGCCGAGCGGTTTTTCGCACAGCACCGCCTTGCCGGCGCGCAGCGCGGCGACGCTCGGCGCCGCGTGGAGGTCGTTCGGGGCCGCGTTGATGAGCACGTCGATGGCGGGATCGTCGACGAGCGCCTGCCACTCCGTCACGGCCCGCTCCGCGCCGTACCGCCGGGCCGCCTCCTCGACCGCGTCCCGCGTCCGGCCGCACAACGCGACGAGCCGCAGCGGCGCCGGCGCGTCGGGAAAGATCTCGGCCTGACGGCGCAGGGCGGTGAGGTGCGCCCGCGCGACGCCCGTGTAGCCGAGGACCGCGACGCCGAGCGGACGCGCCATCCTAACTCAGCGCGTGCGAGACTTTGCGGATCGCGCGCACGATGTCGGCCTCATCCCGCTCGGTCATGAGCGGATGCAGGTCGATATGGATCGCACGCTGGAGCAGATCGTCGCTCCGCGGAAACATACCCTTCTCCAGGCGGGCCCTGCCGCGGTAGTGGGGGCATTCCCACGCGCAGTGCCGTTCCGAGAACAGCCGCCGCTCGATGATCTGGTCGAAGTGGTAGTACACGTGCTGGCCGCTGTCCCAGGCCACGGTGTTGCGGATCCCCTCCGCGTTGAGGGCGGCGCTGAACGCACGGGTCTGCTCCCCGGTCGGCAGGAAGAACATCAGCGTGGCCCCGGTGTCGCCGTCCGGGTCCGGGAGCGGCCGCGGCGTGAGGCCCGGCACGCCCGTCAGCCCGTCGAGGATCGTCCGCTTGTGTGTGCGCATGCGCTCGATGATGCCTTCCATCCGTCCGAGCTGCACGAGGCCGATCGCGCCCGTGATCTCGCTCATCCGGAAGTTGAGGCCGATCATGAGCGAGTTGGCGCCGGGCAGCGTCTCGTCGAGCTCCTGCATACGGGCCGACCCCTGGTCGTGGAAGCGCACCGCGCGGTCGTAGAGCGCATCGTTCTGCGTCACCACCACGCCGCCCTCGCCCGTCGTGATCACCTTGTGATACTGGAGGCTGAAGGCGCCCAGATCGCCGAACGTGCCGAGCCGTGTGCCCCGATACCGCCCGCCGACCGCCTGCGCCGTGTCTTCGACGATGCGGAGCCGGTGCCGCCGCGCGATCTCGAGAATCGGCGCCATGTCGGCGCCCGCTCCCCGCATGTGCACGGGCAGCACAGCCTTGGTGGCCGGCGTCACCGAGGCCTCCACCGAGCGCGGGTCCATGTTGAGAGTCTCGTCGATGTCCACGAACACCGGGACCGCGCCGAGGACCACGACGGCGTTGATCGTGGCGATCCACGTGTAGGTCGGGACGATCACCTCGTCGCCCGGCCCGACCCCGAGGGCCGCGAGCGCGGTCATCAGCGCGGCGGTGCCCGACGTGACGGCGACCGCGTGGCGCGTGCCCATCGCGCGCGCAAACGCGTGCTCGAACTCGACGACCTTGCCGAGCGGTTTGGGGCCATAGTGGCGGAAGAGGCTCTGGCTGTCCAGGACCTCGAGCACCGCGGCCTTTTCCTCGGCGCCAATCAGGAGGCCGCCGGGATAGCCGGGCAGGAGCGGTTCGGTGCGAACCGGCTTACCGCCGTGCAGCGCGAGTTGCTCGCCGGTGGTTCTGCCCATTCTCGCCTCCCGCCGCCTCAACTGATACGGTCGTTCGTGAAGGCGGTGATAGGCTCCCGCTGGAATCCCTCATCGTGGTGATCGACCCATGAGCGTGAAGGTCGGACTGATCGGCGCGGGCACGATGGGCTGGCGCCATCTGGAGGCGCTGGCGCGCGACGAGCGCGCGCAGGTGGTCGGCGTGGCCGACGCCGTGGAAGCGGCGGCCCGCGCCGCGGCGGCGGAGGCGGGGGCGAAGCCGTGCCGCGACCTCGCCGATCTCGCGGACGCCGGCGCGGAAGCGGTGTTCGTGACGCTGCCCAACGCGTTCCACGCCCAAGTGGTGCTCGATGCGCTCGACCGGGGGCTGCACGTGTTTTCTGAGAAGCCGATGGCGATCACGCTCGCGGACGGACGGGCGGTCGCCGAGCGTGTACGGCGCGCCGGGCGCGTCTACCAGATGGGGTTCAATCGGCGGTGGTCGCCCGCGTACCGGTTTCTACGGTCGCGGATCGACGCCGGCTTCGTGCCGTATTCCGCGAACGTGAAGATGAACGACGGCGACATGCTGACGCCGAGCTGGTACACGAACGTGCAAATCTCAGGCGGCTTCATGTACGACACCGCTGTGCATCTCGTCGACATGGTGGCGTGGCTGGTGGGGCCGGTCGAGCGGGTCTCGGCGCTCGGACGGCGGAGCTGCTACCCGGACTACGACGACATCGCGATGCTGCTGCACTGCCGCGGCGACCGTCCGGTCGCCTTCACCACGTGCGGCCACGCCTCGTGGGCGCCGCCGCAAGAGCGGGTGGAGCTGTACGGCGACCACGCGCTGCTGGTCTCGGAGGATCTCGACCGCGTGCGGCACACGACGCGCGAGACGCCCGAAGCGCCGTGGGAGCAGCTGCCCTCGCCGGACCGCGTGACCCTGTGGGGCTACGTGGACGAGGACCGCGAGTTTGTCGACGCGTGCCTGGGCCGGGGGCAGCCGCCGGTCGGCGTGCGCGACGCCCTCCACAGCATCGCGGTGCTCGAGGCCGCCTACGCCAGCATCCGAAACGGCGGAGCCCCTACGCCGGTGGCGCAGGAGTAGCCCATGTACCTGTCGTGCAGTTCCGAATCGTACGCCTCGGAGATCAACGGCGGCCGTCTGAGCCTGGCGGCGTGGTTCCGGCTGTGCGCCGAGGACCTGGGCCTCCGGTCGGTGGAGCTCGAGGACAAGCACATCGGCGAGCCGACGCCGGAGCGCATCGCCGAGCTGACCGACGCCGCGTCCCGGTACGGCCTCGAGATCGTGAACATCGCACTCATGAATAACTTCGGGCTGGCCGACGACGGCCGGCGGCGCGGCGAAGAGGAGCGTACGATCGCCTGGATGCAGGTGTCACGCGACCTCGGTTCGCGGTTCCTGCGCACCTTCGCGGGCTGGCCGGAAGGCGACCGCGCCGCCCGCTGGCCCGCCATGATCGCATCGCTCAAGGCAGTGTGCGCCCAGGCTGAATCGGCCGGCGTACCGCTCGTCATGGAAAACCACAACCACGGTGGGTTCGTCCAGACGGCCGACGACGTCGCGGCGATCTTCGAGGCGGTGGCGAGTCCCGCGCTCGGCCTGCTGCTCGACACCGGAAACTTCCTCGACGGCCGGCCGTCGATCGAACGAACCGCCGCCATCGCGCGTCACGTCCACGCCAAGTTCACGCGTGTCGGGCGGGACGGGCGTGACGCGCGGATCGACAACGCCGGGGCGATCGACCTGCTGCGCGCCGCGGGGTACCGCGGCGCCGTGTCCGTCGAGTACGAGGGCGAGGAGCCGGGGCGGACCGCGGTCCCGCGCGCGCTCGGTCACCTGCGGAGTCGCGGGCTCGCGGTACAGCCGTGATGCGCTAGGCCGGCAGCAACGCCTCCAGCACCCGCGCGTGGATCGCTTCGTCCTCCGCCCCGTACAAGACAAAGCGAATGTGCTTCACGGACGCAAGCCGCGGGATGTCATCGATGACCGTCCGGAGCGCCACGCGCGCGGCCGCATCCATCGGATAGCCGAAGACGCCCGTTGAGATGGCCGGGAAGGCGACCGACGTGAGGCCGTGCCGTTCGGCAAGGGCGAGCGCGTTGCGGTAGCACGCGGCCAGCAGCGCGTCGGCCGGATCGTCCTGGCCGTAGACCGGTCCGAGGCAATGGATGACGTGCCGGTTCGGCAGGTTGTGCGCGCCCGTGATCACCGCCTGTCCCGGGCGGATCGGCGCGAGCGGCCCGCATTCCGTCTCGAGACCCGGCCCCGCGGCGCGGTGGATCGCGCCGGCGACGCCACCGCCGGCGGTCAGCGCAGCGTTCGCGGCGTTGACCACCGCATCGATGCCGGGCTGCGCGGCGCGCAGCCGAAGAAGACGAAGCCGGTGGCCGTCTGACCCGACGCGGCGCCCGCAGCGTGGCAACCGGCCGCGGGCGGTCTGATCCATCTTTTGCTTCTCGTCGCATTGATCGTACTGGTGTACAATCTCCTCACCGGGCGCGTGGCCTGAGTCACGGGCGTGCCGCGGCCCGGCGGCGTGAAAGGATTGATGTTCGGGAGGCGCGAAACCGCTAGCGTTCGCCGACGCAGCCAAGAATTCGCACCCGGGGAGAGGGGAATTAATGAACGGTCCAGGGCATCGGCGCCGTCCGTTTGCGGCGCTTTTATCTTGGAGCCTCGTCGCGGCGCTGTCCGCGGTGCCGATGGCGTCTGCGGCGCCGGCCGCGCCGTCGATTCAGGAGCTCTACCGGCGGGCATCGCCCGCGGTCGTGTTCATCACCCAGGTTGACGCCGCCGGGAAGACGACGTCGCTCGCCAGCGGCTTTCTCGTGTCGCCGAACGGGATCATCGTCACAAACCATCACGTCATCGACCCGGACCAGGGCGCCGTTCACATCCGCGTGAAGATACCGCGGGGCGACGTGTTCAGCGACGTCCGGGTGATCTACGCGGAGCAGCGGCGCGACTTCGCGGTGATCGCGATCAAGGCCACGGGCCTCCCGGTGATCCCGGTCGGCGATTCCGACAAGATCGAGGTCGGTGACCGGGTGATCGCTATCGGCAACCCCAAGGGCTTGGAACTTACCCTCACCGAGGGTATTGTCGAGAGCGTTCGCCTGGACCCGCAGAACGGCTACCGCTTCATCCAGCACCAGGCGCCGATCTCGCCCGGGTCCAGCGGCGGACCGCTGATGAACATGAAGGGCGAAGTGATCGGCATCAACGCGTTCGGCGTGCGCGACGCGCAGAACCTGAACGGCGCGATCCCGATCAACTACGTGAAGCCCTACTTCAACGACGCGCCGAAGATGGCGTGGGAGGAATGGGCGCACGTCGCCGCGGGCGGCGCGGCACCTCCGCGCCCGGTGGCGCCCCCGGCGCCGGCTCCGGCCGCGCCGAGTCAACCGGTCCCGCCACGGCCCGCGGCCCCGCCGGCCGCGGGCGCTGCGTGGGCGCCCCACACGTTCTTCGAGCACGTCGCCGACTACCGCACGAGCGTTGATCCGTTCAAGAACGGCTTCGCCGCGGGCATGTACGACGCGGTGTCGATGTTCGCCGCGGCCGCCGGGGGCACGGGTTTGAGCAGCCCCGCCGCGGTCGGCCTCTTTCAGTGCCTCGACGGCAAAGGCGACCGGCTGGGCCAGTTGAGCACCTGGCTGACGAACGCGGCGCAGAGCGCCTCGGATACCACCGCCGTCGTGTCGGTCGTCGTGCGGGCCTGCCAGCGCGCCTTTACACCCGGGACGTTCTTCGCGCACGTGTCCGATTTCAAGCGCAACGGCGACGACTACCGGCTCGGCTTCTCCGCCGGCGTGTACGACGTGGTGTCACTCTTCGCGACCGCGGCGCAGGACAGCGCCGGGATCGACACACAGCGGACGCTCGGGTTCTTCCGGTGTCTCGACACGAAGGGCAACGTGCTGGCCGACCTGACGACGTGGGTAACGGGCGCCGCCCGCGGCGGCGCGGATGCCGACTCCACGGTGGGGACCATCGTGCGTGCCTGCGAGCAGTGAGGGCGCGGCCGTGCCCGTCGGCACGTCGAAGCGGGACCTGCGGTTCTGGACGGTGTACTTCGCGAAGCTGCTGGCGATCAGTTATCTGTTGATGCGGTTCATCCTGTACGGCACGCGGGTGCTCGCGTACTACTTCGTCCACGGGGTCTGGAGATTCTTCTGATGTAGGCCGGGCCGGCAGACATTGCCGGCCCATCCTGGGCCTGCGGCGCGAGCCAAAGCGCGCCGGCCACCATGAAATTAAAGCCGGCCCGGCCCGCGTGTCTCCCGCGAACCGCGTCACGCCGCCGGCCGGCGCTCCTCGACCTGAAACGCGCCCCGCTGCACGGGGACCGCGAACGCGGCGGCGAGCCGTGCCAGCGCCACCGCGCCGAGGGAGAGGCCGAAGTCACGAATCGCGACGTCGTAATAGCCCGGCCCGAGCAGCAGGTTGACGATCACGGCCCACAGCCAGCCCGCGACGAGCCATCCGCCGATGATCGGGTAGAACGCCACGATCACTCCCGCGGCGATTTCGACGACGCCGGCGGCCTGCATGAACACGGCCGGCGACACCGGCAGTGCCTGCGAGATCGGCGGCGCGAGATAGTGCGGCCAGTTCACGAGCACGTTGAGGAACTTGTCCAGCCCCATGACGATCGGTGTCACCGCGAACCCGAAACGCAGGATGCGAAACGCTGAGTGCGCCGGAATGACCGTCATGGGGAGGCGATCGTCGTGCATTCCCTCCATGATCGCTCCCTCCCCGGTCCCCTTATCCTCTGCTTTTCCAGCCTGGCCGGCGGCCAAACGGCCGGAGCGCGGACGGGTGTTGCGTCGGGTCGGGACGGGGCGGGAGGGGGAGCGGTGCTATCCGGGGCGGATGTGCTGGTAGATCGCGAGCACCGCGGTCACGTACCACCGCGTCTCCGCGAACGGCGGAATCCCGCGGAAGCGGTAGACGGCGGTCGGGCCCGCGTTGTAGGCGGCGAGGGCCAGCCGCCAATCGCCGAACTCGCGGAGGCAGGCGCTCAAGGTCATCGACGTGCCGAGAAGGTTGCCCCAGGCGTCGCGCGGGTTGACGCCGGCCGCGCGCGCCGTGTGCGGCATCAGCTGCCCGAGGCCCATCGCGCCGCTGCGGCTCACCGACGCCTGATTGAAGCGGCTCTCCACGTAGATCACGGCGGCCACGAGCCAGGGATCGACGTGGTGCTGCCGCGCCGCCGCCACCAGACGCTCTCCGAGCCACTCGGCCTGCGCGGGCGTCAGGCGCGGATTGGTCGCGCGGGCGAGCGCGGCGATCGCCTGCGGCGTGCCGGGCTTGGCCGGCCGCGGCGCCTCGGTGAAGACTCGCAGGCGCGAGAGCCAGCCGCGGATGATGCGGTCCTGGAACGACGTGTGCGACTGTCCGAGGCCGCGCTTGAAGTACCGGTCCGCGTCCTTCATCTTGCCGGCGGCCGTCGCCGCGATGCCGGCCCAGATCCACGGCAGCGACGCGTTCGGGTTGGTCTGCGCCGCGTTCAAGAAAATTTCCAGCGCGTGCACGGGCGCGCCGGCCTCGTAGCGGGCGATCCCGTCGTCGACCATGCTGTCGATGGACGCCGGTTCCGCTGCCGGCTGCTCAGTGGGTTGTGGGGCGGCGAAGGCTGTTCCGAACGAGGTGCCGATCAGGATGACGAGGAGGACCACGGCCGTGGTGCGGGCGACACCTCGCCGCATGCGGCGAGTTTCCCGCACGCCAAAGGCGCTGGTGCCGAGTGCCGCGCCGATCGTCTCCCCCGTCGATTGGGCGCCGAACATCGCACTGTGTTGTGCCCAGCGGCGTTGCGAACGTGACGTCGCCGCCGCGGGTTCTTCGCACTCGATCGAGCAACTGGAACAAATTTTCCCGGCGCCTACGTTCAATCCTGCCGAGGATCTGCGGAACTTGTCCGAGCGGTATGCGGCGCCGCCGTGGCGGGGCCGGGAGGTACTGCCGCGCTCGGCGCGACCGCGGTGCCGCTCGCGTGCGTGCCGCTCGAGCGGATCGAGCTCGTGCCGGTCGATCTGGCGCTGACCCTCCGCAACACCGGCCCGGCGGCGGTCACGTTGTCGTTCGCCACCGCGCAGCGCTTCGATGTCGTGAGTCTCACCGTCGCGCCGGCCGCGATCGTGACCTACCGGGTCCGGTGGGACCAGCGCGATCAAGGCGGCCGGCAGGTCCGTCCCGGCGCGTACGAGGCGCGGGTCGTCTTTCTCGGGAGGCGCGCCGCGCGCCGACCCCGTGGTGTTGTCGCCCCTCGAGTTCGCGGTGCGGTAGCGGGCAGGAGAGGGTCCGCCGGCAGGAGAACAGGAATCGCCACTTCGCGAGGCCACCCCCGTCTACGCGGGGCGGCCGGCACGCTCCAACCGGGGGGTTGCGCATGGCACGACACGGTCGAATCGCAGCGGGGGTGTCACGCAGGGAGTTCCTTCGCCGCGCCGCGGGGGCCGGGGCGGCCGCGGCGGCGGGCGGTGTCTTTCAGGCCGGGTGGGCCGGGCCCGCCGCGGCGCAGACGACGCAGAAGCGCGAGCTGATCATCGCCCAAGGCGGGGATATCTCGAGATTCGACCCGCACATGTCCACGTCGTCGAACGACATCCGGGCGTCCTTCAACGTATTCGACAACCTCACAAGCCGTCACCCCGACGGCCGGCTCTTCCCCGCGCTCGCAACCCAGTGGAAGCGGACCGACCCGACCAGGTGGGAGTTCAAACTGCTCGACGGCGTCAAGTGGCATAACGGCGACCCCTTCACCTCGGACGACGCGAAGTTCTCGATCGAGCGAACCTACAATCCGAGCGCGAAGACGCTGGTCGCGACCGTGTTCACGACGATCGACCATATCGACGCGCCGACCCCCACGTCGCTCGTCATCCATACGAAGAAGCCGGACCCGCTGCTGGCGGCCCGGCTCGGGTTCTACGGCGGGCAGATCGTCCCGAAGAAGTACCTCACCGCGGTCGGCCCCGATCAGTTCAACGCCAAGCCGGTCGGCACCGGGCCGGTCCGGCTTGTCTCGTGGGTCAAGGACGACAAGGCCGTCTTTGAGGCGAACCCCAACTACTGGGGCGGCCGGATCGACGTGGACCGCGTGATCTTCCGGCCGATCCCCGAGACCGCGGCGCGGGTGGCGTCGGTGCTGAAGGGCGAGACGGACATCATCACCCAGCTGCCGCCCGACCAGTGGGATCGGGTCAACCAGAACGCGACCACGATGGGCAAGGGCATTCTCTATGCCGGCCTGTACGTGCTTGGGGTGAACTCCAAAGTGACGCCGCTCGACAACCCGCTCGTCAAGCAGGCGATGTCGCTCGCGATCGACCGGCAGTCGATCGTGAAGGATCTCTGGCGGGGCCGCGGCATCGTGCCAAACGGGCCGATCGCGAAGGGCGACAACCACTACGACGCCGCGCGGCCGCCGATGCCGTACGATCCGGCAAAGGCGAAGGCCAAACTCAAGGAAGCCAACTACAAGAACGAGCCGGTGATCTTCGAGACGACCGTCGGGTACGTGGCCAACGACAAGGCGATGGCCGAGGCGATCGCCGCGATGTGGAAGGACGTCGGCATCAACGCGGTCGTCGAGGTGATTGAGTATTCGGTGCGCGCCCAGCACAACCGCGACAGGAGCTTCAAGGGACTGTGGTGGTCGGACCCGACGTCGACCCTTGGCGATCCGGACGGCATGATGTGGCGGCTCCTGGCCCCCGGGGGACCGATGGATTACTGGCGTCAGTCCGAATTCGACAAACTGGGCAACGACGCGCGCTTCAGCATCGACGAGAACTTCCGCGACAAGGCATACAGGCGCATGACGGAGCTCCTTCTCACGTACCTCCCGTGGATTCCGGTGATCCAGCCGTCCGAGGATTACGGGATGCAGAAGTACGTGAGCTTCACGCCGAACGGCGACCAACAGCTCGACATCCGGCGGTTCAACTTCCGCATGCGGCGCGCCTAGGCAGCCCGGCGCCGCGCGGGTCTCCGCGGGCCACGATGCGCGGCTTCGGCGCGTTCCTGGCGTACCGGCTCGTCCGGGCGCTCGTCGCGCTGTGGATCGTCTCGACGGTCGTCTTCGTCGTGATGCGGCTGTCCGGGGATCCCGTCCCGCTGCTGCTGCCGCCCGACGCGCCGACGTCTGAGATCTTCCGCGTCCGCCACGACCTGGGGCTCGACCGGCCGCTGCTCGTGCAGTACGCCGTCTTTCTCGGCAACGTCCTGCACGGCGACTTCGGACGGTCCATTCATTTCCCCCAGCCCGCGATGACAGTCGCCCTCGGCTACCTGCCGGCGACGTTTGAGCTGGGGGCCGCGGCGTTTCTGATCGCCGTGCTCTTCGCGCTGCCGATCGGGATTCTTTCGGCGGTGCGGCGCAACTCACCGCTCGACCACGGCGCGATGGGGTTCGCGCTGATCGGCCAGTCGGCGCCGACGTTCTTCATCGGCGTACTGTTTATCCTCGTGTTCTCCTTGCGATTGAACCTGTTCCCGACCTCCGGCCGCGGCGGGCTGGCGCATCTTGTGCTGCCGGCCGTGACCCTCGGCGCCTACACCATGGCGTCGATCGCCCGCATCACACGCTCGGCCATGCTGGAGGTGCTGCGGACGGATTTCGTCCGCACGGCCCGCGCGAAGGGCCTGGCGGAGGCCGCCGTCATCCTCAAACACACGCTGAAGAACGCCTCGCTGCCCATCATCACGATCACCGGCCTCCAGCTGGGGACGCTGCTCGGCGGCGCGATCGTGACCGAGACGGTCTTCGCCTGGCCGGGCATGGGGCGTCTCGCCGTGGAGTCCATCTACAACCGGGACTACCCCGTCGTGCAGTCCGCGGTGTTCATCGCCGCCGCGCTCTTCATCGCGATCAACTTCACACTCGACCTGCTGTACGGGATCCTCGATCCGCGCATCCGCGAGGCACAGGGGTGAGCCGGCCCGCGGCCGCCGCGCTCCCCCCCGGCGGGGGCGTGTCCGCCTTCGGGGCGGCGCGCGCGGCCCGCCGTCGGATGCGAGTGCCCTGGGGGGTCCGGTTCGCCGGGGCGTTCATGGCCGGCCTCATCGTGGTGGCTGTCGCCGCGCCGCTGGTGGCGCCGCAGAATCCCGAGCGCGGCGCGCTGCGCGCCCGCCTGGCGGCCCCGACGCTGCGCGCGGTGGACGGCCGGGCGCATCTCCTCGGGACGGACCACCTCGGCCGCGACGTGCTGTCGCGCGTCATCTTCGGCGCGCGGGTCTCGCTCGCGGTGGGCTTCGCGGCGGTCGCAGTCGGCGGGGCGGTGGGCGGCGCACTCGGCCTGCTGGCGGGCTACCACGGCGGCTGGCTGGACGAGGTCATCATGACGGTCGCCGACGCGCAGCTGGCGTTTCCGTTCATCCTGCTTGCGATCGGCATCATCGCCGTGCTCGGGCCGTCGTTCCGCAACCTCATCATCGTGGTGGGGCTGTCGGGATGGGTCACCTACGCCCGCGTGCTGCGCGCGCAGGTGCGCGCCGTCCGGCGCCGCGAGTTCGTCGACGCGATCACAGCACTCGGCGGATCGGCGCCGCGGATCGTGCTGCGCCACATCCTGCCCAACGTGGCCTCGACGTTCATGGTCATCGCCACCCTGGAACTGGCCAGGGCGATCGTGCTCGAGGCGACGCTGTCGTTCCTCGGCCTCGGGGTGCAGCCGCCCACGCCGTCGTGGGGCGTCATGGTGCAGGAGGGGCTCGAATACCTGGACAGCGCCTGGTGGATCGCGGTCTGTCCCGGCCTCGTCCTGATGCTCACGTCGATCGTGGTGAGCCGCACCGGCGACTGGCTGCGTGACGTGCTCGACCCCACGCTCAGGGGGGCGTAGCGTTCAGGTGGACGGCGCGAAGGCCAGTGCGTCGAACGCGTCTTCCCGCATGTGGCCGGCGAGGCCCCAGCGCTGTGCGAACGCGACCGTTTGGTCGTAGATCTCCCTCGGATACGGCTCGAACATCAGCAGTTCACCCAGTCCGAACCGCGTGTAGTCGTGATCGCCCGCGAGGGCCGGCGGCACGTTGCGGGCCCAAAGCGGCATGTAGCGTGCCGGCGCATCACGCAGGGCGCGGTCGGCCCGGCGCAGAGCAGCGAAATATGCGGCGAGCACGCCGGGCGGGATCTCCGGCGATACCCAGAACAGCGTGCGGAACTCGCCCGCCGCGAGCGGGACGAAGCCTTCCGCCGTCGCGAGGGGGATCTCGGGGTCGAGCAGGGTGGCCGCCGGGATGTCGCCTGCCCGCAGCGCGAGAAGCCGGCGGCCGGGGCCGCCGACGTTCTCGATGCGGATGTGCTCCTTCGGCAGCACCCCTTCGAGCGTCCGCAGCGTCGTGAAGTGGCTGCCGGCCATGAGGCCGACGCCGACCGGTACGTCGCGCAGATCGGTGAGCCGCCGAAGGCCGGAGTCCGGCCGCGCAAAGATCGCGAATCGAGCCACGCCGTAGAGATCCGGCACGAACCTACCCATGCCGGCGCCGGCGTTGCACACCGACCCCCACTCGCACGCGGAGTTCGCCACAGGAGCGGCTTCGAAGAACGGCGCGTCCTGCGGCCGCTTGAGGTATTCGCTGCGGGCGTGGCTCGACACGCGGTGCATCACGTCCGCTCGCAGATCCGGCGCCAATCCCTCCGCGGTGAAGTAGCCGTCCTCGAGCGCGATCCATTCGTGCAGCCGCATGAAGTGCGGTACCACGAGGACGCGGTGTGCCGCCGGCTCACCCATGGGGGGGCACCTCGGTGATCGCGGCCAGCGCGTCCGCCACGGACGCGAAGACCCGGAACTGCCGGGTCAGCCCCGCGACGTCGACGATGCGCTCGAGCGCCGAGCCGGGCGGGACGACCAGCGTGAGCGCGCGGCGGCGCGTCATGAGGTCGCGCCCGAACGCGAACAACTCCCGGATCGTCAGGCTGTCGATGTAACCTACCGCTTCGAGCGACACGATGACCATGGCCGCTTCCTTGTGCGCGGCCTCGGCGAGCACCCGGCGGACCGCGTCGACGCACGTGACATCCAAGTCGCCGTACGCCTCCACGATTGGCGTGCCGTTCCGCCGCTGCAGGCGCGCTCCCGCCCGGTCGGACTGCGGGTGGGCGGCGGAGTGCATGGTCACCACCCCGGCCTCGTGCGCCCCATGGTCCAGGCCGGCGCCGGCGATCGGCGCGGCGGCGCGGCGTTCGGACGCGGCGGCGGAACGCGCGTCGGCGATCCCCGCCGCGGTCTCCGGGGTCACGGCTGCCTGCGTCGAGTCGGGGCGGGACAGCCGCATGACGATCGTTACGGTCGTGCCCGTGGGCGTCTGCATGACGTCCACGGAGTCGGTCAGCTGCTCGATCAGATTGAGGCCGTGGCCTCCGCCGTCCGCCGAGTGGGCGGGGCGCCAGGCGCCGGAGTCGCTGATGATCACGCGCACGGCGCCGGCGTCGCGGACGCCCTGCACGTGAACGGTGCCTCCCGTCGCCCGGTAGGCGTGCTCGATCGCGTTGTTGACGGCCTCGCCGACCGCGATCGCAAGGGCCGCCGCGCGCTTCTCGTCCAGCGCCGCGACGCGCGCCAGCCGGCGCACCGTCTGGCGGATCACGGCCGCGCTCGCCGGTTCGGCCGGAAGCGTGAGGTCAAATCGGTTGAGCGGCGTCGCATCGACCGCCAGGGTGATAATGGCGACGTCGTCGGCGGAGCGCCCGTCGCCGTGCACCTCCTGGAGGATGGCGCGCGCGGGGTTGCCCGACGGGCCGGCGAGTTCCCGCCGTGCCGCGCGGATGAGGGCGTCCTGGCCGGCGACCACATCCCGTTCCAACTCGATAAGCCCATCGGTGTACAGGACGAGGAGCGCGCCCGCGGGCAGGGTGACGGTCCACGACGGGGCGCCCGACGCGGCGAGGAAGCCGAGCGGCACGCCGGCCGCGGGCAGCACGACCGGGTCGCCGCCCGGCACGGCGAGGACCGGCGCCGGATGGCCGGCCGTCGCGTACGAGAATTCCGACGACACCGGATCCAGGATTGCGACGATCGCCGTCGCCATCGTGTCGCGGCCGTGCGCCAGGGCGAGCGCCTGGCTCGCCTGGTCGAGTACCGCGGCCGGATTGTCGTGCTCGAGGGCTGCGGCCCGGATCGTCTGCCGCAGTTCGCCCATCACGACCGCGGCCGTGAGGCCGCGGCCGGCCACGTCGCCGATGGATACGACGATCTTGCCCGACGGGAGCCGGAGCACATCGTACCAGTCGCCGCCGACGTTCGACTCCTGCGCCCCCGGCTGATAGACGGTATGGATGGCCAGGCCCGGCACATGCGGAATCGCGACCGGCAGCAGCGCGCGCTGGAAGGTCTCGGCGGCGTGGTGCTCGCGTTCGTACAGACGGGCCCGTTCGACAGCCTGCGCGCACTGGTGACCGAGCGTCCGCATGAACGTGACCTCGTCGTCCCCGAGGCGGCGCAGCACGCCGAAGTTCACGTACAGCACGCCCACCGCGCTGCCCCGCGTGACGAGCGGCACCGCCGCGCGCGCGCCGTGCCGGATCTCGCCGGGCAACTCTTCGCGCTCAGGGTAGTGCCGTTCCAAATCTGCCTCGGTCTCGAGCCACACGACGCGGCCGGTCCGCATACACTCCGCGATCCCGCCGAACTGGCTGGGGAGAAACCGCTGCCACCGCTGGAGGACCTCGGCGGGATACCCCGTGGCGTGGATGAGTTCGAGCAGCCCGTCGTCGCCGAGAAGGGACACCCCCGCGGCGCGCGCGCCGAGCGCTTCGACCGCGTGGGTGACGATGACGGCGGCGACGTCGCGCGGGGTCACCGCTTCGGAGAGCGCGGTCGTGACCGAGGCGAGCCGGGTCGCCTGTTCGACCGCCCGCTCCGCGGTCCGCCGGGCGTCTTCCTCCGCGAGCACCCGCCGGCGCAATTCGTCCGCGGCCGTGGCCCGCTCCTCGACGACGCGGGCGACGGTCAGTACGATCATCGCCATCATCGCCATGAAGAGCGACAGGTACAGGAGCGAGAGGTTCGGCTGCGTGATCGAGACGGCGAAGGGACCCAGCAGGTGAAGCGTCCCGACGATCGCGACCGCGCTCACCAGCGCGACGACGGTCGCCGCGTCCCGCGCACCGAAGCGGAAGGCGGCCCAGATCAAGAACGGTACGATCGCAAACCCGAACGGGTAGCGGCTGCCGAACACCGTCACGCTGACGGCCAGCAGGGCCGCGAGGAAGATCATCCGCTCGACCGCGCCGCGGCCGGTCCACCCGAGGCGCGGGGCCGCCGCCCACAACAGCACGAGCGGCGTCACGACGACCGCCCCCGAGGCATCGCCGAGCCACCAGGTCAGCCAGACCGGCGCGTACATGCGCCAGGGAGCGAATCCGCCCAACGCGAGCGACGTCACCCCGATCGTCGCGCTGATCGCGGTGCTGAGGAGGGCGGCGGCGAGGGCGAAGCGGACGATGTCCTCGAGGCGATCGAAGGCTCGGCGGCCGCCGGCGTAGCGGTTCACCAGCCCGGCCGCCACGACGGCTTCGAGCGTGTTGCCCACGGCGATGCCGAGCGACGTCCAGACGGTCCCATCGGTGGTTACGTTGGCGGCGAACGCTCCCAGGAAGATGCCCGGCCACGCGCGTGTGCCCCGCAGCAAGAGCGCTGCGATCGCGATGCCGGTCGGCGGCCAGACGGGCGTCGCGCTTGGATGGAGGAAGGCGAGGCGAAGGCCGGCCTTGGCGGCGAGGAAGTAGACGCCGGCGAGCACCACGGCTTCGATCAGCCGCTCGACGAGGCGGCGATCGACGCGGACGCCGTCCAGGGTTTGGCGCCGGCGCTCTTGAAGCCGCTTCGCGTGACGATCCATTCCGTGCCTCCGGATCAGGTCCACCACTCCTGGGACGTCCGCCACCGACCGACGTGCACGATCGAGAGCGGCGACACTATTATGGTCAAGACACGGGACGTTAGCGACAACCAGATTATACCGTCGTCTACCGTCGCCGTGCTCGGCCGGCGGGACCCCAAGCGGGCCTATCCTCTGGCGGGTCCGGTCTACGTGACCGGGGCCGCGCCGGGGGACACGCTCGCGGTCGAGATTCTACACCTCCGGACGGAGGCGTGGGGCTGGGCGGCGTTCTTCCCGGGCCGCGGCCTCCTGCCCGACGATTTCCCGGAGCCGTATCTCCGCATCTTCGATCTGACGCTTGGCGACGTGGCCCTTATGCGCGACGACATCGCCATCCCCATCGAGCCGTTTTTCGGGACGATGGGCGTCTGCCCCGCGCTCGCGCGGGAGCAGCCGGTGATGCCGCCCGGCACGTTCGGCGGCAACATGGACATCCGCCAGTTGACCGAGGGGACGACTGTATACCTGCCGGTGCAAGTGGACGGCGCGCTCTTCAGCTGCGGGGACGCCCACGCCGCCCAGGGCGACGGTGAGGTCTGCATCACGGGGATCGAGACGCCGATGCACGCGACGCTGCGCCTTGTGGTGCAGAAGGGCCGCGGGATTCCGGCTCCGCAGTTCGCGATACCCGGGCCGCTCGTGCCGCGCGTCAATGCCGGCGGCTGGTACGGCACGACCGGCGTGGGGCCCGATCTCTACCGGGCGGCCAGGACGCGGTCCGCGCGATGATCGCGCACGTCTCCGCCACCTACGCGCTGTCCGCGGAAGATGCCTACGTCCTCGCCAGCCTGTGCGTTGACTTGAAGATCTCCGAAATCGTCGACGCCGGCCAGTACATCGTGAGCGCGCTGCTGCCGCTCGGCGTGTTCAGACCGACCGGGTGAGGCCGCCGTCCACGCGGACGTTTTGACCGGTGATGTAGCCGGCATCGTCCCCCGCGAGGAAGGCCACCGTCCGGGCGATCTCGCCAAGCGTGCCCGGACGGCCCATCGGGATCCGGCGTACGGTCTCGGCGTCGACGGGATAGCTTTCGACGAAGCCCGGCAGCACATTGTTCATACGGATCCCGTGCGGCGCGTACTCGTCGGCGTACAGTTTCGCAAAGCTGCCGAGGGCCGCGCGCAGGGTGGACGACACCGGGAAGGCCGCGCTCGGTTCGAACGCCGAAAAGGTCGAGACGTTGACGATGCTGCCGCGCCCCTGATTTAAGAATACCGGCGTGACGAGCCGCGCCATGCGCACGACGTTGAGCAGGAGGAGGTTCAGGCCGGCGAGCCAGTCCGCGTCCGTCAGTTCGAGCAGCCGGCCGCGCGCGGGGTGCCCGGTCGAGTTGACGACGGCGTCGATCCGCCCGAAGCGCCCGAGCGCGGCGTCGACCACCGCGGCCAGATCGGCCGGGTTGGTCACAGAGCCGGCGATGCCGACGGCGCCGTGGGCGCGTACCGCCCCCGGGGCGCCGGACGGGGACAGGACGGCGAGGCGGTATCCGCGGCCGGCCAGCTCATCTGCCACGGCGGCGCCGATGCCGCGGCCCGCGCCGGTGACGATCGCCACGCGTTCGACGGTCATGCGCTCTACTACGGCGCCGTGCCGGACGGACCTTGTCGCGTCCTGGAGGACAGACGCCGGCCGGCGGCGCGGTCTCAGCGAGATCGGAGGAGGTTGTGATGAGTGAGGACGGCGTCCGCGTACCCGACGCACTGCGCACCGCGATCGAGCAGCTCCGCGCGGCGATGGGCCGGGCGGCGACGGGCGACCCCCGCGCGATTCAGGCGCTCTACTCCCACCGCGACGATGTGACCGCGTTCTACGGGTGGGGCGGGTACGAGCGCGGCTGGGACGCCGTGCGCGAACGGTGGAATTGGGCCGCATCACAGTTCGCGGGCGGCACGGTCGCCTACCAGAACCTCACGACCGTGGTGACGACGGAGATGGCGTACACGACAGACGTGGAGACGTTTCGCGTGCGCCTGGCCGGCGTCGCGGAGCCGGCGGAGTGGTCGAACCGTGTGACGCATATCTTCCGGCTCGAGGACGGCGAGTGGCGGCTCGTGCACCGCCACGCCAACCGTTTGGAAGCGCGGTCGCCCGCCTCGGAGCGCCGCTAGGTCCGGGGCGCTACTGCGATCGCGGCCGGCGTCTCGCCGCCGGTCCCTATATTATTGATGACCCCCTTCGGAGGCTTCGTGGATCGCCGGACCCGATGAGGGGTCCGGCGCGTCCGGATGATACTGGACCGGGCCGAACGTACTGCCCGCCAGCCAAAACGCGAACCAGATCGCAAACACAGCCATCGCCGCCGCCTCAGCCCGTCGTGGCCGGCACCGCGGCGAGACGCCGCAGGCCGGCTTCCAGATCAGCGATCAGATCGTCCGGCGCTTCCAATCCGACGTGTAGCCGAAGCAGCGTCCCGCGCTCCGACCACGGCCGGACCGTGCGGGTGTTCTTCAACTGCGCCGGCAGGATGAGACTCTCGAATCCGCCGAAGCTCGCGCCGATCTTGAACAGCGCGAGGTCCTCCAGCATCGCGGCGACGGCGTCGCGCGATTCCGTGCGCAGCAGCGCGCCGAAGAGGCTCGACGAGCCGGTGAAATCGCGCCGCCACAGCGCGTGGCCGGGGTGGTCGGGCAGCGCCGGATGCAGGACGCGCGCCACCTCCGGACGCCGCTCCAGCCAGCGGGCCACCGCGAGCGCCGATTCTTCGTGCCGCCGCATGCGCACGGCCAGCGTCCTGAGGCCCCGCAGCGTCTCGTAGCACAGGTCGGGCGCCACACAGTCCCCAAACTCGTCGATGCCGTCCTTGAGCCGGCGGAAGAGCGCCTCGGTCCGCGCCGTGATCACGCCCATCATGAGATCCGAATGGCCGGCGAGGTATTTGGTCGCCGCCTGGATCTCGACGTCCACCCCGTGATCGAACGCGCGGAAGTTGAGCGGCGTGCCCCACGTGTTGTCGAAGAACACCGCGGCGCCGCCGGCGTGCGCGGCGGCGGCGATCGCCGGCACATCCTGGATTTCAAACGTGAGCGATCCCGGCGACTCGGTGTAGACGATCCGTGTGTTCGGCCGCATGAGCCCGGCGATCTCGCCGCCGATCGCGGGATCGTAGAACGTGGCCTCGATGCCGAAGCGGGCGAGCGTCGACGTACAGAAGATGCGCGTGGGGCCGTAGGTGCTGTCAGGGACCAGCAGGTGATCGCCCTGGCGGAGGAACGCCGCGAGCGCCTGCGTGATCGCCGAGAGGCCCGACGACGTGACGAGCGCGCGCGCGCCTCCCGACAGCTCCGCCAGCGCCTCCCGGAGCGCGAACGTGATGGGGGTGCCGTAGATGCCGTACGAGCCGGAGTCGCCGTACTTGCGCTCGGTGCGCCGCTCGAACGCGTCGATCGTCGGATAGAGAATCGTCGACGCGCGGTGAATCGGCGGGTTCACCGTGCCCTCGTGCCGCTCCGGGTCGCGCCCGGCATGAACCAGTCTCGTTTCGGGCTTCATCGGGACTCCACCATCGTGACGTTGACGAGCACTTCGGTCGCGACCGCGACCGTGCGGTAGAGCGGTCAGCGGGCCTTCCAGACTTCCGCCAGCCGGTCCGCGTCGGCGCGGCCGACGCCCCGCATTTCGAGGAGCACTTCGATCTGGCGGAACTTGGTCGGATCCGCGCGGTCCTGAGTGCCGGTGATCGTCGCGCTCATCCCCGCCAGCGGCACCTTGTTGGCCACGGCGTAGTTTTCGATCAACGTCACGGCGCAGGATGAGATCCCGGCGAGAAACGACTCGGTGTTGCTGAGCGCCTCGGGCTTCGTGGACGAGTCGAGCACGAAGTGGTGCGTCCGCGCGCTGTTGAGCGCGCGGCCGGGGTGCCCGATCGACGCGCTGCGGACGGCCGTCGTGACCGTGCCGTCGGACATATGGAGCCTCCGTGTGGGAACGTCCTGGGGACTCTTCGCGGGTCCGGGCGGCGTGCTCCTGCCGCCGTGCTCCCGCGGGGCCGCCGCGCCGGGCAGGCGATCGCGGTCAGATCGCGAAACGTGCCCAGCGTGCGCCGCGTACCTGCCCCGTTCCGGCAGCTCAGTTCGCGGTGGCTGCTGGTTCTCGTGCCGCTCTCGATCGCCGCGGCCGTGCTGGGCCGGTGGCCGCTCGCGACGTTTCTGCTGGCCGGCGGGGCGCTGCTTCCGCTGGCCGAGCTGATCGGGAGCGCCACCCAGCAGCTCGGACTGCACGCCGGACCGCGCGTGGGCGGCCTGCTCAACGCGACCTTCTCCAACGTGACGGAGTTCATTCTGGCGATCGTGCTGGTGCTGCACGGTGAGACCGCGGTCGTAAAGACCGCGCTCACCGGATCGATTCTCGGCAATCTGCTGCTCGTGCTGGGCGTCGCGCTCCTGGCCGGTGGAGCGCGCCACCGCGTGCAGCGGTACAGCACCGCGGCCGCCGGGGTGCACTCGACCTCGCTCGTGCTCGCGGTGATCGGCCTGCTCATGCCGGCGCTGTTCTTTATCACGGCCGGCCGGCCGACTGCGTATCAGGGCGAGACCGTCAGCGTGGCGGTGGCCGTGGTGCTGATCGTGCTGTACGGCGCCGCGCTGCTCTTCACGCAGCGGACGCACGCGCATCTGTTTCGGACGCCGGCGTCCGGGGAGCGCCCGGAATGTTCGCGCGCGTGGGCGATCGGCGTGCTGGCCGCGGCCTCCGTGGTGGTGGCGATCGAGTCCCAGCTCCTCGTCACCACGCTCGAGCCGGCGATCGGGGTGCTGGGACTCTCGAAGTTCTTCACCGGTCTTATCCTGATTCCGCTCCTCGGGAACGTGGTCGAGAACAGCGCCGCGGTGCGGTTTGCCCTGCGCGATCAACTCGACGTCACCCTCGAGATCGCGATCGGCTCCTCGACCCAGGTCGCGCTGTTCGTCGCGCCGGCGCTGGTCCTGATCTCGCTCGCGGCCGGGCATCCAATGGATTTCATCTTTACGACGTTTGAAGTCGCCGCGGTCGGTTTGTCGGTGCTGATCGTGACGTTCATCTCGCACGACGGCCAGAGCAACTGGCTGGAAGGAGCGCAGTTGCTCGCGGCGTATGCCATCATGGCGGCTTCGGCGTTCTTCGTGACCTCGCCATGACCACGTCGCGGGCGATCATCGGCCTCAGCCTGCTCGGCTTCGCCGACGCACTCTACATGCTGGCCTACCACGAGGGGTGGATCGACCGCATGTGGTGCCCGTTCTTCGGCGACGGGTGCGAGGTGGTCGCCCGGTCGCCCGGCGCCAGGCACGCGGGCGTGCCGAACGCCGCGGCCGGCGCGGCGGCATACGCAGGCATGGCGGCGCTGGCGGCCATCGACGCGCGCGTCCGGAACGGGCGGACGCCGGGTCGCGGCACCGGCGCGGATGCCGCGACACTGCCGGCGCTGGGGCTCGCCGGCATCTCGACCGCCGCGGTCGCCGCGAGCGCGGCGCTCACATGGGAAATGGGCACGCGGGTGCGGGCGTGGTGCTTTTGGTGCCTGATGTCGGCCGGGATCAACGCCGCGCTCTGCGCGCTCGCCTGGCGGAACGTGTCCGACGCCGTTCGTGAGGACGGCGTCCGGCGAACTCAAAAGGAGGCAGTAACATGCGGATGATGCTTCGCGTAGCGATGGACGTACAGGCCGGCAACCGTGCCATTCAGGAGAACAAGATGCAGCAGATCGTTCCGAAGGTGATGGAACAGCTCAAGCCGGAGGCCGCGTATTTCACCGCCGACCGTGGTGCGCGAACCGCATACTTTTTCTTTGACATGAAGGATTCGTCACAGATGCCGGTGATCGGCGAGCCGTTTTTCCAGGAGCTCAACGCGACCGTGGAGATGATGCCCTGCATGAACGCGGACGATCTCCGGAAGGGCCTGGCGGACCTCGAGAAGCAGCGCTGATCGGGGGTTCGCGCGCTTGAACCGATTTGTGCGGAGGAGACCATGACACCCACGACAGGAACATCCAGCGCCAGCCGGCGGGAGGCCGCGGAGCGGCCGGAGGTCCCGCGTCCGACGGGGCAGGAGGCCGCGGACGCAGCCGGAGGTCCTGCGCAGACAGGGCAGGCGGAGCTCCTGGAACGTGCCGGCCGGTATCTCGCCGGCGGTGGGCTCGGCCTCTTCGTGCTGCCGCCCGAGGTCAACCTCGTGATCGCGGAGGGCCACGGCAGCCACGTCACCGACGTGGGCGGCCGGGACTTCATCGACTACCATCTGGGCTCCGGGCCCGCGCTGCTCGGCCATGCCCACCCTGAGATCGTGGAGGCGGTGCAGCGCCAGGTCGCCAAGGGCTCGACCTACTACTTCCTCAACGAGCCGGTGATCCGCCTCGCCGAGCGGATGGTCGAGGCGATCCCCTGCGCCGACCAGGTGCATTTTGTCGGGTCGGGGACCGAGGCGACCTTCTTCGCGCTGCGCGTCGCGCGCGCCGCGGCGGGCCGGCCGAAGATTCTGAAGTTCGAGGGCGGCTGGCACGGCATGAACGACTACGCGCTGTGGGGTACGACCCCGTCGACGCCGAGCCACTATCCCGACGCAGAACCGGACTCGCTCGGGATCCCCGAGGCGCTGCGCGGCCAGATTCTGGTCGCGCCGTTCAACGACACCGAGCGGGCGGTCGAGATCATCGAGCGCCACGCCGCGGAACTGGGCGCCGTGATCGTCGAGCCCCTGCAGCGGGTGCTGCTCCCCGAGCCGGGGTTCCTCCAGGCGCTGCGCGAGGTGACCAAGCGGCGCGGCATCGTGTTCATCTTCGACGAGATCGTGACGGGCTTCCGGATCGCGTGGGGCGGCGCCCAGGAAAAGTACGGCGTCGTGCCCGACCTCGCGACGTACGGCAAGGCCATGTCCGGCGGCTTTCCGATGGCCGCCATTGCGGGACGCAGCGACGTCATGGCGCACTTCGACGCGCGGCGGACCGAGCGCTCGCGGCTCGTGTGGGCGAGCGGCACCCTCAACGGCAACCCCGTCAGCTCGACCGCGGGCCTGGTGGCCCTCGACGTGCTCGGCCGGCCCGGGGCCTACGATCATTTCCACCGCATCGGCGGACGGCTCCGCCGCGAGATCGAGGCGATCGGCCGGCGCCACGGCTTCTCGGCGCAGACGCCCGGCGAGGACGCGGTGTTCGGCGTGCGCTTTACGGACCGCCGGCCGCTGCGGACCTGGGCCGACCTGCTGACGTCGGACAAGGACCTGCACCTGCGCTGGTCGATCGAGCTGATCAAGCGCGGTATTCTCGTCAATCCGAACGAGAAGTTTTACATCTCGCTCGCGCACACGGACGCGGACGTGGACCACACGCTCGCGGCGTGCGACGAGGCGTTTGCGGCCATTCGGAAGTAGCGCCGGTGAGCGAGCGCCTGCCGGAGGCCCAGGGGACCGACCCGGCCTACAGCGACTGGGCGTTCAACTGGGCCTCGACCCGTCCGGTCATCCGCGGGCGGTCGTTCATGGTCGCCTGCGGCCACTACCTGGCCTGCGTCGCCGGCCTGCGCATGTACTCGCTCGGCGGCAACGCGTTCGACGCCGGCGTGGCGATGGTCTTCGCCCAGTCGGTGTTGGAGTACCAGAGTTACGGGTTCGGCGGCGAGGTGCCGATCCTGATCCACGCCGCGCGCGACGGACAGGTCGCGGCGGTCAACGGCAACACGCGGGCGCCGCGGGCGGCGACGATCGAACGGTTTCGCGATCTCGGCCTCACGCTGATTCCGGGTGACGGGTTCCTGCCGGCGGGCGTCTGCGCCGTGCCAGACGCGCTCATTACCGTGCTCGACCGCTACGGGCGGCTCACGCTGGAGCAGGTCCTCGGCCCGGCGATCGAGTTGGCCGCGAACGGGTTCCCGATGTACGAGGGGATGCGGCGGTCGATCGTTCAGCACGAGGTGCGCCTGCGCGAGTGGCCGACGTCGGCGGTGCTCTTCCTGCCCGGCGGCCGGATTCATGAGCTCGGCGATACCTGGAAGAACCCGGATCTCGCCCGGACCTTCGAGCGGCTGATCGAGGCGGAGCGCGGCGCCCGCTCGCGGGGGCGGCACGAGGCGCTGCGCGCCGCGCGGGATTGTTTCTATCGCGGCTCCATCGCACGGGAGATCGTGGCGTTTCAGCGGGAGACGCAAGTGCGCGACGCCACGGGCACGATCTCGGCCGGGCTGCTCGACGAGGAAGACTTTGCGTCGTTCGACACGCGGATCGAGGCGCCGGCCACCGTGCGCTTCCGCGGGTACGACGTCTGCAAGTGCGGGCCGTGGTCGCAGGGCCCGGTGTTCTTACAACAACTCACGCTGCTCGACGGCTTCGATCTCGCCGCGATGGGCCACAACACGGTCGAGTACGTCCACACCGTCACCGAAGCCGCCAAGCTCGCCTTCGCGGACCGCGAGCGCTACTACGGCGATCCGGAGTTCGTGACGGTGCCGATGCGCGGCCTCTTGTCCGCCGGCTACGCGGCGTCCCGCCGCGGGCTCATCGATCCCCAGCGCGCGTCGCTCGAGCTCCGGCCGGGCGACCCGTTCCCGTTCGAGGGCGCCGCGGCGCCGGCGGAGGCCGCCGCCGTCGAGGCGCGGGGGTGGGAGGG
>Ga0207416_1001117_pt1 | contig 38272 bp, 39 predicted proteins | sample PaiPotPPM11metaG_FD_184107 | JGI IMG/M metagenome (GOLD analysis project Ga0207416, IMG submission 184107) | Iron sulfur acid spring bacterial and archeal communities from Banff, Canada, to study Microbial Dark Matter (Phase II) - Paint Pots PPM... ...
GCCGCACGTTTAACCGAAAAAGCTGACGACGCCGTCGATGACGCGGTCCACAAATGCGGGCTTCATATTCGAATGCAGCGGCAGCGTAACCACCTCCGAAGCGACGCGATTGGTGACGCTCATGTCGCCGCGACGGCAATGCGAGAAGTACGAGTGATCGTGAACGGGCATGAAGTGTATGCCTGCGGCGATGCCGCGTTCCTTCAGGTGCTCGATGAGCTGCGTGCGGCGGTTCCCGAGCACTCGCAGGCTGTAGATGAATGGGCTTACGTCTGCGTAGTCGTGCCGTAGCACGCGCGCGCCGTCTAACGACGAAAACACTTGGCTGTAGCGTTCGCAGATGACCCGGCGGCTGGCAATAAATTCTTCGATCCGTTTGATTTGTGAAACGCCCACGCTGGCCATAATGTTGGTGAGGTGGTAGCGATAGCCTTGATCGACGACGTCGTATTCCCAGGCCCGCGCGTTCTTGTATCGTTCGGTCGTGTCTTTGTCGACGCCGAGTAGGCGAAGGTGCTGCAGTTTGACGAGCTCCTCTTCGCTGTTGACGACGACGCAGCCGCCGTCGATGGACGTGATGATTTTAACCGGGTCGAAACTAAAACACGCGATATCGCCGTCGCTACCGATTTTCGCTCCGTCGATCGTGCTGCCCAGAGCGTGGCATGCATCTTCGATCACCCGAAGCCCGAACTCGCGCGCGAGGGCGTACGTGCCTTTGCGGTCGCACGGAATCCCGGCGAAATGCAAGGGTATCAGCGCTTTCGTTCGGCTGGTTACGAGCCGGCGGGCTTTCTCAACGTCGATGCCGAGATTATCGTCGCGTATGTCGCACATGACGACATCCGCGCCGGTATACCGGATCGCCTGGTGATCGGCAACATAGTTGAAGGATGGGACGATAACTTCGTCGCCCGGTCCAACGCCGGCGGCGAGGAGGGCGATATGGAGCGCCGAGGTCCCGGTATTGGTGGCAACGACGTGTCGCCCGTCTAACTTGAGATATGCGGCGATGCGTTCCTCGAAGTCTTTCGTCGTGGCTCCCATCCCAAGCCAACCGACGTCCAGGGCATCCGTCAGATGTTTGAGCGTGTCGACGCCGATGTGCGGAGCGAACACGGGGATGTGTTCGAGGGTCTCACCGACGCCCTGCCGGATTGCCTGCATGGAGCTCCTTTTTCGTGATATCGGCGGATGTTGAATGGCTCAACTTCAATCATCGGCTAACAGAATGGGCGCATTGAGCGGAGGACACGTTGTATGGAAGGCCAATCGGCGTGCATGCGGATCGTGCTGTGGGGGTCCACCGGCCAAGCGGTCGTCCTCGCCGAGCTCTACGAGCGCCTGGGCGTGCCCATCGAGGCGCTCTTCGACAACGATCCGCTCGCGACTTCGGTGCTACACGGCGTCCCGCTGTACCTCGGTGGCGAGGGCTTTCAGCGGTGGCTCGAGCGGCGCGATCCTGGCCCGGTCATGGGGCTCGCGGCGATCGGCGGTACGCGCGGCCCGGATCGGCTTGACGTTCAAGCGGCTTTCGAGCGCAACGGTATAGCCGTTGCTACGGCGGTGCATCCGGCGGCGTATGTGGCCTCCAACGCCGTGGTCGGTAAGGGGAGCCAGATGCTTGCGGGATCCGTGGTGGCGGCTCGCGCGCGAATAGGCGAGGCTTGCATCGTGAACACGCGCGCGAGCGTAGATCACGAGTGCGAGCTTGAGGCGGGCGTTCACATCGGGCCGGGCGCGACCTTAGCCGGTTGCGTTACGGTCGGCAGAAACGCATTCGTTGGAAGCGGAGCGGTCGTGCTTCCGCGTGTGACGATCGGCGCTGGCAGTATCGTCGGCGCAGGTAGCGTGGTGACGAGGAACGTCGAAGCGGGAGTCGTCGTCGTAGGGAACCCCGCGCGCGTGCTGCGGGTTCGCTAATCCCAGACTTTCCACGGAGGGCTGCCACCCGCCCAAAGGCTTTCGAGGAGCGTCTTGTCGCGCATGGTGTCCATCGGCTGCCAGAAGCCCCCGTGCTTATATGCGGCGAGATTATGCTCGAGCGCAAGACGCTCCATCGGCTCTCGTTCCCAAATCGTCTCATCCCCCTCGATATAGTCGATGACATCAGGATGCAGTACGAAGTACCCGCCATTGATCCAGACCCCGTCACCCGGAGGTTTCTCGCGGAACGAGGTGATGCGGTGCTCCGAGAGTTCGATCTGTCCGAATCGTCCGGGCGGTTGAACTGCCGTGAGGGTTGCCAAGGCACCTTGGGAGCGATGAAATGCGATCGTGTCGGCGATGTTGACGTCGCTCAGGCCATCGCCGTATGTGAAGCAGAAGAGCTCGTCAGGCTCAAGGTAGCGGCGCACCCGTTTGAGGCGCCCGCCTGTCGCAGTTGCCTCTCCGGTATCGACTAACGTGATCTTCCATGGCTCTACGTCGCTGCGATGCACGGTCAGCGCATCTTCCCGCAGGTCGATCGTCACGTCGGACATGTGCAAGGCGTAGTTGTGGAAATACTCCTTGATCATGTAGCCGCGATAGCCGCAGCACACGATAAAATCGTTGATGCCCCAATGCGAATAGGTCTTCATCACGTGCCAAAGAACCGGTTTGCCGCCGAGATCGATCATCGGTTTTGGCCGAAGCAGCGTCTCCTCGCTGATGCGAGTCCCGAGCCCTCCCGCGAGTATAATGGCTTTCATGCCGGTATTACGTCCCCCGAAAGGAGCGCAAACCCCTGCGCCCTAAATCTTAGCCGAGCTTCGACCGATATTCTATCGGACCTATGGACGCAACCGAACGGTACTTGTCTGAAGTGGAAGCGGCGATTCATGCCATCTCGCGCGACGACGTGCGAGCTGTCGTGGAGGCCCTGTTCGGCGTTTGGGAACGTGGCGGGACGATCTTCATTTTTGGTAACGGCGGCAGTGCCGCGACGGCCTCCCACATGATGAACGATCTGAGCAAGTTCACGCGAATTAACGGACGGGCACGAGTGCGTGCGGTTTCCTTAACCGATAACGTTCCGTTGATGACGGCGTACGGCAACGATCAAACCTTTGACGATGTGTTCGTCGAGCAATTGCGAACGCTTATGAAGTCGGGAGATGTCGTTATCGCGGTCTCCGGGTCGGGGAATTCCCCCAACGTGATAAAAGCAATCGACTACGCGACTGAAAACGGCGCTCTCGTCGTCGGTCTTTGCGGCTCGCCCGGCGGCAAGCTTGCCGAGCGCGCGCACCTTCGGGTCATTGTGCCGGCAGTGCATATCGGCCAGCAAGAGGATGGACACCTCGTGCTCAATCATGCCATCGCTATGGCGCTGCGCGAACGGATCGGGGACAGCCCCGCCGGTGACTCCCCTTTTGCTACACACGCATGAGCCGCGTCGTTGTTACGGGTGGAGCCGGCTTTATCGGAAGCCATCTCGTCGATCGACTGCTCGCCGACGGGCATGAAGTCGTCGTCATCGACAATCTTGCGGTTGGGCGCGCAAAGAACCTAGGCGGCGTTCGGGACCACCCGAACCTGGCGTTTCACGCGCTCGATGTCAACGACCCTCTTGCCGGCGACTCGTTTGCTGGTGCCGACGTGGTTTTTCATCTCGCTGCACTCGCAGATATCGTGCCTTCGATCGAACGGCCGGGTGACTATTATCACGCAAACGTGAACGGGACGTTCGCCGTTATCGAAGCTGCTCGTCGCCACGGTGTACGTCGCGTGGTTTACGCGGCGTCATCGTCTTGCTACGGGATCCCCGACGCATTTCCAACCGCTGAGTCTGCCGAGATACGGCCGCAATATCCATATGCGCTCACGAAATATCTTGGCGAGTGCCTTGCGTTGCATTGGGGTTCGGTCTATCGAATTCCAACGGTATCGCTGCGCTTTTTTAACGTGTTCGGACCACGGGCGCGGACGTCGGGGACGTACGGAGCGGTGTTCGGTGTATTTCTCGCGCAGAAGCTGGCAGGACGGCCGTATACCGTCGTGGGGGATGGCACCCAAACGCGCGATTTCACCTATGTCAGCGATATCGTCGACGGACTGGTGAGGGCGGCAGCCTCTTCCGTAGCAGGTGAGGCGATCAACCTCGGCAGCGGTGGGACGTACAGCGTCAATCGTCTGGTGCAATTGCTGGGCGGCCCGGTGGAACACATTCCGAAGCGCCCCGGCGAGCCGGATTGCACGTTTGCCGATGTGACCAAAGCGGAGCGGTTGCTTGGGTGGCGCGCGCGCGTGCCTTTCGAGGAGGGGGTCGATCGTATGCTGGAGCACATCGCCGATTGGATTGATGCGCCGGTGTGGGGATCCGCTGCCATTCGGGAGGCCACGGCCGCGTGGTTCGCACATCTGGGAGGAACGACGTGATTTCATATGCCGAGCCGTGTGCAGTTTCAGCGGTTCCATCACGGTGACCGCCAACGCTCCAGCGCGCACGGTTCCGTATGTTAATCTCGCGGCTGCGCATACAAAATTGAAAGCCGAGTTGCTCGAAGCCGTAGCGGCCGTCATCGATAGCGGCCAGTTTATTCTCGGGCCGCAAGTCGAAGCGTTCGAACGTGCTTTCGCCGCCTACACGGGCGCGAGCTTCGCGGTCGGGGTGGCATCCGGCCTGGACGCCCTCGTCCTCGCGCTCCGCGTTCTGGGCATCGGCCCGGGTGACGAGGTGATCACGGCCCCCAATTCTTTCGTCGGCTCGGCCTCGTGTATAGCATTGGCCGGAGCGATTCCGGTCTTTGCCGATGTCGGCGATGATTATAACCTCGATCCGGATGCGGTCGTACGTGCGATAACGCCGCGCACCCGGGCCATTCTGCCGGTGCATCTTACCGGCCGCCCCGCGCAAATGGACCGCCTCATGGAGATCGCGCGGGACCGCAGCTTGTTCGTCATCGAAGATGCGGCCCAGGCCGTGGGTGCGACCCTGGCCGATAAAAAGGTTGGGACATTTGGCGATATCGGGGCCTTTAGCCTCCATCCGCTCAAGACGCTCAATGCCTGTGGCGATGGCGGTGTGATGACGACAAACGATCGGGATCTATACGAGCGGCTCATCGTTCTGCGTAATCATGGTTTGAAAACGCGCGACGATTGTGTAGAATTCTCCGGAAATTCGCGACTAGATACCATGCAGGCCGCAATGCTTCTTGTGAAGCTGCCGCACGTGGACGCATGGAACTCCCAACGTCGCGCCCTAACGCTGCAGTATCGCCGCGAACTCAACGGGTTGGGAGAGGTTGTTTTGCCATCGGAGCGTACCGGAGAGTATGCCGTGTACCATACGTTCGTCATCTTGGCGCAGCGCCGCGACGATTTACGCCGTCATTTGCACGAACGCGGTATCGGGACGCAGGTCCATTATCCCGTTCCGATTCATCTGAGCCGCGCGGCAAGCGAACTCGGCTATCGGGTTGGAGATTTTCCGGTAACGGAGGATCAAGCCTCGCGGATCGTGAGTTTGCCGATTTACCACGGGCTCTCATGGCAGGATATCGAGTACGTATGCAACGCGATCAAGACCTTCTATCAGGGAGATGAAGCGTGACGGCCGGATCTAACGTGAACGTTCCTTTCTCGTACTTGGATCGGCAGTTCGCAGATGTCGATTCTTACTTGGCCGATGTTCGCGAGTTGGTGCTCAGCGGCGATTTCACCTTAGGTAAACCGGTTCGCGATTTCGAGGCGCGCTTTGCTGCGATGTGCGGTATGCCGTACGCCATCGGCGTAGGGTCCGGAACCGATGCGCTGATCCTGTCGCTCGAAATATTGGGCGTGGGGCCCGGTGACGAAGTGATTACATCTCCGAATACATTCATCGCCACCGTTGGGGCGATCGCTATGACCGGCGCGAAGCCGGTCTTCGTCGATAGTAACGACGGTTTCACAATCGATGCCGAACAGATCGAGCGGGCGATCACCCCGCGCACCAAGGCGATTGTACCGGTGCATTACTCAGGTAACGTTGCCGATATGCCGCGCATTCGTGCGATCGCGGATCGCCACGGGCTATTCGTCGTTGAGGACGCGTGCCAATCGATCAAAGGCACACGCGACGGACTTCCCGTCGGTTCTTGGGGAGAAACAGCGGCTTTCAGCCTCCATCCGCTCAAAAACCTCAACGTGTGGGGTGACGCGGGCGTCATCGTGACACGTTCGGCTGAATTGAACGATAAGTTGCGGCTTTATCGTAACCACGGGCTCGCCAACCGGGACGAAGTGCTGATGTTCGGCCACAACTCGCGACTCGACTCATTACAAGCGGTGATTGGCAACCGTCTTATCGAGCAGACCGACTTCATTACAAACCGTAAAATCGAAAATGCCCAACGTTACGACGAGGCGTTTGGCAACCTCGCTCCGATGGTGCGTATTCCGAAACGCGAGCCGAACGTAGTCCACGTCTACCATTTGTATATGCTCCGGGTGGAACGGCGCGACGATCTCCTGCGTTTTCTCACGGCCCGCGGGGTGGACGCCAAGGTGCATTATCCGGTTCCGGTGCATTTGCAGCCGGCGGCGAAGAGTTTAGGCTACGCAGTGGGCGACTTTCCGGTAGCGGAAAAAGATGCGCGCACGCTTATTACGCTTCCGGCACACCAGCACCTAACGACCGAGGAAGTCGAATATACGGTCGCGGCAATCCGTTCTTTTTACGGCGCTTGAGGCATCGCCCGGAGATGACGGTAGGCGCGTTCGGACTACAAGCGGCGATTTATGCCGCGCGATTAGATCCCACGCTCAACGCAATCGTCGCAGACACGAACGACGCAGCGCGAGCTCTGTACGAAACGATGTTACGGCGCCGCAGCGGCGAGCCGGTGTTCGTGGCGCCTCTTTTGGAGGATGACCGTTCGATCGTTGCCATGTTTTGTGGCAAGCTCGTGCTCGAACAGTGCTTTGGTGACGCCGCGCGCGCGAGCTTCGATGCTATCGCCCATCAAGACCTCATGTTGGGTACGTCCCCGCAAAAGTCCATTGTGGCGATAGATCAACAAATCATAGATACGTTGCGCGATGCGGTGATGGCTGCGGATGCACTTTTGGCCCGGTCACAGACGGAGGTAAAGCAATTGGGGCTTCGTCTTGGCCGGCAGAGTACGTTCGTCGGTGTAGCGCCCGGGATCGACCTCTCCGTGCCGCAGGTGCGCGCCGTGCCCGGTAAAGAGCACGTCGTCGTGTGGGCCCCGCATTATTCCGCGTCGCAGCTTGGGATTATCGCTTTCGCGATGCAACATCTCGATGTCGACTGTTCGTTTGCGTGCGCCGGCGGTACGCTTACCGGCGTAAAGGGACGCTTCGTAGCTCCCGGAGCGGAGGTGCTCGCTGGAGCTTCACTTATCGTCGATGCCTCCGTTTCGGATCCAGGCACGGCGATCGCCCTAGCGAATTGTGGTGTGCCGGTCGTGTGCGCCAGTACGACGGGGGCACACGAATTCTTATCAGGCGTTCGACTGTTCGATCCGTGGAATTGGCGCACCGTTTTGGCCGCGGTCTCGGGTGCGCGCGGTATGGGCGCGCCGCGGCTGGTGCGGGACCCCATGCCCGTCGGCGATCTGCGTCGGACGCTGGACGATGCCCGCGCGCCGCATATCGAAAACGAACCGCTCGTCTCGATCGTGGTCTGTACCTACAACCGCCCCACAATGCTCGAAGAGTGCCTGGCATCGCTCGATCGGCAACAGTATGGTAACCTCGATATCATCGTCGTCAACGACGCGGGCACGCCGGTAGGCGAGATCGTCGCGAAACACTCACGAGCCCGCTTGGTCGACCTGCCGGTCAACGGAGGCGTTGCAAAGGCGATCAACGCTGGGCTCCGGGCGGTACGCGGAAAGTATGCCGCAGTAACGGCTGACGATGATTCGTATCTCCCGGATTTTACGGCGCGCCTGGTCGCAGCACTCGAGCGGACCGGTGCCGCGGTCGCACATTCGAACACGATGACTCGATTCTTCGAGACCGGCGACAACGGCGATCCCCGCCTCGTGGGGTTCGCGAAGCTGGTCTCGCAGCATCTCGATCGATTCGAGCAGTTATGGGCAGGAAACGTATTGATGAACGGTTTGATGGTTCGTCGCGACGTTCTCGAAGCCCAGGGCCTTTTGAACGTTGATCTAGTGCAATTCGACTACGAGTTCGTGTTGCGGCTTTCACAGGTATACGACTTCGTATGGGTCGATCATCTGATGACCGAATGGAATTACATGACGGACCGAAGTACGTTTTCACATTCGGTAGGACTGGAAAAAATAACGGAGAGCTTGGAAAAGATCTTCGCCCGGTACCCGTCCGGCGGGAGCGCCATGGTTGAGTCCGGTCGCAAGGGAACGTTTACCTGGTATGCGGAGAAGCATGGGAAAAACTATTGGGAACCGCCGTTACGGCTGAAGCTTTGAACCGAAACCGCGGCGGCGAATTAGAACGGTCCTATGAACGAGAGATCGGGTTGATCGGCGGGGGCGTTTCGCACGAGATTCCATTCTTGCGCGCTGCGCTGCGGTTTACCGAACAATGCCGCGACTTCGTTCGCGATCGTTGCCGCGGTGGGATAATACATTTCGGCGGCAACCGGTGAGGCGGCGGTGTGCCAATCCGGAAGCGTAACGCGGATAGGCCGGGCGCGTAGATCCTCGAGCGCCAATTCGGCGGCGAGCGCGACGATTTCCCCGGCGAACCCGAGCGTTTTCCACGCGGCATCGCAGGCTACCAGCCGACCGGTCTTGCGTACCGAGGCGATGATTCCGTCGACGTCGAGGGGGCGTATCGAGCGCACGTCGACCACTTCGGCTTCGATTCCATCACGTGCCAGGGCCTGCGCGGCGCGTACCGCTTCGATAACCATGAACGATGTGGCGACGATCGATACGTCGCGGCCTTCTCGTACGACGTTCGCCGTGCCGAGCGGCGTTTCGTACATCTCCTCGGGCACCGGGCCGAAGGTGTTGTGCAGCCAGCGATGCTCGATGAAGAGGACCGGATCGTTGTCGTGAGCGGCGGCGATGAGCATTCCCTTCGCGTCGGCTGGAACCGCCGGCGTTACGACCTTCAATCCCGGCACGTGCGCGAACAAGGCTTGGAGATTTTGGCTATGTTGGGGGCCCTGGCCCCACCCGCGACCGACGATCGCGCGAATCACGAGCGGTACGCTCTGCTGGCCGTTGAACATCGAATACCACTTGGCTGCATTGTTAACGATTTGGTCGAGTGCGAGCAACAGGAAGTCGATCCGCTGGTGCACCATGATCGGTCGCATGCCCATCAACGCGGTGCCGATGCAAATGCCCGTCATGGCGTTTTCGGATGTCGGCATGTCAAGGACGCGCTTGGGCCCGTACTTTGCCTGCAGCCCCGTCGTTGTACCGAAAATCGACTTCGGATCGGTGCTGCCTAGCCCGATGACGTAGACGCGGTCGCTCTCGGACATGAGCTGGTCGGTCGCTTCGCGGATGGCTGCGCCGTAGGATATTTCGCGGCTCATCTGCCTGCCGTGACGGTGCTGTACACGTCTCCGAAACTCTGGCCGGTGGGGAACGGCGATGCGAGCGCAAATGCGAACGCGTCGTCGACCTCCGCCGCGCACTCGCTAGCCAAACTTTCTCGTCCCTTCGTATCGAGGGCGCCAGCCCGAATCAGGCGCCGCTCCATCGCCGCGATTGGATCGCGCGCCCGCCAGGATTCGAACTCGGCAACGCTGCGATAGCCCAATTCATTATCGTATGCGGGGCCGCAGTGTTCTCTCCAACGATAGGTCTCAAGCTCGAGTACGTAGGGACCAGCTCCCGAGCGCGCATGCGTCGCTGCGATTGCTGCAAGGCGATGCACTCCTTCAACGTCGTTTCCGTCCCCGCGCGCACCTGCAATTCCGTGGCTTGCGGCAATCCCGATCACGTCGCGCGCCAACGGCTGTCGTACGCTCAGGGGCGAGTATACCGAGAAAAAGTTGTTTTCGACTACGTAGACGATCGGCAGCGCCTTTAACGCGGCAAAATTGATGCTCTCGGTGAACGCGCCTTCTTCGGTGGCGCCGTCGCCCAGATAAACGACCGTGATTTCGTCGCGTCCGTCGAGCCACGTTGCAAATGCTACGCCGGTCGCGACAGGCACGATATTCCCGACTATCGGGGTTGAGCCGAGCATGTTCACGCTCAGATCGATGAGGTGCATGGAGCCGCCGTGGCCCCCACAACATCCCGTCGCGCGGCCATACAGCTCCGCGATAAATCGCCGCATGTCACCACCCTTGGCCAGGTAGTGTGCGTGCGCTCGATGCGTGGAGAGAACGAAATCCCGCCGCTCGAGGGCCGCGGAAACGCCGACGGCGATAGCCTCCTGCCCGATGCTAAGGTGAACCGGACACCGCATTTCCTGCTCGTCATATCGTTCCGCAATTCGCTCTTCAACAGTTCTAATCCGGAGCATATCCCGGTACAGTCGCAGTTGCAGGGAGTCCACTGAATCGCTTGACGCCACTACAGGAACCTAGGGGAGCGAGCGTCCTCCGCTCGATATTCGAACCGGGCATTCATTGCCGATGTGACATTCCTTCTGTACTCCTCACGCGAAGGGACAAACGCGTAACGTCCTTTGGCACGGCTATAAGGCTGACCTTCCCATCGAGCATGCCCGGTCCACCCTTAAGGGCTAGGCGGTCTGCGAAGGCCTACCGCACGGGCCGGCGCTACGGCGCGACGGAGGGATGGCTCGGGGCATTTTGAAACACGATGATCGCATGAACCCTTCGGATCGCTCCCACGCAGCCGATAAAATTATCTCGCTCAAACAATTGGCTACGTGTGTCGCGACGATGCAGGCGGCCGGGAAAAAAGTCGTGTTATGTCACGGCGTTTTCGATCTGCTGCACTACGGGCATTTATTGCATTTTGAGGAGGCTCGCAAGCAAGGCGACGCGTTGGTCGTTACGATCACGCCGGACATCTACGTCAATAAAGGGCCAAACCGCCCCGCATTCACAGAATCCTATCGGGCGAGAATGCTTGCCGCGCTCGATATCGTGGACTACGTCGCCATCAATCAGTCGCCGACGGCCGTCGAGATGCTCGCGGTCGTGCGACCGGATGTCTTTGCAAAGGGGCCGGACTATAAGGACCCGACGCAAGACATCACCGGCAAGATCGGCGAAGAAGAAGCTGCCGTGCGTAATGCCGGTGGCACCATCTATTACACGGAAGACGTAACGTATTCCAGCTCGGCGTTTATCAACCGGCATCTCTCGTCGTATTCGCAAGAAGTCAGCGACTATTTGACGGGGTTCCGGGAAACGTTTACGCCCTCGCAGGTTCACCGCGCACTCGACGGCCTTCAACATATGCGCGTTCTGGTCGTGGGCGAAGCGATCGTCGACGAATACGTCTATGTGGATCAAATGGGCAAATCGTCGAAGGAGCCGGTGTTGGCGATGCGCTACGCGTCGGAGGAACAGTTTGCCGGCGGCGCCTTGGCTATTGCCAACCACATGGCAGCGTTTATCGATGCGGTCGACGTGGTGACCTTCCTCGGCACGCACGACGTACGCGAGGTTTTCGTTCGAGAGCACCTGGCTCCAAACGTGCACCCGACGTTTTTCTATAAGAGCGATTCGCCGACGATCGTAAAACGGCGCTACGTCGAGAGCTATTTGCTTTCCAAGCTGTTTGAAGTGTATTTTTTTAACGACGAGTTGCTGAACGAACGTGACGACGAGCAGTTTTGTGCGCATCTGGATTCTATCGCGTTCTCGTACGACCTCGTCGTCGTTGCGGATTTCGGACACGGGATCTTCACGCAGAGGGCCATCGATGTGCTACAGAGCCGATCGAAATTTTTGGCGATCAACACCCAGCAAAATGCGGCGAACATTGGGTACCATACACTTTCACGTTATGCACGTGCCGATTTCGTGTGTACGAACGAAGGGGAGTTGCGCTCGGACTCGCGTACGCGTATCGGTGATCTCGAACCGCTCATCCTGGCGATAGCGGAGCGGCTCAACCTGAAGAACACCCTCGTTACCCGCGGTAAACGTGGAGCGCTGTTTTATCGTGCCGGTGAGGGCTGGTCTCGCGGCCCCGCGTTTGCAAAGAGCGTAACGGATCGCGTCGGGACCGGGGACGCGGTGCTTTCCTGGACTGCGCCGATGGCGGCTGCAGGCTTACCAGGGAGCATGATTACGTTCGTGGCTAATGTCATCGGTGCGCAGGCGGCTCAGATCGTTGGGAACCGGAGTGCCGTCGGTCGGGTGGCCACGTATAAGTTTATCGAGTCGATGCTGAAATAGAGTGAGAGGAAAACAACCGTGAATCGCAAGGCGCGAAGAGTTCTCATTACCGGTGGGGCAGGCTACGTTGGGAGCCGCTTGGTTCCGAAGCTTCTCGACGCTGGGTATGAAGTGGTCGTTTACGACCTCTATCTCTATGGCGAGGAAGGCCTCGCTGCGGTGCGCGGCAACGATCGTCTTTTCGAGGTACGGGGCGATCTACGGGATGCGCCGTCGGTCGGTCGAGCGATGCGCGGTGTAGACACCGTTATTCACTTGGCGTGTATTTCCAACGACCCGAGTTTCGAGCTCAATCCGGACCTGGGGAAATCGATCAATTACGATTGCTTTCCGGGATTAATCCGGGCGTCTAAAGAGGCGGGCGTAACGCGATTCGTCTACGCTTCATCATCGAGCGTTTACGGCGTTAAGCAGGAAGAGCACGTTACGGAGAATCTAAGCCTCGAGCCACTCACCGATTATTCAAAATTTAAGGCGATGTGTGAAGAGTTGCTTATGGACGCTCGCGAGGGCGGCTTCGAAACCTTGATTGTGCGGCCCGCGACAGTATGCGGATACGCACCGCGGCTACGGCTCGATCTCTCCGTGAATATCATGACCAATCACGCCGTGAACAACCGGGTTATCCGCGTTTTTGGTGGAGCGCAAATCCGACCGAATATTCACATCGAGGATATGACGGACCTCTACGTGCAGACGGTATCGCTACCGGGTTGGCAAATAGACGGAAAAATTTATAATGCCGGATACTACAATCAATCGATTGGAGAAATCGCCGAGACGACGCGCGCGGTGGTGGGCCCCGATGTCACGATCAACGTGGAGGCGACCAACGATTTACGATCGTATCGAATCAATTCCGATTTGATTCGCCGCGAACTCGGTTTTGCGGCGAAACGCGATATCGCTACTGCCGTGCGGGATCTGGTATCGGCCTTCGATCGTGGGCTGATTGTAGATCCCATGAACGACCCGCGATATTACAATATTAAAACGATGCAGCGGGTTGGACTGACATAGGCTCGGCAGGCGTCGTTGCCCGGGCTGGATTAAAGCCCGTGTTGCGTCGCTACGAGTTGAGTGGCGCGATAGAGTGATTCGAATTGCCCGGCATCGGTCCACCATCCGTCGAGCACGTCGTAGTGCATATCGCCTTCCCTGATGTATGCGTTGTTGACGTCGGTGATTTCCAACTCTCCGCGATCCGACGGCTTGAGCTTGCGGCAGAAATCGAAGACGCGACGATCGTACATGTAAATGCCGGTCACGGCGTAATTACTCTTCGGGTGCTCGGGCTTCTCTTCGATCCGCACGATCCGGTCGCCGTCCAATTCCGGGACGCCGAAGCGCTCCGGATCGTCGACCTGCTTGAGTAGGATGCGAGCGCCCGAGTCCTGTTGTTCGAACTTACGAACGTACGGCGAAATGTCGTCCTGTACGATGTTATCGCCCAAAATCACCGCGATGCGCTGGCCTTCGGCAAAATGCTCGCAGAGCTTGAGGGCGTCGGCGATGCCGCCTTCGCCTTCTTGGTACGTGTAGTAGATGTCCTTCAACCCAAAGTCGCGACCGTTGCCGAGCAAACGCAGAAAGTCGCCGGCGGAATTTCCGCCGGTCACGATCATGATGTCCTGGATGCCGGCTTTGCACAGCGTCTCGATCGGATAGTAGATCATCGGCTTGTCGTAGATCGGCAGCAGATGCTTGTTCGTAACTTTGGTAAGCGGACGCAGGCGCGAGCCTAAGCCGCCGGCGAGAATGATGCCCTTCATGCGGTTCCTACTTTAGATTAGCGGTGCGCGTACTGGCGCTTATAGTAATCGAGAAACTCGCCCGATTTGAGCGGTCGCCACCAGGCTTCGTTGGCCTGATACCAAGCGATCGTGGCGCGCAGCCCGTCCTCGAACGGCACCACGGGCGCCCATCCGATCGCTCGGGCCTTGGCGGTATCGATGGCGTAGCGCCGGTCGTGTCCGGCGCGGTCTTCAACGTGACGCACGTGCGCGTCCATCGAGCGTCCGCAGCCGTTCACGAGCAGCTGTGTGATCTCCATGTTCGTGCGCGGGTTGCCGCCTCCGACGTTGTAAATTTCGCCCAATGCACCGTGCTCGAGGACGTGAAGGATACCGCGTGCGTGATCGTCCACGTGGAGCCAATCGCGAATCTGCAATCCGTCGCCGTACACCGGCACCGGCTGATCGTCGATGAGATTGCTCACGAACAGGGGGATCAGCTTCTCGGGATATTGATACGGCCCGTACGTGTTGCTGCCGCGCGTGACGAGCACCGGCGTTGCAAAGGTCGTCCAATATGCGAGCACCTGCATGTCGCCGCCGGCCTTGCTGGCGGAGTACGGGCTGCGTGGGCGGAGCGGGTCGTCCTCGCGCGATTCGCCTTCGCTCACGTCGCCGTAGACTTCGTCGGTCGAGACTTGCAGATAGCGCGCGATGTTGTGCCTGCGCACGGCTTCCAGCAAGACGTGCGTGCCTAGAATATCGGTCCGCAGAAAGGCCTCGGGGTCGAGAATCGAGCGATCGACGTGGGTTTCTGCCGCGAAATTTACGATCGCGTCGACGCCGTCGCCGATGGCCGAATCGACCGCGGTTGGGTCGCCGATGTCGCCCTTGACGAAGCGATAGCGCGAGCTGGTTTCGACGTCGCGGAGATTTGCGGGGTTTCCCGCATACGTCATCGCATCCAGGTTAACGATTGAAAGCTCGGGGCGTTCGCGCAACGCCAAACGGATATAGTTCGATCCGATGAAGCCGAGCCCACCGGTGACTAACCAACGCATGCTCAATGCTTTCGGCTGGACGCCTGCGATACCTTATTGCGAAGCATCGCCCCGACGGCATCGAAGACGCGCTCGATCGGGCCGCGACGATAATCCCAACGGGGGTCGCGCGGGGGCGGCACCAACACCATCGTAGCGTTGGCTTCAAAGACCACCACGCTTCCGTTCGCCCCGATCGTGAAATCGACGCCGCCGTAGTCGAGCCCGAGGGTCTCCGATACCGATCGCAAGGCGCGGAGCGCCTCGGCTCCGATCGCCGCGGGCATATCCGCCAGGAACGCCTCGTCCTCGGCACGGTGAGCGGCGTTCTCAGCCATGTCGGCGCTGAAGTAATGCACCTTCCACAGCGGCGAGATCGCCATGTGAACGGGATACAGCTCGCCCCCGACGAGCATAGCGCGGTACTTGCGGTAGAGACCGTCCGTATTGCGCGTATCGAGGAATGCGATGGCGAGAAGCTCGTCGCCGGGCAAGGCGGCGGCCGCCGTGCCGAGCTCGCCCGGGTTATCGACGCGGACGAAGTGCTGACCGGTATGATAACCGGGCGAACGGAGCAAGAGCGGAAAGCCGTGGCCGTGCTCCTCAAGGATCTGCGGCCCGCCCGGGGCGCAGAGGAGCGCCCGCGGGTGCAAGGTGGTGCGGGCCGTGACGACGTCCGGGACGGAACCCAAACGTGCCGCATTGGCCGCCCGCCCGGTCGGCTCGATTCGCTCCGGCGGATTGACGAGCGGCGCCTTCGAGCCGGCGAGGATCCCGCCGGCAGCTTCGAGGGCGGCCGCGCAACTCTCGGCGTCCCCGATCGCGTTGAAGGCCAACTGGTGGTGCGGCAGGGGCTGGGACCGGTTATAGTACTCAACCACCAGCTTGGTCGTCTCGAAGACTCGATCATCGATCAGGCGCTCGGTGGAGATGTTCCCGGACCCGGCGGAGACGAGCAGCAAGAGCGGGATCGGGCGGCCGCTACCCCGGTAGGGCAGCACTGTCATCGACGGCCCGGCTCCCGCTTCCCGAAGCTCGGAAACGGCCGTCGCCTCCCCGAGCTGGGTTAGCACGGCCATCAGTCCCCGCTGAGCCTCCGTGTTCGTGGGGTCCAGTCTCAGGGCGATCTCGTAGTGGTCGCGAGCCCGAGCCGGCTCCTGAGCCTTCAGGAACATGAAGGCCAGGTTGGCGTGGGCGACCGGGTTATCGGGGTGCCGGTCTACGGCTTCGGCATAGAGCTTTAGGGCATCGCCCCGGCTCCCCGTCCGGTAAAGCAGCATGGCCAGGTCGTTGATCGCGCCGAAGTGTCCGGGCGAGCGGCCCAAAACCGCGAGATAGGCCTTCTGGGCAGCGTCGGTCCGCTCGAGCTTATCCAGCAGCCGCGCGCGCTCGAAGGCGAGTTCGGTGTTCCCCGGAAGCCGCCGCAAACGAGCGTCGACGTCCTTGAGCTTGGCTTCTAGGGAGCGCTTGGGGCTAGTGGGGGCCATGGGGCGGCAGAGTTCGCGCCCGGCACCATAGACCTTTGCCTGTGGACCCGGGCGTGCGGCCGTGTTATACTCTGGCGGTTGTCACTCACTACACCCCGCATGGATGGGGGGTGCGTATGGCTCTCGATAATGGTCCGCACGCCAGGACGGCACGCGACCTGAGGCCAGAATGGAGACCCTATCGTGTCGGTTATTACCATGCGCGAATTACTGGAAGCCGGCGTTCACTTCGGGCATCAAACCCGTCGTTGGAACCCCAAGATGAAGCCGTTCATCTTCCAGGAGCGTAACGGCATCTACATCATCGATTTGTCGCAGACCGTCCAGCGGATGCGTGCGACGTACGCGGCCGTCAAGCAGATGGCCCACGAAAAGAAAGTCATCCTGTTCGTCGGCACCAAGAAGCAGGCACAAGAAGTCGTCAAGGAAGAGGCCGAGCGCGCCGGTACCTACTTTATCAACCAGCGCTGGCTCGGTGGAACGCTGACCAACTTCTCGACGATCCAAAAGCGCATCGCTCGCCTGCGCGAGCTCGAAGGCATGAAGGCTCAGGGCGATTTCGACCGGCTTCCTAAGAAAGAAGTCGCGAAGCTGCAGGACGAGATGAACAAGCTCGAGCGATTCTTGGGCGGCATCAAGGATATGCATCGCTTGCCGGACGCGATCTTCATCGTCGATCCTAAGAAAGAGCGCATCGCGGTTCTCGAAGCCAAGAAGCTCAAGATTCCGATCATCGCCGTCATCGACACCAACTGCGATCCCGACGAGATCGACTATCCGATTCCGGGCAACGACGACGCCATTCGGGCCGTCAAGCTCATGGTGAGCAAGATTGCCGATGCGATCATCGAGGGTCGTACCGAAGTCGAGAGTTCGATCGACGAAGAGACCGAATACGCGCACAGCTATGCCCCGGAAGAAGAAGCTCCGGTAACCTTGGCCGAAGCTGAAGCTGCCGCCGCCCTCTAAAATCGCCGCCACTACTGGAGAACATTGGTGTCTACCTCAACCTCTTATTCGCCTAAAGCCGACGAAATCAAATCGCTTCGGGAGCAGACCGCCGCGCCCATGATGGACTGCCGCAAGGCGCTCATCGAGGCGGCGGGTGATTTCGAGAAGGCCAAGACCGTGCTGATCGAGCGCGGTGCGGCTCAAGCCCAGAAAAAAGCCGAGCGCTCGGCCAACGAGGGCCTCGTGAGCAGCTATATTCACGCCGGCGGCAAGATCGGCGTGCTGGTCGAAGTCAATTCCGAGACCGATTTCGTGGCGCGCAGCCCGAAATTCGCCGAACTCACGCGCGACATTGCGCTGCACATCGCCGGGATGGCTCCGCAGTACGTCGACCGCGCTGCGGTTCCCCAGAGCGTCGTCGACGATGCGAAAAACGAATTTCGCGAGTCGGCGCCGCCCGGGAAGCCCCCCGAGGTGCTTGAGAAGATCGTGGAGGGCAAGCTCAACAAGTGGTTCGAGGAGCGCGTGCTGCTCGATCAGCCGTTCGTGAAGGACGATTCGCTCAGCGTAGGCGATATGATCAACGCGGCCATCGGCTCGCTTGGCGAGAACATCCGGGTGCGCCGTTTTACGCGCTTCGCTCTGGGAGAAAATTAAGCTCGCTTGGAACCCAACGGTCGTAGCCCCAGGTTCGCCCGCGTCCTTCTAAAGATCTCCGGCGAAGCGTTCGCGGGGAATGATGCCGGTGTTGACGTTCATACCACCCGCGGAATGGCCGAGCAGATCGCCGAGGTCAGTCGCGCGGGCGTGAGCGTTTCGGTCGTCGTCGGCGGAGGCAATATCTGGCGCGGCAAAATCCACGAAGAAGCGGGCATGGATCGTGCGACCGCCGATTACATGGGAATGCTCGCGACCGTCATCAACGCGCTGGCACTGCAGGACGCGCTCGAGCGCATGGGCGTGCCTTCGCGCGTGCAGACGGCGATTGCGATGCACCAGATCGCCGAGCCGTACATCCGTCGCAAAGCGATGCGCCATTTGGAAAAAGGGCGCGTGGTGATCTTCGCAGCCGGCACCGGGAACCCGTACTTCACAACCGATACGACGGCGGCGTTACGAGCGGTGGAGATGAATGCCGAAGCGATCCTCAAGGCCACGAAGGTCGACGGCATCTACTCGGCCGATCCAAAGAAAGATCCGACCGCAACGCGCTTCGATCGTCTCGATTACATGGAAGTGCTGCAGCGCGGCCTCGAAGTGATGGATTCCACCGCGATGGCGCTCTGCATGGATAACAATCTACCGATCATCGTCTTCGACATGGCTGCGCCCGGAAATATTCGACGCGTCATCTGGGGCGAACGGATCGGCACCTATGTCGGTAGAGATACCCCCTCGCTCGTATAACCATCGCTCGGGAGAACCTTGACCATGTCGGAGTATTTCAAAGATGTCGAGTCGCGCATGACCAAATGCGTCGACGCTACCCAGGCTGACTTCGCCGCGATTCGTACCGGGCGCGCCACGCCCGCGCTGCTCGATCGCTTGCACGTCGAAGCCTACGGGCAGGCCGTTCCGCTCAACCAGGTTGCCGGCGTCTCCACTCCCGATTCGCGCACCCTCGTGATCAGCGCTTGGGATAAAAGCACGGTAGCCGAGATCCGCAAGGCCATCGAGAAAAGCGATCTTGGGCTCACCCCGAATATCGACGGCACGACGATTCGCTTGATCATTCCGCCGCTCAACGAAGAGCGTCGCAAAGATCTCGTCAAGGTGATGAAAAAGAAGGCCGAAGACGGCAAAATCGCCGTGCGCAACGTGCGGCACAAAGCGCACGACGAGCTGAAAACACAGCTCAAGAACGGCGAGATCACCGAAGACGATAATAAGCGCATGCAGGATCAGCTGCAGAAGCTCACGGATCGATTCATCAAGGACATCGATTCGTTGGTCACCTCTAAAGAAAAAGAAATCATGGAAGTCTAAGGACGACCGTGTTACCCGAAAGCAACGATCTCGTTCTCATGCCGGAAGTGCAGGTGCGCCGTCTCCTGCGCGGCCGGCGTTTGCATCTTAGCGTGCTGGCTCCGGTCGGATCGTGGGTGGGATGCGGCGTACTGCGCGTTCTACACTTGCGACCGCGTGAAGACGATGCGGTCGACCTCATCGCCGGATACGAATCGTACGAATCGCTCGAACCCGCACGCGGTCGCACGAACGCGTGAGCGCCTCGCACAACGCGGCGCCTTCCCCGCCGCAGCTCGATCCGCAAACGATCCCGCAGCATATCGCCATTATCATGGACGGCAATCGTCGTTGGGCGAAAGCTCGCGGGCTCCCGGCGATCGAAGGCCACCGCCGCGGCATTATCGCGCTGCGCGCGGTGACGCGAGCCGCCAGCGATATCGGCGTTCGAGCCGTGACGGTCTATGGGTTCTCAACGGAGAATTGGACGCGCGAAGTCAGCGAGATTTCGCTGCTCTTCGATCTGTGCGTCCACTTCGCAAAACACGAGCTTGCCGAACTCAACCGCAATAACGTGCGGGTGCGGATTATCGGCGATTGGGAGGCATTGCCTCCACGCTCGCGCGAGGCGTTGCGCGGCTTGCAGACGCAGACGGCTTCTAACGACGGGCTCATCCTCAACATTGCGGTAAACTATAGTTCGCGGGCGGAGTTGCGGCGCGCCGTGCGTGCCATTGCGGCCGACGTCGCTGCCGGGACGCTCCAACCCGACGCGATCGATGACGCACGTATCGCCGCCGCGCTCTACACGGCGGACGTGCCGGATCCCGACCTCTTGATTCGGGCCGGTGGCGAACAGCGGCTCTCCAACTTCTTGCTCTACCAGTTGGCGTACACCGAATTGGTCATGACGCAGACGCTATGGCCCGATTTTACGGGCGATGAACTTATTCGCGCGGTCGCGCAATTTCAAGCGCGCCAACGGCGGTTTGGCGGCGCGTGACCCGGCGCATCGTCGTTGGCGCGATCGTTGCGGCGATAGGCCTGGGAAGCGTGAGCTACGCGTGGGGTTTCTACCTGCTGTTGCTCGTCATCGGTCTGGCCAGCATCTACGAACTCAACTATCTCTGTGAAATCAAGGGGCAGCCGCTGGAGTATCCGGTTGCCGTGTTCGGCGTGTCGGCATACCTCGTGCTCTCAGTGACCGACCTTCTGCGAAAGTGGGAGGGTGCGCTCCTTGCCGGTATCGTCATCGCGACGTTCTGGATCGGCATGTACGGCGAGCAGAAAGGCTACTTCGCCCGCACGGCCTACACGCTGCTCGCGGTGCTGTACATCGGTAAACTGCTCACCTACTTCGTGCTGATTCGCGAGGTTCCGGTGGTCGGTATGTGGTGGACGTTCGACGTGATCGTGCTGATCGCATTAACCGATATTTTCGGCATGTTTATCGGCACGCTGATCGGGCGCCATCAACTCACCAAGATTTCGCCGAAAAAGACGGTCGAAGGATCGGCTGGTGCGATCGTGGTCGTGACGCTGGTCTCGATTGCCGCGACGGGCTTACCGCAATTGCACCTCTTGTGGTGGCAGGGAGCGATCCTCGGCATTCTCACCTCGGTCGCCGCGCAGGCCGGCGACTTGGCGGAGTCGGCCCTCAAGCGCGACGCCGGCGTGAAGGATGCCGGGTCGATGATTGCGGGGCACGGCGGCGTGCTCGACCGGTTCGATTCGTATCTCTTCGGCGGCATGGCCTTTTTCGGCACGCTGCATCTGCTGGGTATCTTGCAACTATGAGCGCGCGTCGCAAGGTCGCGATTCTCGGCAGCACGGGCTCCATCGGCACGCAAGCCCTGGACGTTCTCGAACGCCATCGCGATCGGTTCGAAGTCGTGGGCTTGGCCGCGGGGCGCAACGAGCGCCTGCTAGGCGAACAAGTCGAACGATTCGCCCCCCGCATCGCTACCGTGGCTTCGGACGGCGCGGATGCGCTGCTTCGCGTGGCGGTGGAGAGCGAGCCCGATATCGTTCTGGCGGCAACCGATGGCGCCGTCGCGTTCGATGCGGTCTTCGCCGCGGTCTCACGCGGAACCGATATCGCCGTTGCCAACAAAGAGCTGATCGTCGCGGCGGGCGAGCTGTTGATGGATGCCGCGGCTCGTAGCGGAGCCCGGATCCTGCCCGTCGATAGCGAGCATAGCGCGATCTTCCAATGCCTGGTGGGAGAGGATCCCGCCCGGGTCGCCGGGATCATCTTAACCGCTTCCGGAGGGCCGTTCTGGCGGACCCCCGCCGGCGAGATGGCCGACGCCACCCTCGACCGGGCGCTCGCCCACCCAACCTGGCAAATGGGGACCAAAAACACGATCGACTCGGCGACGATGATGAACAAGGGCCTGGAAGCAATCGAAGCCAGCCGCTTGTTTTCCGTACCGGGCGAGCGCGTTCACGTGGTCGTCCACCCGCAGTCGATCGCCCACGGCTTCGTGCTGTTCGCCGACGGCAGCGTGAAGGGCCAACTCTGTGCCCCGGATATGCGGGTGCCGATCGGCTATGCGCTCGCCTTCCCGGACCGGATCGCCGGGGTGCAGCCCGCCCGTTTTGACGTCCTCGAGGCACTCGGGGGCACATCCAAGGAGCCCGCGTTACGTTACGAATTCGAACGCCCGGACCTGGAGCGGTTCCCCTGTTTGCGGCTGGCCTACCAAGCGCTCGAAGCCGGGGGCACGCTTCCGGCCGTGCTCTCGGCCGCAAACGAAATCGCGGTGGAAGCGTTCGTAGAAGGTATAATGCGATTTGGGCGGATCCACGCGGTGATCGAAGCTACGATGCAGGCTGTGCCACGGCACGAAGCCTCGATCGACGCAATTCGTCGCGCAGATCGTCAAGCGCGCGAGGTCGCGCGCGGTTTTGTCGCATCGCTCGCCGAACCCATCGATACGTCCGTAAGGAAGAGAGTCTAACGCCCGTGTTGTTTGCCCTCATCACGCTCGCATCGCTCGGAAAAATTATCACGTTCCTATTCATGCTTTCGGTACTCGTCGTGCTGCACGAGTACGGCCACTTTCTGGTTGCGCGGCGCAACGGCGTCCGCGTCAACGAGTTTGCCGTCGGAATGGGGCCGAAACTGTTCGGTTGGACGAGCAAACGAAGCGGGACGCTCTATTCGATTCGGGCGCTGCCGATCGGCGGCTACTGCGCCATGGAGGGCGAGGACGGCAAAACCAGTGAGGCCGAGCAGCAGCGCGAGTTTCGCGATCGCCTCGACGCGCCGAGTACCGCGGTTGCCGCCCCGAGCGCCGTCAATTTTCAGGGCAAGACGCCTTGGCAGCGCTTGGCGATCGTGTTGGCCGGCCCGGTCGCGAATTTTATCCTGTGTTACGTGATTCTGGTAGTCGGCGCGTTCTCGTTCGGCGTGATGGGTAATACGCCGACCGCTATCGTCGGCGAAGTCAAGGCTGGCTACCCGGCAAGCGCCATCGGGCTGCAGGTTGGGGACAAGATCGTGGCGATCGGCGGGACGCAGATTCGCGACGGTAACCAGGTGGTCTCGATCATGCACGCTTCCAAAGGCAAGCGGCTCGATCTCGTCTACGACCGTTCCGGCGAGCGCCGCGAAACGTTCGTTACGCCCGTTCCCTGCTTGCCCGGGTCGAAGCTCGGATGTATCGGCATTATTCCGGCCTCGCAGTTTACGCATGTGGCGCCGTTGGCCGCGCTGACGATCAGCGGCCAAGAGTTCCTGGGCATCGCGGATCAAACGTTCAGCAGCCTGGGGCTGCTCGTGACGCATTTCACGCAGTATGCCAGCCAAGTCTCGGGCCCGATCGGCATGGGTCAAGCGGCCGGCGTGGTGCAAGATTTCGGCTGGGGCCCTTACTTGATGCTCGCGGCGACGATTTCGTTCGCGCTCGGACTCTTTAACTTGCTGCCTATTCCGGCGCTGGACGGCGGGCGCGCGGCATTCATCATCGCGGAACTGTTACGCGGTAAGCCGGTCGACCCCGATAAAGAGGCGATGGTGCATATCGGCGGGTTCGCGGTACTGATCGCGTTGATGCTGCTCGTAGCCGCGCACGACATCGCGCGCATTGTGGCCGGAAAGGGAGTCTTCTAGGTGATTCACCTGCGGCGCAAAAGCAACCCGATCTTCCTGCAAAACAAAACCGGTAAGAGCGATGCGAAGAGCGTGTGGATCGGCGGCGACCATCCGGTTGCGGTGCAGTCGATGACCACGACCGATACGGCCGATGCCGAGGCAACGCTCGAACAGATCTACGGCTTGGCGATGGAAGGCTGCGAGATCGTTCGCGTTACCGTCAAAGATCCACCGGATGCGGCCGGCCTCCCCGCGATCGTGCAGCGCTCGCCCGTGCCGATCGTCGCGGATATCCATTTCGATCATAAGATGGCCCTGGCGGCGATCGAAGCGGGCGTCGCGAAATTGCGCCTTAATCCGGGGAACATTCGGGATCCCAAGAAGGTCGCCGAAGTTGTCAGCGCCGCCAAGGCGCGCGGCATTCCGATTCGCGTCGGGGTGAACATGGGCTCGCTCGCACCGGATCTTGAAAAAGCGTTCGGCCTTACCGCGCAGGCAATGGTGGAATCGGCGCTGCGTCATGTGGCGATCCTGGAAGAATACGGACACACCGACATCGCGATCTCGCTCAAGGCGCACGACGTTATAACGACCGTGGCGGCGTATCGATTGATGGATCGGCGCTTAGCGGAGCGCAATACGCCGTACGCGCTGCACTTGGGCATCACCGAAGCGGGGCTACTCCGCGACGGTACGATCAAATCGTCGATCGGCCTAGGCATCCTCTTATTCGAAGGGATCGGCGATACGATCCGCGTCTCTCTTGCGGCCGATCCGATCGAAGAAGTGCCGGTTTGCTGGGGCATCCTCAAATCGCTCGGTCTGCGCGAGAAGGGCTTTGAGATTACCGCCTGCCCGTCGTGCGGTCGCGCGGAGATTTCCGTGTTGGAACTGGGGCGTTCGGTCGAGGCGATTGCCAAACAGTATACCGCGCCGGTGAAGGTTGCGGTGATGGGCTGCGTCGTCAACGGACCGGGCGAATCGAAGATGGCCGACGTCGGCGTCGCCGGCGGTAAAGGCAAGGGCGCGATCTATCGTGCCGGGGAATTGGTGGGAACTTACCCGGAAGACGAGTTGCTTGGGATGTTGCGGCTGGAGATCGAGAAGGTCATCGCCGAGAAATATCCGGATTACGCGCACGAGATCGGCATTCACGCATGACGTATCCCCGGCCGGCCATCCAGACGCTGATCCTTACGGGCGTCGTCGCGTTGGTCGCGTCGGCCATGTTGGCGTTATCCCATCCGGCCCAGTTGCGCATCGACGGTCAACGCGTCGAGAGCGACGTGCCTCCCATCACCACGGCCGGGCAACGCGTGTTCGTTCCGCTACGGGCGGTTGCCGACGCGTTGGGAGCGCGGACGCTCGTCCAAGGGAGTAACGTCTATATCATTCGCGGCAAGCAATCGTTGCGGCTACGCGTCGGCGATCGCCATGCGACCCTCAACGGAATGCCGCTCACGCTGGAGCGCGCGCCGTTTCGCGTGCGCGGCCGGGTGATGATCGGAATCACGGCGCTGGCACTCGCGCTGAACGTGCACGTCGACTACGATCCCCGTACGGCGCGCATCAACGTGCTCACGCCTGGGATCGGCCAAGCCGATGCATCCTCGGTTCCCATAACGCAGTAGCCTCTGCGCCGCGTGCCGTCGCGCAGCTACGGAGCGAATTCGCTGATGCCTTCGGGCTCTTCGACCGGGACGACGTCGTCGGGGTTCGATTTGCGGAAGCCGTAGCTGAAAAAGAAGATCAGGCCGATGACGAGCGCGATCAGGAACCACACCCAGGTCGTGCGCGAGAGGCCGAATACCGCTAGGAAGAGCGAAAATACGATGCCCAAGATCGGGAAGAGCGGCACGAACGGAACCCGGAACGTGCGCGGAATATTCGGCTTGCGTTTGCGTAAATACAGCACGCCCGCGCACACAACCGTGAACGCGATCAGCGTCCCGATGTTCACTAAGTTGAGCAGGCTATTAAGCGGCACGATGAGCGTGAGGGTCGCGACGAGGACGCCGGTCGACATGGTGGTCACGATCGGCGTTTGATACTTGGGGTGGATGATCGCCACCACCGGCGGCAGCATCTTATCGCGCGCCATCACGTAGAAAATACGCGATTGTCCGAGTAACGAACTCAGCGCGACGCTGGTCGTCCCCGCCAATACGCCCATAGTGATGACCCAATTGAGAATCGGCAGGTGGAGCGGGGCGAGCGCGTAGACCAGGGGATTTTTGATCGGGACCTGGCTCCACGGCAGCGCGCCGATCAGCACGAGCGCGGTCGCGCAATAAATTACCGTGCCGATCGCGAGGGCGCCGATGACGCCCATGGGAATGTCGCGCTGCGGGTTCTTACACTCTTCGGCGGTGGTCGTTGCCGTGTCGAAGCCGATGTAGCTGAAAAAGACGTACGCGCCGATCGCCACGATGCCGTATGGCTGCGCGGATTCAACCGCTCCGCCGAACGGCGTGAGCGCGCCCCAGCCATGTGGAGAGAGTTGATTCCACCACGTTTGCGGCGGGCCGCTCACAAAATGAGCCGCCTTAAAGAGCCAAAGGCCGGCGATGACGAACACGATCAGCGCCGATATTTTGAGCACGACGAAAATGTTGTTGGTCGTAGCGGATTCGCGAATGCCCACCGATAGCAATGCGGAGAGCCCGAGAACGAACAGCGCTCCGACGACGTCGTACTGCGAGTGCATCAGGTCCCAGCTGCCGAGTTGCCACCACGGGCCGTGGATGATCAAGTTCGATTGCTGCGCCCACGCCGGCAGCGATACGCCGATTGATTTGAACACGTCTTGAATGGCGGCCGAAAATTGTTGCGCCACCGGCGCGGCGCTGATGCCGTATTCAAAAATGAGCGCGAAGCCGATGATCCAGGCAAAGAGCTTGCCCATCGTCGCGTATGCATACGTGTAGGCGCTGCCGGCGACGGGGACCATCGCACCGAGTTCCGCGTAGCAGAGCGCCGCAAAGAACGACGTGAGGCCGGCGAGCAGGTACGAGATGATGACCGCCGGCCCCGCGCCTTTGACGCCGGTACCGATGGTGGTGAAGATTCCGCCGCCGATCATCGTGCCCAGGCCGATTGCAATCAGATCCTTGGCTGTTAGGGCGCGTTTGAGAATGCGTCGAGAGCCGAGCTCGCGTAGCTTATCGACATTCGTTGTAGCGAACAGTTGGGAGACGAACGACATTCCGCGACCGTTCGCAAGGATGGGCGGCCCGTCCCCCCGGAACCTGCGAGGCATGGATGCTTACCGTCGGCTGCGTTCGCGCGAGGCCCGTCGCAATCAGCGACCGGTGCCGCTTCCTAGCTCAACGCGGCCGGCGGCGCCGTGGCGGCGTTCCAGAGATACTCCGGTTCGCGCAACTCCGCATTGATCCAGCGCGACCAGACAAAGAGCGCATCCGAGAGGCGATTCAGGTACTCGAGGGTGGTGACCGATACGCCGTCGTCATGTTCCATCAGCGTCACGAGCAGTCGCTCCGCCCGTCGCGCGATCGTTCGCGCGAGGTGGAGAAAGGCTCCGGTGGGCGAGCCGCCCGGATGGATGAAGTTCGCCAGCGGTTCGAGATCGATCTGCGCCTCGTCGATCGCGCGTTCGAGCGCCACGACGTCCTGCCGCTCGACCAGCGGCATACCCTCCCAGCGATCTTTCGGCATGGTGGCAAGATCGCTCCCGAGGTTGAAGAGCGTGTCTTGCGTCCATGCCAGCCACGCATCGAGCCGCTGGGCGCGGCGATGGGTGGCAAGCAGGGGGCGCATCTGCGTGCGAGCCAAGCCGATCGCGCTCGAGAGCTCGTCGACCGTCCCATAGGTTTCGATGCGAAGCGCGTTCTTTTTAACGCGCTGGCCGCCGACCAAGCCGGTGGTGCCGTTATCGCCGGTACGCGTGTAGATTCGGGTGAGCTTGGGCATACCGGCGAGGTTTCGCCGGTACCGCGCGAGAACCCGGGCGGGTCATGTCCCAGGGATCGGAACTTCAACCCGTCGTGAAAGAGATTCCGCCTAAAGCCGCGGATCTCTCCGCTTGGTATACGGCGGTCTGCCTCAAAGCGCAGCTCACATCGTACTCGCCGGTGCGCGGCTGCGTGGTATTGCGCCCGTACGGCTACGGACTGTGGGAGAACCTGCAGAAGGATCTCGACGCGCGCTTTAAAGCGACCGGCCACGAGAACGCCTACTTCCCGCTGCTGATTCCCGAAAGCTTGCTGATGAAGGAAGCCGACCACGTCGAGGGCTTCGCCCCCGAGGTCGCGTGGGTCACGCACGGCGGAACGGAAAAGCTCACCGAACGGCTGGCGATTCGCCCCACCTCCGAGGTGATTATCGGGGTGATGTACGCGCAGTGGATCGAGTCGTACCGCGATCTGCCGATCCTCATCAATCAATGGGCCAACGTGCTGCGCTGGGAGAAGGCCACGCGTCCGTTCCTGCGCACGATGGAGTTCTTGTGGCAAGAGGGCCACACCGCGCATGCGACCGCCCAAGAGGCGCGTGAAGAGACGCTGCGAATGCTCGACGTCTACACGCAATTCGCTCGCGAGGTTGTCGCCGTACCGGTGTACCCGGGCGTTAAGAGCGCGAACGAACGCTTTCCGGGTGCGGTCGAGACGTATTCGATCGAGGCGCTGATGCCCGACGGCAAGGCGCTGCAATCGGCGACCTCGCACGATCTCGGACAGAATTTCGCCAAAGCCTACGACATCACGTTCTCCGATGCCGATCAACAGATCAAGCACGTCTATACCACCTCGTGGGGCATGTCGTGGCGAATGCTCGGGGCGATGATCATGACGCATGGCGACGATCGCGGTTTGCGGATTCCGCCGAAAATGGCTCCCATCGAGGCGGTCCTGGTGCCGATCGTTCGCTCGGGCGACGACCGCGCGGTAGCGGCGGCCCACGCGACGGCAAAAACCTTGACGCAGGCCGGGTTCCGCGTTCGCGTCGACGACCGCGATCAGCAGCCGGGTTGGAAGTATGCCGAATGGGACGTTCGCGGCGTGCCGGTGCGGATCGAGATCGGCCCGCGCGACGTCGACGGCGGCAGCGTTATGCTGGTGCGACGGGATCGCAACAAAGGCGATGCCGATCACAAGCAGAGCGTGATGCTCGACGCACTGGCGCCGCAACTGCGCGCGCTGCTCGAAGATATCCAGCGTTCGCTCTACGACCAGGCCAGCGCATTTCTTACCGGCCACACGTTCGTCGTCGATGACGGTGCGGAGTTTTTCGCGAAGTGCCGCTCGCGCGCCGGCATGATCGATATCGCATGGTGCGCTCGCGCGGCATGCGAAGAGTACGTCAAGGCTGAGACGGGCGCGACCAGCCGGAACACGCGGCCCCTCGAGAGCGGACCCACCGCATGCGTTGCGTGCGGCGAGCCAGCAAAGGTACGAGCGTATTTTGCCCAGTCGTATTAAACAGATCGTCGCGTTCCTCGGTTTGCTCGCGATGACCGCAACGGTCGCGCGTGCGCAGATGCCCTCGGTGGCCGATCTGGACGCCCACTCGCGAGCGAGCGGCAATCGCATCGACCTCGCGCAGCGCGTCGGCGAATCGATCTTTCGGACCGCGTGGAACGCGCAGGTTCTCCACGTTTCGGCAAATTCGGCCGACGGCCACACGGTGATCGGCTTGGCGCTCTCAGGCATCAAGTTTCACGCGGCCATGACGCGGGCGCAGTTCGTCGCGGAGATCGTCGATTTGGTCCGGCGTTCGTTTGTGGCCGCGCCGCAGGCCGGCGAAGTCGATCTCTGGGCCGACGTCCCGATACCGGTCTTCAAAGGCGAGATCGTGAGCGGCGATCTGGCTAAACCCGCTTGGCGGAACGTGTTCACCATTTCGGCCAGACGCGGTGAGAGTACGGCCGAGCTCGTGCGGCGAATCGATCGCGGTGACGGCGTGTTCTGGGACCAGGAATGGGCCAAGACCGCTTTCAAACAGGGGACATAATGTATCGGAAAACGACCCTGCCGTCGGGTCTTCGCGTCATTACGGAAGCCATGCCTTCGGTGCGCTCGGCGAGCATCGGCATTTGGGCCGACGTCGGCTCCTCGAGCGAATCGCGGGAACAGCGCGGCATCTCGCACCTGATCGAACACATGCTCTTTAAGGGCACCGATACGCGCAGCGCGCGCGAGATCGCCGAAGCGATGGACGGCGTGGGCGGTAACCTCAACGCCTTCACCGATAAAGAGGCGACCTGTTACTACGCGAAGGTTATGGATCGTCACGTGCCGCTCGCGGTCGACGTGCTCTCCGATATGTTTTTGCACTCCACCTTCGATCCGCAGGAGCTCGCCAAAGAGCAGAAGGTCGTCCTCGAAGAGATCAAGATGTACGACGACTCGCCCGACGAGTTGATCCACGATCTCTTCCTGCAGACGATGTGGGGCGGCTCGGATCTGGGCGATCCGACGATCGGCTTCGCGTCCACGGTTACCGCGGCCACCTCCGGTGATTTACGCGAACACATGCGCCTTCGCTACGCTCCCAATTCGGTGATTGTGGCCGCAGCCGGCAATATCGACCACGATGCATTCGTCGATATGATCGACCGGCAGTTCACCGGATTCGCCGGAGCCTGCGAGCTGCCACGGGCCGACGCGCCGATCGCGCGCCCGTCGAAACTCGTGCGGCACAAAGAGAGCGAACAAGCCTACGTCGTCGTGGGAGCGCAGGGATTGAGCGTACGCGACGACCGCCGGTACGTGCTCTCGGTGTTGGATACGATCTTGGGCGGCGGGATGTCGAGCCGGCTCTTTCAGGAGATTCGCGAGAAGCGCGGCTTGGTCTACACGGTGTACACGTTCCAAGCCGGCTACCGCGCCGCGGGACTCTTCGGCGTCTATGCCGGAACCTCGCCGGAGAACGTGCAGCCGTGCGTCGACGTCATCGCCGAACAATTCGCGTTGCTTCGCGACGTCCGCGTGAGCGACGGCGAGCTCCGGCTCGCGAAGGAGCACATCAAAGGGAGCCTGACGCTCTCGCTCGAGTCGACCTCGAGCCGGATGTTGCGCCTGGGCCGCAACGATTTCGTGCTGGGCCGGCAAGTAACGCCGGAGGAGATCGAGGAGCGCGTCGAAGCGGTGCAAGCCGAAGAGATTCAAGCGCTCGCGGCCGAGCTGCTGACCGGCGACAAGCTCGGGTTGTGCATCTTGGGCCCGGTGGACGAATCGGCGATCGCATGGAATCGTGACGCCGCCTAGCCCCGACCTGCACGCGCTGGCCCCGGTCCTATGGTCCGGGCGGCTGATCGGCGCGATGGTCATCACCTTCATCGTCCAAGGCCTCACCATCGGCGCCTATGCGGCTCGATTGGCGGGCGTCCAGACGAAACGGATCGCGACCTCGATCTCGCTCTTCAATCTGTTCGTCACGACCGGACGGCTCGCGAATCTGTTCATGGTGTTCTTCATCGGGCCGCTTTCGGATGCGGCCGGGAACGCCGTCGTGACCTTTCAGCGCAACCCCGCCCTCTCGGCGGCCTGGCAGCACACGTTCGAAGTGCAACTGCGATTGATCGTGCTTGCCGGCACGCTCGGCATGCTCTTCTCGGCGCTGTTGTTGCCGATGTTTACCTATCTGTTCCGGCGCGGCGTCCATTCGTTCGAAGCTCGCGGCTCGGTGCCGCACGCGCTCGCGCAACTCTTCAAGCCTTCGAACCTGCGGGACGTGTTTCGCTCGCAACGGCTTCCGTCGCTCGCGCAAATCCAATCCTTCTCATGGCGCATCCTCCCGCGTCGCTTGCTGATCTTCAATACCTTGGTGATGGGCGTCTATGCAATCGGCGTCCAGGCCTCGTTCCTGGCCTCGGTCTTGGACATCCACGTGGCGCGGACGGCCATCAGCCTCTCGGGCGTCATCAACGGCATCGGCACCATCTGTTTCACGCTCTTCGTCGACCCGACGTCTTCGATGATTACCGACCAGGCTATCCACGGTAAGCGTACCGTCGAGGAGGTTCGGTCCATGGTGTTCTATCTTGCGGTGACGGCCATCGTCGGGTCGCTGCTCTCGCAGTTGATCTTCTACCCGGCGGCCGTCGTTATCGAATACGTCGCACGGTTTGCGGGGCATGTACATCTTTAATTTTCGGCCGCTTGCCATTCTTGGGCTCCTCGGGACGCTGGCTTTGACCGGCTGCGCGGGACCGATCGAGCGTTGGATCGTGCAGACGCGCGTCCATCAGGGCGACGTCGCGCTCGAACGCGGAAACCTTGCCGATGCCGAGCTTTCGTACCGCCTTGCGCTACGCGTCGATCCGACCGACGAAGCCGCCCGCACCGGGTTCGTGCAAGCCGCCGGCGACTACGCGCAGGCCGAGTACGCCAAAGGCCAATTCGATACCGCGCTGACCATTATCAACAAAGGGCTAAAAAGCGATCCGTCGTCGGTGCGCCTCTCGGCGTTGCGCACCTCGATCGATCAAGCCAAGCTCAAGCGCGAGATCGTGATTTCGAATTATCCGACCTATCGGGAAGCCGGGCTCCAACTGCAGCGCGCTTACGCCGAAATCGACGTCTCGAATAAGGCGATTATGGCGAGCCTGCGCAGTTTCAGCTACACCTACGATGCGGAGCAACTTACCAAGGCGATCAAGCAGAGCTACGAGCTGCAACTCGACGTGGCTAAAGACACGAATCGTCTGATCGTCTACCGTCAGTTAGTCGAATCGGGCGTCCCGGAATCGGCGCACGCGACCAGCTCTGCGAGCGGCGCATCGCTGCTCCCGCTTCCGTAAGCGGTATGGGCGTAGGCGGAATGGTTGCCTGGCACCCGGTTCTGTAAGCGCGGAAGCGCAGCAAGCACGCGCAGTTCTCGTAAATCCTTCCGTTGCAGCACGGATTATCATCGGAATGCTCGATAGGAAATATCGAAATTCGTAGTGTTTCGGCTTGCGCTCGTCGAGCGGGCAAGCGGGAAGGAAGCAGGCAAGACTAGCGTAATCCGACCGCCTACTTGCCTCGCTCTTCAAATCATCGAACTATGACGATCGTAGTTGCCGAAGTGCTTGGAAGAGCGGTTCTACGGTCAATGAACGAGGCACAGCATATTCCACACGGGCTAAATAGGAGAGAGCACGATGGAAAATCGCCTTTTTACAAGACGCAGTATCATTCATGGCGCGGCGTTGGCTGGGGTAGCCGGTCTCGCGGTTCGCGGCACGGGTGCAGCGAAAGCTGCCGGCGCGAGCGGCGAGCCTGCGACATTGTTACCGACAGGGGCTGCTACCCTTGCGACCCTGAGCGAAAAGTTAGCCAAGGCACCGCGACGGCGCGATTTCAAGAGCGTTCCGATGATCTTAACCAACCCGGATCAATGGGACAACCAAGCCCTGCAAGAAGTCCTGAATTATTCAGGCGGTCCAAAACAGGTCTGGGACAATACCGATCTTGCAGGGCCGTGGCTCAATCTTATGCGGCTTTCGCTCAACTCCCAAATTTGGTCGTTCAAACATCCTCATTTTCTCATTGCGTCGGTCACTCACGGTCCGGCCGGCCTTGCGCTGTTCGATCAATCGACCTGGGCGAAATATAACTTTGCCAAGCTGACCAAAGGGAAATTCAAGACCAATACGTTCATCGACATTCCGGAGGCCGCCCACGCCGATCCCGCCGACTACCAAAACCCCGTCGGGGCCTTTTCGGGAAAGGCTAACAGCGTCACGGTCCTGCAAAAACGCGGCGTCGTATTCATGGCATGTCACGATGGCATCTGGGAATTAACCATGCACCTGCGCGAAAAAGGGCACAATCCCGACAAGCTGTCGCAGGAAGAATTGGCCGCGGAACTTACCAATCATCTGATTCCCGGCGTGATCCTCACCAGTGATGTTGTCGGCGAGCTGGTCGCACTGCAGCAAGCCGGATTCACGTACGCCCGGAGCTAACGCTCACCCCGGACGCATGCGAAGATGTCAGCGCCAAGAACGGCGTACATCTTTACATGCGTGTCATGCAACGATGGTGAGCGGTGAGGAACGCGCGGCCCTGGCCGCGCGCGCTCGCCGTACGGTATGCCCGCCAAAATGCCTCGCCGCCCGGCAACTCTTTCGCCGGGTCGGTAACGTAGACGGGCCACGTCGCCGTGGTTTGCAGTAGCGGAAAGCGCTGTAACCACGCGCAGAGATCGGCATTCGCGCGCAGGCGGTGGTCCTCGACCGAGATAAAGTAGCGCGCGCCTTTGCGGATGGCGCTCTCTTCATCGAACGGCGTCCAGAGTGCCGGGTCTTCCTCCCAGCCGTAGCGATCGATGTAGTAGAGCACGTCGGGGCCGTAATGCCCCATCACGACGAGTGCCTTCGGAGCGAGCGCCTTGCTCAGCGTCACGGCATTGTGGTAAGCCGGCGCGCTGTAACGATAGTAGGGCGCGACGGCGGCGCGGCCCTGCACGAGCGAGGCGAGCGCGGCGGCCGGCACTAGCGCCGCGGCTGCGTAGCGCGGCAGCCGCTCCATCGAAACGTTGCGGAGCGCGTCGAGGAACCCCGAGAGCGCACCGCCGATGACGAGCGCGCACAGCGGGAGCAAGAGGTACATGTAGTAGTCGACGCGTTCGACGGTGACCACAACGTAGGTGTATGCGAGGCCACCGACGAGCCAGCCCCACAACAGCGCTTTGCTGCGAGCCTGCAACCACGGCAGCGCGATGAAGCCCGCAATCGTCAGCAAAGACGCCACCGATCCCAGCATCGTATCGCGCAGCATCCCGATGACGGTGACGAACTGCGACCACTTCAGCGCGAAACCGCTGCCGGTGGTCAGCGCGGATTTGAGCGCCGGAATCACGTGGAGCGTGGTGATGGCGCTGGCCCAATGCCATTCCGCATGCGCGTTCACGCGCTGCGTATAAAGCGCGAGGATGATGAGCGGTACGACCAAGAGTACGAGCAGCGCGGTCGGGCGGGTTGGTTTCCCCAAACGCAACCGCTCCCACGTAACGCCCAGGATCGGCACGATGCCTGCCACCGAGACGGGCTTGGCGAGGTAGGCAAAGACGACCAGGGCCGCCGCGCGGGCCAGCGGCCGGGGTGCGAGCGTCTCGTCCTCGAGCAGTAGCCGGCTCGTCGCATAGAGTGCTGCCGTTAGGAAGAAGACCATCGTCGTATCGGGCGTGAACGTGCGTCCGTAATAAACGCTGCCTGGAAAGACGGCAAAGAAGAACGCGGCAATCAGTCCGGCGACCGAACTGCGAAAGAGCCAGCGCGCGAACAGGCCGACGACGACGACGCACCCCACGCTGAATGCGAGGCTGATCAACCGCCCGAAGATCGCGTGGACGCCGAAGATCTTATAGAGCGAGGCCGCGAGAAACGGAACGATCTGCAGCTCCAGCTCCACGTAGTTGGGCGGCGGACCGTCGTAATTCGTCTGCGGATAGAGAATGTTGTAATTGAGCCGAGCGAAATTGCGCGCGATGCTGGCGGTGTCGCCTTGCCGCCAGTTCGGGTGATCGAGAATTGGGCTGTGAATGCCGTGGAGCCGCAGTCCGATCGCCAATAGGACGATCGCAAAGAGGCCCAGGCTCCACCACCTCAGCTCGCGTGTTTGAACGTCCAAAATTTATTCAGGAAGAAGTTGACGAAAATGCCGGCGAGCGTCGCGATGAACCACGTTCTGTGCCCGTGCCCGAGGTAGGGCCCCACGACGGCCGATACCAGCAGTCCGACGGCCAGCGCGATCAGCGAAACGCTCATGAACTGCGCACCCTCTCGCACCGCATGGCCGGTCGATCGAAACGTCCAGATGCGGTTGAGGTAATAGTTGGATACGCCGCCGGCGAGGAACGCGATCGAATAGATCACGTTATATTGCAAGGCCTGATCGTGGTTCGGCACGACCCGCTGCAATAGCGTGAATGCGATCAAATTAACGATGAACCCGGAGGCACCGACGATGCCGAATTTGACGAACTGGCGAACGCCGCGCCGTTGCGCGATCGCCGTTAAACCGTTATGCAACCCAGTACCAATCTGCAAAGAGGACGGTGAAAAGCCCTAAGAGCGGAAGCGAAAACGCGACGATGAGGTTGTTGATCCACGGTTTGTCGCCCCAGCGCGCGAGGATCGCGAACATCGGGAAAAGCACCAGCGCGAAGCGCGGCATGCTCATAAGGCTCGACGTCGACATCGGGATGAGGATTGAAAGCCCCATATACGCGATGTACGACGGGCGCAGCCGGCGCCAGCCGCCTATCAGTACGGCGATCATCAAGACCGTGAAGGCGATCTCGAGCGCTTGATTGGCAACGGTCTGCGCCTGCGTCGCGGTGAGAATCTGATGGATGGAGTTGTAGAAGCTCACCCAGGGCGGCGCGAAGTGCCGGTTCCAATGAATCTGCACGTGGGAGAAGTAGAGCGGATCGGCGCGCAGCACCCACAGATATGCCATGTAAACGAAGAGGCCCAGCGGCACCAACCCCACGGCGTAGAGATTCTTCAGGCCGCGAGCGTAGTCGCCTTTGAACGTCGAGAGCCACTCGATGAAGAACGGCACGACCAGGAGCACGCCTTCGACGCGGGTCATCGCGGCGAAGAAGCCGACCGCCCCGCCGATCCACCAGCGGTGCGAGCGCAAGTAGTAGAACGACGCGACCGTGAGCATGAAGAACAGCGACTCGGTATAGACGGCCGAGAAAAAGATCGCGGACGGAAAGATCGAGACGTAGAAGATGGCGCGGCGCGCTACCGGCCGATCGTATTCGCGCTCGAGCAGCTTGTAGAGAAAGAGCAGGCCGAAGAAGAGCGACGCGTTGGAGATGAGCAACCCGGCGATGAGATGGTTGCCGACCAGCGAACCCAGGAGCTTGATGAGCAACGGGTAGAGCGGGAAGAAGGCCATATCGGTGCCTTGGTAGCCGTGGGTCGCAATATCGAGATAGTGCACCGCATCCCACCGGCCCCACACCGCGAGCAAGATGTGCGAGGATTCTTCCACATGCGTGCCGGCGCGCTGCCCGATGATGACCGCGGCGAGTTCGGCGATGACGATGATGGCGATACGGGTGGCGACGAAATCGAGCAATACCTCGCGCACGGTCTGATTGAAGCGCGCGGCGATGGCGACCTTACCCAAACAGAAAAGCGCTACGCAAACGACGAATAGACGGCTACCGTGCGTCTGCTCCGGTTGCAAAATGAAGCTCAGCCATAGGAGGAAGAACGGCACCCACGTGAGCGCGTCGTAACGAAGCGAGCGCGCGAACGTCGAACCGGCCCGTCGCGAAAAATACTGCGCGTACGCGAACCAGAGCCATGCCGCGATTGCGGCGCCCCCGAGCGTACAGACGAACAGGCCGAGCTCCGAAACGAGCGCGTCGTGGTGCGGAACCAGGAGCGTATACCACGCGAAGAAGCCGATCGTGAATCCCGCGATGAGGACGGCGACGAGCGGGGTGGGGCCACCTGCGAGAAAATCGCCGATGGTGACTGGGCGCGCGCGGGGAGGCGCGTGAACGTGAGCGGACACGGCCGCAAAACTTATACGGGGCGTTGCGCGACTCCCTTACCGCAAGCGAGGCTTGCCCTGCAAGGAAAAGCGCCGCTTGCCTTGTAGCCATGGTGACCATGGTCAATAGTCTTGATTTTGTCACCGTAACCGAGAGCGCTGCGCTGGCCGCTTCGCGCTGGATGGGGCGCGGCGAGCGCGATGCCGCCGATGGCGCCGCCGTCGAAAAAATGCGCGAAGCGCTCGGGCAGATGGATATTGCCGGGCGCATCGTGATCGGCGAAGGCGAGCGCGACGAGGCGCCGATGCTCTTTATCGGCGAGGAGCTCGGGCGGGGCGGGACGCCGGTCGATATCGCGGTCGATCCGGTCGAGGGCACGAATTTGGTCGCTAACGGCCTGCCGAACTCGATCGCGGTGATGGCCATCGCCGAGCGCGGGGGGCTGCTTCACGCGCCCGATTCCTATATGCAGAAGCTCGCCGTGGGCCCCAAGGCGGCCCCGTACGTGCACCTTGACGCCTCCGTACGAGAGAACCTCGATGCCGTGGCGAATGCCCTCGAAAAACCCATCAGCGACGTCTGCGTCGTTATTCTGGACCGGCCGCGCCATGCCGACCTCATCCGCGAGGTGCGCGAGGCGGGTGCCCGGATTAAATTGATCTCGGACGGCGATGTGGACGCCTGCATTGCGACGGCCATCGAATCGACCGGCATTCACGTGGCGATGGGCACCGGCGGAGCGCCCGAAGGCGTCCTCGCGGCCGCCGCCATCAAGTGTTTGGGCGGCAATTTCATGGGGCGCTTGCAGCCGCGCCATCAAGAGGAGGCGGATCGAGCCACCGCGATGGGCTTCGGTGATTTGAACCGCTTGCTGCTCATCGACGATCTGGTCAAGAGCGATAACGTGGTCTTCTGCGCGAGCGGCATTACGGACGGCGATTTGGTGCGTGGGGTACGCTTTTTCGGCAATCACGCGCGGACGCACTCGATTTTGGTCCACTCGAATGGAACCGTTCGCTTCATTGAGTCGGTTCATCGGCTTGGGGCTCGGCCGCGCTAGCATCGGCTGCGCCGGCCACTCTGCTCGAAAAGAAACACATGGAACGACATCGGTACGACCTGGTTATCCTCGGAGCCGGCTCCGGCGGGTACGCGGCCGCTCGGACGGCGCGCGATCTCGGCGCGAGCGTCGCGCTGGTTGACGAAGGCCCGCTCGGCGGGCTGTGCATCCTGCGCGGATGCATGCCCAGCAAAGCGCTCCTCGC
>Ga0207416_1001118_pt1 | contig 38243 bp, 35 predicted proteins | sample PaiPotPPM11metaG_FD_184107 | JGI IMG/M metagenome (GOLD analysis project Ga0207416, IMG submission 184107) | Iron sulfur acid spring bacterial and archeal communities from Banff, Canada, to study Microbial Dark Matter (Phase II) - Paint Pots PPM... ...
TTCCCGGACCGTCGCCGAAATGTGGTCGGCAATTCTCTGTGCGTCGCCGGAACAGCAGTCACGAATCTGCGCAAAGGATGCCGAGTCCAGGTTGAGCACGTCGACGTCGCACAGAATTTCGTTTGCAAACGCAGCCGGCGTATTGTCGAGTTTCCACGCGCATTGCGGCAACGCGCCGGGAGGAGCGATCACGCGGTGTGCGCCGAATCGATGCCCCAATTGTCTTGAACGATTCATCGAACCGAGATCCCGCCGCGCTCGAACGGCGTAGACAACACGATCGTCGTTTTCGTTCGCGCCATGCCCGGCACGCTCTTGAGGCGCGAAAGCAACTCGTCCAAGTGCGCGGTCGAACGCGTCATCACTTTGAGGACGAAAGACTCCTCGCCGGCCACGCTGTGAATCTCGCAGATCTCCGGCATCGCCGTCAGCGCCGCGATAAAATTATCGTAAATGCAATCGGGCGCCGTGTAGCAGCCGACGAACGCGACCAGCTCTAAGCCCAAGAGCTTGCCGTCAAGCTGCGCGGCGTAACCGCGCACGTATCCGCGGCTTTCCAAGCGTTTGACGCGGTCGTGCACGGCCGAGGCTTTCAGACCGACCGACTCGCCGAGATCGGCAAAGGTCGAGCGCGCGTTCCGCTGCAGCGCGGAAAGCAGGCGCAGATCGAGTTCGTCCAGCTCGCCTGGCTCGGGCGGTATATTCGGCTGTTTGTTCATATGACCGGAGAATATTCGGAAAAACAATTGTACGCCCGGATGACGTCCGGCGCAAGGGCTGGCTCCGGGGCCCGGTCCGTGACGCCGGAGAACGGCCTGCCATGCGAAAAGCCCGGGCGCTTTGGGTCGCGGCGCTGCTGCTAGCCGGTTGCTCGAACGGCCCCTCACACTCCGGCGCCGCTTCGCACCGGCGCGGGCCGCCCCACCGGATCTCGGGTGCCGTCAGGTTCGATCTAGCTTCCGACCCTGCAAATCTTAATCCACTCTTTCTGCATCAAGATGCGGCGTCGGTCGAGCAGCAAGTCGCGCGGCTCTCATTCGAACCGTTCATCGATTTCGATCCGGCCGGGCGCGAGATTCCCGAACTCGTTTCGAGGGTGCCGACAGAAAGCAACGGCGACTTGTCACGCGACGGACGCACGATAATCTACCGGCTTCGACCGCAAGTAAGATGGAGCGACGGCGTCGCTGTCACTTCCGCCGACGTTATTTTTACGCTGCGCGCAATTCTGGATCCGCGCAATCCTGTGCCGTCGCACGAAGGCTACGATCTGATCGACCGGGCGGAAGCGCGCGGGCCGCACGTCGTCGTCTTTCATTTGAAACACGCGTGGGCGCCGGCCGTCGATACATTATTTTCTTATGGTTTCCGGCCGCAATTCGTGCTGCCGGCGCACGTGCTGCGTAACCAAGTGCCGCTCGCTCAAGCCGCATTTAACGCGGCGCCGTCAGTAGGGGACGGTCCTTACCGTTTCGTTTCCTGGCGCCGCGGCGAATCGTTGCTGTACGTCGCGAATCCGCGGTACTGGCGCGGTTCTCCCAAGACGAAACGGCTCGATATTCGCATCATTCCCGACGTCGCCACGAATCTCGTGTTGCTGCAGTCGCGCGAGCTCGATTGGAACTTGATCGCCCCGGTGCAACAAGACACGCTGCAATCGCATACAGACATCGCTTACCGCTACGTCTCGACGGGCGTCGTCGCCGGCCTGACGCTGAACCTGTCGCACGCGCCGCTGAACGATGTCCGCGTGCGCCGCGCGATCGCCATGGCAATCGATCGCCTGGGAATCAGCCGCAAGATTACGCTCGGGCGGTATCCGATCACCGACGCGATTCAGCCCCGATTCTCGTGGGCATTCGATCCGTCGGTGAAAGAGCCGCAGTATGATCCCGCCGGTGCCGACAGACTCTTGGACGAAGCGGGTTGGCGCCGCGGTGCCGATGGCATGCGTCGTAGAGCCGGCGCGGCGCTGACGCTGGTGTACGTTCAATTCAGAGAGACGGCGACGGGCATGCGCGTCGCAACGATGGCGCAAGCCGAACTTCGGCAGCGCGGCATCGACGTCGCAATAAAAACCGTCTCCAACCAGCAGCTTTTTTTTCCGGTCACAGGCGAGCTAGCCAGCGGCAATTTCGATCTCGCGTACGTTCCTTTCACGATGGGATCAGATCCCGACGATTCCTCGATCCTGGGCTGCAGCGCGCCGAGCAACTACATGCGGTACTGCAATCCGCAAGTCGACAAACTCGAAACGACTGCGCTGGCATCGCCGTCCCGTTCCGCGCGCAAGATTTTATACGGACGGATCGAACGCATCGTTGCGGGAGACGTCCCGATCGTGTATCTTTTCAACGCGAACTACATTTACGCTTACCGGAAAGACCTGCGCGGATTTTATCCGAACGCGTTCTTGCCGACGTGGAACGCCGCCGGCTGGCACCTAGGGCCATGAAGGAGGGACCGTGATCGCAACGGCCATTCGCGCTATCCTCAGCAACCTCGAGCTCCTGCTCATCGTCGTAGCAGTCTTCACGACACTGCTGAAATTGCGACGCGCGAAGGCGCATCACACCGTGATGACAGCCGGCTATACGTTATGGGGCGAGCTGGTGTTTTATGCGGTCGGCCTCGGTTTGTTGTGGAGCGGGATCTTTCACGCATTTTTTCAACAGCTGGCCGCGCCGTCTATCGGATGGCAGCCGAGCCCGTTTGAATGGGAAGTGGCTTGGGCTTCCTTCGGAGTAGCGTTGGTAGCGCTGCTCTCGCTAGCGCGCGGTTATGAAATGCGGCTAGCCGCAACTTTGACGGCCTCTATCTTTTCATTCGGCGCAGCGATCCAGCACATCCATCAAATGCAATGCTGCCATAACTACGCGCCGGGAAATGCCGGCACGATCTTATGGCTGAACGACATCGCGCTACCGATCGTGCTGCTGTTCCTCGCGTACTCTTCGCGCGACGCCTACGAGCGCAGCACTCGCGTCGGCGTACACTAGCTCGACAGTCTCGTCCCGAAACGATCTTAAAGCGCTTTAACCGCTGAAACCAAGCCGTCGACGCTCGCCTTGGCGTCGCCGAAAAGCATCGCGGTCTTCGGATCCTCGTACAGCGGATTTTCGATGCCGGCAAAACCGGAGCGCATCGAGCGCTTGAGCACGACGACGTTGGCGGCTTTATCGACGTCGAGGATCGGCATCCCGTAGATCGGCGACGACGCAACGTTGCGCGCGGCGGGATTGGTAACGTCGTTGGCCCCGATGACGAGGGCGACGTCGGTGCGCGCAAATTCCGGATTGATGTCTTCCATGTCGTAGAGTTGATTGTACGGAACGTTCGCCTCGGCAAGCAGCACGTTCATGTGTCCGGGCATGCGGCCGGCGACCGGATGGATCGCGTATTTGACGATGACGCCGCGTTTTTCGAGCTGGTCGGCGAGTTCGCGAACGCTGTGCTGCGCTTGCGCGACGGCCATGCCATAACCAGGCACGACGATAACCTGGTGCGCGTACGCCAGCATCACCGCAACGTCATCGACGCTTACGCTGCGAATATTTTGCTGACCGCCCTTTGCAGCTGCAACTTCCATTCCGCCGCTCGCGCCGAATGCGCCGAAGAGCACGTTGCGCAGCGGACGGTTCATCGCTTTGCCCATCAGGATCGTGAGCATCGTGCCGCTCGCGCCGACCAGCGTGCCCGCAATGATCAGCAAATTGTAACGCAATTCGAAGCCGGTGACCGCGACCGCGAGTCCGGTAAACGAGTTGAGCAGCGAGATGACGACCGGCATGTCGGCGCCGCCGATCGGCAGCACGAACATCACTCCGAGCACGAGTGCGAGGGCGACCATGACGCCGTAGGCCCAGGTCGGTTCGACGCCCAGCGTGATCATCACCCAAGCCGCCAGTCCGGCGATGGCAAGCGCCACCAAACCGTTGACGAACTGCTGTCCGCGATACGTAACGGGACGGCCCGTCATGAGCTCTTGCAGTTTTAGAAACGCAATGACCGAGCCGGCAGCGCTCACCGCGCCGATGATCGCGCTGACGACGAGCGAGACGTCGGTGAGCACGTCCAGCGGAACGGCCGCATTGTGCGCGCGCTCCCATAAGAGATATTGGGCCGTCGAAACGCACGCCGCCGCGCCGCCGCCCGCGCCGTTGAAGAGCGCGACCATTTGCGGCATCGCCGTCATCTTGACTTTAAGCGCCGAGAACAAGCCGACGGCGGTTCCGATAACGACGCCGATGAGGATCGCCCACCAGCCGACGCCGTGCGAAGGTGCGAGCGCGGCCACGATCGCGATCAGCATGCCCGCCGCGGCCAGCCGGTTCCCGAAACGCGCCGTCGCGGGCGAGCTCAAGAAATTAAGGCCGAGAATGAACAGCGCGATCGCGGCGATCTCGGCGAGCCGGAGGAGGACGAACGCGATCACTTTTTACCCGGCTCGCGTTTCTTGAACATCTGCAGCATGCGTTCGGTCACGGCAAAACCACCCACGACGTTGATCGTGCCCAGCGCCACGCCAACGATGGTAATAAGCGTCAGCAGCGGCGTTGCCAGCGCGTGTGCCGGATCCAGCAGTTTTACCGTCACGATGATCGCGCCGACCAGCACGATCCCGTGAATGGCGTTGGTTGCCGACATGAGCGGCGTGTGCAGCGTGGTCGGAACTTTCGAAATGACTTCAAAGCCCACGAAGATTGCCAGCACGAAAACCGTGAGCAGCGCGAAGAATATTGAAAGCTCGCTCACGACGCAACTCCGGTGGCGAGCGCATCGAGCGTCGGCTGATGCACGATCGCGCCGCCGCGGACGATCGTCGTGCCGCGCGCGATCTCGTCAGCAGGATCGAGCGCCAGTGCGCCGTCTTTGATCAGCGCCTCCAGCAAGGCTTGGACGTTGCGCGAATAGAGCTGCGACGCGTGCGCGGGCATCGTTGCTGCGAGATTCGTCTTGCCGATAATGTGCACGCCGTTTTTGGTCACGACCGTTTGATCGGCCACGGTGAGCGCGCAGTTTCCGCCGGCTTCAGCCGCCAGATCGACGATGACCGATCCGGGGCCCATCGCCGCTACCGCCTCTTCCGTGATGAGCAGCGGCGCGGGACGGCCGGGTACGAGCGCGGTCGTGATGACGACGTCGGATGCGCCGAAATGATCGACCATGAACTGCCGCTGCTTTTGAATTTGCTCGGGCGTGAGCTCTTTGGCGTAGCCGCCCGCACCTTCGGCGTCTGCGCCCAAGTCGAACTCCAGAAACGATGCGCCCAAACTCTGCACTTGTTCTTTGACGACCGCGCGCGTGTCATACGCGCTGACGACCGCTCCCAGCCGCCGCGCCGTCGCGATCGCTTGCAATCCGGCAACGCCGGCGCCGAGAATTAAAACCTTTGCGGGGCGAATGGTGCCGGCTGCGGTCGTGAGCATCGGAAAGAATTTCGGCAGCTCCGATGCCGCTAGCAGTACGGCTTTATAACCGGCGATATTACTCTGCGAACTGAGCGCGTCCATCGCTTGCGCGCGCGTGATGCGCGGAATGGCGTCCATCGAGAGCGCGGTAATGCCGGCGTCGGCTAGCCGTTGCACGTAGCGCGGATCGCCGAGGGGACCCAGCAATCCGAGCAGCGCAGCTTTTTTCGGCATTGCGGAAAGCACGGCATCGTCTGGTCTTCCAACCGTGACGACCAAGTCGGCGCCGCTCAGGATTTGGCCGCGGTCTCCAACCGTGGCGCCCGCTTTCACATACAGCTCGTCGGGATACGCGGCGCGCTCGCCGGCGCCGCGCTCGATTTTCACCGTCATGCCGGCTTTCGTCAGCTTGGTGACGGTATCGGGAACCAGCGCGACCCTCGTTTCATTGGGCGCGGTTTCCCGCAGCACGGCGATGTTCATCGGGCCGTCCGTTTCCCTTCCCGGAGCGTGAAACCTGCGCTCTAGATTATGCGAATGCGGTTGCGCAAGATGCCGATCTTTTCAATCTCGACTTCTACTTCGTCGCCGTCTTTCAGAAATTCCGGAGGCGTGCGCGCAAATCCGACGCCCTCGGGCGTGCCGGTCGCGATGACGTCGCCGGGCTCCAGCGTCATGCCCTTGCTCAATTCCGCGATCAGCACGGGAAGCGAAAAGATCATGCGCGCCGTGCTGCTGTGCTGCTTCTCGACCCCGTTGACGCGCAACGCTATCGACAGATTTTGCGCGTCCCCGATCTCACCGGCCGGAACTATCCAGGGTCCGATCGGAGCCGCCGAATCCAGGCTCTTTCCTTTAAACCATTGCACGTGCGCCCGCTGCAGATCGCGGGCCGTGATATCGTTGAAACACGTGTAGCCGAAAACCGCGCCGAGCGCATGTTCTTCCGAAACGTTTTTGACACGCGCGCCGATGACGACGGCAAGTTCCGCTTCAAAGTCGTATTCGTGCGAGACTCGCGAAGAGAACTCGAGCGTCGCTTCCGGATTCGCGATTGCGGTTGGAGCTTTGGTAAAGAATGTCGGAACGTCGGGGAGGTTCAAGTCGCGCCCGGTTGCGCGCGCGCCCTCCAATGCGTGATCCAAATAGTTGCGCCCGACGCAGAAGATATTCTTATTCGGACGAACGGGCGCCGCCAGCGACACGTCGGCGAGCGCATAAGACTCCGGCCGGTGCCGCTCCGCGCGCCGCTCGAGCGGCAGCGCAATATATTCGAGTAACGTGCCGCAATCGATCGCACCGACCCGGTTGCCGTCGAGATAGCCCGGACGGAGGCGTCCTTGGTGCTCGAACGTTACATAACGCACTCTCGGCGTTATGGGTGCGGCGACGGCGAAGGTGTTGGCTTCGTGACCGATTTCTTGAGCGCGGCGTTGATATCGGGCAAATTCTTGTTTTGCTCGGCCTGTTTCTGCTGCTCGGCTTTCAGCCGTGCCAACGCTTCTTGCGCGGCTTGGGCCTGTTTTTTGGCGTCGGCGATGATCTTGCTGGCAGCTCCGGGTTCGTTCGCCCAGCTGCCGCCCGGCTTGATCAGCGAGAACGTGCGTTTGACGGAATGAGTCACCGGACTGTAATCGTAGTTCACGCGATACAAACCGACGATTGCGGTGACGGCCGTGCCGCGTTGATCCCGGATCCACATCTGCAGCGCGTTGCCCATGACCATGGTGTCGAAGGGTGCGTCGCCCGAAAGATTTCCATGCAAGACGTGCACGACTTGCCCGAGTTTGTTCACCTCGACTTGCAAATCGACGTGCAGCGCTTTGGACGGCAGCTTCGGCGTCGGCAACGCAGCCGGCGCGTTTGCGGCAGCTGCCGCTGCCGGAAAGGCCAAGAGGGCGCCCGCGAGCATAAGAATAAAGCGCAGGCGCCTCATGCGACCACCGTCGAAAGCCGAGCGTTCATGTCCGGACGTTTTCCCATTTTTCTCCTCTTCGCCTCCGATGTTGCGGTATCGTGCAAAGCAACGATGTGACGGAGCCAATCGGTTCCGAAGTCGTGCAGTAATGGCAAGCCTCATGCTGCTCGACACCTACGGCCTCGTCTATCGAGCGTTTTTCGCGCTGCCGCCGCTGACCACGACGCGCGGCGTGCCGATCAACGCCGCGTACGGTTTTACGATGATGCTCAACAAGATCATCGCCGACGAAAAGCCCACGCACGTGATCGCTGCGTTCGACAAGGGCCTACCGGCGCACCGCGTCGCGCTATACCAGCAGTACAAAGCGCAGCGCGATCGCATGCCCGACGATCTCCGCCCCCAATTTGCGCTGGTCCGCCAGATCTTGCAAACCAATCGCATTCCGATCCTGGAAATCGAAGGTGAAGAAGCCGATGACGTAATTGCCACGCTGGCGCGGCAGGCGAAAGAAGCCGGCGAGCGCGCGCTCGTGGTTACCGGCGATCTCGATCTGCTGCAGCTCGTCGATGAGGCGACGACCGTGCTGATGACGCGACGCGGGATTACCGAACTCGCGCGCTACGATGTCGCGGCGGTGCGCGAGCGTTTCGATCTCGATCCCAAACAGCTGCCGGACTATCGCGGGTTGAAAGGCGATCCGTCGGACAATCTGCCGGGCATTCCGGGCGTCGGCGAAAAAACGGCGATCAAACTGATCAAGGCCGCGGGTTCGCTCGATGCGCTGGTTGCCGATCCGTCGCTGGCCGGATCGCCTAAGCTACAAAAACTCGTCGAAGAATACGGCAAGCAGGCATTGGTCTGCCGCGACGTGTCGATCGCGAACGATCGTTTGGACTTGGCCGTGGATTGGCCCGAAGCGCAATACACGCCGGCTGGAAACGACGAGCTGTACCGCCTCTACAGCGAGCTCGAGTTCAAGACGTTGCTCGGCCGGCTCAACGTTCCGGCGGAGCTTCCGCTCTTGCACGCGCAGGAACGGTTGACCGGCAACTACCGATCGTACATCGCGGCGACCGATCCGCCCGAATACGCGCAACTGGCGCGCGAGCTCGAACAGTTGGCATCCGCGGAACGCCTTGGCTTCGCGGTGAAATCCGACGGCGAGATTGGGATTTCCACCGGCAGCGGCAATGGCTTGGCGTTCTTGGCCGGCGCGCTCGCGCACGATCCGGTGCGCTCGGCCTTTGAAAAACTGTGGTTGGGTGCCCAGCGTTTGGCCGCGCACGACGTGAAAGCGGTACTGCACGTCTTGCGCGATCGCGGGTTCACGCCGCGCGCGTTCGCCGACGACACGATGATCGGCGCGCACTTGCTCAATCCGTCGCGCAATTTTGCGCGAATCGAGGATGCGGCACAGGAATTCCTCGCGCTGAGCGCCGGGGAAGACGTCGCCGCGCACGCTGATGCCGTGATGCGGCTGGCGGAAAAAGAACGCCCGGAGTTGGAGGCGCGCGCTCAGCTGCGCCTGTACGAAGATGTCGAAGTGCCGCTCGCGCCGATCCTCGCGCAGCTGGAATGGACCGGCGTCGCGATCGATCCGGCTGAACTGACGCGCCTTTCAAAGGAGATCGACAAAGCGATCGTGCGGCTCCAGCGCGAGATTTACGAATTGGCCGGCGACGAGTTCAACATCGGCTCGCCCCAGCAGCTCGGAAACATCCTCTTCGAAAAGCTCTGCCTGCCGCAAGGCAAGAAAACGAAGACCGGCTGGGCCACGGGAGTGGAAATTCTTGCGGGGCTGGCGCGCGACTATCCAATCTGCGCGCGAGTTCTCGAATACCGCGAAGTCACCAAGCTGAAGAACACGTACGTCGACGTCATCCCCGCGCTTACCGATCCGCGGGACGGGCGTCTGCGCACGATCTTCAATCAAACGAGCACAGCCACGGGACGCTTGAGCTCGACCAATCCCAACCTGCAAAATATTCCGGTGCGCGGCGAGCTAGGGCGGCGCATTCGCCGCGCGTTCGTGGCTCCCGGCGAAGACAGCCTTTTGCTGGCGGCGGACTACAATCAAATCGAGCTGCGTCTGATGGCGCATCTTTCCGGCGACGAAGCCATGCGCCGCGCGTTTCACGAAGGACAGGACATTCACGATTTCACCGCACGGCAAATTTTTGCAGTTCCCGCGGACGGCGCCGTCGACGCCAATCAGCGGCGCATGGCTAAGTCCGTCAATTTCGGATTGCTCTACGGCATGTCGGACTTCGGGCTCGCGCAGCGCTTGGAGATCGGACGCGCCGAAGCACGCGAGATTACGACGGCGTATTTCGCGCGGTTCCCGAGCGTGCGCGCATACATCGACAGCGTCATCGAACAGGGACGCGAGCTGGGATACGTCACCACGATCCTCGGCCGGCGGCGGTACATGCCGGCGTTGAAGTCGAGCAATTACATGCTGCGTTCGGCTGCGGAGCGCGAAGCCACCAACGCACCGCTGCAAGGCAGCGCTGCAGATCTCATGAAGCTCGCGATGGTGCGCGTCGACGCCAAGCTGACCGGGCAAGAGTTGAAGGCGCGCATGCTGCTGCAGATCCACGACGAGCTTATCTTTGAAGTCCCGCGCGCAGAGTTGTCCGATGTGGCGGCCATCGTGCGGACAGAAATGAAAGATGTCGCGCAGCTCAGCGTGCCGCTGGACGTGACTGTGAAGGTCGGGAAAAACTGGTACGACGTGGAAGAAACCGCGGATGTTTGAGGCTCTCGCGATCGGCTTGGCGTTGGCACAAAGCTCGCCGCTGCCGATGCCGACGCCGCAGAGACTCGCGGTAGTGGCGATCGCGGCGCCGCGCGCGCAGCTGCGCGTGCAAGTAGCGCGAACCGAAGCGCAGCGGGAGCGCGGGCTCATGGGCGTGCGCTACTTGCGCGCACATACCGGGATGCTGTTCGTTTTCGATACCGATGCGCCAATCGAGTTCTGGATGAAAGACACACTCGTACCGTTGGATATGGTATTCATCGCGCAAAACGGCGCGGTGCGCAGCGTCTTTGCAAACGTGCCGGTCGTACCGGCCGATACCGCCGACGATCGTATACCGCGGCGCGACGGCTTAGCGAAATTCGTGCTGGAACTGCCCGCGAGGGAAGCGGCGCGCGACGGCTTGGCGCCCGGCGTAAGAATTGGAGGCCTGCCGCATTGAGGTGGGTCGCGCTGGCTGCACTACTCTTTGCGACGCTTTATTGGGTGCTGGATCTCAACAAACTGCATGCCCTTGAATACCAGTTCGACAACGGGGCCATGCTGCAGGCCCTGGCGCACGTTGCCAAAGACGGAAACGCATTCGACTGGGCCGAGCGCGAATCGCATTGGTACGTCCACGACTCATGGCTGCTGTTCGTCCTGGTTCCGTTCGTAAAACTGCATCCATATCAAGAGACGATCGTTATCGCGCAGATAATCGTGGTGGCGGGCGCATCGATCGTGCTCTACCTCTTTGCCCGCACCATCGGTATGTATCGTACGCCGGCGGCGTTGCTGGCCGTCGCATACTTGATCAGCCCTTCGGTTCAGGGATTCGCTTATGCCGACTTCTCGGAAAGCCACTTCGAACCGCTGCTGATCTTTGCACTTGCGATAGCGGTTGCTCGCCGCTCGCTCTGGGGCACGCCGATCTTCGAAGTAGCGTTGTAACGAAGTAGTACGATGCCGGAACTGCCTGAAGTCGAAACGATCGTCCGCGGTCTGGCCCGGACCATCCCCGGAAAAACGATTGCTAAAGTTGCGATCGATCTTCCGAAGATGGCAATGGCGCCGGAAGGCGTCAATTTTCAGCGGGCGGTTCGCGGCGAACGCGTCTTCTCGGTCCGGAGGCGCGGAAAGTTTACGGTTATCGAGCTGGAATCCGGCAGGCGGCTGATCGTCAGTTTGCGCATGACCGGGCGCCTCGTTGTGCTCCAGCGGGGCCAAGCTGCGATTCCCTACGAACACATATCGCTTTTCTTCACCGGCGGCAGCCGCTTGGCGTTTGCAGACTCCAGGCAATTCGGGCGGATGCGCCTGGTCGAGCGCGATGAACCTTGGGACGCGCACCTCGGCGTCGAGCCTCTTTCGGGGGACTTTACTCCTGAGCGCTTTATCGGTATGCTTTCGGGGCGGACGACGCCTATCAAGGCGTTGTTGCTAGATCAGCGGCGGATCGCAGGTGTCGGAAACATCTATGCTTGCGAAGCGCTGTGGGGAGCCCGGATCCGTCCTGGCACTCCCGCGAAAGCGTTGACCAAGCCGGCAATGCGCCGGCTGCATGACGCTCTCGTCGAGGTTTTGCAGCGTTCGATCGCAATGCGCGGTACGAGCGTCGACGATTACGTCGATGCGCGCGGCCGTCAGGGCGGCTTTCAAAATGCGCTTTCGGTTTACGGCAGAGCCGGATCCGGCTGCGAACGTTGCGGGCGCGCAATCGTGCGTACGGTGTTAGCACAACGCGGTACCTGGTGGTGCCGCACCTGTCAAAGATAAGGACAAATAAATATAAAGGATGGAACTCTAAAATCTCTACAACGCCAACCGCTCCCGTGCAAGCCGAGGAAGAAGATCAACTCGCACTCGAGCAGCAACTCTACGAAGACTCACTCAAGGTTCTCGATGAAGGTCAAGTCCTCAACGGACTGATCGTCGCAAAATACCAAGACGAACTGCTGGTAGACATCGGGGGCAAATCCGAAGGCACGCTGCCGTTCCGGGAACTCTCTCTAGCCATAGAGCCCAAAGATTTGAAAGTCGGCGATACGCTGGAAGTGATGATCCACCGCATCGACGACAACGACGGCACGCTCTTTCTCTCCGAGCGCCGCGCGCGCGCGCTGAAGACTTGGGAGAAAGTCATCGAGGCCCACGAACACGACGAAGTCATCGAGGCGACCGTGACGCAAGTCGTCAAAGGCGGCGTACTGGTCGATCTCGGCATGCGCGGCTTCGTGCCCGCATCGCAGATTCGCCGGCAGCCGATCGGCAATCTGGAAGAACTGATTGGCAAGAAACTTCGCCTCAAAGTGATCGATCTCGATCACAAGCGCCACCGCGTCGTGCTTTCACAGCGCCTGGTGCTCGAAGAAGAACTCAATGCCAAGAAACAAGAACTGCTCGGCACGCTCGAGGTGGGTCAGATTCGCGAGGGCGTCGTTGTGCGCTTGGCGGAGTTCGGCGCGTTCGTCGATCTCGGCGGCATCGACGGACTCATCCACAACAGCGAGCTCAGCTACGCGCGGATCAAACATCCTTCGGAGGTCGTGAAGATCGGCGACGTGGTCAACGTCGAGATCATGAAGTTCGATCCAGACGCGAAGAAGGTCAGCCTCTCGCTCAAGCACGCGCTTCCCGATCCGTGGGACGAATACGCGAACAAGCTGTACGAAACAAACCGCTTGACCGCACAGATCGTCAAGGTCACGCCCAATTACTTGCTCGTGGAAATCGTGCCGGGCGTTTTGGCGATGGTTCCCAAGGGCGAGTTCGATCCCGGCGCGCAGTTTAGCCCCGGACAAGAAGTCGAGGTCACGCTGCTTACCATCAACCACTCGACGCGGCGCATCACCGCTTCGATCCAGCACGTTGCCGATATTCCCGCCGAGGAGATCGAAAAGATCGAGGTCGAGGAGCTTCCGGTTCCGGAAGCCGCGGCCGACGAGCAACCGGTTGAACGGGCTGAACCGGCTGAACCGGCCGCACCCGCGGAGGGCGAACCGTCCGAGTCGGCCTGACCGGCGGAATCGGATCCGGCAAGAGCGAGGTCGCGCGCTGTTTGGAATCGTTCGGCGCGTACATCATCGACACGGACAAGCTCGCGCGCGAAGCGGTCGCGCCGGGCAGCGATGCGTTGCGCGAAATTGCGCGCGCGTGGCCTCCGGTCGTGCGCATGGGCGGATTGGATCGTGGCGCGCTCGCCGAGATCGTGTTTCACGATCCGGGTGCGCGCGAGCGGCTCAACGCGATCGTGCATCCGCACGTTCGGCGGCTGGCCGACGCGGCCGAAGTCTACGCAAAACCGGGGCAGATCGTCGTTCAGGTCGTGCCACTTTTATTCGAAACGAACTACGACGAGCGATGCGACGCTTCGATTTTGGTCGTCGCTCCGGCCGATCAGCGTATCGCGCGCATCACGCAGCGCGACCGCCTTAGCGAAGAGCAAGTGCGGGCGCGCATGGCTTCACAAATCGATCCGGAGGAAGCCCGCGCGCGCGCTACGTACGTGATCGCAAACGACGGCAACTTCGCGCAGCTGAAAGAGCGCACGCGCGAGGTCTACGACAGCCTCTCGCCGGCCTAGCGTCCGCCGTTTCGCAGAACGCGGCCGGGTAGTTCATTCGTAAATTTTCCGTCACGCAGTACGCTGTGGCCGTTGACGAGCACGTGTTCCAAACCGGACGGAAATGCGTAGGGCTTTTCATAGGTCCCCCGGTCGCGAATCGTTTTTTCGTCGAAGATCACGAGGTCAGCATAATTGCCAGCGGCGATCGTTCCACGCCCGCGCAACCCGAAAATATCCGCGGGCAGGGAGGTCATCCGGCGCACGGCCTCCGGCAGATCCAGTGTGCCCAACTCCCGGACGAACCTTCCGACGATCCGCGGAAACGTTCCAAACGTGCGCGGATGCGGAACGCCTCGCGCGGTCGGACCTTGCAGCGCGCGTACCGACGCGTCGCTGCCCACGCAGCAAAAATCGGCCGATAGCACCGCCGCGACGTCATCTTCGCACATCTTGAAAAAAACTGCGCCTACTTCGAGTTCTTCTTCGACGAGCAGCCGGATCGCAGCAATGGGGGGCGTCAGATTCCAACGCGCCGCGATCTCGTCCACGCGCATGCCGGCGAGCTCCGCGTTCTTCGCCGAGCCGGCTTCCGTTACCATGATATCGTGCCACTCGCCGGCTTGCCGCAATCCCAGCGCGAGCGCGACCGCGGTCGCCGATGCCGGATCGCGCAGCCGCTCCAGGGTCGCTTCGCGGCCGCCGAGGCGCACGTCGGCCGGTAAGATCGTCGCCAGCTCGGTCCAGCTGGCCACATACGGATAGACGTCGCAGTGCGCGATCGATCCGCTCGTTCGTGCGCGATCGATCATCGCCAGCGTTTGATGAACTTTTCCCCAGTTGCGCTTGCCCGACGCTTTGTGATGCGAACACTGCACGCCGATCTCAGCGCGGCGTCCGACCTCGAGCGCTTCGGAGATCGCTTCGACAAGACCGTCACCCTCATCGCGGATGTGCGAAGCGTATATCGGCGACCCGGCGTCGCGCGCAGCGCAAGCCATCGCAACGAGTTCGTCGCGATCGGCATAGCTCGACGGCGGATAGATCAAGCCGCTCGAAACGCCGAGCGCGCCTTGCTCGCAAGATTGGCGCACGAGCGCCGCTTGCGCCGCGAGCTCGTCGCGATCGAGTGTGCGTTCGGAATCGCCGGCGACGGCGGATCGCGTCGTTCCTAACCCAACGAGCGTTGCCACGTTGAGCGCCGTCCGGTTACGCTCTACCAGCGAAAAGAATTCGTCTAAAGATCGCCACGTGACGTCGATGCCGGTGTGCTTTGCGCTTCGCTCCACACCTTCGAGCGCGCTTGCGCCGTAAAGCGGCGCCACGGAGGTCCCACAATTACCGCCGATTTCGGTCGTGACGCCCTGCGCGATCTTTCCATCGCAGCGCGGAAGCGCGAGCCACAGCTCGTCGCTGTGAGAATGTACGTCGATAAAGCCCGGCGCGAGGATTTTCCCGGTGCAATCGATGCGTTCGCGAGCTTCGCGATCTGCAATGCCGCCGATTGCGGCGATGCGATCGCCGACGACTGCAACGTCGGTGACGAACGGCCGTCCGCCGGTTCCATCAACGATCGTCGCGTTCGCAAGTAGTGCTGATATCCCCATTTTCGTTTAACAAGCGGTCGAGTGGGTATTTAGTCCGCAGACCATTCCCATCTTAAGGGGCAAACACCAGCATGGCGATTCAAGACCAAGTCCAAAATCCGGGCGGGGGCATGACTGTTCGCGAAGCAGGCAAGCGTGGGGGCGAACGCGTCAAGGCCAAATACGGAACCGAGTTCTACGAGGCCATTGGCCGTAAGGGCGGAGAGGCCACGAAAGAAAAGTACGGGCCTTCCTTCTATGAGGTCATAGGCCAAAAAGGCGGCCAAAAGCTCAAGCGTAAGAGCTCGTAGCGGCGTCCACCGGGCAGCGATGGCAAAACAACTGAAAGCCGACGACAAACAGCCGGGTGGCGATATGTCCGTGCGCGAGGCCGGAAAAAAAGGCGGCAACACCGTTCGCGATCGCTATGGGCCGGGGTTTTATGAAGCGATCGGCCGCAAGGGCGGGCAAGCCACCCGCCAGCGCCACGGCGTGGAGTTTTACGAGTCGATCGGGCAAAAAGGCGGCAAAGTCGTCAAAGAAAAATACGGCGCCGATTTTTATGAAGAGATCGGCCATAAGGGCGGGCAGAAAGTCAAGAAGCTGATCGCCGAGGCAAAAAAGAAAATTGCCGGCGAGCGCGAGCCTTAGGGCGCGACGCCGCCACTCATTCCGCCGAAGCGGATCTCACCGGTATTGAAATTCACGCTGACCGATGACACCTTGAGTGTCTGATCGCCGCTGCGCACGACGCTCGGGTGCGGAAGCGTCAGCGATTTGGTGGCGTTGACCCATTGAATCAGATCGGTATCGAAGGAGCGGTGCGCGCCGCCGGTATCCTGCATTTGCGTAATGTGGACGTCGCCGACAGCCGTAAAATCGAACGTTTGCGTGTTCACCGATACGTGTTCGGCGGTGACGCTCAAGTAGGGCGCGCCGTTTTTATAGAGCACGCCGCGGCGCAGGCCGTCGACGCTCGCAAGCGTTCCGTCGGCGGACATCTGCGCTTGCTTGTATTCGAACATCCAGGATTTGGTGCTCATGCGGTTCCCCGTTACGCGGCCGCCGTGCAAAGTCAAGGGCTGGGTGCCCGATGGAGGCGCTCCAGGTTCACGCCCAGCCAAGACAATTCCGGCGATCACCCATAGAAGAACGGCAATGCCCGCGATCAGCGCGGCGGTTCGCCACGTCGTCATCGTTGACGCCTGCGCGACAAGCCGAAGCCGATAATGAAAACGTACGCGGCGGACAGCGCGAGCCCAACCGGCGTCGGCCCGAGCCACGCGAAGATCGAGCCTGGCGGTGCGCCGATGCTGCCCGCGACGACCGCCGGCTTGTCGAGGGCCGAGCGTTCGATCCACGATCCGTCCGGCGCGATGATGCCGCTGATGCCGGTGGCCGCCGATTGCAACACCCATTCGCCGTTTTCAATTGCGCGCATTTGCGCGATCTGCGCGTGTTGAAACGTTCCCGAACTCTCGCCGAACCACGCGTCGTCGGTTGCCACTACTAAGAATTGCGCTCCGCGCGCAACCTGCGCGTGCACGAGATCGGCGAACGCCGACTCCCAGCAAATGAGCGGCGCAAACTTTACGCCGCCGGCCGAAAGAACCGCATCGTCGCGTCCGGCAGTAAAACGCCCGATCAAGTTCACATCGGGCAGCCATGAAAACCAGCGCTCGCCCGGAAACGACTCGGCAAACGGAACGAGCTGGCGCTTTTCGTAGACGCTTGCGAGCGTCCCATTCGGATCGAACGTGAAGAGCGCGTTGTATTCTTTCCCTTGGCGCGCTTCCAAGCTGCCGACGACGAGGGTCGTGTGCAACGTCTTGGCAAGCCCTGCGAATTCCGATCGCACCAGGCGCCGCACTCCGGCCGGATCGTCTGCGTTTAAATCGGTTGGAATAACCGTTTCCGGCAAAACGACGAGCTGGGGACGCAACGGCTGGAGGTTGCGTGTCTGCGTGACGTACGTGTTGACGGTCGGCCAAAACGCTTGCGGATTCCATTTGATAGTCTGCGCGATGTTGCCCTGCACCGCCGCAACTCGCGCGATCGGCTGCCGCCGGTCGTGCCGTGCCGGCCAAGCAACGTAGCACGCCAACCACGCGGCGGCGAGAATCACCGCCGTGGTCGCGAGCGCGCGCGGATTGCGCGCCGCCATTGCTTGCGCGATAGACGCGCCCAACAGCATCACGATGAACGTCACGCCGAAAGCGCCCACATACGGCGCGAACACCGCCAGCGGCGTCGAGGTCTGTGAGTAGCCGATCTGTGCGAACGGCACCGCGAGCGATCCGATCGAGCGTAACCATTCAAAAACCGCGAACGCCGCGGCGGCGGCGATGGGGGCGAGCAAGGCCGGCGCAAAACGTTGGGCCGCACGCGCCGCCACGGCGCTCGCAGCGAAGGTCAGGCCCTCGACGATTGCGGGTATCAGCACGACGGCGAAGGCAAACTGGCCGACATAATCCCCAACGGTGTATGTGAACCACGAGAAATTTATCGCGAAAAAGATCGTTCCGGCGAACCATCCGGCGAAAAATGCACGTTTCCAGGAGAGCCGTTGCCAAGCCCAGAACAGGCCCGCCGCCGCCAGCGGGGCGAGCCACGCTTGTCCTGGTTTGGGAAAAGCAAGCGCAAGCGCGACCGCGCTCAAAGCAGAAACGATGACGGAGGTGAAGGTGCTACGCAAATTATTGTTCGTCGTGTTTGTCGCGGCGTTCACGTTTGCGGCTTGCGGCAAACAAGTGACTCCCGACCGCTCGTCCACGCCTTCGGGACTGCCGTCGGGTTTCATGCAAGTGAAGTTCACGACGGCTCATCCGATGGATTTCACGAACGTCCAATACGTCATCATGTTCAATACGTCCACGAGCGGTGGCATGCCTTACGCCAACGGCTACAACACGAACTACGCTAACTATTGGTTTGCGATCGTCGTCGGCGGCAACGGCGTGACGTCGCAGGTGCAAGTGGTGCAATACGTCCGCCAGCCCGGCGTCGGCGGCGGCCAGGTCGCGATTCCGCAAGTCATTCAATGGACTCCGCAGCAGTTGCAGTTCAATTTGAACAGCAACAGCCAGAACACGCAGTTCACCGTGACGTTCGATCGCCGCCTCTTCAACGGCATCGTCGCAACGCCGACTCCCGTCCCAGGCGCGAATCCGACCTTATGGTACGCGAACTGGTTCACGACCAACGCTTCCGGCCAACCGATCGACGCGCCGGGCCTGGGCGGCCCGCAGGATACGTCGTTTACGTATGGCTCGCCGGGATTCGATATATCGACGACGTTCGATCTGCCTTGGAACGCAGTCGCCGGTTGGCCGCAGGTCACGCCCGGCAGCGCGCAGATCGCCGGCGGCGAGATCATCAATAGCAAATAGTTACGGCACGTCGCACGGCGGATGCCCGCAATTGCACGCGTCCATCTCGATCCCGCCGCTTTCATCATCCTTGCAAGCCGGGCTGCAGTACTCTTCGGTTTCCATCTCCGCGGTCAGCGTGCAATTGCACGAGTCGTGCGCGCATTCAATAGTCTGTTGCATGAGGAGGGTGTACGCAGCCAGGGTAAAGCCGCCCTCTACTTGCGGCCGTAGATGAAAGCACGGGTAAGGGCTGTCCGAAAATTTGTGACATTTTTGAGCCGGCCATGGATGGCCGTTTCAAAACTTTGTTTTCTCAAAAATGCACATAAGCAGCAAAAAAACATGGAGGTTTTTTTGCGAGCGCTTTTCGGACAGCCCTTACCCGTGCTTTTTGGCTTAAGGCCGCACCCCTAAAAACTGCCGTTGAAACTCGTCGGAATGATTGAACCGCTGCTGTTCAAGCCGAACGTGGCGCCGTGCGATGGGAATGCCAGCAAGTTGAGCGTGAGATTCAACTGGCGCGCAGCTTGGTTGTATTGAAGTTGCAGCTGATAACAGTCGCCGATGATGCGGCTCCAGTAGATGCTCTTGTTGATGATGCGGCCTTTGTTCTTCCAGTCGATGTCGCCGATGAACTGCAGAGTCGAGCCGTTTCCGAACGGCGTCGAGAACTGCACGTTGGTGGAGAAAAAGCCGTTGCCCGGTCCTGGGATGAATGCGCCGCCGAGCGCAACGTACGAACGCCGTGAAGGCCGAACCGCTAATTGGTACTGAACCGGTTGCGCCGAGCGGTTGAATGACGTGTTGAAGCTCAGTGATAGATTGTAAAAGTCGCTGTTGAAGAATCGCAGCACGTCGGCCGCGCTCTTGTAGTTGAACGTCGGCTGCTGATCGAGCGTGTTGAACGGGACGAAGGGCGGCCCGTTATAGTTTGTTTCGTTGTAGGTAATGGCGTTGACGACGTGACTGCCGATCGCCGTTGACAGAGTGGCGTACTGCTGGATGCTGGCTTTCATGTCGCCGGTTCCGTAGGCGAACTGGTGCACGTTGACGCTCGCGCTGAGGTCGCTTCCTAAGAAGTGATACAGTGCCGGGCCGAAGGCAAAATTCAGGTCGGCGCGCGAGGTCGACAGCGGCGTTTGAGGTTCGTTGTATTCGCCGATCACCAACGTAGATTGAATCGGAATGACGAAGTGCTTGAAAAAACTGTAAGGGCGAATCTGCAGCTCGGGCTCTTTATTCATGCCGTAGGGATGGCGCGTGAAGTTTTTGTCGTAGGTCAGCGTGTACGCCGCGGCGTTGTTGCTCCATTGCAGCAAGTCGTTGAAACTGCCGGTGGAGTTGCTGCTCGCGTTGTTCAGGCCGTAGCTGGTGCGCGACGAGCTGAAATTGACGCTCAGGCTGTTCTGGATCGCGGGTCCGAACGTGCGCGACTCGGTAAAGCCGAGGTTGTCCGTCGCCGCCTGCGTGCTGATGCTGCTGTGCGCAAACGTATAGTTTTGCGTCGCATGCGATCCGTTGTGTACGATCGATCCGCTGAAGTTCTCGTTGGGCGGCAGATTCACGAGCGGTCCAAAGTTGCTGTTATAGCCGAAAGCGAAGTGCGCTCGCAACGCTTGCGAAAAATTCTCTGTGTCCTGTGCGTTGAGGTTGGACGTCGTCGTCTGCGTGCGCCTGTCGTGGATGGCATAAAAATCGACCGACGATTGCCGCTTGCCGCTGCGCTTGGAAAGAAAAGCCGTATACCCTAAACCGATGCCTTGACGCGAGTAGTACTCGACTCTGTAATAGCCGTAGAAGTATTGATCGCGCCCAAAGCTCGGTTTGGCCTTGATGAAAAAGCCTTGATACGAATTGTAGCCGATCTCCGGAAAGAACGAGGGACGCTGGCGATCGTCCTCGATGCGGCGCAGCGGAATCACGACCTTCGGTAAAAAGAACACCGCGACGGCGCCTAGGAAAAGCACGGCTTTGCTGATGACGAGGCGGTCGCCGGGATAGACGTCGATGGTGCGGCCGGTAATGTGGTAGCCGGCCCGCGGGCGTTCGCACGTCGTCACGTTGGCGTAATCGCCATGCGCCACGCCGTGCTCGTCCGACTTCAAGTCTTTTGCGCTGAAGTAAACCAGACCGTGCTCGACGCCTTGCGAGCTTTCGCCCCGCCCATTTATCAGATCCGCGCGTTGTGCGATCGTGTCGAATTCGATCCGGTCCGCGTGTATGATGGACGTGTCGGTATTGTTGACGATATACGGATTTCCCGTAACGCTGATGGTTTTGAATCCGTCGTAATGTGCGCGGTCGCCGATCAGCACTTCATCTTGGTAAAAAATGTGCACGTTGCCGGTCGCGTCGCCGGGAGCGCCCGGCTTCGTGGCGTTGCCGACGAATTTGTCGGCCAGCACCGCCACGTAACCCGGTTGCAGCGTCGGGGCGCTAACCGGCGCCGGTGAAGGCGGGGGCGTCGGCGAGCCGTTCGGTACGATCGACGGCGCGGGCGAACCGCGAATCAAAAAAACGGGGCCGGCGCTCGCGCGCGACGTGGGCGTCGCCGTTGGAATCGGCGGCGGCGTTACAGGTGCGCTCGTGGGAATCGGCGTCGCATAGAGTTGGCCCGGCCCCAGCGGAGCGTTCGGAACTGCGGCGCTGGCTGTGGGCGACGGGGTCGGCGTAACTTGTGCGACGAGCCCGTTCGTGCGTGCCGCGCACGTGCTTGCGTTCAAGAGCGACACGGCGCGCATCACCTGCGGATCCGTCGCGGGATCGAAAACCGACTCTGCCGACATCGCACTTAACGGAATCGGCGACGGAGCGGGCGCCGGCAGCGGCGCAGGTGTAAGCAGCGGCGCCGGCCGCGGCGACGGAATTCTTGCCGCCACGGGGACTAGCGCAACGCGCTGCGCCGCGCGCAGTTTCGCAATCTTATGAGGACGGCGGGGCACGATAGGGGCCGCGGCTTTCGCCGGATTTTCTGTAGCAAGCGCTACGACGCGACGCACAGCGCGCGGCGTGACCATCTTCGGCGAGGGCGCAACCGAAGGCGCAACGCGCGCGTGAGTTGCCGCAATCTTGACTATTGCGAGTTTTGCTGACGGCACCGGCGAGAGCTCGGGCAGCGGCGTTGCCAGCGCGAGCGGATCGGGAGCGGATCGCTGCGTGTTTTGCAGGCTCGCGCCGAGTAAGTTTGCGCCGCGCAGAGCGGTGCGAAGTAGATTCGCGCCCTGCAAGTTCGCGTCGCGGAAGTCTGCTTTTTGCAGGTTCGCCGTTTCGAGATTGGCGCCGAGCAGATCCGCGTGCCGTAGATTGGCTCCGTAAAGGTTCGCCCCATAGAGGAGCGCGCTTTGTAAGTTTGCTTTCTGCAAATTCGCGCCCTGAAATATTGCGTCTTGTGAGTTGGCAGACTGCAGGTTGGCTCGCACGAGAATCGCGTCTTGCAGATCGGCGCCTCGCAAATTCGCATTTTGCAGATTCGCGCCGGTGAGGTTCGCGCGGCGCAGGTTTGCGCCGCTGAGATCGGCGCCTTGCATATCCGCGTTTTGTAGATTTGCGTTTTGAAAATTGCGGCTTTGCAGATCCGCATTTTGAAAATTGGTATCTTGCGCGGCCGCAAACAACGGCCCCACGGTCGTAAGGAACGCCGCTAAACACACGGTCGCGCGGATCGCGCGCCTTTTAAACCCAAACATGCGGCGGCCTAGTGTTCTTCGTACCAAAGCAAAGCCAGACCGACGCCTCCGAAGATGATGTTGGGCAGCCAGGCCGCGAGATACGGGCTCATCCGCCCGGTACTGCCCAGCGCCGCGCCGGCTTCAAGCAGCATGTAATAAGCGAAGAACGCAATGACCGAGAGCGCCATTCCCATCAGGCGCCCTTTTTTGCCGAAGATGATCGCCAGCGGTAAGGCCAGCAGCACGGCGACCAAGGCCGAAAACGGCAGAGCCAGCTTGTCGGCCAGGTTCAGTTCCAGGTTGCCGAGAGCTTCGCCGCCGACGCCCTGCGCGCGCAGCGCCTGTACGCGTTCCCGCAACTGCTTCGAGTTCATCGTCCATGCGTCGCTGGTTTCGCCGCTCATGAATTCGGCCGCGTTCTCCGCCAACGGCAGTCCGACCGTTGCCTGCGAGCGGTCCACTTGCGACGTGAGATACCCTTGCGGATTGTAGAAAGAAAGAATCACGCCGTTCAACACAAGGGTCGGGCCGTCGATGGTGGCGTTTTTCGCCTGAATGGTCTCGTTCCAGTAGCCGCTGCGTCCGGGTTTGAAGATCTGCACGCCCTCCATGGTTTTTCCATCGGCGAGAACGCGGCTCACATAGAAAACGGTGTTGGTACTGGGATCTTTGCGAAAGAATTGCGGCTCAACCGGCAGCGCCGACGTGTGATAGATGATCTGGTAAAACGTGCGCGTGGAGAGATCCACGGCTCGGGTTGCGACAAACTCGTTCATGCCCCAAGCGAACAGAAATGTGGCGAAACCGAACAGGAGCGGGGTCAAGGAGAGACGCCAGAGTGAAGTTCCCGACGTCCTGATCGCATTGACCTCGTTGTCGGCCATGAGCCGTCCTACACCGAGCAGCGTTGCAAAGAGCGCGGCAAACGGAAACGCCATCGGAATAGATTGAGGAACGCGGAACAACACATAACGGAGAACCAGGAAGAGCGGGGCGTTTTGCGTGAGGATAAATTTTGCGGACAAGAAAAATATGTTGAAGCCCCAGAATAGAAAGAATAACAAAAACGCGATGACGAACGGGCCCAAAAACTCGTGCAGGATGTACGAATCCAGCAGCGGCAGGCGCAGTGTACGGAGCAGGTTGAGAGGCGCGGGGCGTGCTCCGGAAATGGAGGCCATCCGCGTTATAGTTCTCTAGTAGTTGCGGTAAGCCGTCAGGACGCGATCGACGTAGGCTTGGGTTTCGGCGTACGGCGGAACGCCGTGGTATTCGTCGACGGCGCCCGGACCTGCGTTATAGGCCGCAACCGCGAGTTCGACATTGTTGCGGTAGCGCTTGAGCAGGCCGTGAAGGTAGCGCGTTCCGCAGTCGACGTTTTTGGCCGGATCAAATGCATTGGTGATCCCGCAGCCCGCTGCGGTGCCGGGCATCAATTGCATGAGGCCCTGCGCTCCGGCGCTGCTAATCGCAGATGGGTCGCCGGCAGATTCCGCCATGACGACCGCGCTGACGAGACCGGTCGGAACACCATTACGTGTCGCGGCGGAACTCACCAGGCTTTGAAGTTGTGCCGGATTGAGCGCGTTTGGCGCGTACGGAAGATAACCCGCTCCGCTACAACCGTAGAGCAAGCTCAGGAAAAGCGCTGTCCCGAGCATTTTTTTCATTTGGATCGGTGAACTCTCTTCTGCAAGGTATCGACCCGGCCTTCGACCCTCATTACAACGCCGCAACGCCCGGCGGCGTTTCTGCGCACTTCCGAAGGGCATCGAACATAGGTTCGATGGCCGGACCTCACTGGGAGAACCGCTTGAGCCGTGCACCGTCGCACCAAGCCGTGTAAAACTTCACGCGACTCTCGGCGGAGATTGTCCGGTACACCAGCACCGGTCCAGGGACGACGTGACTGAAAGTGCGTGCTAACACGCGCAGAGTGTCCGCGTTCGCCGGTTCGCGCGTAACGAACAACGCTCGTTTGGGAACGCGATCGCCATACCATTGCCGCCATTGCGGGGCTTCGGGGTTATTGCCGATCAGCAGGGCCGGAATACCGTTGAATTGTAGCGGGGCGGCGACCCCGAAAGCATCGGTGATCGTGACTCGCGGCTGATCGGCGCCTAATCCCCGCACATCCTTCGCAAGTGACGTGAACGCAAACTCGCCGAAATAAAATGCGCCCGGCCTGACGGCAGTCGCGGCGAGCAGAGCCATCGTCACGGCGCTTCCTCCGGCCCACAGTACCAGCAACACTTTTCTCGAGATGTTTTTGTTTTCGGCGATCCAGGGCCCAAGCGCGACGCAGAGCGACGTCACCGGGCCGAAGAACCAATAGAGTAAAACCGATTGAAAGGGCTGCAGTAAAGTCAGCACTGCGGCCATCGGCAACCCGGTCCACGCCAGCAGTGCTCGGTCCGGCCGCGCCAGCCGCCATATGAGCGCCATCAGCGCGATCCCGTACAGGAAGTTGCGCTTCGCGTCCCATGTTTCGAACCAACCGATCGGGTGAAGTGCGAACCCTTGCCGGCCTGCAAACGTGAAGACAAAATTCATCCAGTGATGCGTCGCGTTCCAGAAAACGAAAGGGGCGTACAGCGCACCGAGCACAGCGAAGCTGAGCCATAGGCCGCGCCGCAGTGGTCTGCCGCTCGAGGTTAGCGCCCACCCAAGAATGCCCGCAACGAGCGCCCAGCCGAAAAAGCGCGCGAGCGTGGCTCCGGCCAATGCCAATCCTAAATAAAGAAAATCTTGTCTGCGCTTGCCTTTGGCGGCGCGCGCGGCAAAAAGCAACGCCAGCGCCCAGCACAACAGATAGGGCGGGTCCGGTTTGGCTTCGCCAATCAGAATATCTTGACTCGGAATCAACGCGAAGAGAATGGCTGCGGCGCTTGCGCCTTCGCGGCTCGCTCCGAACGCCAGAGCGGCGCGACCCACGGCGATTGCCGCCGCCGCCAAACATATGATGAAAGCCGACCGGATCGCCAGCGCGCTTTTGCCTGCGAACGAAGTGGCGGCGATGAGCCACGCCACGATCGGCGGATGATCGACATACCCGTACGCAAGATGGCGGCTCCAGATCCAATAGTACATCTCGTCATCGTTTAGCGGGATGTGCGACGCGAGGAAGACGCGGAAAATCGCCATCCCGGCGATGACAATGAGACTCGCCTTTGTCATGCATCGATAACCTTGGCCAAATTGCGCGCAGATTCAGCGCACTGCACGGCGGACCCGCACATCGAACACAAGTTCGATACGCGCAACTCACGCTTGCAAGGGGTAGCCCGTGGGCGTATAGTGGTGCAAAGTGGTGCGTTGTGGTGACCGAGGGAGGATTGGTTGCACGCGGATTTGCCGCGCTTGTTTGGTTCGGTGGAGCATGCCCTTGACGACAAGGGCCGCCTCATCGTGCCCGCGCGCTTCCGCGAACGCCTAGGGACCGGTTTCGTCTTAACCATCGCGCAACCGGACCCGTGCCTCGCCCTCTATCCGCAAGCGAATTGGGCCGATTTTTGTAGCCGGCTCGAAGGCGCTCCGCGGAAGGACGAGCGTTTCCGCCGCCTCGTGCGCCATATCTTTGCGCACACCGAGGAGGTTGCATGCGACGCCCAAGGACGGCTGCTTATTCCATCGGCGCTGCGGGCGTATGCCGGCATAGAGCGCGAGGTCGTTTCCGTCGGCTCGCTCACGCGGGTCGAGATTTGGGCCAAAGAGCGCTACGCCTCGCACGCGGGACCCGATCCCGCGGCCGGTGATTTGATGGCGGAGTTGGGACTTTACTGATGGCGGGCTGGAGCGATGCAACACATCCCCGTTTTTCACGCGCAGGCCTTAGAGTGGCTGGCGATTCGTCCGTCTGGGATCTATGTGGACGCGACCTTCGGCGCGGGTGGCCATACGCGTGGCATCCTTTCCCGCCTGAAGGGCGGGCGAGTCATTGCGCTCGACGCGGATCCTTCCGCTGCACGACGGGCCGCGCAGATCGACGATTCCGCCTTTACGTTTATTCATGCGAATTTCCGCGAACTGCCGGACGTGCTCGATCGCCTGGGCATCGAGTCCGTCGACGGCGTGCTCTTCGACTTGGGGGTTTCTTCGATGCAGTTTGACGAAGCGTCGCGCGGTTTTTCTTTCCGGGAATCCGGACCGCTCGACATGCGAATGAATCCGCTGGCCGGCCGGAGCGCGTACGACGTGCTGATGAGCGCCAGCGAAACCGAACTGGCCGAGATTTTTTACGATTACGGGCAAGAGCGCGCGGCGCGCAAGATAGCACGCGCCATCGTATACCGGCGCAAAGCCGGGTCTTTCCCGGGAACGACCCTGGAATTCGCGCGCATGATCAGCGGGTTGCTGCATCGTTCCGGCCGGCGCGAGCGCATCCATCCGGCGACGCGCGTCTTTCAAGCGCTGCGCATTGCCGTAAATGATGAACTCGAAGCTTTGCGTGACGGCCTCGATAGCGCGGTCGACCGGCTGCGCGGCGCAGGGCGCATCGTCGCCATCAGCTTTCATTCTTTGGAAGATCGCATCGTCAAACGCAAATTCTTGCAAGACGATCGCTTGGACGTGCTGACGCGCAAGCCGCTCGTCCCCGATCAAGACGAGATCGATAGCAATCCGCGCGCGAGCAGCGCAAAGATGCGGGCTGCCGAGCGGAGAGCCAGCTGATGGTCGCTTATCAAGCCCGCCCGCGCCTGCGCAACGTGCGCACCGCCAAGCACGCGACACACATGCGAAAGACTCACGCGTCGCGCGCGCGTTACACGGGACTGGTGCGATTTTGCGGCGTTCTCGGCGTCGTGCTATGCGCCGTTATGCTGTACGTGATGCTGATGGCGAATTTGACGAGCCTCAACTACTCCGTAGCGCGCGCCGATCGTCAGCGCGCTTCGCTGCAAGCCGAGACCGCTCGTCTCGACGACCGGCTAGCGGCTCTTCGTTCGGACGACCGGTTATCGAAAATGGCCGTGCAGCTGCACATGCGCGAACCGCAGCAGTTTGCATTGGTTACCCTTCCTCCACCCGCGCCGCAAGGGCGATCGCGGCTGTTCTTATCCAGTTTAGCGAGCTGGTTCGGCGCCAAATAGCGCGAGCGACCGCATGCACCGCCGAACTTTCTCGCGCGTCGCACCTCGCCGCGCAAAAGCTCTGTTTTACCTCGCCACGGCGATCGCGTTGGCCTTGGGATGGCGGCTGGTCGATGTCCAGGTGCTCAAGGGACCGATCTACGCCAAGCAAGCGTTGCAGCAGCGCAGCGATACGGTCGACGTCTTTGCGCGGCGCGGCAGCATTTTGGATCGTGACGGCAACGTGCTGGTCTATTCGCTGCCGTCTGAAAGCATCTATGCGGTGCCGCACGACCTTGGAAATACCGGTAAGACGATCGCGAAGATTCAGAGAGTGCTCGGAAAGATTCCGCGCACGACCGCCGCGCTGCTGCAAGATCGCACCTTGCAATTTGTCTGGGTGGCGCGCAAGATTCCGCACGATCAAGCCGACGCGATCGCAGCTTTGCAACTGCCGGGCATTTCGGTTATGGAAGAAGATACCGGGCGGCGCGTCGATCTCGCAGGTCAAACCGCTTCGACGGTCGTCGGCTTCGTCGGCATCGACGAAAACGGGCTGGCGGGCGTTGAATACACTTTCGACGACCTTTTAAAAGGAACGTCGGGACGCGTCACGCTGGAAGCCGACGAGTTCGGTCATCCGATTCCGTTTGGACGGCAACGCGCAATCCGGCCGGCCAAGCCCGGCATGACGCTGGAACTGACGATCGATCCGTACCTCCAATTCGTCACCGAATCGGCGCTGAAAAAACAGGTCGACGCGTTTCACGCGGCGAGCGGTACGGCGCTGGTGATGGATCCTTCCACCGGCGAGGTGCTGGCGCTCGCCGACCTCCCGCACTTCGACCCGAACTCCTACTGGAAGTTCTCCCCGGACGCGCGGCGCGAACGCGCCGTTCAGGACGCGTACGAACCCGGCTCTACATTTAAGCTGCTCACGGCGGCGGCTGCGCTCGAAAGCGGCAAAGTGACGACGTCATCGTATTTTCCGGCGCGTAATTCGATCGAAGTTGGCGGACGCGTCCTTCACAATGCCGATGACGACATGCCGCTGCGCGGCAGCAGCGAGACGCTCGAAGACATCATCGCCTATTCGCACAACGTCGGCGCAGCCGAAGTCGCTTTGTCTATCGGCGCCAAGACGTTTTATGCGATGGAGCAGCGCGCCGGTTTCGGTGCGCCCACGCATGTCGGCTTCGCGGGCGAAAATCCGGGGATTGTCCCGTCGCCGCCGGAGTGGAGCGACAGTTCGCTCGCGACGATGGCGTTTGGCCAGGGCGTTTCGGTGACGCCGCTGGCGCTGGCGCGCTACTATTGCGCGATCGCAAACGGCGGCCTGCTCGTGCGGCCGCGCCTCTTGCGCGCGATCTTCGATTCGCAGGGACGCCTGGTGTATCAGTACGGCCCCGAGATCGAGCGGCGCGTCTTCTCGCGGCGCACCGCCGACACGCTGCGCCGGTTCTTGCGCGCCGTCGTCGTGCGGGGGACCGGAGACCCGAGCGCTCAGCTCGCCGGCTACACCACCGCCGGCAAGACGGGAACCGCACAGATCGTCGAAAACGGGCGATACGAACCGGGCGCGTATATCGCTTCCTTTATAGGTATGGTTCCTTACGAGCATCCGCGCTATCTGATCTACGTAAAGGTCGATCGTCCTGAAGGCTCGATCTACGGCTCGGTCGTCGCGGCGCCGGCTTTTTCCGAGATCGCGCGCCAAGCCATGCTCCACGCCGGGACGCTGCCCGCAACTCCCCCGCCGAAAATCGCGCCCAGGCCCAAAAGGCGCTTGGTCCGGCCCGAACGCACGGCGAATCTCACACCATGAACGAGCCGGGCGTGCCGCTGGAATTGCTGCTGGAAGGATTGCCGCACAGCCGCATCACCGGTGAGCGCGCGCAGCAAGTTTCTTTGCTCGCCATCGATTCGCGCGCGGTCACGCCGGGCGCGCTTTTCTTTGCGCTGCGCGGACAGCACACGGACGGCCACCGCTACATCGGCGAAGCCGTCGCGCGCGGTGCGGTTGCGATCGTTTCCGAAGATGACGCCGACCTGCCCGAACATGTCGCGGCGATCACCGTTGCGGATTCCAGCCGCGCACTTTCGAAAATCGCCGGCGCATTCTATCGGTCTCCTTCGCACGACCTGGCCATCGCCGGCATCACCGGGACGAACGGCAAGACGACGGTCACCCATATGATCGCCGCGATCGTCAATGCGGCGGGCCTCTCCGCCGGCGTCATCGGCACGCTCGGAAGTGCGTACGGCGGAATAGAACAGCCGCTCGCAAACACGACGCCGCTTGCATCCGAGCTGCACGCGCTGCTCGCGCAGATGCGCGATGCGGGCGTGAAGATCGTGGCGATGGAAGTCAGCTCGCATGCGCTGGCGTTAGAACGCGTGGCCGACGTGCGCTTTTCAGTTGCGGGTCTGACGAACGTCACGCGCGACCACCTTGATTTTCACAAAAGCGTGCAAGCCTATGCCGCGGCAAAACGCTGCCTTTTCGATCTCGCGGAGCGCTGCGTCTTCAACGCCGACGATCCGTACGGAGAGCGGTGGGCCGGCGAGCTGCGCGCTTCCAAACCGGTCCTCACTTATGCGCTGGAACATGACGCGGACATTCGCGCCGAAGAAATCCGCCTGCACGGCGGCGGGTCGAGTTTCAAGGCTGGCGGCCTCCGTTTCGAGTTGCGAATTCCTGGACGGTTCAATGTTGCGAATGCGCTCTGTGCGCTGGGAATTGCGCGCACGCTCGGCATTGCCGACGAAGTATCTGCGCGCGGTTTGGCATCGATCGAACGAGTGCGCGGACGGATGGAACGCGTCGACGGCGGAAACATCGAAGTCATCGTTGATTACGCGCACACACCCGACGCGCTGGAGTCGGCGCTGGGCGCGCTGCGCGAAACCGGAAGCGGCCGCCGCATCGTGGTGTTCGGCTGCGGCGGCGATCGCGATCGCGGCAAGCGCGCCGAAATGGGCGCCGTGGCGGGCCGTCTTGCCGATTACGTGTACGTCACTTCGGATAATCCGCGGACGGAAGATCCGCGCGCGATTATCGACGCGATTCTCCCCGGGCTGGGCGATGCGCCGCATGAAATCGAACCGGACCGGCGGCGCGCGATCGCATCGGCGATTCGTAACGCGCGCGCCGGCGACGTTATCTTGATCGCGGGCAAGGGACACGAGAACTATCAGATCGTCGGATCTGATGTGCTGCCGTTCGACGATTCGGCCGAAGCGCGCCGCGCGCTGGCGGAACGCGAACGGGTGCCGTCGTGATGCTGACTTTCGATCGAGCCGCCGAGGCGACCCACGCTGAGATCCGCGGACGCGAGCGCGCGCCGGAAACTCTGCGCGTCGTGACCGACACGCGTTCGCTCGAGCCCGGCGACACGTTTCTCGCGCTGCGCGGCGAACGGTTCGACGGCCACGATTTTGTCGGCGAGGCGCTCAAGAAAGGCGCGGCCGCGCTGGTCTTGGACTCGCCCGCGAAAACCGACGGCGTTCCAACGCTTATCGTGCGCGACACGCGGCGCGCATACATGGATCTCGCGGCTGCGGCACGCGCGCAGTTTCCCGGGCGCGTGGTTGCGGTTACGGGCAGCAGCGGGAAGACAACCACGAAGCACTTGCTGTTTGCGTTGCTGAGCGCAAGCCTGGGAAGCGAGGCCGTCGCGGTCACGCCGGCAAATGAAAATAACGAAATCGGGGTCAGCAAGTTTTTGCTGTCGACTTTAGACGAACAAGCGATAGTGATCGTCGAGCTGGGCGCGCGGCACGCCGGAGAAATCGCCGAGCTCGTTGGAATCGCTGCGCCGCATATCGGTGTGCTGACGAACGTCGGCGACGCACACTTGGAAATATTCGGATCGCGCGAAGCGCTGGCCGCGACGAAGTGGGGTCTTTTTTCGCAAGGCGCGCAAGCGGTACTCAACGCGCGTGACGAGATCTCGCGAAATCGCGCTTCATCGCTGAACGCGCCGCCCTTATGGTTTGGCGAGGGCGAGCCGTCGGTGCCGGGCGTTTGGGTGCGCGATCCGGGGACGCTCGTGCTCAATTACAGCGGCCCTTCGCAAACGCTCCCGATCGAAGTGCCCTTTCCCGGTGCGCACAACCGGTCGAATCTCGCAGCTGCCATTGCCGCTGCACTGCTTCTGGGCGTAAACGCCGAAGAGTTGGCCGGTAATGTCGCCGCGCTCACTTTACCTTCGGGACGCTATGAAAACATCGCGCTCGCAACGGGTCCGCGCCTGATCTACGACGCCTACAACGCGAATGCGAGCGGCACGATCGCGACGCTCAACGCGTTTTCGTCCGAAAACGCGCACCGCAGGATTGCGGTGCTTTCCAGTATGGCGGAACTTGGACCCGATGCGCCGGCGATTCACGAGCGCGTCGGAGCCCATGCGGCAAACGTCAACATCGACGTGCTGATGGTAGGCGGAGATTACGCCGCATCGCTGGCCGCGGGCGCAGCGCGCGCGGGTTTTCCGCGCGACCGGATCGTTTCGTTCGGTGGCAACCAAGAAGCCGCGGAGTGGCTCCGCAAAAACGCGACCGACCAAGACGTCGTCTTATTGAAGGGTTCGCGCAAGTACCGCATGGAGGAAATCGTGCAGGCGCTCAAGGCGGGCGCGGCATGAGCGGCAGCTTGCGCGCCGATCGCCCGAACGTTCCCGCGGGAATCGTCGCGATTCCGATCCGCACGCGCCTCGTTCGTCCGGGCGACGATTTGGCTGCGCTGATTCAAGAATCGGTTGCGGGGATTGCACAACCGGGGGACGTGCTGGCAGTTTCGGAGACGGCGGTTGCCATCGCGCAGCGTCAAGCGGTAGCTGCGGAATACGTGCGGCCTTCGCGGCTCGCATTATTGCTCTCACGTCATGCGGGTGCGATGGCCACCGTTAGTCAGCCGGAATCTTTGCAGATCGTCATCGACAACGTCGGCGCTCCGAAAGTGGCGTACGCTGCGGTCATGCAAGTGTTGGGCCGGCTGACCGGGCGTCGCGGCATGTTCTATGAAATCTTGGGCGAGGCGATCGCCGCCATCGATGGGTACACCGGGACGATGCCCCCGTTCGGCAACATGATTGTCTTCGCGCCGCAAAATCCTGATGCGTTTGCGCAATCGGTGTTCGAGCGGACCGGCATCGCGTGCACAGTCGTCGATGCGAACGATCTCAATACGGCCAAGATCTTAGGGGCATCATCCGGCGTTAATAGCGACAGCGTTGCCGAAGCGCTGCGCTCGAATCCGCACGGAAACGGCGACGAGCAAACACCGGTCGTGGTTCTCAAGTGGCGCGGCGCTGGGACGAATCCGCTGGTTGGGCAGCCGTCATGACCCTGAACGACTGGTACGATTTTGGGATCGAAGCAGTTGTAGGATTCGTCATCTCAGTGGTAACAGGATTCATCCTATTACGGGTCTTGTCGCGGCTGCGGCTCAAACAGACCGTTTACGAAGATGCACCCAAGACGCATCGCGCCAAGACCGGTACGCCCACGATGGGTGGCATTGCAATTTTGGCGGCCATCGCTCCGTGGTGGTATCTCAGCCGCGATGCCGGGCCGCGCGCCTTACTTTTCCTCGTGTTTGCCTGTGCGTCGATAGGTTTTATCGACGATTACTTGGGAATTCGCCGCGGGAAGAACCGTGGATTACGGGCACGGACGAAACTGCTTCTTACGGCCTTGGTCGCCGTGATGTTCCTGCGGCTTGCTGATGGCGTTCCTTCGGGAAGCTTGCCGTTTTCGCAAGACGTCCTGTTCCATGCAGGCAGCTATATAATGCACGTTCCGCACTGGCTGTGGCTGATCTTAGGCGTCGCCGCGATCACCGGCACGATCCACGCTGTGAACCTTACCGACGGCCTTGACGGTTTGGCGACGGGATCGCTCATAGCGCCGCTGATCGTGGTCTGGGTCGTCGCAGTCGGCATGAGCATACCGACCGAAGACAACTGGCCTGCGGTTCTTCCCTTCGCAATCGGCGGGCTTCTTGGGTTCATTATTTATAATACATATCCGGCAAAAATGATCATGGGCGACACCGGTTCCCTCGCGTTGGGAGCGTTGCTTTCGGGCGCGGCAATTTTGACGGGCGAGATGCTATTGCTCGTCGTGATAGGCGGGCTGTTCGTTGCCGAAGCTCTATCGGTGATGCTGCAAGTTGTCTACTTCAAACTTACGAGCGGCAAACGGATCTTCAAGATGAGTCCGCTGCATCACCACTTCGAGCTTTCCGGTTGGCCTGAGACGAAAGTTACGACGCGTTTTTGGATCGCATCGACGATTTGTAGTGCAGTCGGATTGGCGATCGTAAGATGAGTGTGAATCATGCGGCCCCCGTCACGGGTGCTGCGCACCCTGCTCGGGCGTGGTTCGACAAGCTCACCATGACACAATTACAAGCGCACCTTGCCGTAATTACCAATCCTCAGCGATTGCTCGCAAACAGCCGCAGCCGCTACTCGTTCCAAGGCGGCCGATGAACTTCGCCGCCGGTGAGAAGATTCTGGTCATCGGGCTCGGGCGCAGCGGGCAAGCCGTCGTCGAAGTTCTGTGCGGGCGCGGAGTTGAGGTATATGCGATCGACGAGAAACCGCGCACAGAAATCGCGGAGACGATCGCGCAAATCGAAGCGTTGGGTGCGCGGTACGTCGCTCCAGACAATATCGGGGAGCTCGAAGGTCTGAACTGCGCGGTGCTTTCACCCGGCGTTCCGCTCAACGGCCCGCTGGTGCGAAAAATTCAGACTGCCAACGTAGCGGTGTACAGCGAGATCGAGGTCGCCTACCGTTTGTGCAAAGCGCCGATCATCGCTATAACGGGCACGAAGGGAAAATCTACCACGGCGTCACTCACGCGACACTTGCTCCGAACGGCCGGCAAAGACGCGCGCGTCGGCGGCAACATCGGTAACCCGCTGATCTATGAAGCTGTTGCGGCGCCGCCGGAGAGTTGGGTCGTTGCCGAAGTCTCATCGTTCCAACTCGAAACGATTCGCTCGTTCCATCCGCGCGTTTCCGTCATCTTGAACGTTTCGGCGGATCATCTGGACCGCTATCATTCAATGGACGAATATATCGAAGCGAAGTATCGAATCTTCGCCAACCAGAACGAACACGACGTCTTCATCGGAAATCTCGACGACGAAATCCTGGCTTTGCTGCACCGGCATTCCGGCGAAGCGCGCGTGCGCGCGAAGCAACTCTGGTTTACCATCGGGGACGACAGCCGGCACGCGACGATGTACGTGCGTGACGGTGCGCTGACATATTCGCCCGTAACGGGCGATCCGCGCCCGGTCCAAATCGCTCGCCCGGAAGATAGTGCGCTTGCGGGGCAGCACAACGTGCAAAACGTTATGGCCGCGGCGCTGGCGGCGCTGGCAGCGGGTGTCGATCCGCGCGACCTGCGCGAAGGCATACGGTCGTTCAACCCGATGTCCCACCGGATGCAGCCGATCGGTGAAGTGGACGGCGTGCTGTACGTGGACGATTCCAAAGCGACGAATCCGGGCGCGGTCATCGCCGCACTGCGATCCTATGATAAGCCGATCGTGCTGATCGCGGGAGGAAAGCCGAAGAAAACCGATTTCACCGAACTCGGCCGCATCGTCGACGAACGCGCGCGCGCCCTCGTCGTGATCGGGGAAGCTGCCGACGATATTGCGGCGCACGTGTACCGCACGCCGATCCAACGCGCGGGATCGATGGAAGAGGCGGTTCGCGCGGCGCAATCGCTCGCGCAGCCGGGCGACATCATTCTCCTATCGCCCGCGTGCGCTTCGTTTGACATGTTTGAATCGGCTGAAGATCGCGGACAGAAATTTGCCGATGCCGTGCTGGGGAGTCCCGCACGATGAGAGCAGCGGTTTCGAAACGCGCCGCAAGCGCGCAAGAGCTGCCGCGCTCCTTCGTATCTTCGCCGCCCGACACGTGGCTCTTCATTGCGGTCACGAGCCTGGTGGCAATAGGGCTGGTGATGATTTTCAGCGCCTCGAGCGCGCAGGCGTACGCCGATCATCACGACACCGCGTATTACGTCAAACGTCAAGCGATCTATCTGGTCGTTGGATTGATCTGCGCGTACGGCGCATATCGCATAGATTATCGCAAGTTGCGCGCGTTTGCGCCCTACGCGCTCTTGCTGTGCATCGTAGGATTGTTAGCGGTTTTCGTTCCTCACGTCGGCATGACGGTCGCCGGAGCTCGCCGCTGGATCGGAGCGGGCTCGTTCTCCTTGCAGCCCTCGGAGTTTGCAAAACTGGGGCTCGTGGTGTACTTGGCGGCGGCACTGTCGAGCCGCGGCGATCGCATCACATCATTGACGCGCGGACTGATCCCTCTTTGCGTGCCCGTTTTTCTCACCGCGATGCTCGTGTTGATCGAACCCGACATCGGCACGTCGAGTCTGCTGGTGTTCACGGCGTTTGCGATGTTCTTCGCCGCCGGCGCGCGCATCGAGCATTTGGTGATGGTCATCGCGGTCACGGTTCCACCCGCTGCGGTCGCCATCATGAGCAGTCCTTATAAGCGCGCGCGCATCTTTGCGTTTCTGCATCCATTCAAAGACGCGCAGAACACCGGCTTTCACATGGTGCAGTCGCTGCTGGCGCTCGGAAGCGGCGGGCTGTTCGGAGTCGGGCTCGGGGAGTCGCGCGCGAAGTTCTTCTATCTGCCCGAGCAATACACGGATTTCATCTTCTCCGTGCTGGGCGAAGAGCTCGGGTTGATCGGCACTGCGACGGTGCTCATCCTGTTCGGAACCTTGGCGTACCGGTCGATTCGCATTGCCATCGCCGCTCCGGATAAATTCGGTTTCTTCTTGGCGACCGGCTGCGCGGCGCTGATCGTCATTCAAGCGTTCGTCAACATCGCGGTCGTCACGTCGTCCTGGCCGGTGACGGGCGTCCCGCTTCCTTTTATTTCGTTCGGCGGCAGCTCCCTGATCGTTTCGCTGATCGCGGTCGCGTTGATCATCAACGTCGGGCGGCACCGGCGGCTTAATCCCCCAGAGTGAGAGTTGCATTCGCCGGCGGCGGAACCGGCGGTCATTTGTATCCGGCGATCGCCATCGCCGACGCGCTGCGCGATCGCGCCACGATCCTGTTTATCGGCAGCAAAACCGGAATAGAAAACACGCTGGTGCCGGCAGCCGGTTACGAGCTGGCCGTCATTGAAAGCCGGCCGCTGCGGCGCGGCAGTTCGTTAGGCGCGCTGCAAACGGTCGCAACGAATGCAATCGGAATCGCGCAAGGCATGAAACTCTTACGCAGCTTTCTGCCCGATATCGTGATCGCGACCGGCGGTTACGCCGGCTTTCCCGCGATGGCTGCCGCGCGCACGCTGCGGCCGTTCGGCATGCGCGCGCGGCTCGCGCTTCTCGAACCCAACGCGCAACCGGGTCTGGCAAATCGTTTGCTGGCGCCGATGGTCGACGAAGTTTGGGGCGCCTTTCCCGACGGCGATCCGGTTTTTGGACGCAAGTACGTCTACACCGGAGTTCCGGTGCGTTCGTCGTTGCTGCATCCCAACAACCGGATTGAAGCTGCGCGGCGGATTGGACTGGATCCGGCCCGGCGCACGATCCTCGCCATGGGCGGCAGTCAAGGCGCGCGCACGATCAATGAAGCGATCGCGGCGCTGGTTACGCGGCGGGCTCTGCCGGCGGATTGGCAGGTGCTGCACATTTGCGGCGAGCGCGATTATGAATACATGCAGGCCGCCGAGCGTACGCCCTTTGGCGGAAACCGCGTCCTGCTCGTTCCGTACTTGCGCGACATGGCCGATGCCTACGCTTTATGCGATCTGGCGATCGCGCGCGCCGGAGCCTCTACGTTGGGCGAGCTCGCGGCGCTGGGTATTCCGGCCATCTTAGTGCCTTATCCGTTCGCGGCCGAAGAACATCAGGCGCACAACGCCCGTAAGCTCGCCGATCGCGGCGCCGCCGTCGTGATTGAGGACCGCGCCCTCGATGCAGATTCACTCTGGTGGACGCTGCGCGAAGTGATGCAAACCGATCGCCTCAACGAAATGCGCGCGGCCGCTCGGGCGTTTGCCAACCGCGATCCGGTCGCGACAATTCTTGCGCGGGTGGAGGCGCTCGTAACAAAGAACGAGAGCTGACCTTGCGGACTTTGCACTTCGTTGGAATCGGCGGGATCGGCATGAGCGCCATAGCCCGGATCCTGCTCGAGCGGGGCGAGCGCGTAACCGGGTCGGATGCCGCCGATTCGCCGCTCGTGCAAGAGCTGCGGGCAGCCGGCGCGACGATTTCAATCGGACACGACGCCGGCAACGTCAACGGCGCGAGCACGGTGGTGGTCAGCGCCGCGATCGATCCGGAGAATGCGGAATATCGGTCGGCGCTCGAGCGCGGCATTCCGATCGTGCGGCGCGGTGAGATGCTGGCGCGGATCATGGAGGGCTCGCGCGGTATCGCTATCTGCGGTACGCACGGAAAAACGACCACGACGGCAATGGCTGCGGCCGTGCTGCGCGGCGCGAAAATCGACGCGAGCCTCGTGCTCGGCGGCATTGACGGCGCCATGGGAACGAACGCGCACAACGGATCCGCGCAGTGGTTTCTAACGGAGGCTGACGAGTCCGACGGCTCGTTCTCGCTGCTGGATCCCGTCGTTGCCGTGGTCACCAACATCGAGAACGATCATCTCTCCTCCGATGCGGAACTGCCGAAGCTCGTCGCCGATTTTGAAGAGTTCCTATCGAGGGTTCCCGCCGGCGGCACGGCGATCGTCGGCGTCGATAATCCGTTGTCACGTTCGCTCGCGCCGGTCGCGCGCCGGGCGCCGACGCTCACGTTTGGAATCGCGGCCGATGCCGCAGTGCACGCATCGAACATCCGGTTCGGGGAGCTGCAGTCGACATTCGATTTGTTCGTCGAC
>Ga0207416_1001120_pt1 | contig 38210 bp, 38 predicted proteins | sample PaiPotPPM11metaG_FD_184107 | JGI IMG/M metagenome (GOLD analysis project Ga0207416, IMG submission 184107) | Iron sulfur acid spring bacterial and archeal communities from Banff, Canada, to study Microbial Dark Matter (Phase II) - Paint Pots PPM... ...
TGGCGTTGCCCACAAGCTCCACAGGCTCTGGGATCGAGTGAAGCATCCCGCCTGTGGATTTGTGGACAACGCGTCCCAGAATTTTTTATTTGGATGAGGCACGACCCAAAAGGTACAGGGGAGGGGACGAGTTCGGTACTCACGAGCGCCATGCCTATTCTTTCCGCTGGGGACGGAGAACATGGCCGCCTCCGAGATCGATACTTTCATCAGGGCGTGGTTCAACCTCAACGTAACCATCAAGGGACGGCGGCTTATCAATCTTTTCCCAGATTAAGTCCCCTTGCTGGTAAATGCGCCGGTCGGGCAGTGGCACGACCTTGTGGGGGGAAGGCGGGTCTTTCAGAATTTCGCTTCGTACGAACCGGCACAAGCGGAACAAAGCCAGTGGGCCTCCGTAATGACGCCAGTCGAACGGTTTCCCCTGAAGGCCTGCCGTATTGAGTTCGATTACACCGGCAATGGCGAACGTGGTGTCGCGGCAGACGTCGTCGATCGACCAGGTCGGGGCAAAGGGCGCGTGTGCGAACGCGTTTCGGATCAGACGGGCAATTTGATATGCAGCGCGCACATCGGAGTTGGCAGATTTCTTTGGATCAGGCACAGCGGCTCGAATGGCATCCTTAATGGCGACGGCCATGAGATAGGTCGCAGAGTGATGAAGGAAGCTTGCCGCGTAATCGGCCTGGTCCTGGCGTAGAGCGATTTCCTTGTACCGAACGCGATGCCGTCCGTGGGTCCATTCCATCGGAAGGTCGAGAGGCTGGCGGTTTCCTGTCACCGCCAGACGCACAGAGGACGCCAGGCGGAACTGGAGTTCGGCCGTGAACAAGTTGCCAAGGTGTTTTTCGAGCTCCGGTGTCATCGTGTCTGTGGTCTCCTAGGTGGCGTAGTTTCGAGTGTTATAAAGCACGTTATCACACACGAAACCGGAAAAGCGGCAGGGGAGGTTTTTAGGCAACAACCTTGGCCGGCAGCTGAGGTCACGTTATGGATTTGAGGGAGTCGGCTATGGATCAGAGAGTTCGCGCAAGAAACCATCCAGATCGACGATTTTGAAGTCAGCCAATCCACACTCGATCACCAGCTCGAGCAGTCTGTGCAAGCGCCTCTCCTGGCACACGAAGAATCTGGCACCGATTGCGGCCGCTGACATCGCGTGATGCATGTCGCGCGAGTCGCTGCCCTCAAATTGCGGAGGAGTCCCTATTGTGGGAACCACTCGCGTGTACCAGAGAGCGAAGTAAGCGCCTATACCTGTCTTGATCAACGGCCGTTCAAGAAGCCTATCGATCCCCGCAGCCTTACATTCGTCCAAGACGCCGGCGCGACGAGCAAGACCCTCCGCGCAGGCAAGCGCGCGAGCGTCGAACAATGCTTGGAACGATGGAATCTCCTCATTACGCGCGCGCAGCATCTCCACTGCTTCTTCGCGGTGTCGATTCATTCCATCCGAGAAAGACGATTTCTGCTCTCTATTCTCGCCCACTATGTCAGAAAACTCGGCCGCGAGCTGATGAGGGGACTTGCTATCCAGGCTCTGGAATGCGGCAACCATTCGCTGGAGGAAAAAATCCCGGACGGCATTTCCAAAAAAAGGAGAAGGGCTCGCGTCGCCTCTCGCGAAAGCCCTTATTTCATTTGAAGCGAGGTCATCCATCGGATTGATGATCATTTTCCAGTCAGCGAGCTGCCACTAAACGTGAAGCTGCTGGATGGAGCGCCTCGCCTTCCGTTCGTCGCCGGATCCGACTCCGTCAATAATTTCATTCGTTACTACAATGCTCGCCGGCAGGACGATCTCACCCCGTCGCCGGCAGCGTTTCAGCCTACGTTGAAGCCCCGCACCCTGGGAATCGCGATCGACGACTTTGTGCAATACGTTTGTGTCGAAATACGCGACGATCGGTAAATAAAGGCCCATGCTTAAACCACCTTAACGTCGGTGCGAACGTAACGCGACGGGGGGCGAGAATCGGCCATTACCACACACTAAAACTCCGAATGGCAAGGAGTTTTTAGGAAGGCGAGTAGCGGTTTCGTCACACTCGCAAGCGGTCACTCCTCCATGGTTAAAAATTGCACGATAAGGAGCGCGAAGACCGCAGGGATAGACGGCTCGGGTATATCGAAGCCCGCAAGTGTCAACCGGTGAGCGCTCGGTAGAGCGTCACCCGGTTGACATTGAGAAGGTCGGCGATATGGTGACGGGCCTCGCCGTTGTCGATCAGTTCGCGGGCGTGTTCGATTTGCTGCGGCGTGAGTTTACGCTTGCGTCCGAATTTTACGCCCCGGCGCTTCGCGGCCTTCACTCCGGCGCGGGTCCGTTCGCTAATGAGGCTCTGCTCAAGCTCGGCAAGTACGCCAATCATCTGCCACATGGCGCGGCCGGTCGGCGTCTCGGTGTCGATTGCCTCGGTAAGCGAACGAAATTTCACGCCCCGGTGTTTCAGGTCGTCGAGCATGGTTATGAGGACGCTGCGGCCTATTTATAATCTGTCGAGCTTCCACACTGTGAGCGTGTCGCCGGGTTCGAGTTCCTTCAAACAGCGGAGAAGGGCAGGGCGCCTCGTTGTCGCTCCCGATAAACCGTCGTCCTTGAAAACCGCTTTGCATCCGGCCTTCTTCAAGGCCGCAAGTTGCAGGGCAGGGGTCTGGTCGTCCGTCGATACCCCCGCGTAGCCGTATTTCATCCGGTCATTTTGCAACGGATATTTGTAACATGCCAAGTCCTTTATTTACGGGCGTTTGGCCAATGATGCAAAACTTACCCTTTGTGAAACGTTAGGTCCTGGCCTACCGTGTCATTCATCTGGTTTTCGAGAGAGTTGGCTTTGCGGTAAGTTTGATTAGGTTTTTTCGGAGGATGGGATGTTAGATTCCGTTCCTTCAGATGTCGAGTTTGTGTGCCTAACCTTTGGCCCTACCGTTTTCGGCGCTCCAGCTGGAGGCCCGGCGATAGAGCTGACTGGCTGCGGTGTAACAATTTATTTCAAAGCCCCTGTAGCTGTTGATAGCCACTGGCGGTCGGACCTCGGCACTTTTACTATCAATAAATTGGAGAACACTAGATTTGCAATCGTTGCCTCCACCGCGCCGCAGACTGGGCAGAGTTCTGACAAGATACAAGGCGATGCATACACCGCGCTGCGCAGCGTATTGATGCAAGGAAGCCCCTTTGAGGTGCACATCGCTGGTTTGGAAATATGGAGAACCTACGACGCAGGAAAGATGCGAGAAAGTGCCTCTTTTATGCGCCCTAGGACAGCTCACTTGTGGGAGCGAATTCTCGAAATAAACGACAAGATGTTGGAGACCGCTGCGCAACTGACCCGCACGCAGAACACGATTTTCGGTAAAACGAATTCATTCGCCCGCCTCCAACGAGGACTTGACCATTGGGACCGCGCGACTATGGAGCATCGGCTTGACCTACGGCTTCACGCATTGGTCCCTGCGCTTGAGGCCCTGGTTGCCCCCGACAAGGGCCGTACTCAGGACCTGTTCGTGGACCGATGTAAGGTCTTTGCGAAGGTTCCACAGGCCGACCGGGTTCTTAACGAGATTTACGAGCTTCGGAGCCAAGTTGAGCACTCAAACGATTGGGTCACCGCGCTCCAGGAGGCAAGACCATCTTTAACCGCAGAGGAAGCGGAGGCCCTTGCGGTTCTCCGTTGCTATCAAGCCGAACTGATCACGCGTGCGGCCTATCTGCACGTTCTCCTTAACCCCGATGCCTTAAAGCATTTCAAGACAGATGAAACGATTGGAGAGTTTTGGTGCGATATTCAAGGTCGTGCTGATACGTGGGGAACTCCGATGAATTTGGCCTCGGAAGAAAAGCGCTGCTTAAACATTCGTCAGCGACAGTCGTTTAAGGACGCGAAGGCAATTGACGCGAGAACCATTAAGTAACTGAACATCTAAGCAACTGAACATCGAAAACCACGGCTCAAGTCGGCGCCTGGAGGTCGCATAAGGGGCGATTATGTTAAACGGCCTCCCGTGTTCCGACGGGTGGAGATGGAGCGACAACAGCGGCGTTACGGGTTGCGCCAGTTGTCGATATGAAGGGCGACGCCAGTTCGTTGGATGGCCTGAAAGTCTTCGGTGTTCCCGGTCGCGAGTGGCAAGCCAAGCCTGACGGCAACAGCGGCAATCAAACAATCAGGGAGTTGGACAATTGAGCCTTGTTTACGGACTGCGGCCTTGATGATGGCGGCTTGGAGGTAATCGGCAGAGGTCGGCGTAATTTGTTCGTTCTGGTTCAACCAGAGCAAAGCTTTTCTGCAACTGTGCCGCTGCATCTTTGAGTTCAAGCCCATAAACAATTTCGTGCACGGTGACACTGGTGAAAGTGAATACGCCGTGCTGCCGCGCGTAATCGCCAGCGCGGCGAATAACGTTCCGGTCATACCCTTTGAGGTATTCGGAAAGGATGTCGGTATCGAGGAGGGTTTTGGGCATCCGCTATGGCGAGGTAGACGGACGCGGCGGGCGGCGTCTTTCCTCGTAAGCGATATGGACAACTTCATCAATCAACGCCGCATCGTCCGGACTGCCGAATAAGCCAAGCCCTTGTTCGAAAAACTGTCGCGTCCGACTTCGCTGCATTCTGCGTCCGGTGCCGGTCTAGCCACGCATACAATTCAGCCAGTTCGTGCGGCGGGAGCGCATCAATGGCGCGTTCGATGTCTTGGATGGTTTTCAGTTCCACTGGTCCGGCGCTCCGTTTAAATTCTACGGCGAGAATAGCAGTAGGCCGCGCCTGTGTCATCCTAATCGAAAGTTGGGTGTGTCAGGTTGGACCCTTTGTGGAGCGCGCAATTAGCGCTGCGTATAGCTTTCCCGTACGCTCAATGGAATGGGTTGGAAGCACGAGTTAAGCGGCGCGTGAAAAGCCGGTCAAGTCTGCTTCAAAATCGCAGACCGAATTTTTTTGGGCACGAACATGCCGGTAAGCAAATACTTATCCCCACTGTATAAAAAGACTTACAAGGATATTTTTACGGAACTCGATGAGGTGGTTCACACTGTCGAGGTGGTCATGGATGATGAACAGTATCGCATTGAAGTATTACGGGCGCACGACGAGCGCCAAATGTTTTCGGCTCGCTGTTGGGTTTTAAAGGACTTGACCCTGCAACCTACCTATCCTGAGGCAGGGCAAAGAAAGCCGAAGCCAGGAAGCATGCGGGTCTTTGTGAGGCACGACACGTTCCCGTGGGTGAATCAAAGATATGCCAATGCTGCGCTTAATCAGGCGTTACAGTTTCTAGCTCAAGGAAAGAAAAAGTCCCTTTCGGGCCGATAGAAGTTGAAGCTCAAATGTCGCGCGGAATCCTAAAAGAAAAAGGCGGATGAAGCTGTGTTAACTCCACGCGAAAAGGCGCTGGCGCTGCTCGGTTTACGTAATGCGTTGATAATCACGATGCCGGGTTCAACCCATGATGCGACGATAACGCGACTGCGCGAGATAGCAAATCAGCAGGGCGTATCGGACGAAGTGCTGGAAGAAGTTCGCTTGGAAGCTGAGACCTGGCTGCACAAAATTGGTGCCTATCGGTAAAGGTGGCAGATGCAAAACTTACCCTTTGTGAAACGCCGCGGCTGGAAGGGCATATAGACGGCAGTCGCGCGTGGAGCCGAGCGCCCGACGGCAGGCCCCTGAGCCGCGTGGCGCCCGAGGTCCTCGCCAGATCGTCGAGGGACTAAAGAGATCATTGGTTAGACGTTCTCATTGGCTGGGCCCTTCCCATTTACGGCCTATTAGGTCATAAAGCACCAACCCCATGTTTCATAAAACCGCTGTCATAAACATTGGAAATGTCCGGGGCCGCCTTTCCGAATGGGGTCGCCGATGTTACCAACCACAAGCGAAGAACTTACATAGCGAGTGTGCAATCGAAAAGTACCAAGGGATTTCGTAGGATTCAGCGCAAGGGCGATTAAGCCGAGTTGCCATCGACAGGAAGCCCCGCAGCTGATAGAGGAAATGAAGAGTGAGTAGTATAGGTTCTCGATCTACCTCGTTGGCTATGTAAATCACGACTCCTGAGAGGCTCAGAACCGAAAGCCGAAACAGAGGTGCGCGGCGGGTTTTGCCAATCTGATGCCGTGGGGAACCCCCGACATGGTGCTCGAGAAGCTTTCAACCATCCGCGACATGATCGATGCGAATGGCTTTATGCTGAATTTCAGCTACGGCGGCATGCCCTATGACGAGGTTGAGCGAAGTCTTAAATGCTTCGTCAAGCACGTTTTGCCCGAAGTTAAGAAATGGCGGACGGAACCGCTGCCCGAGCCCGCAGAGTTGGCCGCAGCCGATGCAGCCGCTTAAGCCGCGCTCGGAGTCTTGACCTGTCCGGCTGGTGAGGGTTGAGTGGTCAATAGCGAGGGCGATTCGTGGATGAATCGCCCTCGCGTTTTCTACAAGTCGGAAACCTGCTCAGGTCGTCTCCGATCCTATTAACAAGGGAATATACAATGGCGCTGCTGCCTTATCTCGACTCGAAAGATGCCTCGCCAGAGGTACAGAAACTGCTCACTGGCCGGCCGGTCGTGCTCAACGTCCAGCGGATGACGGCCAATGCTCAGAAAATATTTGTACAGCGCAGCCGCTTGAGTAATGCGCTTTTTACTCAAACGACCATCGATCCCCGGCTGCGTGAACTCGCGATTTTGCGGACAGCGAAGGATTGCCATTCAGTGTATGAATGGACCCAACACGTTCCCGCCGCCCGGCACGTTGGTCTCACCGATCAGCAGATAAGCGAGATCGACAATTGGCAGAGTGCTCCATGCTTCACCGAAATCGAACGCCTGGTGCTGAAATTCACTGACGAGGTGAACGAAAGCGTTAAGGCCAGCCGCGAAACCCTTGAAGCGCTTAAGCGGCACCTTAGTCCAGGCGAGATCATCGAATTGCTGATTATCATCGGCCATTGGCGCCAGACTGCTTCCATTCTCGAGACCACCGAAGTTGAACTCGAGGAGTTCGCAGGCAAAATCGATATCCTGGCGAATATGCCTCCGCGCCCGTAAATTCCATCTAACTCGCTCAAGCGAACCTAGCGGTTATGCCAGCAGCATGCGCATGGGCTCGAGCGTGCGTTTGAACGGATGGAGCACGAGGCCAAGGATTTCGAGCGTCACCACGCCGAGAAGCGACTCATCGCCTGGTTCACCAAGAATCACTGGAGTGTGTGCGTCGCCTTGCGGCAGCGCGAGATGACACTCAGAAACTACGCGTGAGACGGGAGTGCCGTCGGGCAACGTAAAAGTCACAGTGCCCTTGGACACCAGCCCGAGGGCCTTCCAGACGTCATGGGGAACGAGCGTATATGTCGCTCCGCTGTCGACCAGGAAGCGTACCGGCGCTTGTTGGCCCGTGGGACCGGTCAATAGCCCTTCAGCGTATGTAACGCCCATCCATCTGCTCCTTTCCGCGATAAGGTGTACCGCTAGTCTCTTGATCTTCAATCCAGCACCGAGCCACCGCGTCCACGCACCGGCTCAATAGCGTAGCGCAGGAGCGAGTCTGCATTCATATTGGTTCGGGGGCGGGCTCTAAGCGAGCCGGGCGGCTGGTTCGACCCATTGCCGCGCCACTTGCTCGAGGAATCCGGGAATTTCCGCTTCCCTGCCCGGTAGCCGTATAAACGGTACGAATTCGTTCACTCCCAGTTCATGATACGCGCACAGGTCATCGCCGGTGACCTCATTCTGATAGGGGGAGATGATTATCTCCACCTCCTTATGATTGCGTCCCTGTTCATCGAGCAGTTCATGGAGCCGGGTAATTTTTTGGGCGGCTTGCGCGGGCGTTAAATTGACACCGAACCAGCCGTTGCCGTATCGAGCGACACGCTTCAGGGCCGGCAAACTTTCGCCGCCAAAGATGATGGGCACGCCACCCGTCTGCGCAGGCTTGGGGTAACAACGCACGCCCTCAAACCGGACGAACTCGCCATCGAAGCTCGCTTTTGGTTGCTTCCAGAGTTTGCGCATCGCCTCGATATACTCGCAGGTCCTTTGGGCGCGACGTTCGAACGGAATGCCAAGTGCGGCGAATTCTTCCGCCGACCATCCGATGCCGACCCCCAGCGCAACCCGGCCACGGCTGAGTGAGTCGAGACTTGCGATCACTTTGGCCAGCACCAGCGGATTATGCTCCGGTACGAGACAAATGCCGGTGGCGAGCCGAATCCGTGCCGAATACGCCGCCGCGTAGGTCAAGCCGATGAATGGGTCTAGCAGGTCTATCGTACTGCCAGCGAGAAAGCGCCCGTCCTGCGAATAGGGGTATTTCGAAGCATATTCATCAAACAACACGACATGCTCCGGAGCCCACAAGGTGCCGAATCCAAGACGGTCCGCGTTCTCCGTGACCACCCTGATGATTCCAGGTTGTGCCGCCTTGCCGATGCCAAGCGCCGTCATTCCTATTCTCAAGCGAATCTCCTCCTGATCGATCCCGGTCCCTATCTCAAGCCCCGTGTATATTGAACCGCAGCGCGATTTCCTATGCTGTGAACTCCAGGGCGACATTACGGCTAATGCGCTTTTCAATTTCGCCGGAACGTTGTAACGAATAGAAGCGTGCGAGCCGCTCGATGCCTCACGCTTCAGGATATTAGATTCATTCAACGTCATCGGAACTTAGTCCTTCGGAGGGAGTCACATGCTCTATGAACTGCGAGTTTATCACTGCCTCCCTGGCCGGCTTCCAGCGCTGATGAAGCGCTTCGAAACGGTCACGGTTCGGCTGTTCGAGAAACACGGGATCCGGCAGTTTGGTTTCTGGACGGTAGCTATCGGCGAGTCAAACCAGGACTTGGTTTACATCCTGCAATGGGAGTCGTTGGCCGACCGCGATAAACGGTTCGCGGCCTTCCAAAGTGATCCAGAATGGATCGAGGCCCGGCGCAAAAGTGAGGAGGATGGGCCGCTGGTCGCATCGATTAGCAATTCGATACTCACGCCCACGGCCTTTTCCGCAGCACGGTAGTTAGGCGGAACGAAAATGGAGCCGGTGAGCCAAAGCCTGAGCGGAGCCGAAGGGAACGAGTCTGCGAGGTGCGCATTTAAAAGAATCAGGTGAAAACCATGGAAGTGCGCTTGGATGGAAAAGTCGCGCTGATTACCGGTGGCAGTATGGGGATGGGCAAGGCGATGGCGCAGAGGTTTGCGGCTTCCGGCGCCGAGGTCGCGATCGTCGCGCGACGGCCGGAGCCCCTGGCCGATAGTGCGCGCGAAATCGTTGCCGCCGGCGGACGCTGCCGCCCCTATGCGGGAGACGTCAGCAAGGCCGATGAGGTCAGCCGTCTGTTCTCGGCGATTACTGCCGATCTCGGCCGCGTGGATATTTTGGTGAACAACGCTGGCAGGTCACAGGCTGGACAGTTTGAAGAACTTACTGACGAAATCTGGCAAGGCGACTTCGACTTAAAGGTATTTGCGGCGGTCCGCTTTGCGCGGCTGGCGTTTCCCGGAATGAAGAGCCGCCGATGGGGTCGTATTATCAACGTGCTCAATATCGGGGCCAAAGCTCCAGGCCCCGGCAGTGCGCCGACCACCGTTATGCGCGCCGCCGGCATGGCCTTGACGAAAGTCCTGGCGGGTGAGGGGGCGCCGTTTAACGTTCTCGTTAATTGCCTGATGACGGGGCTGATCGTCAGTGACCAATGGGTCCGCCGCCATCGCAGCGTTGCACCCCAACAGTCATTCGAGGAATTTCTGGCCGAGCAAGCGAAAGCGCAGCGGCTGCCGATAGGCCGGTTCGGCACCGCCGAGGAATTCGCGAATATCGCCTGCTTCCTCGCCTCGGACGCCGCCTCTTACATCAGCGGCACTGCGATCAACGTTGATGGCGCACGCTCGCCGGTGGTGTAGCGCCGATGGCATCGAGGTTCAGCCGCGGGCGAGAGCGCTTCAGCCACAGCGCTGTTTATACAGGCGGTGCCTGTTGACCGTACGCCGGAAACCATTGTAAATCCCTGTTGGAATATGTGCTGAGCGCACGGAGGTTCGTAATGGACTCAACTCGGCAAGCACTGGGCCTGGAGGACGGGCAATATGCTCCGACCGACTGGCTCGGAGGCTGGAAGACGCTGTTCTGGTCATGCGGATTGCTGTTTTTGGCAAACCTGTTTCTATGGGTATGGGACTATAAGTATGCTTTCACCGCCGGCTTGAATTCCGCCAGCCGCGATTTCACGCTGCACTATCGCACGCTCTTTTGGGGAGAATTGCTAACGGTCGGGGCCTTTGCCGGCATCTGGTACGGATGGCTGGTGAGAACCGGGCGGGCGCTGCTGAATATCGACGTCACTCCCGCAGAGGAAGTCCGCCGAATCGCCGTACTATGGGGCATAATTGGCGCCACCAGCTTATCGCTCTATATCGAGGCGAGCTTCTGGCCAAACTGGGACGGTGCCTGGCACCAGACGATGGTGCGCGACACGGCCTTGACCCCGACGCATATTCCGATGTTCTACTTCTTCTTTCCGCTGTCGGTGGTGCTGGCCTTGGGAGCCTATCTCTATGGCCGCTTCCGGATTCCTGCTGTTTACGGCGCCGAAAAGGGATTCCCCTGGTCATTCTTTCTATTGATCGCCGCCGCGGTTCTCGAATTTGTTCAGGTCGCCTTTAACGAATGGGGCCACAGTCTCTGGCTGTCCGAGGAATTCTTCGCGGTTCCCTTCCATTGGCCCTTTGTGACCTATGGATGGCTTGCGAGTGGAATGTTCGCTGTTTGGGGCGAGACGATCTTACGTCTGTTTGACGTTGAAAAGGCGGCGAAAGTAGTCGAGCTTCCACGGCAGACTGCCGCGGCCGGTAGTTGAGACAGAGCGAACCCGAGCTTGAAAAGGACCAGGCGCGGCAGGTCGCGATAGTTAGCTGGCCGGCAAGTTCAGTCGGTGTAACAGAGAGGTAACCATTATGGCGAGTACGCCGGCAGCTCTTACCGCCGCCGAGAGGCAGCATCGCCTCGAGCTGCGTGAACTGCTGAACGCGAAGTACGTCTTTATCGATCGCACCTGGGACGCGGTCTTCTGGATCACGGCGATTTTTGTCGTTGCCGGCGCCGCCGATATCACGAAGCTGCTGTTCGCGGGCGACTGGGACTTCTGGACGGACTGGAAGGATCCGCAATGGTGGCCGGTGGTAACCGCGTTCGCGACCATCATTATTCCGTCCTCGCTGCAATATATTCAATGGGTCGCCTGGCGGTTTCCAACCGGCGCTACCTATACTTGTTGCTGCTTGTTCCTGGCGTCATGGATCGGCCGCTTCTTTCAATGGCATGTGGCCGAGACCTATCCGCTGAATTTTATCTGGCCGATCTCGACGGTGCCCGCCGCCATCATCCTCGACTGGCTCTTAATGAAGACGCGAAGCTTTATCCTGACCTCGTTAGTCGGCGGAGGGGCCTGGGCAATTCTAGTTTGGGCGTTCAATTACATTCCGCTGGCGCCCTATCTGCAGCCTGCGCAGTTCATGCACCATATCCTGACGGTTTCTGATATTCAGGGGATCGCATATATCCGCTCTCAAACCCCTGAGTATATGCGGCATATCGAGCGCGGCGCGCTGCGCAGCTTCCTGGGTGAGACCCAGTATGTTTCTTTACTGTTCGGCGGCACGCTCGCGATGGTGGGCTACTGGGTTGGCCAATTGATCGGCCGGTATCTGGCCGTATGGCCGATTCGGCGTTACATCAAGACGTTGTGAAAGAACTGCTAGGCTTCAGAATCCGATTAACGCGAGCGATTCGTAGATGTTAACAGGAACGAAACTTTTTCGATCCGTGATAATTGCGGCGGTCTGGCTGGGACTTTGGTATTCGAGCGCGTATGCACACGGAGGTATTGCCGGACCCGACGAACTCGGTCCGCCGGTCATCACCGCGACCGTTCTCGGCATTGCCGGCTACTGGACAGTGATGCTGTGGCCGTCGCGCAGAAACACCGGTCCGCGCACGAAAGGGCCGCGACGGACCCAGAACAAGCTTAATCGAAGGTCGACAGCCCCATATTAAATTGAGGGAGTACGACAGGATGCGAAAATGGTTTGCAATCAGTATCCCGGCGATTCTCCTCTTGTGCTTATCTGTAAAATCGGCCTGTGCGCATGGCGAAGCCGCCGACGAGCCCTTTCTCAAAGACCTGACTGTCGCGTTCTACAACGTTCATGTAAGCCCAACCAACATTAGAGTCGGCGACCCTGTTACCGTTACCGGCTCACTGAAAATTCTTGAAACCTGGCCCTATACACTCGATCCGCCACAAACCGCCTACATCACGCCGGTAGTGCCCGGACCTGTCTTTGCGCTGGTTGACCGGGTTATCAACGGCCAGCCGGCGTTCGGCTCGATCACGGTCGAAAGAGGCGGAACCTATAGTTTCAAAATGGTGATGAGGGGACGCAATCCAGGGCATTGGCACGTACACCCTGGGATAGCGATTCAGGGTACCGGGACTCTAATCGGCCCGGGCGAATGGGTCACCGTTGAACCGAGTGCTACACCCTTCAAGCTGAACGTAATGCTGCTCAACGGTCAGACCGTCGATCTTGAGCATTTCGGCGGCAGTTTCGTCTGGTGGTGGTCGCTCGCCGGATTCATCATCGGCCTCGTTTGGATGATTTATTGGACGGTTCCAAAGCGGACCGTGACCCGGCTCGCAGTGACCTCGCAGCTCGGTGCAAACGACGATGCTCCGGATATTGGGCTGATCACCCCGGAGGATCACAAGTGGATGAATGTGTTGGCCGGAATCACGATTGCGATGCTGGTCGTCGGCTGGGTGTGGATGGCGGCGAAATATCCGGTGCGACTGCCGCAACAAACTGACAGGTTCGCGCCGGAAGTCGAGACACAAAAGTATCATTTGGCTCAAGTGACCCCGGCGGGCTCGCCCAATAATGCTACGTATGATGAAAAAACTGACACGTTAACAATTAATCTCGATGTGAAAAACCTTGCTGGCAGCCCGATCACGCCTAAACAGTACTCGATGGCGATGGCGAGCTTCGTCAATGGCAGCGAACAGGAGCAGGCGAACGCTGGTCCACGAGACTTCGTCGGCCAACTCCAGGTAGAACCATCAGGCCCCATCGGAACGGGAGAGACCAAGCGAATCACACTCAAAATGGCAAGCCCAATTTTCGACGAAGAGCGTTTGATTCCTCTGCACGATCCGCAGCAACTGATCGCGGGCCTACTAGCCTTTCGGGACGGCGCGGGACGAGAGGAAATGGTGACGGTGAAGTCAGTATTGGTCCCAACCGAGTTTAAGCCACAATACTTGCCGTAAGTGAGGACCAAAGAGAGAGCGGTGAGGGGAGGCAAGACGGCAACGTCCGGCTTTCGTCTCTTCCCGCTTCTTCTTCGGGATTGTTCTTTATTGATGGGCTGGTGAAAGGAAAAGATGAAAGCCGCGGTTCTTGCCGATTACGACACTAGCCTTTCACGGGCGCAATTCGTTGCCTACCAGGAGACGCCCGACCCCAAAATTACCAGCCCTTTGGATATCATCGTGCGTATCGGAGGGGCAGGTGTCTGCCGCACGGACCTGCACATTATCGAGGGTCTGTGGCGCGAGCGCGTTTCGGTCAGACTGCCCTACATCATGGGCCACGAAAATGCAGGCTGGGTCGAGGCTATCGGCGGATCCGTTCAGAGCGTCAAGGTCGGCGATCCGGTCATTTGCCATCCGCTGCTCAGCAGAGGAGAAACGCTGGCGGCGCGGCGCGGCAACGATATGCATGCTGGGGGAACCTTCCCAGGCATCGACTCTGATGGAGGCTATGCCGAACTTTTGAAGACGTCGGAGCGCGCTGTCGTCAAGTTGCCACAGACGCTGACGCCCAAGGACGTCGCGCCATATGCTGACGCAGGGCTAACTGCATATCATGCCGTAAAGAAGGCGGCGGCAAACCTTGTACCCGGCGACTACGTGGTCGTGATAGGAGTCGGTGGATTGGGGCACATCGGGGTGCAGGTGCTCAAAGCGCTGAGCGCAGCAACCATAATAGCCGTGGATCGCTCGGAGATAGCGCTGAAGTTGGCGCAGGAAAGCGGCGCCGATCGCGTCCTTAGAGCAGACGGCGGCGAACTCGATCAGGTGCTTTCGCTGACGGACGGACTAGGGGCGCACATCGTCATCGATTTCGTCGGCGAAGGTGATTCAGTGGCCAAGGGCCTCAAGATGACCCGCAACGCGGGTTACTATTATATTGTAGGTTACGGCGGCAAAGTCGAAATCTCAACGATGGACATGATCGTTTCCGAAAAATCGATTGTCGGGAACCTCGTGGGTACCTATTCCGATCTGGTTGAGTTAATGGCTCTGGCCGATCACGGATTGGTCAAACTGGCGACCAGAGAATACCGCTTGGCCGAGGCGAACAGCGCCCTTCATGACCTCAAGAATGGACAAGTCAAGGGAAGGGCCGTGTTGATTCCCTGACGCAGTATGCGCCCGGCTGCTGACCGATCTCAGGTGATTCGTAGTTGCGCTGCCTGTGGCCTGTGGACGGCCCGTCTCGTGGCCGCGGTTTTTGTCCTGCAGGTTGGTTTCGCCGTGACAGAAGCCGCTGACATCACTGCTAACAGTCCGTCGAAGGTCGCGATCACTGAGGACGCTCGGGCTAAGGCCCGCGACATTTTTACCGAAAGATGCGCCACCTGTCACGGCATTGACGGCCATGGTAACGGACCGGCCGCGGCGAACCTCAGGCCCAAGCCAATTGATTTTCATAGTCAGAATTGGCAGAAGTCGTTAACCGACGATAGTATAACCAAGGCTATCATTTTTGGCGGACGCGCGGTCGGCAAGAGTGGTCAAATGGCGCCTAATCCGGACCTGGAGAATGAACCCGCGATCGTAGCAGCACTGGTCGAGAAAATTCGTAAATGGGGCAGGTGAGTTAGGACACTCTAGCGCCTGTGTTACCAACAGCGTAATTATTGCTGGCGAGTTCCACCAGGGGCCGCTCCGATAGGCCCTTCCTCGCGCAATGATTAACAGGAAATGGCGATGACGAAAGTGAAAAAATTGAAACGGCGTGAATTTTTGCAAAAAGGTGCACTGGTGGTCGCCGGCGCTGCTGCATTCGCGTCGGGGGTAACAGTAGTCGCCGGCGCCGAGCAATGGACTAGCGGGTTGAAGACCCTGAACCCTCATCAGGGGCAGACGCTGCTCGCGATGTCCCGGCAGATGTTTCCCCATCCCCAGCTTGACGATAGCTACTACATAAAAGTCGTTCAGGATCTCGATGCCGACGCCGGAACCAAGACGGAGACTGCTCGGCTCCTACGCGAGGGAGTCGCGCGGCTGGACGGGGTGAAACGCGCGAAATTCGTGACGCTGCCGCCAACTGCCCAGATCGCAGTACTTAAAGAAATCGACCGGACTGACTTCTTTACGAAGATACGCAACAGCGAATTGGTGTCGTTGTACAATAACCACGATGTCTGGAAAAAATTGGGTTATCCGGGCGCATCCTATTCGATCGGTGGTTATTTGCACCACGGATTTAACGACTTGAACTGGCTGCCCGATCCGCCTGAATCAGCAAGCCCGAAACCAGCCTAGCAGAGATATCAGGATGCAGACTTAGTGCGGCGTAGGTGCGGTCACCAGCCTGCGGGTCCCGCCAAGGACAAAGAGGAAGAACGTGGCGCGATACGATTATAACGACGATTCGGTGGTCGTAATTGTCGGGTCTGGCGCGGGCGGTGGCACGCTCGCCAACGAGCTATGTCAAAAAGGGCTCAAAGTGGTGCTGCTCGAAGCCGGAGCCGCGCAGTCGCCTGCTACCTTTCGGAATGATGAATGGTTCGCTTTCAACCAATTAGCCTGGCTTGACAAACGCACGACATCAGGCTCATGGCGTGTCGCCAGAGATTTTCCGAATCTGCCGGCGTGGACCTGCAAGACTCTGGGCGGCACCACGGTCCATTGGGCCGGTGCGTCTTTGCGTTTCCAGGAACACGAGTTGAAGGCGCGGACGGTGTACTCAAATATCCAGGGGGCCAATTTGCTCGATTGGCCTGTGACCCTCGAAGAGCTGCATCCCTATTACGCCAAGGCGGAGGACAAGCTTGGGGTTACCCGCACCAATGATATCCCTGGACTGCCCGGTAACAATAACTTCAAGGTGATGTACAGCGGTGCAACGCGAGTCGGTTACAAAACGGTCCATACCGGCCGGATGGCTATCAATAGCCGCGCGCGTGATGATCGTTCAGCCTGCTGGCAATTGGGTTTTTGCTTCCAGGGCTGCAAGTCCGGAGCAAAGTGGTCGACGCTCTACGCCGAAATACCGAAAGCGCAGGAAACCGGCAGGCTGGATTTGCGCACACAATCGCAAGTCCTCCAGGTGCAGCACGATAAAAACGCCAAGGTAACCAGCGTGCTGTATGCCGACAAAGACCGCAAGCAGATCCGCCAACGGGCGCGAGTGGTTTGCCTGGCGTGCAATTCAATCGAGACCGCGCGGCTTCTACTCAATTCTCATTCATCGACCTTCCCGCAGGGGCTGGCCAACTCCTCCGGTGAGGTCGGCAAGAACTACATGCGCCATACCACTGGCTCGGTTTTCGGCATTTTCAAAAGACCGGTTCATATGTACCGGGGCACGGTGATGGCCGGAATTATCCAGGACGAAGCCGGACTGAATACCAAGCGTGGCTTCACCGGCGGCTTCGAAATGGAGACCATCTCGCTAGGGCTGCCGTTCGCCGCTGCCTTCCTCAGCCCCGGCGCGTGGGGACGCGACTATACCAGGCTGCTCGAGCAATATAACAAGCTGGCTGGGTTGTGGATCGTCGGTGAGGACATGCCGCAATCACGCAACGCAGTCACGCTTCATTCTACCGAAAGGGACCAATTCGGGTTACCGATCCCAAACGTCCATTACGACGACCATGCTAATGATCTTGCGATGCGCAAGTACGCGTATCATCGAGGCGCGGCGGTCTATGATGCAGTCGGCGCAGTCGAGACTGTCGAGGTTCCTCCCTATCCTTCCACTCATAACATGGGCACTTGCCGGATGAGCGCCAACGCTCGTGACGGTGTTTGTAACAAGTGGGGACAAGCACACGATATCAAGAATTTATTCATTTCGGACGGTAGCCAGTTCACCACCAGCGGCGCTGAGAACCCCACACTGACTATAGTAACTCTAGCGATACGGCAGGCCGAGTATATCGCGTCAGAGAGCTCTCGCCGTAACATTTGACTGGTGAGTTTGCAAATCTCATGGCAAGAATAAATCTGTTCAGGCTGTCATCATTCGGCAATCCGCGCGCATTGAGATGTCACGCGGTGAAGAGGCTCCTCAGTAATTCAGCAAATCAGGCAAGGTCTCCCAGGCTGAAAATCTTTGCAATCCTGGTTGCTGCTCTAGTCGTCACTGCGGGGTTCCTGACCAACGGAACCACCACTTGCGCAAGCAAGGTCAATTACCTGCCAGATATCACTCTGACGAACCAAGATTCCCGGGCAATTTCATTGTCGTCGCTGCGCAGCAAGCCGGTGCTGGTTGGGTTCATTCATACTATGTGCAAGGGAGTGTGCCAGATGATGACCGCAAACATGCGGTCGGCTGGCGCCGCCCTGCCACCTGAGATGGCCGCCGGCGTGACGATGCTGTTGATCACGACCGATCCGGCCGAAGACCAGCCGCGTCAACTAGAGCAATATGCTAAAAATCAGGATCTTACGGGCAAAAGATGGGTTCTCGTGACTGGCTCTGAGGATAGCATCAAACAGGTGATGCGCCTCTACGGCGTGAAACATGAGGGGTCGGATGATGCCATGATGCATGTGATGAAGCTGTTTCTGCTCGCACCCGGCGGCACCTTGGCCCGCGTCTATCCGGGTATGAAGGTATCGCCTGACACTGTAGCATCGGACATCGAACTATTTTCGAATCGCAAATCTAGTTCGGCCGCCGAGGATTAGGCGCCGCCCGCTAAGAATCACGGCTGGTTGTCAATTGGCGCGGATGACTTAGTGACCAAATTGTCGGCCAAACACCCGACTGCTGCGGCGCGCGTGAGACCTTATAGGCGTGAGGGCAGTTCCCTGACGATGGTAGGGGCTGGCGTTTCCGCGATTCATCGGTGCGGGCTGATTATTGCCTTAGAGCCCGCGATAAGAAGCGAGGCCCGGAACGTCGGGCGAATAGGCGCTCTGCCATGGGATTCATACACGCGAGGGGACTATGGTTAAGCTTTAAACATGCGATACGCCGCTTAAAGCATGGGAAATGGCGTGAAGCGGCCAGCGCCAAAAAGAGGAGCAACCTATGCGCTTCGGCTTTATGGATCACTTACCGTGTGCGGAGTCGCAGTCTGAGGGCCAGCGCTTCAGCGACATCCTGGCTCAGATCGAACTCGGAGATAAAGTCGGTTTCGATACCGTATGGCTGGCGGAAATCCATTTCTTTCCCAATGTCTCCCGTCTCGCCTCCCCGCTGACAGTTCTCGCGGCTGCCGCGCAACGCACCCAACGCATTCGCCTGGGCACCGCAGTTACCCTGTTACCTTTGCATAACCCGCTGAAAATCGCCGAGGAGGCGGCCACGGTTGACATCCTCAGCGGCGGACGCCTGGAACTGGGAGTGGGCAGAGGCGCAGCACCGAGCATGTTCGCCGCATACAATGTTCCGATTGAGGAGAGCCGCGAGAGATTCGAGGAATCCCTCGCGGTCATTCGCCAGGCTTGGACGACTGAACGGCTGACGTTTCATGGCAAGTACTGGCATGTGCAGGACCTGCAAGTGTTTCCACGGCCAGTCCAAAGGCCGCACCCGCCGTTGCGAATTGCCGCTAACAGTCCGGAGACCTACACGATCGCCGGGCGTTTGGGAATGCCGATCTTTGCTACGCCGTTGATCGCCGGTTCAATGGACAAGTTGCGGCAATATATTGCCGCACATCGCGAGAGCCTTCCCGCCGGGGTGAAGCAGGACGTGGCAGTCGCCTTCACAGTCCACGCTGCCCCCAGCCGGGCGCAGGCACGCCGTGAATGTGAAGCAAGTCTCCGGCACTTCTTCAGCTTCCTCGAGCAGCGGAGGCCAGATATCCAGGCATTGCCCGAGAGCTACCAGTCCCTGCAGCGGGCGGTGGATCGGCTGGCGAAGATTACATATGAGGAGGTGGAGGAGCTGGGAGCCGTATTCGGCGATCCGAACTATTGCGTAGAGCGGGTTCGTGAGTTGCAACGTGAATTTCAGATGAACGAATTTATCTGTTATTTCAACCAGGGTGGCCTGGTCGATCCCAACGTGGTCCGTCGTTCAATGGAGCTGTTCGCCCGCGAAGTTATCCCTCGCTGTCGCTAATTGTGGCGCACCGGGAGGGGCTTGTCGCCCCTGGTGCCTATCGGATGGGAAGACCCAGCGCGGCTATTTTTCTTCGTACCACTGGATGGCGCCACGTAGTCCGCGCTCCTTCTGAACTTTGCGAATCTCTTCATTGCCGGGTCCGAAATGAAAGATCGCGTCGAACTCGCTTCCCGCCTGGACTGACACCCGGAAGCCGCGCAGATCCATCGCACGGTTGATTGCGAGCTTTTCCAGGCGAAGCTTTTGCGCCGGCACCTTGGCGACTCGCCCCGCATAATCGTAGGTTTCTTTTTCCAAGCTGGTTGCTGGAAAAGCGCGCGTCGCGAAGCCCATCGCCTCGGCTTCCTTTCCGCTGATCCGGCTGCCAGGAAGAAACGCCAAATACTTGGTGCGATGAGGACCGATCATCCAGTTCCAGAAGGAGCTGACATAGCCGGCGCCGGCCGGGATGGAAGGGAAGCCGATTTGGGCATCTTCGGCAACAAAAATGATATCGCTACTGACGCAGAGTTGAGTCGCGCCTGCCAGGCAGTAGCCGTGGACCATCGAGATGACAGGCTTGGGCAAATCGCGGAGCCGCAGCCAGTGTTCGACGTAGCGTTGGAGAAACCGCTGATCGTGGTCGATCGTAAATTGCTCAGAACCACCCCCGCCCCATCCGCCCGCCAGGTCGTAGCCAGTCGAGAACGCGCGGCCTGCTCCACGGATGATCACGACCTTAATCTCCGGATCCTTCTCGATTTGGGAAAGCGCCTCAGCGAATTCCGCGATTAACTGCGGAGTCATCGCGTTGAGTTTTTCCGGACGATTAAGCGTTAGCGTTCCAATCAGTTCGTTTTTTTCAATTATGAGGTTGGTGAATGCCATATTCCGTCTATTACCAGCGCACGAGGTTAGCGCCCCAGGTCAGGCCGCCGCCGCAGGCGTTGAGCATGATCAGATCGTTGTCGCGAATCCGGTTGCTCTCCAGCGCTTCATCAAGCGCTATCGGGACTGATGCCGCCGAGGTGTTGCCGTAACGATCGACGTTGGTGAACACCTTTCCGGGCGGGAGGCCGAGCCGCTGAGCGACCGCATTGATGATGCGCAGGTTTGCCTGATGCGGCACGATGAGCTCAATATCCTCAAGCCGCACGCCGGCTCGTGCAGCGACCTGCTGCGTGACGTCGGCCATGCTTTTGACCGCGAGCTTGAACAGCTCTGGCCCTTTCATTTTGATTGCGTCGTCACTGTGGCGGCGCGCCTCAGCATCAATCGTGGTCTGCACGCCGCGATTACGGACCGCCAACAGATCCCAATACTGACCCGAGGAACGCAGCAAGCTGCCGAGCACGCCACGCGGACCGGTCTCGCGTACCAGTACTGCGGCTCCCGCGCCGTCGCCGAACAGCACCGCCGTCGCCCGATCATTCCAGTCGACCATGGTTGAGAGCGCATCTGCGCCAATCACTAGAACACGGCTCCAATCGCCGGCCCGCATTGACGAATCGGCGACGCTCAGCGCGTAAACAAAGCCGGAGCATGCGGCGGCGACATCGAAGGCCGGAATCATATCAATCCCGAGCTGATGCTGGAGTTGGCAGCCAAATGAAGGGAAGCCGTAGTCCGACGAAATGGTGCCAACCACAATCGCTTCGATCTCCGCCGGTCTGATGCCAGCGCGGGTCAGCGCGGTGCGGCTGGCGTCGGCGGCGAGATCCACCAGCGATTCACCGCTTGCCATCACGTAACGCTGGGCGATTCCGGTCCGTGTCCGCACCCATTCGTCGGACGTGTCCATGTGCCGGGCGAGGTCATGGTTGCTCAGGCAACTCAGTGGCATCGCGCGCCCGGTGGAGACGATTCTGGAGCCCATTTTTGGCGCCCGTTCAGTTATCGCCCGGCTGCCGGAACGCGATAGTAGCGTTGGTGCCGCCAAATCCGAACGAATTATTCAGCGCCAGCCTGATTCTGGCCGGCCGCGGACGGTTAGGAACGTAATCAAGATCGCAATCGGGGTCGGGGTAGTCGTAGTTGGTGGTCGGCGGCAGCATCCCACACTGCATTGCCAGGATTGTGTATACCGATTCTATTGCACCGGCTGCGCCAAGGGTATGGCCGGTCATTGACTTGGTCGAGCTTACCGCAAGTTTTGGTGCATGCTCACCGAACACGTGCTTAATTGCCTGGGTTTCGGCGACGTCGCCCTGCGGCGTGGAGGTGCCGTGGGCATTGATGTACTCGACCTCAGCCGGGTCCAGATCTCCATCGTCCAGGCACATCCGCATGCACTTGGCGGCTCCCTGTCCGTCCGGGGACGGCGAGGTGATATGGTAAGCATCTGAGTTCGAGGCATAACCGGCGACTTCGGCGAGAATTTTTGCGCCGCGCGTGATCGCCGCATCGCGCTCTTCCAAGATTAATGCGCCAGCGCCCTCGGACATGACAAAGCCGTCGCGCTCGCGATCGAACGGGCGGCTCGCAGCGGCAGGATTGTCATTGCGTTCCGATAACGCCCTCATGACGATGAAGCCGCCGAGGCCAAGCGAGGTCAGAGCCGCTTCGGTACCGCCGGTGATTGCCGCATCGATATAGCCGTGGCGAATCATGCGATACGCTTCGCCGATCGCATGGCTACCCGAGGCGCAGGCGCTGGTGGTGACCACATTCTCGCCGCGTGCGCCGAAGCGGATCGAAATCTGCCCCGACGCCAGGTTGCCGATCAACTTCGGAATGAAAAATGGGGTAATTCGCTTCAGGCGTGTCTGCAGGAAAATCAGGTGATTTTCCTCGATCGTGCAGAGTCCGCCGATGCCATTGCCAATCAGAACGCCGACACGATCAGCATTTGACTCATCGATTTTGAGTCCCGATTGCTGCATCGCCTGTTCCGCGCAGGCGACAGCATATTGGATAAAGAGATCCATTTTGCGGACATCTTTTTTCTCAATAAAGTCCAGCGGGTTAAAGTCGCGGACCTCGCCCGCAATTCGGGTCGGATAGTCGGCCGCTTCGAACCGCGTAATCCTCCCGATTCCTGAACGGCCCGCCATCAGCCCTTCCCAGTTCTTCTCGACTCCCGTACCTAGCGGGGTAACCAAGCCCATGCCGGTAACGACCACTCGCCGATCAGCGTTTCGTCTCATCGGGAAACCCGCCGTCCTCCCTAAAGCGATATCCTGTTCCTTATTATCAGAACCAGGGGTTAAAAACATCGCCCTTGCTCCAGCTAGTGAATGCGAAGACTGCTCGGAGCTACTTCCCCAACAACAAAATTGCGACCAATCTCGTCGAGGAACGGCACGAAGGGAAAGAGGTGATTATCGCCAGGGCGGGTAAACCGATGGCGCGAATCGTCTCGGTACGCAGCGGTCGCAAGGGCCGAAGACTTGGACCGCTCGCCGGAAGGTTTATCGTCTGATTGTCAACTCTCCCGCCCTATTCTTACTTAGAAGCAAACGCGCAAAAAGAGGATTCGAAGAGTCGCCAGCGACCTAGTGCCGCAAAACTTCCGAGGGCGGTAGCGCCCAGGTGGTTTCCTGATTACTGCCAAAATTATGTGGATTCGCACTTCAGAGGCCAGCGCTGCTCAACTTGATTGGGCGCGGCCATAAGTGAAACAATTTTGGGATGGCCATCGATTTCGTCAGCTTCGACCCATTCATCAGACTCGGTGAGAGCCTTGGTGAACTCGAGGTCACAATTGGGCCGGTAGCACGTCCGGTCATCGCTGAATTGAGAACGCGATTGGCTGAGGCGGCGGCACGGCAAAAAAACGGCGACACGCCGGGAGCGATTGCGGTCCTCCACAACGCGATGGAATGCTTGGCATCACTCGCTGGGACGTTGGACCCGGCTGAAGCAGCCTTGATGCGCATGCTGAGCGATCACTTCGCGAGTGCCTTGAGCGTTGGCGATAAGGACGCCGCCAAGAACGCCGTCAATGTGATGCGCCATAAGGCAGGTGACCCCAAGGACGAACCGAACACGGATTGGTGATCCAGCCGGATCGAGCGCATCGAGTAGCGAAAGAACGTGTGTGTTTCTTGGGTTCCACGTCTCGCTTGTTTATTCGTGCGACGTAGACCTTTTATTCTGTTAACGTGACTTCCTTAGAATCACCGCCAAGGAAAATCTATAGTGGCCCTCGCACCTGAAAAACAATTGTCACCTTTGACGCTCGACCAGCTTTGCATCAATTCAATTCGCGTGCTGGCGATGGACGCGGTCCAGAAGGCAAACTCGGGCCATCCTGGGATGCCGATGGCGATGGCGCCCATGGCCTACCTGCTATTCACCAGGTTTATGCGCCACAACCCTCGCAATCCCAAATGGTACGGACGCGATCGTTTTGTGCTTTCAGCCGGACACGGTTCGATGCTGCTGTACGCGAGCCTTTATCTAAGTGGCTACGACCTGACGCTCGACGATATCAAGCACTTTCGGCAGGTTGGCAGCAGAACGCCGGGACATCCTGAGAACTATCTGACGCCCGGAGTGGAAACGACCACCGGACCGCTGGGGCAAGGTTTCGGCAACGGAGTTGGGATGGCAATCGCTGCCAAGCACGTCAATGCTCGCTTCGACCGTGGCAATTCAGCGCTGTTCGAGCCCCGGATCTTTGCCATCGTCAGTGATGGCGACCTGATGGAAGGAATTGCGAGCGAGGCGGCTTCGATTGCTGGTCATTTGGGATTGGGCAACATCATTTATGTCTACGATGATAATCATATAACGATTGACGGCAGTACCGACCTCTCGTTCGCGACCGAGGACGTCTGCAAACGCTTTGATGCATACGGCTGGCACACCCAGGTAGTGATAGACGCCAATGACCTCGATGCCCTTTCCGGTGCAATCGAAAATGCAATCAGCACGAAAGATCGCCCGTCTTTGATTCGCGTGCGTAGTCATATCGGATTTGGCAGTCCGCATAAGCAGGACAGCGCCGAAGCACATGGCAAGGCGCTCGGCGCTGACGAAGTAAAATTGACTAAGCAGTTCTATGGTTGGCCGGTAGAACCCGAATTTTATGTCCCCGACGAGGCACTGTCGGAGTTTCGCCGATGTGTCGAGCGCGGCGCTCAGCATGAAAAAGACTGGAATCGCCGGTTCGAAGGGTACGCCAGAGAATACCCCAAGGAGGCCGCTGAGTTCCGCGCGCTGACGACGCGTGAGTTGCCCGACGGATGGGACAAGGACTTGCCGCAATTCACGCCCAAGGATTCGCTTGCGACGCGCGAATCGGCGTCGCGGGCCGAGCAGGCAATCGCTCAGCGGGTGTGGGCATTGTTCGGGGGCGCGGCTGATCTAAACGAATCAACCTTTACGGACATTAAAGATGGCGGCGATTTCGAGCGGGGGAAGTATGGCGGCCGCAACCTGCATTTCGGAATCCGCGAACACGGAATGTGCGCGATCCTCAACGGCATCGCGCTGTTCGGGCTGGTGCCTATAGGTTCGAGCTTCATGGTGTTTACTGACTATTGCCGGGCGTCGATCCGGCTGGCGGCAATCATGGGCCTCCACGTCATCTACGTTTTTACCCATGATTCCATCGGCCTCGGCGAGGATGGCCCGACTCATCAGCCAGTCGAGCATCTCACCGCCCTGCGCGCGATTCCGGAGCTGACCTTGATTCGGCCGGCCGATGCTAATGAGGCGGTAGAAGCCTGGCGGACCGCGATGACATATAAGGGCGGTCCAGTGATGCTGGCCTTGTCGCGTCAAAAGCTGCCGACATTCGATCGCCCACAAGCCGCACCAGCATCCGGATTAGCACGAGGAGCTTACGTGCTCTCGGAAACGGCCGGCCGTTCGCCCGGGATAATCCTGATCGCGACCGGTTCAGAAGTCCAGCTTGCGCTCGCGGCCAAACCGGAGTTGGAGAAGCGCGGCCACGCCGTGCGTGTGGTCAGCATGCCGAGTTTCGAGCTCTTCGAGCAGCAAGACGCGGCTTATCGCGATTCGGTGCTGCCGCCTGCTAGCAGACGCCGTATGGCGATCGAGGCAGGCGCGACACTATCGTGGTACCGATGGGTCGGGCTGGACGGGGATATTGTCGGGCTTGACCGGTTTGGGATGTCGGGACCATCCGCCGACGTGCTCAAGTATTTCAATTTTACCACCGAGCACGTGGTCGAACGCGCGCTCAAGTTGCTGGCGCGCTGACGTTTCCTCACAATGTGACGCCGGTTTTTGAACGAACGAAGACTTCGCAGCAACAGGGTAGGGCGGGGCTTTGCTGCGAGCGGTAGGAGTTCAGCAAGATGACGAGTTCAGGCAACCCCCTTCGCCAGTTGGAGAATTTCGGCCAGAGCATCTGGCTAGACTATATTCGGCGCCACCTGCTGTCGTCGCCTGAATTTCGCCGCCTGATCGATGAAGACGGCCTGAAAGGCATGACCTCGAATCCGACCATTTTCGAAAAAGCGATCGGTGGTTCGAACGACTACGATGAGCAATTCGCGGAACTCGCGCGCTCACAACACAGCATCGAACAATTATACGAGGCGCTGACGATCGACGACATCAAAGTCGCCGCTGATGCTCTGCGGCCGCTGTACGATGCCACCGATGGGCAGGATGGGTTTGTCAGCTACGAGGTGTCGCCGCGGCTGGCGAATGACACGGAAGGCACAATCGCAGCGGCCCATCGCTACTTCGAGTTGATCGGCCGCCCAAACCTGATGGTCAAAGTTCCCGCAACTCCAGCCGGGCTGCCCGCTATCGAGCAGTTAATTAGCGAGGGCCGAAATATCAACATCACGTTGATGTTCTCGCTCAAGCATTATGAATCGGTCGCGGAGGCTTACATACGAGGCTTGGAGAGGCGCGCGCAGGCCGGGCTGCCGCTTGCTCACGTCGCATCGGTCGCCAGCGTTTTCGTCAGCCGCGTCGAAACCCTGGCCGATAAGCGACTGGAGGAGAAGCTCAAGGCGCGGCCGGACGAAGCCCTAGCCGCATTGCGCGGATCCGCGGCAGTGGCCAACGCCAAGTTCATTTATCAGCGCTTCAAAGAAATTTTTGGCAGCGGCCGTTTCAAACAACTCGAGGCCAAAGGGGCAAGCGTGCAACGCCCTTTGTGGGCGTCCACTGGCACCAAGAACCCGGCCTACAGCGATATCAAGTACGTGCAGGAACTCATTGGTCCCCATACGGTAAACACAATGCCGCCGGCGACGATGGACGCGTTCCGAGATCATGGACAGCCGCGCGCGACACTCGAGCGGGGATTGCCTGAGGCTGCGGAGACGGTTCGCCGTCTCAATGAAGCCGGCATCGACTTGAACGAAATTGGCGAAGAACTGCAGCAGGAAGGAGTCGAGTCGTTCGATAAGTCATTCGCCGATTTGCTGACAACGATCGAGGGCCGCCGGGCAGCTCTTATAGCGGGCTCGTCAGATCGCCAGATTATCAATGCTCCTGGCTATGGACAGCAAATTGTCGCGACTTGGCTGCAGCTCGACGAGGATCAATTCGCCGCGCGGTTATGGCGCAAAGATCCGACTCTTTGGAAAAAAGAGGCGGCGCATCAGTCAATAATCCGCAACGCGCTGGGATGGCTGACGGTTCCGGAGGTGATGGCGGAGCAGGTCCCAGCCTTGCGCGGATTTGCAGACGAGGTAAGAACGCGTTTTGTCGATGTGGTGTTGTTGGGAATGGGCGGGTCGAGTCTGTGTCCCGAGGTCTTTGGGCGTACGTTCTACAGCGAACGCGGCTATCCGCGGCTGCATGTGCTCGATTCCACGGTGCCGGCCGAACTTCGCGCACTGGAAAAGAAAATTGATATCGCACGAACTCTGTTCGTGGTCTCTAGCAAGTCTGGTGCGACCGTCGAGACGCTCTCGCACTGCGCTTACTTCCTTGAACAGGTGAAAGAACGCAAAGGCAGCCTTGCAGGGCGGAGCTTCGTCGCGATTACGGACGCCGGAACGCCGCTCGAAAAGTTGGCGCTCGACCAGGGTTTCCGGCGTACATTTACTAACCCGCGCGATATCGGTGGCCGCTATTCGGCGCTGTCGTATTTTGGTCTGGTGCCCGGTGCAATTATCGGAATGGACCTCGGCACGCTGCTCGACCGCGCGATTCGAATGCAGCACAGCTCCGCCGGATGCATTCGAAGCGAAGCCAACGCCGGCGTCAGCCTGGGTGCGGCGCTTGGCGCCTTACACAAGGGGGGACGGGACAAGATCACCTTTGTGGTGTCGCCGCCGATAGCAACTTTCGGCTTGTGGCTGGAGCAGTTGATCGCTGAGAGTACGGGTAAGGAATCGACCGGTCTGGTTCCGATCTGCGACGAGCCGGTTGGCCTCCCCGAGCATTACGGCAATGACCGCGTGTTTGCATATCTGAAGCTCGAAGGCGGCGCCGATCCGGTGCATGACAGTGCGGTCGATGAGCTTGAGCGTTCGGGGGCGCCGGTTATTCGGATATCGCTCGCTGACCGCATTGACTTGGGCGACGAGTTTATGCGTTGGGAAATAGCTACTGCGGCGGCCGGCGCGATACTGAAGATAAATCCATTTGATCAGCCTAACGTTCAGGAGAGTAAGGATAATACGGGCCGGCTACTGACGGATTTTGAAAAAAGCGGACGGCTGCCCAATCCGGGGCCAGTGGCGGAACACGGTATTCTTTCGCTTTATTGTCCGCCCTCGATCCGAAACAGCCTCGGCAATGGCTCCGACTTCGACGCGTTACTGCGAGGATTTTTGAAGCTCGCCCGCGCGGGAGATTATTTTGCGATCATGGCCTACTCGGCGAGAGACGCAACTATCGAGCGGGAGATCGTCAGGATGAGGATCGCCATGCGCGACCATCTTAAGCTCGCGACGACCTTCGGCTACGGCCCGCGCTTTCTCCATTCCACCGGGCAATTGCATAAGGGTGGTCCGAACAAAGGCCTCTTTTTGCAAATCACGCAGGACCATGGCGAGGATCCATCAATTCCGGGTGCATCGTACGGCTTCGCCACGTTGAACCAGGCGCAGTACCTCGGAGATTACGAATCCCTGCTGAATCACGATCGGCGATTGATCCGCGTCCATCTGCATGGTGATACAAACACGGCGATTAGCGTTCTGCGGCAATCGCTGGTGGAAGCGGTGGCGGGAAGCTGAAACGCTGGCCTCCCCCATCAATCTGCTCCAACACCGACAACCAGGAAAATGAAGCCAAGCCAGTTAATCGTGATGGATGACGCGCAGGCGCTTTATGTGCGCGCGGCAGAGGAAATCGCTCACTTCGCAGGCGAGGCAATCTGCACTCACGGCGAATTCACTCTATGTCTTACCGGCGGCGCGACACCGGCTTCCACTTATGAGCTGCTGGCGACGCGTTTTCGCCTCAGTGTCGATTGGAAAGAAGTCCAGTTCTTCTGGGGGGATGAACGCTGCGTGCCGCCAGATGATCCAGCCAGCAATTTCGGGATGGCAAACCGCACGATGCTCTCGAAGCTCGCGCTGCGGCGCGAACAGGTGCACCGGATGCGAGGTGAGGACGACCCGGCGCAGGCCGCGCAAGATTATGAGGGCGAATTGAGGGCCTTTTTCCGTCTGGAGCAGCCGGGCGACTGTCAATCCTTCAATCTCCTGCTGCTAGGACTCGGCGAAAATGCGCACGTCGCTTCTCTTTTTCCGCATCATTCCGCCTTGCATGAAGAAACCCGGCTGGCAGTTGCGGTGGATGTTGAGGCGGTGCCGCGCCGCCGCATTTCGCTGACCGTGCCGGTGATTAACCGCGCCGAGCGCGTAATGTTTCTGGTGAGCGGGGAGAAAAAGGCTGCAGCCGTCAAAAATATCCTCCAAGGCCTTCAGGACCCCGAGGAGTATCCGGGCCAATTGGTGAAACCGCACAGCGGCGAGATCGTATGGTTAATCGACAAGGCAGCGGCGAGCAAGCTTAGGTGAAGTCCCACCACCTTTCAACCATCCGACGCTTTACGGCACAATAGCGCGCATGCGTTTCGTCCTTCGCCACTGGACCGCGGTTCTTATTATCGTACTAATCGTCGGCTGGGCAATTCTTTACCTGCCGGCGACGCCTTCGTACTCGATCTTCCAATTGAAGCAGGCGGTTGATGCACGCGATGGCAATGCAGCCGCATCTTACGTTGATTTCAAGAAGGTGGTGCAGAACGCGGGCTACGAAGTGGTACAAAACCAGAATAGTAGCGCGGGCGGCACAGATGCATCGAACATAATTGCGCAACTCGTTGGCAAAGGCGCAGTCGATCTCTTTTCGGGTCCGATGGCCGCGTTACTGCAGCAATGGGCGGTTCAACAGGTTAACGACGGGGCGAAGCAGCTCCAAATGCCAGCCGCGGCGGTCGCAGGTGCAGCGCTACTGCTCCATCGTAATGATGGTACGGCTTACACCCAGTGGACCGACCATAACGGCCAGGTGTGGGAGGTGCGGATGGAGCGCGAGAGTGACGGCTGGAAAATCGTCCAGGTCAAAAACGTCGCCCAATTGTTAGAAAAGCTCAAACGCCAGCAGAGCAACCAATTCGCTAGTCCTGCTCCATGATTGTTGGGCGGCTCGCACCGCGCCGCGCAGTCTGCGGGGCGCTGCGTTTACACGGTGGCGGACGACCGGTAGACTCTGGGAAAGCGCGGCCGCGAGGCCAACTGGCTCGGCCGCGCTTTGGATTGTCTAAATGGTATGTTGAACGCACCTCTCGGACTTCTTTCGCTGGCTCTGCCTCGCCCCCTTTAGTGCGATGCGACGCCAGGATATCCGCAATATCGCCATAGTCGCCCACGTCGACCATGGTAAGACGACGCTGGTAGATGCATTGCTTCGCCAGTCCGGTGTATTCCGCGCCAATGAGCAGGTAGTTGAACGAGTGATGGATTCTTTTGCGCTCGAACGCGAGCGCGGCATCACCATCATGGCGAAAAACACCTCGATCGCATGGCGTGATGTGCGCATTAATATAGTCGACACTCCCGGCCATTCGGATTTTGGTGGCGAGGTCGAGCGGACGCTCTCGATGGTTGATGGCATCCTGCTGCTCGTCGATGCATGCGAGGGGCCGTTGCCGCAGACGCGCTTCGTCTTGAAAAAAGCGCTCGAAGCTCGGCTACCGGCCGTCATATGTATCAACAAGATCGATCGCTCGGACGCGCGCCCAGCGGAAGTGCTGGACAAGGTATACGACCTGTTTATCGATCTCGATGCACGCGAAGACCAACTTGATTTTGCCGTGCTCTACACCAATGCGCGGGCGGGCACCGCGGCCGCGCGGCCCGCAAACAACGGGGCTGATTTGAGGCCGCTGTTCGAAGCGATCATCACACATCTGCCTGGTCCGGAGGTTTTGCCGGAAGCGTCATTGCAATTCCAGGTGAATAACCTGGATTACGACGATTATGTCGGGCGGCTAGCGATTGGCCGGGTGATGGCCGGCGCGATAATCGGCGGGGATAGCTACTCGCTGTGCCACGCCGGCAATCGGAGGATTTGCAAGGTTGCGAGGATCTACGCATGGGAAGGGCTGAAGCGGGTCGAACGCGACGCGGCCCGCGCCGGCGATATTGTTATGATAGCAGGGGTCGAGGATATCGAAATCGGTGATACCATCGCCGACCTCGAAAATCCCCAGCCGCTGCCCCCGATTCATATCGATGAGCCAACCGTCGGCATGACTTTTTCAGTCAACAATTCGCCTTGGGCGGGACGCGAGGGCACTTTTGTCACGTCACGCAAGCTGGGCGAGCGGCTCCAATTTGAGGGCCGCCGCAACGTGAGCGTTAGGATCGAACAGCTCAGTCCGGATGCATGGCGGGTTATGGGTCGCGGCGAATTGCAGCTCGCGGTTATCCTGGAGACGATGCGGCGTGAGGGTTACGAGTTGCAGGTGTCGAAGCCGGTCGCCCTCACGCGTCAAGACGAGGGGATAATCCTGGAGCCGATGGAATTTTTGGTGGTTGATATACCGGAAGAATTCATTGGGACGGTGACGCAGTTGCTGTCCGCCCGCAAGGGCAAAATGCGCACCATCGAGACCCACGCCAGCGGCCGCGTGCGCCTGGAATATGACGTGCCGGCGCGTGGTCTTATTGGATTCCGCGGCCGATTTCTCACTGAGACCCGTGGGTTCGGTGTGATGCATGCGATTTTTAACGGACACGTTCCGTGGTGCGGCACGATTCGCTCGCGTCAGAATGGCGCGATGATCTCGGATCGCGATGGCGTCGCCAGTGCTTACGCCATCTTTCATTTGCAGGAGCGGGGCCGATTTTTTATTCAACCAGGCGAACCGGTCTATGAAGGAATGATCGTCGGCGAGTATTCGCGTGAAACCAATTTACCAGTCAACGTCTGCCGCGAGAAAAAACTTACCAATATTCGCGCCGCCGGCCACGACGAAGCGATCCGCTTGACGCCGCCGCGCCCGATGGGTCTCGATGCAGGCCTGGAATGGATTGATGAAGAAGAGCTGGTTGAGCTGACGCCGAAGTCTGTGCGCATGCGCAATCGGATTTTGCAAACTGCGCTCCGCAGCAAGCATCGAGCAGCCTGGACGGAGAATGTGCAGTTCCAGGTTGTTGAAGGCGACTGACCTTTAGCAAGTGGCCCGTGGTCATCACGGGCTGAGGCCCAGTCCACTGAGGGTATGAAATTCCTTCGCGTGCTCGCGAGTGGGTTGGTCCTGCTGCTTGCAGCCGTCGGCGTCGCGCTCTGGTACGTCGCTCGGCATGAGAATCAACTTGTCAACCTGATACTCGCACAGATTGGAAAGCGCACCGGGCTCCAGATCGAAACATCGGGCACTCGGCTGGGTGTGGGTACTCGGTTGGTAGTCGTGCTCGAAGCCCCACGCGTGATGATCGATCATCACGAAGCCGCGCGGCTGGGTGTTATTCGCGCAGTATTCAGTTACGGGGCGCTGCTACACCGGACCGGGCTACCGCTTTATGCGCTGGTTTTCGACCGCGGGACCATCTGCATTACGGGCGCACCAGACGAGCCTCCCACCCCTCGTCCAACCGCAAGCCGGCTGGCTACGCTTGCGCATTATCTCGAAGCATTGTCCGGCGTGTCGCGGCGCTTCGATCTGGTGGACATTACCTTTTTGGGGCAGGATCGGCGTCCGTTTGCTGAGCATGTCAACGGTATTGCTTATCGGCAGCATTACCGGGGCGGCGCCTGGCCGTGGATCGTCAAGTTCAGTGCGGAAACCAGTCAAAGTTCGATCGCAGGGGCGCGATTTTCGGGCGACCTGCAACTCGGCCTCGACACGCAGAATCCGGGCACTCTGGCTAAGGGGCGGGTTTGGTTTCGGGAAGTCCCCGTGCACCAGATCAAGCTAGCTGATTTCAGCGCTTCTACACATTTGGATGGCAATGTGGTGATTGCCTTTTCGGCTGACGCCGAAGCCACAGGTAATTTTACCATGGCAACGAGCGATCTTGTCCTGGAGGGGGCTGCGCTCAGCACGTCTCTGACGCTCGGGACCTTTTGGTCGCGTGGCGACTATCGGATATCACAAACTCGCGCAGAGTTGTCTAATTTCGAATTGCATCATGAGCAGTCGCCCGTTCTTGAAGCACAGGCGACGGTGCTGAATCCCTACGCTTCGAGCCGGACAGTTACATTCTCCGCCGGCGGGATCACCCTCGACCTTGCCGACACGGCGAAATGGCTGCGAGCGCTACGAGCCGTGCCGCCGCCGATGCTGCGTTTTGCCGAACGCATCAGGTCGGGCACCCTGATGGTGAACCAGGTCTCCCTTAAGAGTCCTAGTTCGCTTGAGAAACTGAATCTGCAAAAGCTGGCTAGATTATCAGTGATCGATGCCGCGCTGACCCGCGTCAGTTATGTACCTCCACCCGGGCTGGGCCTTCCGCCCGTTTACGAGTTTGACGCGCAAGTGAACTATTCCGGCGGAGTTGCTCGAATCAGGCAAGCCACCAGCCAGATTGGGGACTCTTCAGTGTCCGACATGCGTCTCGATTTGGATCTATTGAAGGCGCCCGACAAGATTGGGTACCGCCTCAGCCTGGCAAGCTGGCTCGATGTGGGCGAGTTGTATGCCTTGACGAGCGATTTTCTCCAACGCGCGCAGCCGCGCCTGCGTGGGCAATTGCTGTGGGTTCACGGCCACACACCGATTCAGCTTCAGGCAAATGGCGCGATCGACCGGCTTCGGCTGGCAATTCCGCGGGATTACCTGGTCACCGCTGACTTGGCTGACGTCCAATTCGAATTGAACAAGGTACCTAGCGCGATCTGGCTTAACAGCGGCCGTGTCGTGCTTAAGCCCGCCCATATCTCACTTATCCAGGTAGTGGCGATTCCGCTCGATGAAACCGGCAACGTCGTCGTAAACGGTGTGATCCTGCCAGACGCCAGGCCAGTGCAATTTCGCGATTTCAGCGTGGAACTCCATCAACTCCCGTCCGCCAAATTGCTTCCGCTGATGGTGAGCCCCGGCCAGATATCGGTCTCTGGGCCGATCGGCGGCAAGTTGGTCGCCAACAGTGAGCCCGGCCATGAGATCCCGACCGTTGTAGGAAAGCTGACACTGGACAATGGAACCGTGCAGCCCGGTTTTTTGCGCAATCCGATAATGGTCACGCATTCGGCAACACTCGTGCTCGACGGCAAGGGGCTGATTCTCGACATCCCCGCGTCGCGCCTGGAAGGCGAGCCGCTGGATTTTCGTATGGCGGTTGGCGATTTGAATCATCCTCAAGTGCGGATCGATGCGAATGTTGCACGTCTCGATTTTGAAGTGATGCGCTTCATTCGGCTGCCGTGGTCGCGTAGCACCCCGCCGCAATTCTTCCCGGTTCCGGTCGTGGGCCATATTGAGGCGCAGGCCGGCAATTTCGACAAGCTCGCAATGAGCGACATCTCGACCGATTTCCAACATAACAGTCAAACCTGGCGCGTGGACAAGTTCCGGGCAACCGCATTCAAAGGCAGCATCGATTTGACCATTTCGGGCCGCGCGCGAGACGATTGGATCAATATGAACGGCGTTATCGCGCATATGGATGCCGGTCCATTGTTTCTACTCTCAGGAAGCAGTCGCCAGACGCCTATAGTTGGCAAACTAGCCGCGACCGGCGATCTATGGGCCAACACCAACATCGACTTCTTTCGCACCCTCGCCGGCAACTTATCAATCACGATGACTGATGGGACGCTTAACCGTTTTACACTACTGAGACGCATTCTCAGCCTGGTCAACCTCAAAAATTGGTTGACTGCTCAATTTCCTGACCCGCGTAAGTCGGGAGTGCCGTTCAAAACGCTCGATGCCGATTTCCGCGGAGCCCAGGGTGACTTTTATACGGATAACCTGCGCTTGAACGGCCCGGTGATGGATATTACCGCCCGGGGTGACATCGACTTGGGTAAAAGCACGATGAATATGGAAATCGATCTGCTGGCGTTGCAGACGGTTAACTGGCTCATCAACAATATTCCAATAATCGGGAAACATCTCGGCGGTGCAACTAAGCATCTGGTAGGGGCATATTTCCAGGTGCGCGGCCCCATCGATAATCCTGCTATCTGGCCCAAGCCAATAACCTCGGTGGCGGAGTTTGTGCTCAGAACCCTCACGCTGCCAATCAACATCATCGCGCCCAACACCATTGAGTGACACGTGGTCACTGAAAGATGCGCTCCCGCCCGACGATCATCGTGTTTACGCGCCAACCGGTCCTGGGTTCGAGCAAAACGCGGCTGGCCGCTCGAATCGGCGCCCGGAATGCGGCGGCGTTGGCGGACGCTTTCACGCAAGATGCCCTTGCGAAAGTGCGCGAGCTCGGATTGCCGCTGGTCATCGCGGCCAGCGCAGCCGGCGGCGTGCAGGGCAATCACTACTTTCGTTCCCTGGCCCGTCATTTCGATGCCGAGTTGATCGATCAGGAGCAGGGCAATCTCGGCGTCCGGATGGCGCGAGTGTTGGCGCCGTTCGCGGGCGGAAGCGCCCTCCTCATCGGTACCGATACCCCCTCGCTGCCAAGTTCGGTTCTGCTGCGGGCCGCCACTTTAGTCCGGCATAATCATGTTGTGTTGGGACCCAGCCTCGACGGTGGCTACTACCTGGTGGGAGTTCGTGGCGCGGTACCGGACATGTTCCGAGGCATCCGCTGGGGCGGGTCGCGGGTATTGCAGCAAACTATTGCACGGCTGGTTGGATTGGAAATCCGTTTTGGACTGGCGCCGGCCTGGTACGACGTCGATCGGTGGGGCGACCTGATGCTGTTAGCCGAACAACTGCGCCGCCTGGTTCAACGCCGAGCGCTTCCATGTCCGCAGACTGCTAAGGTGCTGGGTCGGCTTGGGCTTTTGGGAATGGGTCGAGACAACAGGCCCGAATGAGGTTCAGATGATGTCGGCGGCCCGCGATTTCAGATTGGTCTTCGTGATGGCGGCGAATGAAGGTGAATCCGGCAGGATCGCGCAGGCCCTGGTCGAGGAAAGGCTCGCCGCCTGTGTCAATGTTGTCGGCCCTGTCCACTCGACCTATCGATGGCGCGGAACGGTCGAGACCGCAAGCGAATATATGCTGCTAATAAAGGCACCGATGCGCCATTTTTCGCAACTGGAGCGCAGAGTCCGCGAGCTTCACAGCTACGACGTGCCCGAGATTGTCGCGGTGACACTCACGGCGGGTTCACGGCCTTATGTCGCATGGATGGCTGAATCAACGGTTCTAGCGCGTCCGTCCGCTTCTCCACGGTCCCGCCGGCGAAGCGTTGGCATCTCACGGGAAGTAAAAAAGCAGAGAACTTAGAGTCGCTCCAACGCAGACTAATATTATCGGGCGTGTGTAACAGAGCCGCGGAGCCCTCACCAGGGCAAATTCCGAGGGGATCAGGCTGACATAGTGAAAAGAATGTTTCGCGAAGCGATCGAACAGATGGCGCCCTACATCCCGGGTGAGCAGCCACGGCCCGGCAAGCGCTTAGTCAAACTCAACACCAATGAAAACCCTTATCCGCCATCGCCGCGGGTGCAAGCCGCGATTGTCAAGGCAGCAGGTTCGTTGCTTCGGCTATATCCACCTCCGCGGGCTGATGAATTGGTGAACGCGGCCGGTCGCACCTACCGAATCTCTCGCGAGATGATTCTGGCCGGCAACGGCTCGGACGAATTGCTCGCAATGTTATTTCGCGCGGCGCTGACGCAGGGCGACAAGGTCGCGTATGCTCTGCCGACGTATTCGCTATACGATACCCTCGCTGCAATTCAGGAGGCGCAGATCCTCGCAGTTCCGCTCGAACCCGGCTTTGCTCAGCCCCTGGCAGCGCTCGCGGCTGCGCGAGCGACATTGACGATAGTTTGCAATCCCAATTCGCCTTGTGGGTCGCTGGCGGCGCCCGCACAATTGGACAATCTCGCACAGGCACTCGACGGCCGTCTCTTGGCGATCGACGAGGCATATGTCGATTTCGCTACGTGCCATGCCTTGTCGCTGGTTAAGCGCCATCCTAACGTTGTCGTCCTGCGCAGCTTCTCCAAATCCTTTTCGCTCGCCGGGATGCGTCTGGGGCTTTGTTTTGCGCAGCCGCCGGTAATTGAACAACTACTTAAAGTTAAGGATTCATACAATCTGAGCCGCATTGCGGTGAGCGCGGGTGCCGCTGCGCTCGCGGACATTGGCTGGATGCGCCGCAACGTCGAGCAAATCAAACGGGTACGCGCGATGACCGAAAAACGACTGCGCCAGATCGGGTTTGAAGTCCCGCCTTCGCAAGCGAATTTCGTGCTCGCCCGCATCCAAGGCCATGATATGGGCACCTTAGCGGCGGGATTGCGCCGGCGCGGAATCCTGGTGCGGCACTTCCCGCGGTCTGTCTTCCGCGATGCGCTGCGCATTTCGATTGGCACACCGACCCAGATGGACGCGCTATTCAAGGTGCTGGAGCCATTGATCAGGCCGGTGCTCGCGGCTCGCGGAAATGGTGCGAGGGGAAAGAGCGAGCGCCAACCTGGAACCATCGAAAGCACACCAGCGACGAATTACTCAGGCCGGGCCGCACGGCGGCACGTGCCGGGCCAATAAAAAAAAAGATGAGCCGGTTGAGCCGCCTTTTTGAGAAGTTCCGTCCGGCGGCGGTCAAGCATGACCAACCAGGCGCGGGGCACAGCGAGATTCGCTGGATGCTCATTGGGCTCGGCAATCCCGGCGAGCAGTACCGCCGTTCGCGGCACAATCTGGGCTTCATGACGGTGCGGCGCTTCGCCGCGCGGTATAACTCCGAGTTAAGCCGGCGTAAGTTCAACGGCTGTTATGCTGAAATACGCACCGATGCTGGCAACGCGATTGTCGTTGCGCCGCAGACGTTTTATAACCGCAGCGGCGACTGCGCCAGCGCGATGCTCGGCTACTACAAGGTTCCGCCGGAGCGGCTGATCGTGATTCATGACGAAATGGATCTGCCAGAACGCCAGCTCCGCCTCAAGCGCGGAGGCGGCGACGCTGGTAATCGCGGCGTGCGGTCGATTGCCGACGCGCTTGGCACAGTTGACTTCATCAGGGTGCGAATCGGCATCGCTCATCCCGGACGAAGCCAGGGCAGCATCGACTACCTGCTGCAGCCGCTAACTGATGAAGAGGCGCGTTTGCTAGACCCAGTCTTCGATCGCGCGGGGGACGCGGTGCTGGCGGTCATGCGCGATGGCCTCGATCGTGCTCGCGCCATCTATAATCAACGCGTCTGAGCTCAACCTCGGGCGCGACGAAATACAAACTATCCGCGACCAGGGCGGCTCGCCGTAACGAGCGCCGGCCGCACGCGCAGACTTGTCCTGACCTGAGAAAATCCTCCGCTGCCTGCCGCGGCACGACCGACAGCACCGGCGCGCCAGCCCGAGCAACTAGTCTAGTCTAGCGC
>Ga0207416_1001123_pt1 | contig 38110 bp, 36 predicted proteins | sample PaiPotPPM11metaG_FD_184107 | JGI IMG/M metagenome (GOLD analysis project Ga0207416, IMG submission 184107) | Iron sulfur acid spring bacterial and archeal communities from Banff, Canada, to study Microbial Dark Matter (Phase II) - Paint Pots PPM... ...
TGATACTGTTGCATCGGCTCCTCCTTTGAGGCTTTTAAGAGTTTTCTTTACTTTACCTCATCAAAGGGGGCCTTTGCCATGGCCTTCGAACTGTCAACTCAACCCGTGCTCAACTTGACACATGCCTAAGGATACCAGAATGCTGCAGCAACGTTCGAAGTAGTGAATGGTGGTAGCTCTTTCGCCCAAATGGTGACGGTATGACCTGCTTCAAGCAGACACAATCCTGTTGTGAGTCCAGAGACACCACAACCGATTACCAGAATGTTCATTGTGCAATTCCTCATTTTTAACTAAACATTTTTTAATAGTTTTTAGCTTGAAAATAGCCAATATATTGCAAGTAACTTGTGCTATTTTCTGCTGCAAAATGATCTTACCAGTTAGAATCCCTATCTTTGCACTTTCCAGCCACCATCTTAAGCATACTTGATGAATGAGCTTTTGAGCTAGGGACAAAGAGGGCATCTTGAAGAGAAAAAGCGGACATCTTCTCTAGAGCTTGCTCCTCTTGGACTCAGTTCAAAAAACTGCAAAGAGAGTTAGAATGTAACGTAGTATTGGGAAGGAGTAATGAGCATACCAGCTAATAGGTCTCCGCTCCCCTATTCTAAAGCTAATAGATTCTATGAGAGCAATTTCTACCTCAAAAGTGCTTCCATTACTGATTTTCTCTACGAAGATATAGCTACTCAGGTTCTCTAGGAGCCTAAAAGTATTCTTGTGAGCGACTTCAGATGAAACACCAGTGAGCAAGAACCTTCTCTGAGTACCAGTACCATGCTTTAGTGTAGCCGAGAAAAGAGCATTGTGGAAGGTCAAGGAGAGGTCAACTAGAAGACATCTTGCGAGTAATGAGGAGAGGAATTGGACGCGAGCTCTCCCTTCTCTGGTTATTCTCTCCTTTCCACTTGGAGGAACCTGAGTAGTTACATGATGAACGCTTCATCCACCGTAGGCAATTCTGCCAGCAGGATGAGGCTTTCCTCAGTCACCTCTAGCACATGTCTCTGCTCATTCACAAAATACCAGTAGGACATAATGGCTAATCTCTGTGTCCTGATTTTTGCAGTTTAACCCTCCCAGCGACTACTAACACTCCACATTTCGTAGTCACAATTCAGAATAGCTTATCAAACACTTTAACAAAGCAGAGTTTAAAGCCTCCTCTCCAAGAGAAAACGTCTTGTCATCTGCATACCCAAAAAAAGGGTGAGGAATGCAGATAACAAGGCTGTTGCTCTTAATTGATAGCAATTCCATCACCTCAAAAACAGGTGATAGCAATCTTGACAGCAATTATTAGGAATAGTAGGACTTGAATACTCATAGACAATTTTAGACAATCAGATAAAGACGCAAGCCACCCTTATTGCTGAGTCAAGGCCCAATGCGAGCCACAAAATAGGCTGTTGCAGCCCGTTAAAGAATCATGTATACTGTCCCGGACAGAAGCTAAGATAACGTATAGTTATGTCAGGGATCCAGGGATTTCTCCCTGGGCTTGAGAAACGGCTAGCTCAACGTAAGTTCCTGAACTCAGAAGAAAACAATTTCGAGGCGCGCAGAAGCGGGCAGGAGAGCATCCTATATGTCTCTGATTAACATGGCCAAACGTGAAATAAACTGTAAAATCGTTTATTACGGCATTGGCCTGTCCGGTAAAACGACTAATTTACATTACATCCATAAAGCTGTGAATCCACAAGATGTAGGCGACATGGTCTCTATCGATACAGAGACAGAGCGTACCCTCTACTTCGACCTGCTCCCACTTGAGCTTGGGAAGGTACACGGTTTTCAAATTCGCTTTCAGCTCTATACCGTTCCCGGCCAGATCCTCTACCAGCAGACACGTATTTCGGTTCTCAAAGGTGCAGACTGTGTGATTTTTGTCGCAGACTCACAAGCTAGTAAGCTTCAGGAGAACATCGAATGTTGGAATGAACTGCAAGAGCAATTGCGCCGTATGAACAAAGATGTGGCAAATTTTCCTCTAGTCATGCAATGGAACAAGCGCGACATACAGGACATCTTACCTATATCGGTACTGGAAAACTACCTGAATCCTTATCGTGTACCGAGTTTTGAGGCAGTGGCCGTTAAAGGACAAGGTGTTATCGAAAGTTTAAAGGTTGCCATCAATTCGACGTTACGCAAACTAGAACGCTTCTAGGCTCTCCATCCTTGCGGAGGGGGAAACTCATGGAAAATTCGTTAGGCAATCTCCAAAAGCGTGCGAAGGCACAAGTTGCGACTTACCCACTTTCCCCTTAACAGATGGAGAGTCGGCTAAAGCTGACGAAAAACTCGCCTAGCTACTGGGGTTGATCCCCCCATTGCCTGTGTCGGGTCCTTGTACCATCATTATTACAACTAACTAAATGCCCTCGAAAAATCTCTAATGCTTAACACTAATACCAACACGTAAAGCCACCTGAGAAGGCAATTGGCATTGTAATGAGACTTAAAATCTCCCGCTTCATCAGAAAAACAAAAATAATGGAGCGTTGACTAGAAAAAACCTACCAACTAGCTCTCTACCTTATAGACTACTAAAAGATTAATGTGTATAATTGATGCCACAGCCACCAGATTACTTCTCTGAAAATAGCAGTCCTTGCCATTTTCATCGACTGTAGTGCGCCTCAGGTGCATGGGCGTCTCTTCAGAAAATAGTGGTCCCTGTCATTTTCATAGATGGTGGCATGCCACAAGCTCATAGATGACTTCCCTATCTTGACAGGGGGAATCACTTTCTAGGGCATTCTAGTTGTTTATACAATTAAGAGTGTAGGCAGCGCTGTGATGGGCCTTTATGCTGTCTGCGCTTCTACGAAGGGATTACATGGAAACGATACGTGTCATCATTATTGATGAACAACCCCTATTTCGTGAGGGTATCCACACAACCCTGGAACGGATGGGAGACTGCGAAATAGTTGGTGAGTCGACTGATGCTGCAGATGTGCTCGAAATAGCGCGTACGTGCAACCCCGATGTAGCCCTCATCGACGCAGGCCTGACTTCCTCTGATCCACTTGAGATTGCCCGCCAGGCACGCCACATCGTCCCACGACTAGCCATTATTATCCTTACACCGTCAGAGGATGAAGAGCGTTTATTTCAAGCTATCAAGGTTGGCGCCGCAGCCTACTGCTCACGTTATATCACAGCTGAAGAACTGACTGAGACGGTGCGAAAAGTCAGCCATGGTGAGTATCTCATCAGAGACGACGTTCTCTCAAAGCCACAACTTGCGAGTCGCGTCCTCAAATCTTTCCGTGAGTTAACCGTCGAGGAAGAAGAAACCAATAACACCAAGGACATGTATTCCCCACTCTCCAGCCGAGAAGTAGAGATCCTGGACTATATTGCCCGTGGCAACAGCAACAAAGAGATTGCTAAATCTTTGAAGATTAGCGATCAAACAGTCAAGAATCATATTACGTCCATTCTCAAAAAGCTCTCGGTAAACGATCGTACCGCTGCAGTCGTTCATGCATTACGCCACGGTTGGATTAAGATGCACGATGATTAATCTATATTTCTACAGAACCTCAGCCAAGAAAGCCTCTGTCATTAATGCGGAGGCTTTCTTGGTCTTCCTTTATTTGGGGATGGGACCGAGGTTCTTTGATGCAAGCTATTACTTGACAATCAAAATAACAGACGATACCATACGGTTATTGAGTAGCACGTTGAAAACCTAAGAGGGTTTCGGAGGTTCCAAGCTAAATCATGTGCTTGTGTAAAAGCACATGCGTGTTTCATCAAGTACACCCGCAGCTCCATAAGACACTAGAATAAAAAGCACGAATGACTTCGACGAGAAGAAAGGAAGCCTAATCCTGTGAAAGTATATGGTCGCATAACAGTATTCCCCATTATGCCAGCTCGTATTAGCCGTTTATACGAGTTAGCCTACAATCTGTGGTGGAGTTGGCATCCTGAAGCCCGCGCCTTGTACAGCTCCCTTGATCCTGAACTATGGGAACAGGTTGGGCATAATCCTGTACGCTTCCTCAGCGAAGCAGAGCCCCAGAAACTAGAACAGGCCGCGTCTAATGATGACTACCTGAAACAGTACGACATGGTGATCGAGGACTTTGATCACTACATTCATCCGCATCTAAACGAGACCTGGTTCTCACAGACCTACCCAGAGCTAGTAGGAAAGACTATTGCCTACTTTTCAGCGGAGTTCGGACTACATGAATCGCTGCCCATCTATTCCGGTGGCCTAGGTATTCTGTCTGGTGACCATTGCAAGGAAGCTAGCGACCTCGGATTGCCGCTGGTAGGCGTTGGATTCCTCTACCCCCAGGGCTATTTCCATCAACGCGTCACAAGGGACGGCGTACAAGAAGCATCATATGATAAGCTGCATTTCTCAGAGGCTCCCGCCGTCCCAGCAATTGGTCCAGATGGCAATGAGGTAATGATCAGTGTTGATCTACCAGGACGTCGCATCTATGCCAAGATCTGGAAGCTAGTAGTTGGACGTGTGCCGCTGTACCTGATGGATACAGATGTCGTTCCGAATGCTCCGGCAGATCGTGAACTCTCGGCTCGCCTCTATGGTGGAGACCGTGAGATCCGTATCTCACAAGAGATTGTTCTGGGCATTGGAGGGGTACGTGCACTGCGTGCTTTGGGGATCACACCTGCAGCATGGCACCTCAATGAAGGGCACGCAGCATTTCTCAATTTAGAGCGATGCCGCGAACTGGTTGCCACAGGCTTGAATTTCAACGAAGCCTGCGAAGTAGTCTCCGCCAACTCTCTCTTCACCACCCATACACCTGTACCAGCTGGCAATGACACCTTTAACTATGACCTGATTGATAGGTACTTTGGATCATATTGGGGACAACTCGGATTAAATCGGGACCAATTTTTAGAAGTTGCCCGCGAAGATCACGGCTGGGGCCCGACCTATGGTATGACTGTCCTTGCACTCAAGCTCACAGATCATCACAATGGTGTCAGTAAACTCCATGGCGCGGTTTCACGCAAAATGTGGCAATTCCTGTGGCCTGGCTTGGACATGGATGAGGTTCCGATTGGCTTCATTACCAATGGAGTACATACTGCCTCCTGGATAGCACCAGAGATGAATGAACTCTTCAGACACTACCTCGATCAGGATTGGGAAAAGTCTGTCGATGACCCCACTTTCTGGAATGAACGAATCCATAACATTCCCGACAAAGAGCTGTGGGCAGTGCACCAGAGATGCAAAGATGCTCTTATCATCTATGCTCGCAAACGTCTGAAGCAGCAACATCTGCGTCTGGGAGAGGGTTTCGCTCAGATTGAGGAGCTTGAGGGCATGCTCAACCCTAAGGCTTTGTTTATTGGTTTTGCACGCCGTTTCGCAACGTATAAACGAGCCACCCTCATCTTCCGCGATATGGAACGTCTACAGCGTATCCTGAACAACCCTCAACGCCCCGTACAAATCATTTTCGCAGGAAAAGCTCATCCCGCCGACGATCCAGGGAAAGCTTTGATTCAGCAGATTTATCGCCTCTCGCGTAGCAAGGAGTTCCTGGGCAAAATCATTTTCTTGGAAAATTATGATATCGACATGGCTCGTTTTCTGGTCTGCGGCACAGATTTGTGGTTAAACAACCCGATTCGCCCCTATGAGGCAAGTGGAACCAGCGGACAGAAAGCAGCTTTAAACGGGCAACCTAATTGCAGCATTCTGGACGGCTGGTGGGCTGAAGGCTATAACGGAAAAAACGGCTGGGCCATCGGAGAAGAGCGTGAATACCATGATCCGGAGGTACAGGCTGAGGCAGATAGTCTCTCCCTATACCACCTGCTAGAAGAGGAGATCACTCCCATTTTCTTTGGACGAGACGAGGAGGGCATTCCTCATAACTGGTTAGGCTATATGAAAGAGGCCATTCGTACTTGTACGCCGCAATTTAGTATGCGCCGCATGGTCAAGGAATATACAACACGTTACTACGTGCCAGAAATCCAGCAGAGTATACAAATCGAACGAAACCGCTTTGAGCGCGAACGTAGGCTCGCTGCGTGGAAAGAACGCATCAGGCAGAGCTGGAATCGCTTGGAGTTGTATGTCGATGGGCGCCGCGAAGGACAACTGAGCCTCGGTGAGGGCATTGATGTCCATGCGTGGGTACGTGCAGATGGACTTACCCCTAATGATCTAAGTGTTGAACTCGTTTATGGCGAGATCAGAAATGAACTAGCCACTGCCAAGCACAGCTTGCCAATGACTTACACCAAACGTGAACAGGACGGCTCCTACCGTTACGATATCAAACTTCAACCGAAAGAAACCGGCAGCATCGCTTACAATGTACGCGTTGTTCCAAGCCACCCAGAGTTGACGGAGAAACATGAGTTGGGCTTAATCCGCTGGGCGTAAGTGCAAAATCCACCAGGGCGAGCAGTTTCGGCTAGCTCGCCCTACCTGTGCTTATTCACCCTATTTCTTCAGCCGACAGGTAGCCAGCGGTAGCAATCTCGGGCATATCCTCATCAATAGTAGATTCCTCAGTCACCATATGCCGATGGATATCTATGCGAATAGCAGGTTGCTTTGCGGTATGGGACATATGGCGATAGGTGAAAAGGTGATGAAATGTGAAGTTATAAACAAACACAAGGATCAGCGCAATAGCCTGGGAAAAAAAGTATGGGATATGGACACCATTGGTCAAAACAAACTGGATCAGCATGGTCAGACAGAAACCAGTAATAGACGTGATATGGTAACGTAGGAAACGTGCTCCCCACGAACGATTGTGGCCAGCCAGGTGGCGGAAGGTGAAGTAGTCGTTGGGGATGAAATTTACCATCAGCGAAATCTCGAAAGCGATTACTTGAGCTAGTCCTTGAGCGATCAGATTATGTACCACATAGCTAGCTGGCATTTCGAGACGATGGTAAACGATGGAGAAGATGGTGAGATTAACGAGAGCAGCTATACCACCGATAAAACTATACGAGAAGAAGCGTTGTACCCAATCGGCCCGCCCGTTCGTTACTTTATCTACAATATCGAGTGCTCGATTGACAATTGTCCATGATGTTGGAATATAACTTGGGCGACGACATACCACTGATGTCTGCATTTCTAACTCACTCGAGTTACACTCTACAGAAGACTGTTCCATGAATGATTGCGATCCTCCGTTTTTACTGCCATTGTTAATTTGGAAAAGATAGGGTATATCTTATTTCTTTTTGTGGGGAGTTCTTGCTTCCTATCAAACACCACGTTATTCCTTAAAAATAGGATAAACGAGTCCATCAAAGAGACTTACCTATCTTGCCCCTACGCTTTCTGGCAGAGCATACTTCACAATGCAAAATGATGATGCATTCCCGTAGGTAAGCATCCTACTTGACAAACGAACGGCTAACGACTAGCGTAACACACGGATCAAAAGAGAGTCGAGTACCACTCTAGCGCCACAAAGCAGAGTATACAATAAGTATACACAATGCCATATACAGAGTGCTAGAGATGGGCATCCTAAACACAAGCAGCCACAACTGAGCTATCCCACTTGGCAACCATTCCACAATATGCATACAATAGAAGAAATCTGACACTCCCCGCCGATAATCAGGACGGGGGTTCTTCCTTCAGCGATCCGACTTACCACGTCTCCGTTTGGAGGACGCAGCAGAGGTCAGGTCTCCAGAAGCGTTTTGTGGAACATGTCCACTGGTTCCCGAGTGCCCCTCGGTACCGTTTAAAGCTTTCGAAAGGATGTTTAAAGCCGCGTTATGATCACGATCCAGAACCACACCACACCCAGTACAAATATGTGTTCGGATACTGAGCGACTTGTGCACAATCGTCTCACAGTCGGAGCATTTCTGGCTGGTATAGTGCGGCGGCACGGCGACAATGGGGATATCATGCAGGACCCCATAGCGGGCAAGCCATTGCAGGAAGATTCCCCAGCCTGCATCATGGATCGGCTTGGCAAGCTTGCAGTTGCGGACCATGTTCTTGATCTGAAGGTCTTCATAGGCAATCAGGTCGCAAGACGAGACGAGCGCGTTTGCCTGCTTTCTGGCAAAATCTTCACGCTGCCGCTGGACTTTCAGATGCTGCTTGGCCAATTGCTTGCGGGCTTTCATACGACTGGCAGATTTCTTTTGCTTGCGGGAAAGTCTCCGCCCGAGTCGTTTGAGCCTGTTTTCAGCTTTACGATAGTGGCGCGGGTTCGAGACGGTATTCCCTTCAGAGTCGGTCAGGAAGCTCTTGAGACCGACATCAATGCCCAATTGTTTCCCGGATGGAACATGCTCGACTTTCCGCTCGGTATCGACGCAGAACTGGCAAGAGTAGCCATCGGCACGTCGAACAATGCGCACCCGTTTGATCAGCTTGAGAGGAAATTCTTGGATACGTTGATTGGGATTGCCAACCAGTTTCAGGCGACCAATACCGCAGCCATCAGTGAAGGTGATATGTCGGCCGTCTGGGTCAAGCTTCCATCCGGTCGTTTTGTACTCCACGCTCCGGTTATGGTGCTGAAACTTGGGATATCCTTTCTTGCCTGGTTTCTTCTGCTTGCAATTGTCATAGAAGCGGGAAATAGCAAACCATGCACGATCGGCAGAAGCTTGACGAGCCTGGGAATTGAGACGACGAGCAAAGGGGTATTCTTGAGCCAGCACTTTACAGTTGGTCTGCAAGTCGTTTTTGGAGGTACCAGAATTGCCCATCCACAGACGCAAGCTTTTGTTGCGGATGAATTGGACAACACGAATAGCCTCTTCAATGGCTGCATATTGCTTTTTGGTGCCATCAAGCTTGTACTCGTAGATCAACATGCGTGTTTACTCCTTTCAAGAATATGGGTATATTATCTCACACATGTTAATATACAAATATTCATGCTAGAGGAAAGGAAAATGAACATTCTTTTATGCAAAAGGGTATTCCCATCTGCCCAAGCCCCAAAAGCGGTAGGCCCATTCATCCCCCGCTTAAAAGACGGGGGCTTTCTGGGCCGAGGTTCTGTAACTTAGAAAGGTCTCTCCTGATGAAATCTGTACAATTTGCACAGTATGGCGAACCCAACGTTCTCCAGGTGCAAGAGGTTGCCGATCCAATCGCCGAACCAGATGATGTGCTCATAGAGGTCAAAGCAACTACAGTCAATCGCCTCGATCTCTTCCAGCGTGCTGGCAGCCGACCAGTCAATAAGCTCCCATTCACTCCTGGTCTAGAAGCAGCTGGAGTGGTCCTCCAGGATGGGAACGGGTTCCGGGCAGGGGAACATGTCCTAACAACGAGAGCCTTGCAAGCTAAAGGCGGAGGAGGCTATGCAGGCAAACTAGCAGTCCCAGCAACTGATCTGGCACGTATTCCTGCTGGAGTTACCCTTGAGCAAGCGGCAGCTGCAGGGTTAGCAGCATCAACAGCCTGGGGCAGCTTATTTGATCTAGGGAACTTGCAGGCAGGCGAACGTGTCCTGATCTGGGCTGGATCAAGTGGAGTAGGCTCTATCGGCATTCAACTGGCCAAGCATGCTGGAGCCTGGGTCGCCACAACAGTAAGTTCAGACGAGCATTGCAGTATCCTCAGACGGATCGAAGAAAAAAAACCGATGCTGTTCCCCACTCCTCCTGACCTAGATAATCCTAATAGAACAATGCTTAATGTGTCAAGTGGTTCCGCCCTAGGAGCTGACCTGATCATTAATCGTCGCACGCAGGATGTAGGAAAAGTACTGCAAGAGATTGGCGGCGTCAATCTGGTGATTGAGCTGGTTGGTTCAACCTTACAAACAAGCCTACAAGCATCTGCTCGTGATGGCAGAATTATCCTGGTTGGAAACCTCGGTGGGCAACAGGCAACTGTGGACACACAGATCTGGCGACTGCAACGTACACAGGTAATTGGTGGAGGACAGGTCCATACCTCGGTAGCCAACGAGGAGAAAATGTTACGCTTGATTGCAGAGAAGGTTGTAACACCACTTATAGCACGCACGCTACCAGTTGAGCAAGCAGCCGAAGCGCACCGCCAATTGGCAAGTGGTGAGCTACAGGGCAAGATTGTGCTCACTCACTAGCCAAAAGATACAAGGAGATCAATCAGCTATGCAGAGTCAGACTGGCAATGAGCCAATTCTATTTACGAGAGGTGTCCCTGCTATTGAAGCCTTGCCGAGCAAGCTTCTAAGTGAATGTATGCAAGCAGCACTGGAAGGTCCTGATGGAAAAACGATCCTGCAATATGGTCATAACGCGGGATACCTTCCCTTACGCCAGTTACTAGCTGAGCAATATAATATACCCTTTGAACAGGTTCTGGTAGGCAATGGCTCACTTCATCTACAGGATTTGCTGGCAGCTACACTTATCAAACAAGGCGATGTTGTCCTCGTGGAACAACCCAGCTATGATCGGGCAATTAAAACATTCCGCCGTCGCGGTGCGAAAGTGATCGGCATTCCTCTGGAACATGACGGTATAAATCTGGCGGCATTAGAAAAAGCTATTGCCCAAAAGACACCAGCCTTCATGTATGTCATCCCCGATTTTCAGAATCCGGCAGGTGTTACAACCTCTACAGAGAAGAGGCAGGCACTGGTAAATCTGGCACAACGTCACGGCTTCTGGCTGCTTGAGGACGTTCCTTATCGAACACTACGCTATGTAGGTGAATCGCTGCCGCTATTACGAGATCTAAATACAGAGCGCGTCATCACCATAAGCTCATATAGCAAGCTGATCAGTCCAGCCCTGCGTGTCGGCTATCTCATCGGGCCAACTCAACTAGTAAAATCGTTAGCTAAGTTAGCTGAAGAGACCATTCTTACACCAGTACTTCCTACTCAAGCAGCAGTGGTTGAATTTCACAAGAGAGGCTATTTCACATCCAACCTGGAAAACCTGAGGCAATTGTATGCCCCACGCCTACAGACAATTAGCACGGCTCTCAAGACACATCTGCCCAATGTTGCATTTACAGAACCACAAGGTGGCTTCTTTGTAAGTATCACTGTCCCAAAGCTCGCAGCAGATAGTAACTTATTCACACGAGCCAGGGAGATTGGACTTGTGCTAACAGACGGACAAGATTTCTTCGCTGATCCGCTAGATGAAAGTAAGCAGCAGGAGTTAGGTAAGCGCTTTATACGACTCCCCTTCTGTGCCCTTACACCTATACAGCTTCAGGAAGGGGTGAAGCGTCTTTCAAGACTCATTCTCGCATGAGAGCAACCTGGATAGCCTGCCGTACAACCTCATAGACATCTGCAAGAGGTATATCCTGCTCCCTGGCGATGCGCTGGCACTCCTCATACTCGGGAGTGGCACCGACGATACGCGAACCCAGCCGCTTGACCTTCACCAGCATTGGACCAAGACCCGTTGCAATCAGTTCCTGTGCACGCTGGGCTTTGCGGCGCTGCACCTGCTGTATGCGCACTCCCAGGGTACTCGTCTCACGCAACAGGATCAAAGCTAGCCACTCTCCATCCTCCGGGGGACAGATGATGGTTACTAGAGTAGCAGGACGATTCTTCTTCATCTGTATGGGAGTATAACTCACATCAAGCGCACCTGCATTAAACAGGCGCTCCATCAAGTCGCCCAGGAGTTCACCACTCATGTTATCGATATGCGACTCAATGACTGCCACCCAATCGGTATCAACTTCTTCATCCGGCACACTGATCTCACTAAGTGCTTTGCCAAGGCAGAGGCGCACACAATTGGGCCAGGGTAAACGGTGACGTCCAAAGCCATAACCAACACGCTCAATTGCCATCGCCGGAGTCTCAAAACGAGCCAGACTGGCAAGAATCGCTGCTCCAGTTGGCGTAACTAATTCCTCTTCAATGGCACAGGGCTTCCAGGAAGCACCAACCCGGCGCAGCAGTTCCAATGTGACAGGTGCTGGAACGGGCAAAAGGCCACGGCTAGTCTGCACATGGCCATTTGTGAGCGGGAGCGCAGAGGCATAAAATTGTGTGATGCCCAACTCTCCCATGCCGAGTACAGCACCAACGAGTGTAATAATCGTTTTAACCACATCTGCTGCCTCAAAATGAACTGCTTCGACATCTATTCCTTGAACGGTTGCCTCTGCCTCTGCTAAACGCTGGAAGATGGTCACTGCTGTATCACAAGCATGAGGAGAGATTGCAAAGATCTGGAACAGAGCGATAATATCAGAGAGGGAATGAGCAGGCTGCTTCTGCTCCTCCAGCAGAATGCTAAAGCATGAACCACACATTCCTTTTTCGAGAAAGGTGTCATACTGCAATTGGTAACCATGCAGAGGCGAAGCTTCCAGCACCTGATGCAGAGTATCTAGCGAGAATCCAGCATCCAGCAATGCTGCGAGCAGCATACTACCACTGATGCCCGAGTGGCAATCGAGATATGCTATTTTTTGTGCTGTATGCATTGACAGCTCCATAATTGGGGTCACTCGCCACTATCTATGTCTCTTCGGCATCAAGCACGATACACCAGCGACTTCTCTGCTCAGCGGATAACTGCAAATTTGTCTCCACTATTGCTCGAAAACTTGGTTTTTCCATAACATACGGCACCGGATAGCCTATGCCTTCCTCAGCAACCTTCATTTGCTGTTTTATCTTTTGGACAACAGATCTAGGCTGGCGCTGATCTAAGGAATAAAGATACTCTTGTACCATGGTACTAGGTTGCTGCAAGAGCGTAGCTATCTGCTCATATAGCATGCGTGGAATAGTCGCAGGTGCAATTGCTCGCTGCTCAAGTAATAAGATGATATCTATACTCAAATCAAGTTCGGCAGCTAGTCGAGATGGGAGGAGCCGCTGACCACTTGCAGTTCTCAATAAGGTTGTCATAGTCCCGGCAGAGGCTAATTCCCCCGCTCGTTCACCTTGCTGAGTACTCTCCAGAGTCAGTTCATCGAATGTACCTTCATTGCATGATGAAGAGCAATTTATTGCCCGTGACGTAGGGACCCGATTTACCGTGTGCCCTTTGGGTATCGCGTCCGTGGGGTGGGGAGCGGCATCCCCTGGTGGCATCGCCTCCTCAAAAGCATGGTAGTACGCCACGAAATCAGCAATGGCGTTGGCATAGCGAGGATAGCGAGTCAGGTAATCACTGAGACGTGGTTGTTGTCCTGCTTGCACTTCAGCTACATATTGAGCGGTAATATGTAACAAAGATAATTCTTGTTCTCTATGCATTGAAAGATTCCTCGCTCTCAGGAGAAAGTAGAGAGCGCAAGAGCTTCAAGGCGTCTCGCAAACGATTGCGCACTGTACGATCACTTATTGACAATACCTGGGCAGTTTCTTTCTCTGACCGACCTTCCCAGAAGATCAGGAGTATAACAGCTTTCAGCTTATCGGGAAGACAAAGTACGGTTTGAAGCAGATCGCTCTGCTCAACCGAGAGAAACATTCCCTGGACACCCTCATCCTCAATATCAAGCGGTTGATGACTATGATCTGGAGGTTGCAATAAGCGGTCCAGGCTCGCAACGAGTGTGCGTGGAATACGCATACCTCGAGATGCCGACTGCTTATAACAGAGTCCCTCACGCATCAAAAAAGACCGATAGACATGTTTTCGCTCAAAGTACAGGCAGTGGAGAAAATTCTCCTCCCAGAAGAGACGCCCTGGATCTGCCAGAGCACGCATCATACATTCATGCAAATCAGCGCATAAATCACGTGCCAAAACAGAACGCTCATCTGCTTGCAAGGATAGCATCTGCAAGACCCGCTGTGCCCAGAGCAGATTCATTGCTTGCGTGCGGAGAATGATCCATTCCATGATGCGACATCGTCCTTGCTCATCCCCAGATGCGATAGCAGTTCGCAAGATCTTTACCAGAATCTCCAGTGGGAGAGTAGGATCTTCGATAGCAGACCAAAATCCAGCAGAAGCGTAAGGAGGCAGAGTACTATATAGCTCTGCCAGAGCAGTACGACGTTCGATCACCCCCATATCCATATCCATTCCCCTCCCCAAACACGCTATGCATTCGTTCCGTGATACTCTATAGCGTTGCGGTAAACTTCGACATAGCGTTTTGCAGAAGCATTCCAGGAGTGATCTGCTTCCATCCCTCTTTGCTGCAATGTACGCCAGATATCCTTAAATCGGTAGAGAGCCATAGCACGCACAACAGCAGCGAAAAATTCCCAAGGATCATAATTCTTAAATACAAAACCATTCCCATCGCCAGAGCTTGGATCATACTCTTGGACTGTATCAGCCAGACCACCCACTTGACGTACAATCGGCACACAGCCATAACGCATGGCATTCATCTGACTGGTGCCACACGGCTCAAAGCGAGAGGGCATCAGGAACATATCACTGCCAGCATAGATGCGTCGCGCTAATTCTGTATTGAACGTGAGGAAGATAGCAACCTGTTCAGGATAACGAGCAGCAAGGCTCTGGAACATCTCATGATAATGCTGATCTCCAATACCTAGCAGAACAAACTGAATACCCTGTGCAAGCAAAGGTTGAATAATCTGCCCTAACAGATCAAAGCCTTTTTGGTCAGTCAGGCGCGAAATCATTGCCAGCAGAGGAACATCTTCGCGCACAGGCACATGCATTTGTTCCTGCAAAGCAACCTTATTTTCAATGCGTCGCTCAAGAGACTGTGCATCGAACTGGGTATGAATATAGCCATCAGTAGCAGGGTTAATTTCCTGGTAATCAATACCATTCAAGATACCAAATAAGCGATCACGACGAGAGCGCAACAGATGATCCAGCTTCTCGCCAAAGGTAGGAGTCAGGATTTCCTGGGCATAGCGTTCACTTACCGTCGTAACAGTATCAGCAAAGAGAATACCACGGCCCATAATATCGACGACATTCCCAAATTCAGCAATCTGTGGATATAAGAAACCATTGGTGGCAACACCAGCTACCTCAAGCAAGCGGTAGCCAAAAATGCCGTGATAGGCAAGATTATGGATAGTATAGACTGAAGCAGTATTGGCAAAAAAAGCATTGTCACGATAGATAGTCTGCATCCAGTTAGGCACAATACCGGTATGCCAGTCATTGCAATGCACGACATCGGGTGACCAGTTTAAAGCTTGCACAGTTTCAAGGGCGGCACGGCACAACAAAATAAACCGCTCCCCATCATCAGTATAGCCATAGATATTTTCCCGATCAAAATAGCGCGGCGCATCGATCATATAGACAGGAATATGATCACCAATCTCTCCACGGCAAACACTCACCTGAACCTGATAATTTCCCATACTCACAGGGACTGCTTCAAGGATTGGTTGAAGATGAAAACGATTGGGATCAACCTGTCGGTAGCGCGGCATAACCAGACGAACATCATGGCCCAACGCTTGAAGAGCTTTTGGCAGTGCCCCTACAACATCAGCCAATCCTCCAACTTTGGCAAATGGTACAATCTCAGCAGCAAGGATGAGCACCTTGAGGGGCCGTTCAGACTGCATACAAGTTCCCTCCCACATACAAAGTGTACTTTATTATAGCATCTACAAATAAAGGGTGGAAGAACAAACGCAGAGCGTTTATCTTTCCACCCTCAGCCTTCATACAGCTATACCCACAACGCGATCACACTTTATAGCGGTTGCGTACCAAGAAGAAGAACTGGATACCAGCCAGCAAACCCAGAATAACCAGCATCACAAAAGCATCAGAAGTTCCACCGGGAGTGAATGGAATATTCGGTGGAGTTTCCTCTGCATTGAACGAAGGTATCGAGAAGAAGGCAAACGCTGCCAAGTAAACAAACAGGCAGGTACCAACAATCAACCATTGGCCTAGACAGCCAAGATTGTTCTCTCCCACGACGGCAAATTCGCCACGAGAAACAGCTGTCCAGATTGCTGCCAGTATCAGAATAGCTACACATAGCATCATAGCTGTTGGCAGTTGGCTCGGGGCAGTATGTACAAGCAAAGCCGTCGCTCCGATTACAGCTGTCGTCATGACACTGCCAATAATGACCAGATTACGACGCGACTTCCACACCGAGATAGCCGCCATTAACAACACAAAGAAGTTGGTTGTGATAATAGCATCAACAATGGCAGCAGCATCTTGCGTAAATGAGCAACTTCCTGGTACAACCGACGGCCTTGCACAGTTTGTCAGATAACTGCCGAGTCCAATAAATGTCCACGGGTGAATCAAAGCCAGTAGAGGATAGAGAACTACCCACGCTAGAATAACAACTGCCCCAGTTTGTGCCAGACCAAGAGCGCCAACGATATAGAGAATGGACATTGTGCGCTTACGCACCGGGCGCATGAGATAATGTAAACGCAGAGCAAAAGCACCCAGGGCCATGAATATGGCTGCCCCAAGGATAACACTAACTAGCAACTGGACGAGTTTATAGCCCATAAATGGATGACTGGGAATCAACTGCTGTCCAAGAGCCAGATCACCTGTCTTGTTGTAAGCAAAGAGGAAGAGAATCAGCAAGAGAATAGAGCCGATAATCATCCAGCGAATGGCAGGCGTTGTGCCCAGATCACGGCGATCCGGGTTGCGCATTTCGCGCAGAGCAAGCACGCTATAGAAGATCATAGCTAGCCCGACACCAAGAATGGTCAGGCCAATCATTACGAAATCAACAGCATGCGGCTGGAACCAGAGGACATTTCCTCCAAGAATAGGATTCCAGTAGGTCGTACTAGCAGGGAAATATTGATTGCAGGTAACCTGGGTGAGATCCTTGTTGGGAACACACCCTGTCGTTGTTGCCCAGAGCGACAAGGCAAAACCAGCCACAGTTAGTATCACACCCAGCACCGTGAAGATAGCCGGACGAACCAACGGCTTAGGATCAAAAAGCAACACAATCACCTGAACAATAGCAAAGCTACCCAGGCAAACAAAGCCCAGGCTAAGACAAAGCTGCTCAAATTGCTCAAGTGTTGCAGCAGTCATCTCTGCATAAACGACTGAAGGGAGTTGTCCAAGCAAGATGGCCGCGATCAAGAAAAAGCCGCTGGCGAAAATTAGCGCACGCGCCCATGATATTCGTTCTGGCAACTCACGTTGTTGTACTTGTTGCATGATCTACCCTTCCCTCATTTCACTATGACCAGTTGCGCAAGCATATCTGGATGGATCCGACAATAATAGATAATTCTATGATTGGTCGGGTCCACATTGTAAGCTGCCTGTGTTACCTTATAGGAGAATGACTGCCCAGGAGGAATGAGACCGTCCTGAAACTTGCTATCAGAGACCGAATCGAAGATCTGGGGGGCTGGAGTTGGCTTGGCAAGATCCTGCCCTGTAATAGCAGTTACCGTATGTGCCATATTCGAGTTATTCACCCACGTAATCGTAGTCCCCACCTTCACCTGAACATTGATCGGCGTAAAGCAGCCCATTTGGCTTGCGCAGGAGACGTTCTTGCTACCTGGAGTCACAATGCTGAGCGTAATATGGTTTTGATCAACCAGTGACGTATCAAGCGTGCCGAACTGACCATTTTTAGCCAACGTAACCGCGGCATTATATTGTGCTGGACTCTGCGCCTGCAGATATGCAGGAAGATCATCAAATCCATTATGGGACGGATAATTATTCTTCTTTAAATAGCTCGGATCAGCCGAACGAATGAAATTCTGCAAATCGCTCACGTCATTGCTGAGCAATGCCCCACCATACAGATCACCGCGGGATACATTGTTAGCATTAGCAGGTTGATGCTGCGCTTTTGGATTATAGACGCCAGCACTGATAATTCGTGTGAGATCAGGGTCAAGTAGCTTATTTAAGTCTTGGATAAGATACCCATCGTAGGTGGCCATAACGAGATGCCCTTTGTCATCAATACCATAGCATTGATCAGTACAATTGTTGGCATAGACGACCATCCCACGCTTGATCGAAGTCTCGAACTGATCACTTTTTGCACCTGCTTGATTGCCATTCTCCGTCATCCAGAAAACCGGGATCATCAGAGAAACCAGAGCCAGCATAATCAGGGAACCATAGCCTGTCTTCTCAACTGCATTTGTACGGGAATAGTATATGTACAGCAAGCCACCAACGACCACCAGCAATACGATAATACCGATAGCAGCTTGTTCAAAATTCATCATAGCACATAACCTTTACGCAGTACACTGTACACTTGGAGGCGCAATCAAGCGTGTTGTCTCATCGGGCTGCGCAACCGTCTGATTGAGTGCTCCCGTATTAACCACAACGTTATCTCCATCGAATGAGATCTGGAAGCGATCCAGACTCCTAGGAGCAGGGCCATCAAGGTATTCACCATTCACATTGTAGTGCGAACCGTGGCAAGGGCACTTGAAGCTTGCGCAGCTATCCTTAAAGGGTACTGTGCAGCCAAGGTGTACACACTTCTGGTACAGAGCGAGCCAGTATGAACCGTCACTATCTTTGGTCACAAACTCTGATTGCAGTTGCTCGGCGAGATCATTCCCATGCAACAAAAATTGTGTTTCGGCGGCCATATGTATTACATACGTTCTTGCAACAGGGCGATGGTAAACGCCAAGCTGATCTGCCTGAAATTTATCTGGTGTAACAGCTTTAAAATCGCTCTTTTTCCCGACAACCTGTGTAGAGCCAAAATCACCACTCAGCATGGGATACATCATATCCAAAGCACCAGCAACAGCAGCAACAGTAGACACGCCCCAGATAGCCAGCATCGATCGCCGGAGGAAGCGACGACGCGAGAGACGCTGCCTAGCGATCTCAGCGGCTTCAGCACCACCTCCATGGAGAATCTCGTACTGTTGAGCGGTGATAGCAGGTCTATCAGTATCAATACTCATCGTTATTCTCTCGACTTCCTTCTTGCCTACAAATCAAAGTAAATGTGCTGCCAGGGCCACGTCCACAGCCAGCCAGGACCACGGAAGAAGCTTCCTGCGAGAGTTACTACTGCCCAGAATACGAGAAACATCGTAAACGTCACAATAGCGACTTTGCGGTCAGCATAGGCACGACTGGGATTACGATCCACATAGGGAAGAGCAGCAAGAGCTACTAGAGTCAGTCCTGGTATAAGGACACCAGCTGTCGTTGGCTTAAAGTAGTGTAGCAGTTCCTGCAAACCCAGGAAGTACCACGGAGCTTTGGCCGGGTTTGGCGTAACGCTTGGCGTCGCAGGGTCCTGCAACGGCGCATCGATTGCCAACGAGAGCAAGGTTACCATCACCGTTACAGCTGTTGCCGCGAAGAACTCGCGCACGAGCAAATGAGGCCATACAAAGACTGAGTCCTCGAGTGGCTTTTCGACACGGGTGATGGCTTCTTGCTTCACCACTGCCAACGTACGATATCGTCGTTGCGTTGCCGACCCCTGTGTTTGTACTTTTTCTTCTTGTTCAATTGCCATATTTTGAACATTCCTCGTTCTATCAAACAGGTACCTGAGTAGTTACCATTTAACGCACTGCGTCAGCAGTGGCACGCTCAGTCCGCGCTTCCAACTCACGCCGTGAAGGTGGTGGAGGACCTGCGGCACCGCCGTCCTTACGAATACGCCAGAAGTGTACAGCCATCAGAATAGCACCAGCCAGCGGGAGCAAGATCACATGGCCCACATAGAAACGGATCAAGGTTGCCTGGGCAACTGCGCCACCACCCACCAGGACCTTGTAGACAGGGTTGCCGAGCAATGGAGCATAAGGAGCCAGATTGGTACCAACGGTAATAGCCCAGATAGCGATCTGGTCCCACGGGAGCAGATAGCCAGTGAAGCTCAAAAACAGGGTTACAAAGAAGAGCAGCACGCCAACCACCCAGTTGAACTCTCTCGGCGGCTTATAGGCTCCATGATAGAAGACGCGGATCATGTGCAGCGTCACGGAAACCACCATCAGGTGAGCTGCCCAACGGTGCATATTGCGTACTAGGTGACCAAACGAAACGGCACTACTTAACTGATTAATATTCTGATAAGCAGTGTTCGTGTCGGGAACATAGTAGAACATCAAAAAGACACCGGTGATTGTCAGCAGCAAGAAAAGAAAGAAAGAGATGCCTCCCATACACCAGGTATAGGTAATCTTCATCGCTTGGCGGCTTACTTTGACAGGATGAAGATGCAGAAATACGTTTCCCATCATGACCAGAGACTGGTTTAAGGGAGTATCGGGATAGCCATGGCGAAAGATTGAACGCCAGAGTTGGCTCTCGACGAGCTTCTGCGTTGCCACGTCGAGCAAGCTTTTATTAGTAGAACTCACTGCGCCTCCTCAACAAGGATTATAGCTTGATTGAAATATTATAGGGATCGGGTTTTCCGATCGCAAAAGTTCTTGCCAATATGCGGGCTGATTGCAGATTATAGCATAGACATGACTTCGCTGATAGCCCTTCAGATACTTAAACCTAAGATAGCGTAGGGTTTAAGGGGAAGCATCAGGTACTTACCTGATTTTTTTCTAGTTGATACCTGATTCCGTGCTTGTTCCTTGCAAACTATGGGCCATTTGACCCTCATCTAAATACTGGGTACAATTAAGATAGAGTCGGAGAAGTTGAGAGAACGTCAAAATGGCCAACCCAGAGCCAAACTACCAGGAAGTCATGCAAAATCACGGGCTACTCAAGCGCTTACTCAGTATTCCTATCTTCTATAGAGTACTGGTTGCCAATAGCGCTATTATTTTCGTCGGAGCCACAGTAGGTACATGGCTGGCCACACAGCTCCGCTCGGGTTCGTATGCACCCACTATCATTCTTGTTGCCTTTGTTACTGTGGGCTGGTTGGTCAGTGTAGCACTGAATTTCGTCCTCTTGCAAATTGCCTTCCGGCCACTGATGGACCTGGGTAAGATCATGAATCGCGTCCAAGTAGGAGAACGCTCCTTGCGTGCCCATCTGACTGGGGCAGACCCTCAGGCTGATCAACTCGCCAGTACCTTTAATATGATGCTTGAAGCAATCGATGAAGCCAACCGGCAACGCGCAACACTGATCATCAATGCTCAAGAAGAAGAGCGTAAACGTGTCGCACGTGAACTGCATGACGAAACATCTCAGATACTGACCTCACTGCTCATCAGTCTGGCAATCCTGGAAGAATCGATTACCTCGCAGCAAGCACGAGATCGCATTGCAGAAACGCGCCAGTTGGCCCACCAGACCCTACGAGCAATCCGCAATCTCAGTCTTGATCTGCGTCCCAGTGCTCTCGACGATTTGGGGCTCCTTCCCGCCTTGCGCTGGTATATTAAAGAATATCAACAGAAATTCTCTATCGAGGTCGATTTCCAGGCCAGCGGCTTCAAAGAACGTTTACCGGCAGAGCTGGAGACGGTCCTTTACCGCATTGTGCAGGAAGCCTTAACCAACGTGGCAAGACATGCACATGCGCACAAAGTAACAGTCCGTCTAGAAGAAAATGAGCATGAGATCCACGCCACTATTTCCGATGATGGACACGGCTTCGATGCTGAAAAGGCACAAAAAATGCCAGGAGCAGGACAAGAGCATGGTTGGGGCCTGGTAGGTATGCATGAAAGAGCCAGCTTGCTAGATGGCAACCTGACTATCACATCCCGACCGGGGCAGGGGACGAGGATTCATGTCAGTATACCACTGCGTTCGATTGCAACCAGTGATCAAGAAACTTTGTCAGAAATTGTAGGATAAATATGAAAATACGCATTTTGCTAGCCGACGATCACACTATTCTACGCGCCGGTCTGAAAATGATGCTCAATGCTCAACCCGATATGGAAGTAGTTGGAGAAGCTCAAGACGGTCATCAGGCAATTCAGGAGGCACTGAGGTTTCAGCCAGATATTATCCTGATGGATATTACTATGCCTGATATGAATGGCATTGAGGCTACCAGACAAATTAAACGCTTACTACCGGATGTAAAAATTCTCATGCTCACTATGCATGAACACGATGAGTATGTATTCCAGGCTCTACAGGCAGGAGCATTAGGCTATATGCTCAAGGAGGCTGCCGATACCGACCTGATTGCAGCACTGCATGTGATCAAGAGCGGTCAGTTCTATCTCTCACCAACAGCCCAATCCGTTGTAGTCGGTGACTATCTGCAAAGAGTACGGACAGGAGAAGAACGAGATAGCTACAGCAGCCTGACAGAACGAGAAAGAGAGATCCTCAAGTTAGTTGCAGAAGGCTACACCAACAACCAGATCGCCGAACGCCTGATTATCAGCCCAAAAACAGTAGATACACACCGAACACACATTATGGATAAGTTGAACATGCATAGCCGCGCCGAGTTGATTAAATATGCGATGCGACGCGGCCTGTTATGAGATGAAAAACCCGTCTCATTGCCTGAGCTGGTGCCCTAGCGGCTTGCGTGGGTTCATCATCTACACCTCATCATCTAAATCTACGCCGCCGCTAGTCTCTTCTGCAAAATACTCGTCACTATAGAAACCAACATCCTTACCAACATAGACGCTCACCAGGAAGTCCTCACGAGGCATATCAGCGGAGAGCACGAGATCTTCATCGATCTGTTCAATCAATTTTGTCAGATCAGCCTCTTCCAGTTCTCGCTCTAGAATAAGTGTTCCATGGACCGTAGTTGATGTAAAATGAATGTCAACTGTGCCTAGGCGACTATTGCTCTGCAAACTATCCCCTTGCATAATATAGTACCCTTCTGAGTATGGGGTACGAAAGTGACGTTCAAAGTGAATGTCATCCATAGCTACATTCGTATGTGCAGCACACTGGCTACTACACACTGCCTTTCTTCAAAAAATATCTATGTCTAGACTGTATTCCCTAAAATCGTGTCAGGGTATCTCTCAGCAAGCAGTGCAGCCTACGCTCATGCCTGCTGCTAAATATGCATTCCTTGTCCAGTTCCTCTGGATTATACGATGGGAGGGAATCAAGGTCAAGGAGAATAGCTTTATTTGGTTTCGTCTTTATCTGGCATTCAGCTGGATAAATCGTCGGTGACTTATCCAACACTCATTATAAAAATTGCAACCCAGCACGCATCGACGAAAAAATAAGCGCCTCTTCATCATTATACGTGCTTTGTGGAGCTACTTGTGTGAGTAAATAGAGATGATTGCCATGAATAGTTGCTAACAGAGCAACGTTATAACTCACTCCCTCTTGCGACAGTTTTCCCTGCACCTGCGGCCAGGACGAACCAGCAAATGAGCGCGACGGCTTGCTCGTTACATCAGTCATACCTAGTTGTGACGCTTGCTGCTGCAAGAACAGTGCTACATTGCTAGTGGCAGCATCTGAGATAGTAATATCTACTTTGTCAGTTTGGGTGCTATCATAGAAGTGTACAATAGATGGTTTGTTGGCTACCTGCACCTGCCAATCAGTGGGATAGAGGACAGAAAAACCAAGATTCGTATCACGAAAGCTTTGCCATGGATCAGTATTGGGAGCCAACTGCAAGATCAGCAGCCAGTATATCACTCCTACTATGATTAGCGCCACCAAGAAGACTGTAAGCCAGAGGCTGAGTCTAGAACGCAGCTTGCTAACAAGTCCACCCAGAGGCACACTTTGCACTCCTCCGCGAACAGAAGTACCATCCGATGAATACATATATTCTTGGTGAGATGGTACCGAGATGGTGGGAATTGCTCCACCGTCTTGCTGCTCAGATTCAGCCTTCTCCTCTTCAACATTGTTTTCTTGGATGGATGCGGCAGGTATCCTAACGTCTTGCTGCTTAGATCTAGCATGAGGGCTCTGAGTAAATTCAGCAGGCATATTCTCAGATGCACCAATATGATCTGGCTCCTCCGATACAGGAACAGCGCTTTCCTCCCTAAGAGATAGAGGATCTTCACAATTATCACTCTCAGATAGGTCATATGTTGGCAGAGAAGGGATAGCAGCAACTTGCTGAGTTGGAGTGTCACCACCAGCATTCTGCAAAGGTGGCTCCTGCACATCTTCAGGGGAAGAGATTTCCTTCGTGAACTCAGGCAAGAAGTCCTGTCCTATAACGGGCGTAAAGGGAACCTTTACACCCGAACGAGACCGCATAAAGCTCCCACAATGAGAACAAAAGCGAGCATTATCTCTCTGCACTATCGTGCCACAATGAGAGCAATGTATTGCCACAAAACATCTCCTAAGCAAGTGGTCTATTTTAAGGTAAGTAGAGCTTGACGCTCAGCAGCCGTTTCTGCCAGCTGCTGGTTTTTTACAAGATCAACAAGCTTCTTTCTTCCTTTCGGACTACCAATCATCAGCACACCAACAAGCCTATTTTGACGGAAGAAGAGTTTGCGATAATTCTCATTGCCTTTATCACCCGGCTCACGGTGCACAACGGTCTCCAACTCAGGATTATTCGACTCAGCAGTCCCAACGACAGCAATATTGACATTGAAGAGGGGACTGGTATAAGTGGGCACATCGACATATGGCTCACGGCCACCAGCCATATTAATAGCTGCAATTTTACCATGTGCCAGAGCATTATCCCAGGTTCCCATTGTATGGTGTCGATCGATCGTTGGATCAAAGAACTCTGCAACATCTCCAGCAGCATAGACACCGGGCACATTCGTTTCCAGATACTCGTTCACAACAACGCCACTGCGAATCTCAACAGGAGTTCCCTTCAGCACCTGTGTATTGAGTGTGATACCCAAACCGACACCGATCACATCTACCTGAATCTGGCGTCCCTGCTTGGTCTTGACATAACTTGGAACTCCATTAGCAGGAACGACGGATGCAATTTCGTCACCATGAATAACTTCCACTCCAAATTTCTTTGCAATGGCATCGACTACCTCACCCCCCTCGGAGTCTAGTGCACTACGCAACCAGTACGGACCACGCATCATCCACACCGTATTGAGCTTACGCATCGCAAAGCCATCACACAACTCATAAGAGATAAAACTGCCACCGTAGGCAAGAGCTGTACGCGATTCCAGCATCCTGGCAATGATCGTCTTTGTATCATCGAGCGTCACAAAATTGTAGATGTGCTTGGTATCCGCCGCTCCAGGCACACGCAAAGGATTGGCCCAACCACCACTGGCAATCAACAAAGCATCATAAGGATAGTGCTTGCCATCTGTGGTTATAACCACACGTTCATCTGTATTGACACTGGCGACCAGCGTCTCTGTAACCAGATGAATATTGCGCTGTTCATGCCATGCAAAATCGCGAATCATCACCTTCTGTTCGGCGATTACGCCCTGTAAGAAGCGCGGAAGCGAAACGCGATTGTAAAGAGGATAGGGTTCATTAGTCAGGAGGTGAATGCTACAGTTCGGGTCATGCTTGCGCAATGTCTCCGCCGCTGTTGTACCTGCGACGCCATTGCCTATGATGACATAGTTTTTCTCGTGAGTTGCCAAATAGATCCCTCCTTGCCTGGAATTGACACAAGTAATTCTCTAGAAATCGAGAAAATCTTAGCACAATTTCAAAAAGAATGCCATAGGTGAAAGCTATAGCTGAGAGTCATCTATCAGGAGATTTCTTCCACCTGAGGTAGGGTCACTATGATCTGTTCAGCCAGCTCTGCTCCCAACATTTGAGCAACCTGTAGAGGAGGCTTACCTACTAGAATATGCAAAGGACCACCAAAGGGTGCTCGATTGAGCAATTGGATCTCCGTATCTGGATATAAGCCGAGCTGCCCAAGATAACAAAGTTTCTCAGAATCCTGATCACTGATGCGCAGGATTTGGGCAGACTGTCCATCTTTTAATTGTGAAAGCTTCGTGCCACTGCGAGTCACCATGATCCCCTCTTTGCTAGGAATTGGATCACCATGAGGATCGATCGTGGGATATCCCAGCAACTCATCCAATTTAGCCTCAAATTCCTCAGAGATGACATGCTCTAACTTGTCGGCTTCAGCATGTACCTTATCCCACGTATAGCCGAGCTGGCGTGCTAGGTAGAGTTCAAGCAAGCGATGATGACGAATTACTTCCATAGCTTTCCTCTCACCGAGCGGCGTGAGGCGCACACCATGGTATGGTACATGCTCAACCCAGCCAGCTGTTGCAAAGTCCTTGAACATCATGGTCGCAGTTGCATCACTTACCCCTAGTTGCTCACTTACCGCCGAGGTCGAGACCTTCTGACCGCGTTCTTGCATGGCGTAGATAAGCTTGAGACAGTCACTGATACGAGGGGCAAGTTCTTGAATCGGCTTTTGCATAGTTTCCCTCTTCTCAAAAGCTATTTTTGCCTGACCAAAATTTATCGTACCATATGCAAAAAAAGATGTGCAAGGTTATGGAGGAAAGAGTCAGACGTGCTCTTGCAGGGCCTATAACAATACCATACATTACACCAGTTGAAGGGCACGATATGCGCTTCCCCAACAAAGTGTTAATCCTGCTCCACCGTGTCCATAATTATGAACTATTTGCTTCCCATTTACCTCCTGCGATTCTAACCGAATACCATCAGCGCGATATGGGCGTAGACCTGCATACGTTCTCCTTACCGAGTTTAAATTCAGATGCGGGAGTATAGGTTTGCTTCCCTGTATGATACGATCGACAGTCTCCGGTTCTACCGTCTCGTCGTTGACATGCCATTCTGCTGTTCCCCCTAGGACAGTATCATATTTACGAGGAACGATATAGAAATCATCGGTACGGATAGACCAGTCCATACTGGGCTGGGGATCAACAATTACAATTTGTCCTTTGATAGGAATCATTGCCTCATCATGACAAAGTTCTCTGGCACCTAGTCCAGTGCAGTTGAAGACCACATCTGTTGCCAGCTCAGCTAACTGCCCCAGATTGTTAAACTTCTTGTCGAGCAGAACGAGCGTCCCACCTGCTTCGGTAAAACGTTGGAGAAGCCATGGAAGAAAGATTGGAGTATCCATCAGGAATGTTCGGTATCGTCGCCCAAAGGCATACCCTCCTGGCACATGAGATTGCTCTACGTAAGTGACCTCCTCCATGACGTCCAGATAGTAAGTATCTTCATTCTCTTCTAAGGAGCTCCTCGCCTCCCAATGAACATGTTTACGCACTCCTGATACATCTCCATATTGAGAAATAAGTTGTTCATAATATTCCCATGCTATTTCTAGCATTCCTTGGGTTAGATCATTATGCGCGACCGCATATGGTTTGAAGTATGCAGCTGCTTTGAGCGAAGTTGTTTCCATCAGTGGCTTATCGGAATAAATAGTAACATTATAGCCTCTCTCTAAGGCTAAAATTGCTGTGCTCAAGCCAATAACTCCGACACCAATGACAGCTGCGGTTTTTTTGCTCATCCTACTACTCCATTCTCCTTTCTGCGTTTGATATACATATTACCACAATTTAGTATAACCTTCAGGCTCTTTATCAAGCACTTAGCAGGGTTCTACCAAATGCAAGGGGAGATTGGGTGAAATTCCACCAAGGCATTCAATAAGTATCACACATTAAAAGCCCTTTCTGACGTATTTATCGTTAGAAAGGGCCAGTTATTTAGTGAGAGGGGCGCAAAGCAGCTACAACTGCAGCAATAATACTCAACCCAAAAGACACGAGGAAGGCTTGATGCAAACCAGCCAGAAAAGGCGGGATAGCAGACGAAAACCTACCCATACCACCACCATTAATGAACACTTGCTGAATTGCTGTAAATGGAATATGGCTCAAGGCCAGCGGGAAGACGATCACAATACTGAGCATCTGCCCGGTATTGTTCAACATGCTCAGAATGCCTGATGCAGCTCCCCGTGTATGTGGCTCTACGGAACTCATCAATTGGGTTACACAAAAATGAACCGCTACTGAAGTGGCCTGGGAAGCCCGTTCAGACACCTGTAAAACCAGAGGTTCAAAAACCACCTGAAAACCTGCCTCAAAATGCACAACAGCAGAGATTATTCTAGCTGCTTTAGCTCTCCATCTTGATAGAGTACCTGTCTTTGCCTTTCTCTACAAATCCTCCAAACTGATGATTTTAGAACAAGGCTTCTTTGTGTCTTTCGAGGTGATTATGTTACAAGTATAGCAGAATTGCGTGGTATTTTGTAGCGTTCCTTCGTAGTGCGTCCTTTTTCCTGCCGCTTCTGAAGCCAATTCAGGCTACTCCAAAAGGAGCAAAACAGAAGCGGTGGGACAGTATTTCTATCTATGCTCAAATACGTTGTTACTGTTTGCCCTTCTTCATTGCATCATTTATAATACGTTCTCCGTAGGTTTCGCTTCCTTGTAACGGTCTGTTCCACTTTTCACGCATTAATCCTGATTGTCGAAAGAGTCTATCAACTTGTATTTTATCTCCGTTTGTCCAATATAATAGCAGTAACACCAAGGTAAAATCTGCTTCTGATTGGCTTACATGTCTGGCTCCTGCCCCTTCCCATAACGAACTATCGCCAAAGTAGTACCGTCGAAAGTTTGCCTCATTTTTGCCTGCAACGCTTTTTGCAACACTTGCTCGTCAGATCGAGTTACTGGATAGGAAGCGGACAGATCACGCCGCACCCCTACCCCTGTATTCTCTATTCGTTTTGCAGTATCCCGTTGAAAAATACGTTGGTATAGTCCGTAGAGTTCTCGATATCGTGGCTGTACATCCTGTGATGTGTTTGCTATTCGATGACCAGTCAAGGTTAAGTAGCGCATATCTTCATACAGCTCAATATTCCCACGCCGTCTGTAGACTCCGGGCAACTTTCCCTCAAGCATAATACGAATGCCTGTATCTGATGGTGATCTATCTGCATAGCTGTTAATAGTCGTGAGAATACGGTGTGCTTCCTCTTGTATCTGTCCGTCCACTATGCAATGATCTATATCAATCCCAACAATGCCCATATCAGCAGTCAACACAATCCCCACTCCTGCAAAGTGTCCGGTTTCATAGGCTGTTTGCACCTCTTGAAAGCTTCCCCATGTGGCAGGATTGCGAACACTGGCAAGTTTTCCTGTTTTTGGACTAAAGGGCGGTTTTTTGATTTCCTCATCAACAACCGCATAGTTCCACACAACCCATTGAGGATAGGACTGCAATCGTTCAGGAATATTTTCAAACTGAACTGCTAATGGTTCTGGGAGTACTGTTTTTTCTGGTATGTGTTTTGGTCGCTCCATTACTGTCTCTTGTGTATGGTGTTGTTGGTAGTATATCCCAAAGGGAAAAGAGAATACAGGGGGGGTGTATTGGTGAGCAAAACTTGTAAGCATTTTGTAAAGGTAATATCAAGTAGGAGAAACAACATCATTCTATACTCTGCTTACTTGCATGAATACTCTGTATTCGCAAGCAATTATTATGGAACAAGAAACGCCAGTATCAGTTTTCCAGTCAGACAGTGAAACTTCTGAACAATTTATTGCTGTTGCTCCCTTTGCAGAAGCGGTTATTAAAGGTGCGGTACATCTTGCCACAGATGTTGCTCGTGAAGTGATCGAACCGGAATTGACACAACAACAAAGACGACGGTCAACGAAAAATCAAGCTGAATTACTAGCTATTGAATTAGATTTATGGCAAATAGAAATGGATCTTTTAGAAGCTAAGAGTCCTGGTCGGGTGCTTAGTCGTATGTTTGCTTCAGACCCACAAACCAGAGAGGATATACAAAACCTTGCTGCTGTTCGTACGGAATTGGGTCAGATGACAAATGCACAACGTCAATCAGTATCTATGGAGCCCAGAGATTTTGTTATGCAGCAAGCAATGGGTAGCAAATCTGCTATTGGTATGCCGGAGGCTGATGTTTGAAAAGAGTATATTTATGAAATTAGTTTTGTAACGGGTTCTTCAGGAAATTGTCTAACTAAATTTTTTTAAAGAGTGCCTTGATCCTTACACATTTTGTTTTAGGGAAACATGTGTTTCCACAAAAAAACTAATTTTTTTTAAAAAGGTGCCTCGGTTCTGACTACTGGATTTCTGGGCTAAGATGACCGTTAGAACCGTGGTGGTGATAAATTGAAAGGTTTGGTTGCTGACTGTCTGGTTTATAACTTGCATAAACCCTTCTACATTGATCATTGTTCCCTCCGCTTACAATAATCTTTGGTAAATTGACAAACTTATATGATTAAAAAGCGAGACTTTTTTCAAAATGCTACCTTGGTTCTGATTGCTGGATCTCTGGGCAAGGATGATTGAAGCACCAGATAAGGAGGTACTGACAAAAAGTTGCAGAGCGGGGTCGCTCAGTACTTGGTGTATGGTTTGTATGAAGCTTCCTATGCTGCTCATGGCTACCCTCGGCGAAAATAGTCTCTTAATAAATATAATAACGTATGTTGCTTTGATTTATCAAGTGACCACAGTGCCAAAAATATAAGAGGATATATCTGAGTTCATCTTATAAGAAATTTGTCAGGAATATATCAAGCAGAAGAGAAAGAAAGTGATATACTGCTTTTGATCTTAAAAAGATCGGGTTTTGGAGAGAGGTTTAGTTTTAGTCAGTCACTTCACCTATCCTAGTTTAACGGCTGTACAGGGAAGCATACTGCAACATCACTTACGGGGTGCTCCATCGCAATAGTAATGGAGACCACGTAGCCTTTGTTTTCAGCATGTACAGATATGCTTGCTAAAAGCATCTAAACACTCTACTCCAATCAAATAATACCCTATAGTTTCACGGAGTTCAAGACCCGCGCTTATGCGTAGGTTTTTTGATGCTCAGTATGAACATAGTAAGTATCTCTCTTTTTCTTTTGGTGAAACACTGCTTGCTTGTTGCATTTTCTCTTCATTTCCGGGTATATATATAACGAAGATAATTCATCTCTTTGTCTCTACTAGCACGAAAGAGAGAAGCAGATGCAGCCTCAGCCACCCACAAGGCAACAAGAACTTATCGCATTTGCAGCAGCAGTAAAAGTCGAAATAGATACGGCACTCAATGCCTATCTTTCTCAGAAACTCCTTACTCCCAATCAAGCAGCAATGGTCGCCCGTGACGCATATAGTATTTTGTCTTCTCCAAGTAAGGAGGTACTACTGCAAGAGTTGCAACGCTTGGGGACTCGGCATACTGTGATGCAGGAAGTATACACCCATGTCAGCAAAGGGTGGTTTGTGCAACCTCCGCAGGTGCATACAGCACCCCTTCCCCAACAGCCGAGAGGAGCCACTACGACACCACTTTCCCAACCATCGGCACCTGTACCTCCCAAAGATGCTGTTATTCTTGGCAAACATGCAAAAACAGGAGCGTTCATTTACCTATCACAAGAGGATCGTCGCCGTGGGTTGTATGTGATTGGCAAAAATGGTACAGGAAAAACAACCTTTTTAGTGAATTTGATGTTGCAAGATATCCAAGCGGGCATGGGATTATGTTTCCTTGATCCGCATGGTGATGCAATACAAGATATTTTGCGTCGCCTTCCTGCTGAAAGAGAAAAAGATGTCATTCTTCTGGATGTGCTGGATACCAAGTATCCTTTTGGCTTAAATCTCTATGAGTGTGCAGATCCAACAGATTTAGAATTAGCAGCACGTTCCTGTGAACAAGTCATGCACGTGTTTGAAAAGGTTTGGGGTGCTGACAGCAAAACCCCCTCGTGGGCGCCTGCAATGGAAGACCTGCTTCGAAACACTGCGTTAACCTTCATTCAAAAGCAAGATCTTACCCTTGCAGAAATGCCGATTGTGCTTACCGATGAAACTGCACGAGAGAAAATTACGAGCAATCTCAAAAGTACCCAACTGCGCCTGTTCTGGCAGCAATTTGGGAAACGCAAAGATAAAAATGAATACATGGCTTCAACGCTGAATAAAGTACGGGCGTTTCTATCCAACCCCATTGTTGAGCATATTGTTGGACAATCCCACACAACCATTGATTTTCGCAAGATCATGGATGAGGGAAAGATTTTGCTCGTAACACTCCCTGGGCGGTACGAAGATATTACCAGTTTGCTTGGTGCGGTGATTATCGGACAACTCTTGAATGCTGCGCTGTCTCGTGTCAATATTCCAGAAGAAAAACGTCGACAATTCAATCTGTATGCGGATGAATACCAACGTTTTGCGACTCCTGATTTTGCAACGCTCCTCTCAGAAGCGCGTAAGTTCCGATTGGCAACGACCATTGCACACCAATTTAGAGATCAACTCGACCAAGCCAATAGAGGTGCAACGCTGAATGCTGCAAACATGGTAGTCTTTCGTATTTCCGGGGAAGATGGCGAAGAATTAGCGAAAGAGTTTGATTCTACTCCTCCCCCGCCTGAAGTTATTGGACAGAAACCAGTCCTTACCCCGAAACGAGAAGTGATTGACCATTTACTGAAAAATGGGCATAGTAACCCTAACTATGCAGCACTTACACATAAGTACCTTGTTGGCTTTGACATGATCTGCAAGATGGAGTTTGACCGTCCACATATGGCAGGAGCAACAAATAGTATTACAGCTAATATTCTTCTCGGGATGAGAAACAGGCAAGCAATGAAACAATATAGCAATGAAGTGAACTTGTTACAAGATTTACAAGTTGCGATGCAAAAGCTGAACAACTTTTTGTATGAAGTGATGCGGGATAGAAGTGGTAACAAACCACTTCCACAGAGTATGTTCATTACCTTTGCACAAGTGCTTGCGGAAGCTCCTGAGACAAACTTCTTTGATCTCATCAAGCCTGTTTCTCGATGGCAACGGGAAATTTTCCTATTATGCGAACCACATATGGATGCTGCAATGGAAGCAAAAAAGACGCTTATCCCTCGCCCGAATTCGTATCATGTGAAATTGTTTGATAACTGCATGCAATTTATCATTTCCCTTCGCCAACTGGTTGACATATTGGCGCATGAGCCGATTTTAGTTGACTCTGGACAACATGAACCAATCCTTGACAAACCGCGTACCTATGCCGATGTGCAAAACCAAATTGCAACGGATGTAACGAATTTGTCGCAATACAGCGCAAGATGCAAGCTTGGTCATATAGAAGTGACCATGAAAACCCTCCCACTCGCAGCAGGTCTTTCAGATGATTTGTTGGAAAAAAGAAAGGGAACGATTAGGGATACGACAAGAAATATGTATTGTAAACCGCGTTTGGAAGTCGAAGAAGAAATTGCAACACGACAGGCAACTCTAATTGAACTGGAAGAAAAGAAACGGCGTACTAAGGGAGAAGAAACAATTTAGGAAGAAATACAGACAATTATTTATTTTTTGCTCATGATGTATAAGATGTAATAGGAGTCATTTGCTTGTCACTCCATTAGTTTTCATGGTAGCATGGAAGCTAATTACTACTGTTTATGTATGTGCAGCCGTATTTTCCGCAACCCATACCAACCATGCCAAGAGCAAAGCAAACGGAAAAACAGGGAAAACAAAAGCCGTATGTACCAACGCCTCTGGATTACCAGATATTGCAGTATGTTCGGGAGTATCATTTTTTAACTGCATGGCAATTGGTGAAATTGCATTACAGCGACGGCTCGTTGACTCGTGCTCGTGTGGTACTGCTGCGGTTGTATGACGAAGCTGAGTTTTTAGATCGTCGGGCATTACCCCATGTCGGTGTTGGACAACCCACGTATATTTATGCGTTAGCAACCAAAGGTATCAATTACCTCAAAGACCAGGGTTTTCCCTCATTCTCTCGCTATCGGCCAAGTGAACTGCAACAGTTCAAATATCCACATCTCGATCATGTGTTACATCTCAATGATTTCTTGATTGCTGGCCGCAATATTACCAAAGTTGCACCAGATATAACCCTTGCTGCCATGCGGCATGATCTGGATTTAAAACGGACTCCTGCCAAAGTATCCTATGTTCGGCGGTTGCCTGATGGCGATAGAATTGATGAACGGGTAACAATTGTCCCTGACGGGTGGATGGATTTCAGGCTGCAACTGGCAAACAGTTCCAAGAAACGGCGCAAATGTATCATTGTTGAACTGGATCGTGGCAGTGAAACCAATGTGGGAGAGTTCAAGAAAAAAATCCGTGCGTATGTTCCCTATGCCTATCCTGGTGGTGCCTATGAAGCAATGTTTGGCACACAAACCGTTATTGTTGCGTTTGCAACGACTGCGGGGGAAAGGCGATTGAAAACGATGCTCCTCTGGTGTGAACAGGAACTACAAGAACAACGACTAGAACATGAAGCTCCTCTGTTCCGTTTTACGGCACTGCCCCAAGAAGAGTTAGACCCGCAAACAGGGCTTGATCCAAAGAAACTGTTTCTTTCTACTGTGTGGTATGTACCGTATGAAAAGGAACCCGTAACGCTGTTGTGGAAACCGTGAGAAATTTTGCTCTTTGCTGTTTGCTTAAAACTTTGATCGTTGTGTATCGCCATATTAAAAGTAAAAACCACAAGAATTTACTTTATTTATTCTTGTGGTTTTTAGATTGATTGCTGCTCTCAATGACATCCACAGCATCCGCCACCATGTCCTCCGCCACCATGTCCTCCACCACCATAACCTCTTCCTCCATAACTGCCGTGTCCTCCACAACTGTGACCATAGCTGCCATGTCCACCCGCACAAACATGGCTGCGAGAAGAGGAATATCCAGGTCCTCCACCACCTCCATATGAACGAGAGGAAGAGGAAGAGGAAGAATACTTACTACCAGTATCAGCAGCGACCAATAGGATACCACCAGCTATCAGGAGAGCGCCAAGCAGAAGTATTATCAAGGAAAACTCCTTTCGTCCAGAAAAAACTATTTTCAAAATTAGCTAACAGCATGAAATCAAAGGACAAAAGTAAAGATTCAAATCCTACTGCAACTATATCATTTTTTTATCAAAATTTCTATCCTATCGGCTCCTTCTTGTTTTGTGTTATCAATAAATGATTGAATTGTAGTATAATGCTTCTTATATGGAGCCAATAAATTTAACGGGAATTGTTACAGCCCTTGCAGAAAAACCACATGCTAAAGCATATTTATCAGAACAACGTGCTATTGGAGCTACCCCTTTAGAAGGTGAAGCACCAAAAACATCAGAAGATCGACAAATAGTACAAATCTCTGGGCGTTTTATTTCTGATGAACTACGCAATTTAGGAGTCATGGGAAGAACACTTTCAGAAAATCAGGTGCATTTTGTTTCGTTAGACACCCGTAATAAGTTTATGTCTGATGTCCCTAGTTGTGCAAGCTATGAACCAATATCTCATGCAGCTTATATTGTAACCACAGATCATACACGAGTAGACAACATAGTGAGAACAACGGAAGAAATGCTTCATGGAGCAACACAACAGAGTTACAGATTTTATCCAAAGGAAAAAAGAATAGACCCTTTGAAAAGCGGGTATCGAAATAGAGCAAGAGCAGGAAAAGACTTGACACCCTTTTTTATCGGACTAGATGAAGGAGTTATCAATATAATGAAAGCAGATATTATCCGTAAACATCTTCCTGAACTTGCCCAAGCATTATCCTTATTACCAGAGGAACATGCACAGCTCTCTGAACCATCAGAACATAGTGATTATCCGCTCTTTAGAGATGTAACACAAATTATTATGAGAAATATTGCAGATCAGAGGCATATTCCATATGAAAAAATATATGATGAATTTAAACGAGGTTTATTTCAAGAACAACCAAGAGCACCAATAATGATAGAGCAAAGTTATGGCAAACAAGGAGTAGAAATACTTGCATATTTAGGAATAGTAAATCCTGAACATGATCAACGAATAAAAACATATTTCTCTACAGGCAATCAACAAGAACGAGAACGATTAGGACAAACAATTCTTACTGATACGCCACAGGAGGTACGGCAAAGTTATCAAACGCTTGGTAAAGATCAACTGTTTGTGGTTAGAGGCTAAGACTATCTTTTCCAATAATTCCGGCAAAAATATATTCCTTTACTCTTAAACCAATATTTAACTTTGTGCGATATGGCATAGATTAATTTCAATATATGATATATAATATCCGACGTATAGTATCCCATAGTTCAGCAAGGGGCTTTAAAAAACATTGTGGATTGCCAGTGAAATAGTAATTTTAACCATGAAGTGTTTTTTTGCTCAAATTTTCTATTATATTAGACCCTCCGTTCGCTAGTTCCTTATGAAGCCAACGCACAAGCCAGTTTGTCAATGTGAAAATGGCGAATACTCAGCAATGGCATTCGGCTTTACAAGCGGATTTGGCAAAAAAATGAGCGAACCGTGGGTTGCAGAAGATAAGTGATCTGTTAGTTTTCATATTTTAGGAGAAAATTATGAGTAAAAAAGGATACGGTGTTCTTCTTATTATTTTGGGAGTATTACTGGTAGCGATAGAATTGCCTTCTGAGTTTCGCCAAGGACAATTAGCGACTACGCCTCGAATTAACCCAATTAGCATCAATACTGGACCTTTTGCTGGCAATATAACTCCTACTGATGGGACAACAGTGTGTAGAGTTCTTGCATCCAATGAGTTGACTTGCTGGTTGAAAGATTATACTACTACTGATGGGATAACTGTGTGTGCAGGCGAGCATCTGGCAGTGAATAACGGGCGTGATATCGGTATCATTCACAAAATAAGTGTGGTAGTGTATTCTGGGGCAGGCGGGACTATTACGTTTCTAGGACTAAATTTTTGTTGGTATTTCCCTAGTAATGCTCAGCAAAATATCAACACCTTTATCCAGCAAAATGCAAATACCTGGGAGCAAGGTGCAAATGGACTGTGCTCAGCAGATTATGATCCTTGTACAGGTATTAATGTAGTAAATTATCCTTAAATCAAATGACGATAAACGTGAACACAGGACTTTTGTGGAAACCGTGACAGACTCTCGCTCATTTGTAACTCATTGCTGTTTGCTTAAAAACCTTGTGCTTCGTAGATTGCCATACTAAAAAGGGCACAGTCACATTAAGATTTTGTGCTCAATTTTGTCAAATCTTTGAGCACATCCACCAGATAGTGCGGTTCTACCGAATAGTTACCTAGGATCTCGAATTGGTTCGATTCCGAAGCCTACTTCTGTTGGTCTACCACACTTGGTACAAAAATCTACAGTTTTGTCAAACTGTATACCGCAATATAGACAACCTTTTGGGTGACGGGTATTCTTAGCGGAATGGCTTCCGCTAACGACTTTTGTTGGTTTACCACATCGGGGACAAAAGTTTGTGGCATCGTCAAACTGCATATTGCAGTCTGAACAACTCTTTGCCATGTTTGTTTTCCTTCCTTGTAAGAGATATTGCTGTTATCTTAATAACTAGCTGACGAAATTTTTTTTCATGGGGGGATGGTCAAAAATGACCTATAAATTTTAATGGAGCCAAGTTATTTTTTCATGAGATAGTACGTTAGTCTTTCATCTCTAGTTTTATTACCAGTTAATATTGTAACATTTCCTTCAATACGCTGCAATTTTTCTAAAGTTTCTTGATTGCCTTTTAGTAACCGCTCATATTCAGATAATCGTGCTTTCTCTACATTTCTATCACCTTCACTAACTTGTTTTGCATGTAAAGTTGTATATTCTGCTGTTTCTTTGGCAGTAAGTACTTCATGCTCTAGCACCAGAATATAATATTTGATTAATTTTTCTCCTTCTTCTTTGGCCATTGCTTCTTTATCTTCAAAATCAAAAGGCCCAGGGCCGAAACGAAACTCACCTCCATTTTTTAATAATCTTTTTGCTTCATGCAAAACATCCTCTAAATCTTTCTCTGTAGCAACCATTGCATGTATTGATCCTCTTGCAAAAATAATATCAAAACTTTCATCGGGTAATTCCAAACCTTTCTTAAAATCACCTACTACATAGGAAATATCTTCCGGTATAATTCCTGATTCACCCATACCTCCTGGAATTATATCAACAGATGTTACTTCTATATCTCTTTTTTTTGCTTCAAGAGCAAATGCTGCTCTTCCTGCTCCAACGTCAAGTATCTGTCTTCCTCGTAACTCTTTCCATGTTAATCCAAAGTCACTAAGATAACTCTCTGCTATTGCCTGGTTGTTCTGCTCAACAAATTTGGGTAATTCCTTAATAATTTGATTAGCCATAACTTCTGGCTGGTATTCAAATTTCTGTTGTTGTGGTAGTGCTGGTGTTAGTATTTCTCCTTCCATAATATATTGTTTGAAGTAAACCTTTATATTTACTGATAATGTGATTATAGCGAAAAAATTAAAAGCTGCTTTATAT
>Ga0207416_1001124_pt1 | contig 38057 bp, 35 predicted proteins | sample PaiPotPPM11metaG_FD_184107 | JGI IMG/M metagenome (GOLD analysis project Ga0207416, IMG submission 184107) | Iron sulfur acid spring bacterial and archeal communities from Banff, Canada, to study Microbial Dark Matter (Phase II) - Paint Pots PPM... ...
GGTTCGGCAGCATCTGCACGCCGGTTGCCGTCTTCAGACGCCGGTTGATGCTGAAGCCCACCCGTCCCTCCCCGTAGGAGACGCGGGCTGGAACGAGCTGCCGCGCCGCGGCCACGACGGCGCCGGCAATCGACTTCTCCAACAGGCGGACATAGTCGTCGTCGGGGAACTGGCTGCCAATCGGGTGGGTCACCGGGCTGGAGTGCGTGTGGGCGCTCAGGATCACCGTCCGCTCCGGCGGAACACCGGCCTCGGCGGCGATGCGCTCGCGGATCACCGCGACAGACGGTCGCGACAGGGTGATGACGTCGACGCTGACTATCGCCGCGCGCTGGCCGGCCACTTCCAGCACCAGCGCGGTGGCGCGCAGGTCGTCGCGGATACCGTCGCTCTGCCGGCCAATGTGCCAGAGGCCAACCGGCGGGCTCACGTCGGCAACGCCGAAACCGGCAAGAAGCTGTCCCATCATCCATACCTCTTGATGATGCATCCACGAAGTCGGGGTGACTTCCCGTTGTCATCCTGAGCGCAGCGAAGGACCCCTGGCAGCGCAGCCCAGACGCCAGACGGTCCCGCGCAGCGCGGACGGGCAGGCCGGGGGTCCTTCGCTGCGCTCAGGATGACAACGGGAGTGGCCGCGCGGCGTTGGGAACTGCCCCGAACTTGGAAAATGCGCCACTACACGTGGCGCCGCGGCAACGTCAGCACTCCCAGCAGATCAGCCGCGCTGTTCCGTGCCGTCCGGGCCGGGTGGGAGTCCGTCTTGCGCAGGATCGACACCAGCTCGTACGGTCCTGGCATCTGGAAGGGCGCGATCTGGTCTCGTCGCTCCATAGCTCGCTTCGCCGCGGCGCGGATAAGCTCGCGGGACCGCGAGGGGTGCAGGTGCGTAGCGCCGCCATTGAACAGCTCGTTCTGGCGGGCATCCAAGCCTTCCGCCGACCCGCGCTCTACTCCCCATTTCACGGTGACGGTCTCGATGTCGGGGACGAGCGCACACGCCTCCGCACTGGCAGCGGCGTCGCCCGTGTGCAGCACATAGGGGACGCCGAAATAGGCGGCTGTCAGCATGTTGCAGCCCATCTCGCCGACGCTGCGCCCATTGATCGAGAGATCCTCGACGGCAAAGGAGCCGGTGTGGGAGAGGTGGCCGCCGTTGCTGTTGGACTTGGCGTGCTGGGCGATCATGAAGGCGGCGTCGAACGCGGCGTCGCAGCCGAAGGGATAGCCGAGCGGGCGGCCGTTCATGAGCCTCGCTGCCGGGTGCAGCAGCATCTGGTTGATCGCGCCGTGGCCGTGGCCATCCAGGACCAAAACGTCGGTGGCGCCTGCTTCCAGCGCCCCCTCAATGGCGGCGTTGACCTCGCCGGTGACCAGCTCGCGGCCGAGCTCGTAGTACCTGGCGCCCGGCGCCAGGTAGTCGTCGGAGTTGACGACACCCGCCGCTCCCTCCATGTCCGTCATGATGTAGACCTTCACGGCCACTCCCCTATGCTCGTTGGCGCCTACCCTGCCTGGAAGATATTGTCGTTCACGATCTTGGCGGCCTGCCGGCCGTAATCATCGGGCGTGGTCTTGCCGGCCTGCACGTCGGCATAGGGTTGCGTGAGTTGCTTGAGCACGTTGGGCCAGTTGGAATACTTCAGGATGCCGGTGCCGGAGGGCAACAAGGTGCGCGACATCAAGACGAACGCCTTCGGATCGACGCCCCACTGATCCTGACGCGTCTTCTGGACCAGGTCGGAGCCGCCGTTGAGGATCGGCGAGACGGAGTGGCCGGTGATGAACGGATAGCGTCCGCCGTTGGCCGGCTTGGTGAGCCACTGGAAGAGCGACCAGACATCGTCCTTGTTGGGCGAAGAGGCCTCCATGTGCAGCCCGTGCGGGTACATGCGCCCAGAAATGTTGTTGCCCTGACCGGAGTACGGCATCGTCGCCAGCCCCCACTTGAAATGGATCTGGTCCAGCTTCCAAGAGATGGCATAGACGACATGCAGCCCGATTTTGTTGGACAGGAAGACGTCGGACAAGCTGCTCCTGAGCTGTTTGGACTGATCTGAGTTGGGCTGCACCTTATACTTCGTGCGTAAGTCGAGCCAGTACTGCGCCCCTTTTGCCCACTCCGGCGTATCGAAGCGCGACTTTTGCGCCGCGTCGTCCCAGGACGGCATGCCAAAGTAGGTGCCATCGGTGCAGCCCCCGCCGTCGTAGCCGTTGGCGCTGCCGGAAAAGCCGAACTGGTCGGTTCCTTTCGTCAGCTTCTGGGCAATCTCCTGGAACTTCTCCATGGTCCAGGTGGTGTCCTGAGGATCGACCGGCGGATGTGGGATGCCGTTGGCGTCGAACAGGTCGACGTTGTAGGCGAGGGCGTCGACCGACATGCTGACCGGCAGCCCGTACACCTTGTTTTGCAGCGAGTAGTTATTGACGGCCTCCGGAGCGAAAGTGCTGAGAGGGATCTTGGCCTGCGAGAAGTACGGCGTGAGCTCGCCCACCACCTGCTTGCTCGCCAGATTCGACCAGGTCCCCCAGTCGTTCTCCACGAAGTCCAGGGGCGAGCCGCCGGCGTGGCGGGTCAGCATGATTTGCTGCGGGTCGACGCCCGGCGTGAGCTCCACCTTGATGTTGGGGGACTCCTTGTTGAAGTCGGCATACAGCGTCTGGGCATACTGGATCGCATCCGAGCCGCCGGTAAGCCGGGACGCTTGCTGCAGCGTGACGCCCTTGCCCGCCGGCGCGCTGGACGCCGCGGCAGTGGCGGCCGAGGAGCTCGCCACGGATGTGCTCGCGGCCGATGTGCTCGCGGCCGTCTGACTGGAGGAGACGGGCGCACTCGACGACGAGACACTCGCGGCGACTGTCGAGACCGACGAGGAAGCCGCGGCGCTCGACGTCGCTGCCGAAACAGGAGCGGTGCTCGAAGCGGCGGCGCTGCTGCCGGCGGCGGTTGGCGCGGCCGTGGTTGCGGTCCCACCGCAGGCGGCGAGCAAGGCCGCACTTGCGCCTGCCGCGCCGGACAAGACGGCGTAGCGCAGAAGGGTGCGCCGGGTTGCTGCATGGAGCGAACGTTTGTTTAGCATTGGTGCTTCCTTTCCCGATTAGCACGGTGCCGAGATTGGCTACTACGCCATGTGATGGTGTATTCGGGGCCGCGACTGCGCACCCAGGGAGTACCCGCGGCGGTGGGTGGGCAGTCGCGGCCCCCCCGGCACCCCAGTACCCACTACCATTGGCCCATCAGGTAAAGCCGCGCTCACCGCCGGTATGCAGCTTCCACTTTATGCAGCGCCGACGCCAGATCGTCGACCTCCCGCTCGGTCCAGCCTTCGTGCAGCGACACGAGCATGTGGGCGGCGATGGCGCGGCGCGCGTTGGGACAGTAGTCGTCGTGGGCAGGGTTCGGCCACTGCTGCGTGGCCGGCCAGGGAAGCCCGGACTGGCCGAACGTCTGGCGATCGCGCAGCCACGGCGCGTCGTAGGCGACGTGGTCGTAGCTGGCCGTCACCGGCAGGCCTTCCGCCGCGACGGCGCGGGCGAACTGATCCTTGGTGACCGTCAACTGGGACTCATCGACCTTGACGGGCAGGTACCAGTAGGAGGACTCGGCTCCGTCGATCACTCTGCCCAGGCGTGCGGCGGACAAGCCGGCGATACGCTCTCCGACCTGGGCTACCAGGCGACGGCGACGCTGTACCAGATCGGGCAAGTTGCGGAGTTGGACCCGTCCCATGGCGGCTTCCAGCTCCGTCATCCGGTAGTTCAGGCCCAGGAACAAGTTGCGCGTCTCGTTGGAGTTGAACGGCTTACCCCGGTCGGCGAAGCGCTTGGCGTTCCAGTACAGTCCCTCGTCTCTGGTGAGCACCATGCCGCCCTGGCCGCCGGCGACGCTGTGCTTGCCACTCATCAGACTGAAAGCGGCGAGATGCCCGATACCGCCGACGAGCCGGTCGTGGTACACGGCGTCGTGCGCCTGCGCACAATCCTCGATGACCACCAGGTTATGCCGCCGGGCGATGTCGAGGAGGGGGTCGAGGTCGGCCGGCTGACCCAGCAAGTGCGCGACGATGATGACGCGCGTACGCTCGCTGATGCGCTCGGCCACCGAGCGCGGGTCGAGGTTGAAGGTATCCGGGTCCACGTCGGCAAAGACCGGCCGGCACTGCATCCACACGATAGGCATGACGGCGCCGGGATCAGTGATTGGCGGAGAGATCACCTCACTGCCCGGCTCGAGTCGCAGCGCGCCAAGCGCGGTGTGGATCGCCGCGGTTCCCGAGCTGGCCGATGTGCCGTAGGCAGCGCCGACGTGCTGGGCGAACTCACGCTCGTAGGCATCGACCTCGGCGCCGCCGTAGCGGTCGAAGCCGCCGCCGGACTCCAGCTCACGGTCGAGCAAGGCCAGGAGTGCGTTCCGATCCGCCGTACCCACAACGATGCGGCGAGGCATCGGCGCCGATCGAACTCGCGGTCCACCGTCCACCGCCAAACGCACTTGCGTGTCGACCACATCCGCCTCCAGTCGCTTGCACCGTATACTGTATAACGGATGGCAGTAGGCGTCAAGGGTAAGCGCTCTCCGGCGGGCGGAGGTCTGGGGGAGAGCGGTTATTCCGGAGCGCTGAGACGGTGCTGGGCGCTGCCAAGGTGCTCGGCCATGCGTTCCACCGCCAGGTCGGCGTCGCGCTGCACGATGGCAGCGATGATCGCCAGGTGCTCATTGCAGGTCGCGATGTGGTCGGCCGGGCGATGGCGATAGGTGAGGTGGCGGAGCCAGCGGATCTGGTTGTTGAGGAGCCGCAGCGTCGCCTGGAGCACCTCGTTGTTGGACTCCCCCAAGATCAGGCCATGAAAGCGGTCGTCGCTCTCATAGAAGCGCTCGCTGGCATCCGGACTGGCGTCGGCGTCGCGGACTGCTTCGATGAGGCGGCGGACAGCCAGCAGATCGTCCATATGGACACGCGGCGTCGCGCGGCGCACGGCGAGGCACTCCAGTGGCAAGCGCACTTCGAAGAGATCCCGGACGAAGGAGGGGTCGGCGGAGCGGACGAAAAAGGCGCCGTGGGCGCCCATGGTCACCAGTCCGTCGCCGACGAGCAAGCGCAGGGCATCGCGAATCGGGGTCCGGCTCACGCCGAACTCGCGGCTGATCTCGTCGATGAGCAACCGGGACTCAGGGGGGATGCGCAATTGGATGATCCGATCGCGCAGCATGTCATACGCCGTGATGCCCAATGAGGGATGTCGAATGGAAACCGCTTCAGCAGTACTCACCGCGACCATAGCCTTCACACGCCCCTGTGCTGACCATACACTGAGAGTCCGGTTGCGACGTGGCGTGGATGAAACTGGCGGCCGCGCCTGCTACCGACCCGCTTGCGTTGTACTGTATACAGCGTAACCATTGGGGAGAGGGCGGCGCAAGCGACTGGTAGGAACGGCGGCACGCAGGTTTGCCCGTTGGTCGCTGCTCCATTATACTGTACACCGTATACGAAGTTGCGCCGATGGGAATGTCCGGTAATGGCGCGGAGGGCAGGCAATGCGCGAGTACGGAATCGGTATCTGGGGCGCCGGCTGGGTCGCCGGCGCGCACCTGGAGGCCTATCTGGCCCAGCCGGAGTGCCGGATTGCCGCCATCGGCAGCCGCCGCCTGGAGAGCGCCCAGGCCCTGGCGGAGCGCCACGGCCTCACCTGTCCCTGCTTCACCGACTACGAGGCCTTCCTCGCGCAGCCTGGGCTGGACATTGTGTCCATCTGCACGCCCCATCATCTTCACCCGCGCAACTGCATCCTGGCCGCTCGCGCCGGTAAGCACGTCTACGTGGAAAAGCCCATCGCCGTGACGCTCGACGGCCTCTACGCCATGCGTGACGCCGTTCGAGAGGCAGGGGTGCGGACCATAGTCGGCTTCGTGCCCCGATGGACGCCGCTCGTAGCGCGGCTGCACGAGATCGTCCGAGGCGGCGCGCTCGGCGACCTGGTCCTCGTCGACGCCGACTACTGGCACTCACGCGTGCGCCCTGAGAACTATCGCCGCCGCGCTACCGGCGGCAGCGCCTTGCTCCTGGGCGGCTGCCACGCCATCGACGCCGTCCGCTACATCACCGGCCTCGATCCCATTGAGGTTTTCGCGCACTCCGCCCAGGTACGCACGTCGCCCGACGAGCCCTATGAGTTCGATTGTGCCGAGGCCTGCCTGGTGCGCTACAGCAACGGGGCCGTGGGTCGTGTCTCGGCGGTGGTCAAGGGGCACGTGCCCTACCAATTCAATATCGACCTCATCGGCGACCGCGGCGCCGTCCGCAACAACCGCGTCTCCCTGCACGAGGAATCGAAGGAGCACGTTTTCCGCACGCTCCCGGAACCTGACCTGTCCAGCGGCGACGTGCAGCACCACCCCTTCGCCGGCCTGATCCGGCACTTTCTCGACTGCATCGAGGCCGACCATGACAGCGACGTGAACGTGGAGCGCGCCGTCTTGACGCACGAAGTCTGCTTTGCCGCCCTCCTCTCCGAGCGCAGCGGGCAGCCGGTGGCGCTGCCGCTGGGCCAGGCGGAGCAGGTGGCGATCCACGAGCTGCTCCGGTGTGCGACGCCGGGGTGAACCTCTATCCGGCGGCCTGAGACCCGCCGGATAGAGGTTCACCCCATAGACGCCATCCCATCCGGCCCTTACACTTGTCGAAGTTTGCGGGGAGCCGCCCGTGCAACGGACAGGAGTCGTGTCGGACGGCAGCGGAAGAAGGTAGGGAGCAGCATGCGGAAAAAGATATCTCTCATTGGCGCCGGTAACGTCGGCGCCACGACGGGGTTACTCCTCGCGCAGCGCGACGCCTACGACGTCACCTTTGTAGAGATCGTCGATGGCGTCGGCGCCGGTAAGGGGCTGGATATGCTCGAGGCCGGGCCGGTGCTGGGCTTCGACACCCGCGTCGAGGGCACGACCGATCCGGCGGCCATCCAGGGGTCGGATCTGGTCATTATCACCTCCGGCATGCCGCGCAAGCCGGGGATGAGCCGGACGGACCTGCTCAACGCCAATGCGGACATCGTGCGACAGAACGCCGCGAACGTGGTCAAGCACGCGCCGGACGCCTTCGTGATCGTGCTGAACAACCCCCTCGACCCTATGACCCAGCTTTTCTTCAAGGCGACCGGTTTGCCCAAGCAGCGGGTCATCGGTCAGGCTGGGATTCTAGACTCGGCACGCTTCCGTACCTTCATCGCGCTGGAGCTGGACGTGTCCGTCGAGGATGTCACGGCCTTCGTGCTGGGCGGCCACGGCGACGAGATGGTGCCGCTGCCGCGCTACTCGACGGTGGCGGGCATCCCCATCACCGAGCTGCTGCCCAGGGAGCGCATCGACGCGATCGTCGAGCGGACGGCCAAGGGCGGCGGGGAGATCGTGGCTCTCCTCAAGACGGGCAGCGCCTTCTACGCCCCGGCCGCGGCGCTGGCCGAGATGGCCGACTCCATCCTGCTCGACAAGAAGCGGGTGCTGCCCTGCTCCGCCTACCTGCAAGGGGAATACGGGCTGAACGACCTCTACTTCGGCGTCCCTTGCAAGCTGGGCGCGAAGGGGCTGGAGCAAATCATCGAGATTAAGCTGACCGATAGCGAGCGCGCGGCACTGGAGAAGTCGGCGGGCGCGGTACGCGGGATGGTGAAGGAGCTGGGGCTGTGAGGCCCCACCCCCGGCCCCTCCCCAGCAGAGCTGGAGAGGGGAGCACGAGGACGAAGCGAGCGGTTCGTTCGTCGGCCTTCGTGGTCTCCCCTCTCCAGCTCTGCTGGGGAGGGGCCGGGGGTGGGGCGGTCGATGCGTAATGAAGGAGCACACCTTAATGACCGAGCTTAGTCCGGAGCTGCGCGCCATCACGGCGGTACACACGCCGCCCCACGCGCCGGCAGATCGCCGCCTCACGGAGGTGCGGCAGATCGACCAGACCTACGAATTTCAGCCCTACCCATCACTTGCTGCTTGGGAGGCGAAGCGGACTGAGCTGCGCCAGCAGATACTGGCGGCATCCGGTCTCTGGCCGGAGCCGCCGCGCACGCCGCTGCAGCCCCAGATCTCCGGGCGGGTAGAGCGCGATGGCTATAGCGTCGAGAATGTAGCCTTCCAGAGCAGGCCCGGGCTATACGTGACGGGCAACCTGTACCGGCCGCTCGGTGTCGGCGGCCGCCGGCCGGGGCTGCTCAATCCCCACGGGCACTCCCGCAAGGGGCGGCTGGAGCACACGGACAACAGCAGCACGCCGGCCCGCTGCATCAGCTTTGCCAGGCAAGGGTACGTGGCTTTCGCCTACGACATGATCGGCTACAACGACGCACGCCAGTTGCCGCACCATTTCGGCGGCTGGCGCGACTGGCTGTGGAGTCTGGGCGCGCTGGGCCTGCAGCTCTGGAACAGCATGCGGGCCATGGACTTCCTGCTGTCCCTGCCCGATGTCGATCCGGAGCGCACCGGCTGCGTAGGGGAGTCCGGAGGCGGCACGCAGACCTTCCTGTTGGCGGCCGTCGACGACCGCCTGACGCACGTCGCTCCCGTCGTGATGGTGTCGGCGCACTACCAGGGCGGCTGCGTCTGCGAGAACATCCCCAACCTGCGGCTGGACACCTTCAACGTGGAGGTCGCCGCCATGGCGGCGCCGAGGCCGATGACGTTGGTCTCGGCCACCGGCGACTGGACGCGCAACACCCCTACCGTCGAGTTCCCGGCGATCCGGAGCATCTACGCGCTGTACGGCGCCGAGGACCGGCTCAGCGAGGCGCAGATCACCGCGCCGCACAATTTCAACCAGGGCAGCCGCGAAGCCGTCTATCGTTTCTTCTCTCGTTGGTTCCGGGGTACGCCAATCGAGGAGCCCATCCCCGAAGCGCCACTGACGCCGGAGCCGGACGAGACGCTGCGCGTCTTCCCCGAGCGCCTGCCTGCCGACGCGCTCGATAGTGCCGGGATCCGGTCGGCAACGAGGAAGCTGGCGCAGGAGCAGCTCGACGCCTCCTGGCCGCGCGATGAGGCGTCGCTCGAGGCATTTCGCAAGGGGCTGGGGACGGCCTACCGACAGGCGCTGGATTCCCACCCGATCGGGCCGGAGCACGTCAAGGTCGACCGCGTCGATCGCCAGGGCGAGCAGACCTATGGCGAGCACCGCGCCGCCCGCCTGCTGATTGGGCGGGAGGAGCAAGGGGACCGGCTCCCCGCGTTGTGGTTCGCCGGCAATGATGGGACACCCCACCCGCTGGTGCTGGCCCACGGCACCGGCAAGGCGGCGCTGTTCCTGGGGCAGGACGGTCAGGCGGAGCCAGGCTCGTTGTTAGAGGCGCTCCTGAAGCAAGGTCGGTCGGTGTTGCTGTTCGACGCGTTTCTCACCGGCGACTACCAGACGCCCGCGGCGCAGTCGGGGCGCGACCAATCGTCGTCGCAGTTCACCACATTCAACCGGACGGACGCGGCCTTGCGCGTGCAGGACGTGGTCACAGCGGTCGCCGCGGCGCGCCAGTTGGCGGGCGCCGAATCGGTCGATCTCATTGGGCTGGCCGATGCCGGCCTGTGGTGTATCCTGGCCCGCCCGTTGGCGCTAGGGGTGGCAACGCTCATCGCCGATGGCGCCGACTTCGATTGGTCGAGCGACGACGACTACCTGGCGAGGCTGTACATCCCCGGCATCCGGCGCGCCGGCGATCTGGCGACGGCCCTGGCGCTGGGCGCGCCGGGCAGCACACGGCTCTTCGCCTTGAACGCCGCCAGAATTACCGAGCGCGTGCAGGACTTGTACTCGTCGCTCAGCAAGGGCGCGGCGTTCAGCGTGCAGACCGAGGCAGCGCCGGACGAGCAGGTGATTGGCTGGCTATCCTAGCCACGAGGAAGGCGGCGCGTTGGGCGTGGGTCCGACGCGCACCTGGCCCAGCCGAGTAGGGAATGGACGGAATCGCGATGATCGACATGCACCAGCATCTGTGGAACTATCGTTCAGCGCAGCACCTGCTCGCGCATCAGGACGTCCACGGCAATCGCCTCACCGTCGTGCTGCCCATCGACGGCGCGGCCGATGCCGCTCGCAACGTGCCGGCGAACGACTTCCCCCTCGCCGACGCCTGGGCTGCTTGTCGGGCCTACCCAGACCGGCTCATCCCCTTCGTCCACGTCGACCCTAGGCGACCGGACGCCGAGGACATCATCCGCCGCTACCACGCGGAGGGCGCCCGCGGCTTCGGCGAGCACAAGTTGCACATGCCCTGTGACGCCCCGGAGGCGATGGCGATCTACCGCCTGTGTGGGGTGCTCGGGCTGCCGGTGCTCCTCCACCTGGAGTACCGGAACTACAACTACAACTTCGAAGCGTTCGGGCAGGTCGTCCGGAGCTGTCCCGATACGACATTCATCGGGCACGCCCAGGCCTGGTGGGCCAATGTCAGCGCCGACGTCCCCAACGATCCGGACGCGTCGGGCTTCTCGCCATATCCCACGGGGCCGGTGGTGAGCGGCGGCCTGACCGACCGGTGGCTCTCCGACCTCCCCAATCTGCACGCCGACCTCTCGGCGGGCTCTGCGCTCAATGCCCTCACCCGCGACCAGGATTTCGCGCGCGACTTCGTCAACCGCCTCCGCGGCAAGCTCATGTGGGCGACGGACTGCCCTTGCCTCGACGGCAAGGGCGCCTGGCGGGACGGGCGCACCCGACCTTGCCTGGCCAGCCAAAGCCTCACCGCGCTGAGAGAGCTCTGCGCCGACCAGGAGACCTATGACGACATCACGGAGCGCAACGCCCGCCGGATGCTGAAGCTGGACTAGCCGGTCGTTTCCGCAGGCGCAGGGCCGCCGCCACACGCCACGTGGCGACACCGCGTTGTCGAACGCTGCCGTAGACATCGTCGGATTCTCCAGAGCCGAAAGCGGCTCGACCGCGGCCGAGCAAGCGATCCGCGTTCACGAGTCTCAGAGGCTATGGATTATGTAGACAGGATCGGATGTGCCAACGGCATGTCGGTGTGTCCGATGTACACTGATCGTATTGACCGCTGTACTGGCATCCCCAGCCAGCGGCGTAGTCCGGAAGGCTCGCTAGCCATGGCAAGAAGGTACGACGAGATTCCTCTCATCGAGGTTCCTAGCTTCGGCGACATCGATGAAGTCCAGGGGTTGCCGGAATATATGGCCAAGATTGCCCTCGAGTGGGGGCCGATCTTCCGGCGCCTGCTGCAGACAGACGACCAGCGAGAGCTCGAGCTGGTCTACCTGGTAGGGCCAGAGGCGAACCGCCTCGTCTTCCACACCCACCGCGACCATTTCAGCCACGAGATCGGTTGGACGCCTTTTGTCGGGGAGACCTTCGGGCACGGGCTGTTGAACATGGACCCGCCCGAGCACACCCGCCACCGGATGATGATGAACCCCGCCTTCACCAGCGCCTACATGGCCGCCTACCTCCCCATCATGCGCCAGATCATCGAGGAGCGGACCCAATCCTGGCCGGAGCGCGACGACGTGGAGCTGATCGAGGAGGCCAGGAACATCACCTTCGACGTGGCCGCGGCGGCGCTGGTGAGTGCGCGCACCGGCCCGGTGGTCGACCGGTTGCGCCAGCTGTTCTATGCCATCCTACACGGCTTCGACTCCAACGCGGAGGCGTGGGAGGAGTTTATGGAGCGGCGCAAGGAGATCCAGAACGAGCTGGTTGGTCTGCTCCTGCCCTTGATCCACGCGCGCCGCGCCGCCCCTGCCAACGGGCAGCAACCGGACGTGCTGGGGATGATCGTGCAAGCGCGCGACGAGCAGGGGCAGGAGCTGAGCGACGAGCAGGTGCTGGCCCACGTGCGCATCTTGCTGGTGGCCGGCCATGAGACCACGACCATCATGGGCGCCTGGGTGCTGTACCTGCTGGCCACGCATCCCGAGCAGCTGGCGCGGGTCCAGGCCGAGCTGGACACGACGCTCGGCGGTCCGGACGAGCCGATTACGTTCGAGGCGATCAAGGCCACGCCACTGCTCGGCAACGCGATCAAAGAAGCCGGGCGGCTCCAATCGCCGGTGACGGTCCTGCCGCGCGGGGTCGTCAAGGACTTCGAGTTTGGCGGCTATATGGTGCCGGCCGGGTCGACCGTCCGCCTGGCCATCGCGGCCGGCCACCGCCTGCCCACGATCTTCGCCGAGCCCGAGCGCTTCGACCCCGAGCGATTCGAGCCGCCGCGCGAGGAGGAGAAGCGCACCCCCTATGCGCTGGTGACCTTCGGCGGTGGCACGCGCACCTGCATCGGCCTCAACTTCGCGCAGATCGAAGTCAAGGCGTTGGTGGCGCACGTGCTCCGGCACTACGAGCTGCAGCCGGTCGATAGCGAGGAGCCCGAGCCGATGCACGGGATCACCTTGTTCGTGCCCGGCGGCATCCACGTGCGAGCACGACGGCGAGCGCTCGTACCGGCCTAGTCCGCTCAGATTCGGCACGCAAGGTTAATATTCTTTATCGAATGACGAAGAATATTGACTTTCCGTTAGCACCCTCCTATACTTCCGGTCGGCATGCGTGCCGTGCGGCCTGGCCAGGCGACTCATGCGCGCTAGAGTGCGCCGGAGCGCCGGCCGTGAGCAGCGAATACTGTCGCACCTAGGAGGGGGATTGATATGCCAACCGACTCGAGTGCCGCCGACACGGCAAGTCTGCTTGCCGCCATCTCCGTTGCAGCGGAGCGCGTGGTAACGGCAGCGTTGGGTGGCCCGGTCCGTTTGGGCCAGGGCCAGTTGCTCGGCGGGGAACGCCGCCACACGCCGACGATCCGCTTTTCGATGGTCGAAGCGCCCAGTGGAGCGCCGCCGAGCGTGATCGCGAAGTGCGTGCGGGACTACCGGCAGCGCTTCGACGCCCAGGACGAAGACGACGCGCGCGCCGCCCGGCGCCTGAGTAACGAGTGGGCAGGACTGCAATTCCTGGATGGCGCGGTGCGCGCCAGTGAGCAACCGCTGGTGAGCCCTCGCTGTTTCGGCGGCGATCACGCCACCGGGCTGGTCGTATTCGAGGATCTGGGCGACGGCGAGTGCCTGGCAGACTTGCTCCAAGCGGAAGATCCGGCACGCGCGGAGGCGTGCCTGCTCGCCTACGCCGCGACGCTCGGCCGCATGCACGCGGCGACTGCCGGTCGGGCGCCGGAGTACGACGCCTTGCGCACCCGACTCGGCTTTGTTGCGCCACCGGGCGGCTCCGGGCCGACGGGCTGGCTGCACAATGAGATGAGTTGGCTCAGCGGGGACGTCGAGGAGTTCCGGAAGGGCTGTGCCGGCATCGGGCTGGAGCTCCCTACGGCGTTCGACGACGACGTGCAAGCGGTGGCGGCGGCCATGGAGCATCCTGGTCCCTTTCTCGCCTTCACACCCAGCGATAGCTGCCCTGACAACCACCGCTTCATCGACGGCCAGGTGCGGCTCTTCGACTTCGAGGGAAGCACCTTCCGGCACGCCCTGCTCGACGCCGCCTACAGTCGCGTCCCTTTCCCCACCTGCTGGTGCGTGAACCGCCTGCCGGAGGGGCTGGTTCCGCGCTTCGAGGCCGCCTACCGCGAGGAGCTGGCGAAGGGCTGCCCCGAAGCGGCCGACGACGAGATATTCGGCCGGGCGATGGTCGCCGCCTGCGCCTTCTGGACCATCGCGACGATCAGTTGGAACCTGCCGCGCACGTTGCAAGAGGACAGTCGCTGGGGCATTGCCACAGTGCGCCAGCGCCATCTGCTGCGCCTGGAGACGCTGGCTGCCACGACAGAGCAGTTCGGCTATCTGGAGGCGCTCGGCGCCATAGCACGCCGGATGCACGCTCGCCTGCGCTCACTCTGGTCGGTGGAGGAAATGCCGCTGTACCCGGCCTTCCGGCAGGGCGCCCGCTAAGAATCGGAGTGTTGGGCCATGGCGGAAGCTAGCGACGGCGGCGGGAAACGCCGCCAGGACGTCATCCTCATCGGGCCTATTGGGACCGGCAAGAGTACCGTGGGGAAGCTCCTGGCCGAAGGGCTGGGCCTCCCACAGGTGGCGATGGACTTCGTCCGCTTCGGCTACTACGAGGAGATCGGCTATGACGAGGACCTGGCGGACGAGATCGAGCGGCGTGAAGGATTCGCCGGCAAGTACCGATATTGGAAGCTGTTCGAGATCGACGCGGTCGAGCGCATCCTCGCCGAGCACCGCGACTGCGTGATCGACTTTGGCGGCGGGCACTCGGTGTACGAGGACGATGCCCTGTTCGAGCGAGCACGGCGTGCCCTGGCGCCCTACGACAACGTGGTGCTGCTGTTGCCCTCGCCCGACCTGGACGAGTCGGTGCGATTACTCCGCGAGCGCCACGGTGCCCCGATCGTCGACCACGATCTGGACTTCGACGAGCATTTCGTCAAGCACCACTCCAACCACGACCTGGCCACGATGACGGTGTATACCAAGGACAAGACGCCGGAGCAGACCTGCGAGGAGATCCTGCCTCGGTTACAACGATCGCCAGCCTGGGATGTCTCGCTCGAGGCACGACCATCCACCTTGGAGCGTGCCAACGCGCGCTACGCCGCCGGCAAGCTGGCCAACGCGCGGGGCGAATACGAGCAGGCGCAGCGGCTGATCGAGGAGAGCCTGTCGGTGCGCCACCGACTCGGAACCAAGCGCCAGGTGGCCGAGTCGCTGCAGGAACTAGGCGATGTCGCCAAGAACCAGGGGGAGTATGCCCGGGCGCGGACGACGCTGGCTCAGAGCCTGGAGCTGCGCCGGCAGCTCGACACCGCTCCGGACATCGCCCGAACGCTTCATCTCCTGGGCATGGTCGCACGGGAAGAGCTGGACTTCCGGACAGCCGGCGACTGGTTCGAACAGGCGCTGAGCGTCTGGCGCGATCTGGGACGAAAGAAACCCGTGGCTGGTGTGCTGGCGATGGTCGGTGAATCGGCACGAGAACAAGGAGACTACGCGCGGGCGGCAGCGGCCCTTGAGGAGTGCCTCGCCCTGCACGAAGAGGCGGAGAACCGCTGGGCGATCGCAGCGACGCACTGCGCCCAAGGCGACCTTGCCCTCGCCCGGGCCGAATACGTGCTCGCGCAGGCTCGCTACGAGGAGAGCCTGCGGCTGGGCCGAGAGCTGAAAGACCAGCGCGCCAGCGCCCGCGCACTTGAGGGGCTGGCTGGGCTTGCAGCCGCCCAAGGTCAGGTCGAGCGTGCCCTCCGCTTCGGCGGCGCGATCACCGCACTGCGCGGCAGCAAGCCACGGTCACGGGTAGAACAAGCGCTGGTCGACCGCTGGCTGCAGCCGGCCCGACAACAACTCGATGAGCAAGCGTCGGCAGCTGCCTGGGCCGCGGGCGAGGCAATGTCTCTGGAAGAGGCAACGCACTATGCGCTGGAAGCGTCAGGATGAAGTGCTCCGTGCAAAAGCCGCCGGTAGATGCCATCATTGGCCCGAGCCGGGAGCTTCCCGAACAAGAACACGACGAGGAGAACGCTACGCATGGCTGAGCCGACCCGTTCCGACGAGCGCACGCTGCTCTGTTGTTATCTCGTCTACGCCCTCGCCCCCGAAGGGATGCCACGCAAAGATGCCGACGCCCTCTTCAATGACTACGTCGCCCAGACCGAGCGCGGCATGGTCTGCCACCACGACCACTTCCTGGATCGAGCCGGGGCCTTCGCCGTATTCGAGGCGACGACCGAGGCCACCAAGCAAGCGATACAAGATCCCGGCCCACTGAGGGGCTGGCAGATCAACGCGCATCCGCTAATGTTCTCGCCGCATGCCGCCGGCTTCTTCGAGCAGGCCGACTCGACGATGCGCCATTTCCGCTTCACCCGGCTCGACCAGGGTCCGGCCAACGAGATCGGCTGCCACGACTACACGCTGGCGCCAGGCGGCGGCCACATCTGACCGAACGGAACAGCGCCATTCGAGAGGGCTTCGTCGCTACCCCTGCACGAGGTGGGCGTTGATGAACGCCGTGACGGCCTTGCCGTAGTCGGAGGCCGTCTGTTTGCCGGTGTCGAAGGCCTTGAAGTTATCGTCCATCCACTTGTTGACCACATTCCAGCCGGAGTAGCGGTACATGCCGCCGGCTTCCAGCCCGGCCCGATCCGCCATGGCCTGGAAGGCCGATGGATCGACCCCCACCTGATCGAGGTAGGCCTTCTTGGCCAGGTCGGACGCGCCAACCACGGGCGAGACGGCGTAGTGCGCGCTCAACGGGAAGCGCGCGGCATTGGCGGGGACGATCATCCACTTGAAGAGCGTCCAGGTTTGCTCGGATGTCGGGGTCTGGGTCGCCTGGAGCGTTTGCGGATAGGCCCGGCCGGAGATGTTCTTGGGGGCGGAATGCGGCAGCGGCACGATGGCCCACTTGAAGGTGAGCTTGGGTACGTAGCCGTAGATGACCTGCATGCCGATCTTGCCGCTGGTGAAGATGTTCCCTTTGGCGCCGATCGACTGCGCCTGGGCCGACGTCGGCTGCACGTTGTACTTGTCGCGCAGGTCCTTGAAGAACTGTAACCCTTCCAGCGCCGGCGGCTGGTCCATCAGCGCCTTGTGCGCCGTGTCGTCCCATGGTCCGCCGCCGAAGTAGGTGGGACGCTCAATCCCGTCGGTCTCCCCACCGCCGACGGAGCCGCCAAAGCCGAACTGCAAGTTTTCGGGCTTGGTCAGCCGTTGCGCGTACATCAAGAATTGATCCATGGTAAAGCTCTGGTCGTCCGGATCGGTCGGCAGGTGCGCCAAGCCGGCAACGTCGAACATGTCCTGGTTATAGGCCAGCGCATCGACCGAGATACCCACGACGGGCACGCCCCAGACCTTGCCGTTGAGCGAGAAGAAGTCGATGGCAGTCGGCACAAACACCTTCAGCGGATCGATCTTGTCTCGTGCGAACAGCGGCGTGAGGTCAAGCAAGGCGGACTGGACGTCGAACCAGAAGCCCCAGCCATTCTGGAAGAAGCTGAGCGGGGTACCGGCGGCGATGGTGGTTTTCAGCTTGGTTTCGACATCGGTCCAGCCGGCCCCCGGCGACACGATCTCCACCTTGATGTCCGGATTCGCCTTGGTGAAGTCGGCAAAGATGGCGTTCTCCACATCGTAGCGCCCCGGCGAATCGGGCGAGCAGTAGGTGAGGGTGACCGCCTTGCCGGCGGGGGCGGCGCTACTGCTGGCCGGGGCGCTGCTGCTCACCGCCGCGCTGCTCGACGCGCTGGTCGCGGCTGCGACGCTGCTCACGGACGAACTGGCCGCCGTGGCGGAGGTAGCGGCGGACGATGTGGCAGCAGATGATGAGGGAGCGGCGGACGACGCGGCGGACGCGGTCGTCGCCGCGGCCGCGGACGAGCTGGCTGGCGCTGCCTGAGTCGAGGTCGTACCGGTGGCAGCCGTGCTGCCGCCACAGGCTGCCAGCAGCGCTACGGCCATTCCGGCGGCGCCGACGGCCAACGTGCCGGCGAAGAGCTGGCGGCGAGTGCGACGTTGGAGCGAAGCAGGACGCGATGTCGTAGACAAGGCTGTTCTCCTCCCAAATGGACCTGTTCGTGCCGCGGCGCTGGCGGACCGACCCGCGACAGCTCCGACTCAGGAGCACGACCGGCTGCTACCACTGTAGCGCGTTAGGGAGCGTTGTCAATCAGCACCACCGTGGCGGAGCGGCACGGTCTGATGAGGTGCTCGCGGTATACTCGGCGCAGAGATTCATGGGGGGCGTTCGGCTGGGCGCTCCAGTCGGAGGCAGCGTGTCCCAGTTATCGATCTTGATGGCCAATCACCCCAAGCTACGCCAGAAGGCCAAGAAGATCGGCAAGGTCGACCGGTCGGTGCAACGGCTGCTGGACGACATGCTGGAGACGATGAAGGAAGCGCCCGGCATCGGCCTGGCGGCAACCCAGGTCGGCCAGCTCGTGCGTGCGATCGTGGTCGATGTGGAAGAGACGACCTTGCAGTTGGTGAACCCCGAGATCGTCCACCGCGAAGGTGAAGTGATCCTCACGGAGGGCTGCCTGAGCTTGCCGGGCTACGAGGGAGACGTGCGGCGACCGGAGAAGGTTACCGTGCGCGCGCTGACTCGCCAGGGGAAGAATATCAGGATCAACGCCGACAAGATGCTGGCGCGGGTGCTGCAGCACGAGATCGACCACCTGGACGGGATCCTCTTTGTCGACCGGCTGGATAAGCTGGACGATCTGCGCTTCGTCACGCCGGAGGCAGAGCCGGCGGAGGTCAAGGTCTGACGGTGCAGCGACTCCAACTACTCGTGCCGATGAATTGTGGAGACGACCTTGGCGAGTAACGACAGCCGGCTCCTGACCATAACGGGCGCGGCGGGACGCATCGGTACCTTTTACCGGCGGCACTTCGGCCAGCGGCAGGGTTGGCGACTGCGCTTGCAAGACATCCGCCCAGTGGAAAACCCCGGAGAGTGGGAGGCGCAGGTTAGCGACCTGGCCGACCTGGACGCCGCCCGTCGCGCCGCGGACGGGGCGCATACTATCCTGCACCTGGCGGCCGATCCCAGCCCACGCGCCGACTTCTACGGCACCCTGCTCGACCGCAACATCAAGGCCACCTACAACGTCTTCCATGCCGCCGCGGAGGCAGGGGCGCAGCGCGTGATCTTTGCCAGCAGTATCAACGCCGTCAACTCCTATCCCGACAACGTGCAGATCCGCGCGACCGACCAGCCGCGCCCTGGCAACGTCTATGGCGCCACCAAGGCCTGGGGCGAAGCGCTGGCGGCCACGTTTGTTGGGCAACGGCGGCTGCCCAGCGCCATCGCCGTCCGCATCGGCGGCGTCACCCACCGCGACGCCATCAAGCCGGACGCCCGCCCAGGCATGCTGTCGATCGTGGTGACGGAGGAAGACCTGTCGCATTTGTTCGATTGCTGCCTCGAAGCCGGTCCCGAGGTGGGCTACGCGGTGGTCCATGGCCAGTCGGCCAACCGCTTCCTGCGGATGGAGATCGAGTCCACGCGCCGGCTCGTCGGCTATGATCCCAAGGACGACGCCTTCGCCATCGCCGAGAGCAAGCGCCAGGTCGCGACGTAGAATCTGCCAATCGGGCGGTCAGTGTTCTGTTGCAGCGACTCCATGTTGGGTTCATAATCGATGGGTTCATGATCACACGAAAGAGGGATGGTATGCATCGATCGACTCACGACCAGCCGGGCGGTCAGCCCGAGCTGAATCGCCGCTCCATGCTTCGACTGCTGGCGGCAGGCGGCGCCGGCATGGGCGCCGCGGCGTTGCTGGCCGCTTGCGGCGGGTCGGCCGCCACGACGGCGTCCAGCGCCGCGGCGAGCAGCGGCAGCGGATCCGCGACCGCCAGCGCCGCGCCCGCTTCGTCCTCCAGCGCGGCTCCGGCCTCTGCTTCCAGCGCCGCCTCTACGACCGCGGCGACCAGTGCGAGCAGCACGGCTTCGACGAGTGCCGCCACGTCGGCCGCCGTGCAGAGCAGCTCCGCGGCGTCACCGACCAGCGCTGCCGTGGCCTCCAACCCAGCAGGCAAAGTGAACCTCAGCATGTGGACCACCTGGGGCGATAAGGACCTGGTGACCGAGCAAGCGATGTGCGACGCCTTCACCAAGCAGCAACCCAACATCGTCGTGCATGCGCAGACGGTGCCTGACGGCGACAAATATACGGCGGCCATGGCCTCGGGCGCGCCCCCGGACCTATTGCAGACTTGGAACGCCGCGGAGGTGGCGGCGTGGGCCGTGAGCGGCGGCGTCACGCAGTTGGACAGCTATATCGCCGCCGGCAAGATGGATCTCAGCAAGATCGACCAGGGTGGCCTGGCCGCCGGCAAGCTATTCGGCAAGCAGTTCGGCATGCCGATGCTGGTGTATACCAATACGCTGCTCTTCTGGAACAAGTCGATCTTCCAGACAGGAGGTCTCGACGCCGCCACCCCGCCGGAGACCTGGCAGGCGCTCACCCAGGATGCGACCAAGTTCAACCAGCAGCAGGGCGGCGCCTTTACCAGGATGGGCTTCGTGCCAAGCAACGGCCAGGGCGGGCTCGGCAACATCGTCTGGTCTTTCGGCGGCCAGCTCTACTCCGACGACGGCAAGCAGGTCACGCCGGACAATCCGGGCGTGGTCAAGTGCGCGCAATACATGCGCAGCCAGATCGTGCAGTTTGGCGGCCTGGACGCCATCAATGCCTTCAAAAAAGGCTTCGGCAGCAACGCCAACGACCCCTTCTACATCGGGCAGATCGTCACCCAGATCAACGGCGAGTGGCTGCCAACGTTTATCCCCAAGTACAAACCGGACCTCCAGTACGGTGTCGGCTACATGCCCTACGACGAGACGGCGCCGCAGGCCAAGCAGTCGGGCAACATCGGCACCAACCTGATCATCATCCCCAAGGACGGCAAGCACCAGCAGGAGTCCTGGGACGTCATCGCCTTCGCCAACACCCCCGAGCCCAACCTGGCGCTGGCCAAGGGGCTGGGCAACACGCCGCAGGTGCTGGCGGCGGTCGATATGATGGCGCAGCAAGCTGCCACGCCCGAGCTGAAGTTCATCCTGCAGGCGCACAAGAGCCCGAACATGCGCTCTAGCCCGATCAACCCGGTGAGCAACGACTACAACAAGGCGCTGGGCACGGCCATGGGCGACATCCTCAGCGGCAAGGCGGAGGCCCCGTCGGCGCTGGCCCAGGTGAAGCAGATCATCCAGCCCAAGCTGGACGCCATCGTGGCCAAGGGGTGACGGGGACCCCTCACCCCACCGGGTGCGGGTCCAGCCTCTCCCCGGTCACGGCGAAGATCACGCGCTCGGCGATGTTGGTCGCTCGGTCGCCGATGCGCTCCAGATTGTGGGCTACCCAGAGGAGATAGGTGGCTCGCGTGATGCTGTGGGGGTCTTCGAGCATATAGCTGAGGAGCTCGCGGAGGATTTGCCCGTAGAGGTTGTCGATCTGGCTATCCGCCTCGATGACGCGCTGCGCCGCTCCCGTTTCACGGCCCGCATAGGAGGCGAGGCCGAGTCGAAGCTGCTGCTGACAGATGCCGGCCATGCGCGGGATGTCGATGAGCGGCTTGAGCAGCGGCTCGGCGTTGATGCGGAAGGCGAGCTTGGCGATGCCTTCGGCGTAGTCGCCGATGCGCTCCAGCTCGCTGGCGATGATCAACGCCGCGGCGATCCAGCGCAGGTCGCCGGCCAGCGGCTGCTGGGTGGCGAAGAGCAGGATGCACTGCTCCTCGATGCCATAGCGCAGCGCATCGACCTCGCGGTCGCCGGCGATCACGCCCTTGGCGAGGTCGTCGTCGCGTTGCTCCAGCGCGCGCACCGCCTGCGAGATGCTCTTCTCGACCATGCTCCCCAGGGTGATCACATCGTGGCGGAGCGCCTCCAGCCGGCGCTCAAACTGTTCGCGGGGCATTGGCTATCCCAACCGTCCGGTGATATACGCTTCGGTACGATGATCGCCCGGACGCGTAAATACCTGATTGGTCTGGCCGACTTCGACCAGCTCACCGGCGCGATCGTCCCCAAACATGAATACGGCGGTGACGTCGCTCACGCGTGCCGCCTGCTGCATGTTATGGGTCACGATGATAATTGTGTACCGCTCCTTCAGCGCGATCATGAGCTCCTCGATGCGCAGCGTGGCGATGGGATCGAGCGCGGAGCACGGCTCGTCCATCAATATGACTTCGGGCTCCACGGCGATACAGCGGGCAATGCACAAGCGCTGCTGCTGTCCACCCGAGAGGCTATAGGCGCTCTGCTTGAGCTTATCCTTGACCTCGTCCCACAGGGCCGCTTGTCGGAGGCTCTTCTCGACCAGCTCATTGATGCGCCTCCCCGGCACGCCGTGCAAGCGCGCGCCGTAGGCCACGTTGTCGAAAATCGACTTGGGGAAGGGATTTGGCCGCTGAAAGACCATCCCGACGCGGGCGCGGATAGCGACGACGTCGGATGATTGGTTGACGTCGGCTCCATCGACGAGGATCTGGCCCTCAACGCGAGCGTTGGCTATCAGGTCGTTCATCCGGTTGATGCAGCGCAGGAAGGTGCTCTTCCCGCTGCCGGACGGTCCGATGATGGCGGTGATGCTCCGGTCCGGCATGTCCAGGTCGATATCCCTGATCGCGCGGAAACGACCGTAGTACACATTCACTCGCTTAGCGGCCACTCGCGTGGCGCCGGTGGCGCCCAGCCGCTGCCCCGCCGGCACGGCAATGTTAACGAGGCGTTCTGTCGTTTGCTGTATCACTGCTGCATCCCCTGTCACATCGCTGGCGGCCGGCGCGACCTCAGCGTTGCCGCCCCAGGCCGACACTGGCGTTGCGGGTGGCAAGTCGCGCCATCAGGCTGGTCAGGACGACCAGGACGATGAGCACGAGCGATCCCGCCCACGCCTTGGCTTGCCAGTCGGCATAGGGACTAATGGCGTATTGGAAGATCTGCAGCGGCAGGGCCGCGGTTGCCTTGTCGACGGAGAACTGCCAGTATTCATTGCCAAAGGCGGTAAAGAGCAAGGGCGCCGTCTCCCCGGCGACGCGAGCAATGGCTAACATCACGCCGGTGACGATCCCACCGGTCGCGGCGGGCAGCACCACCCGTAGGATCGTCGCCCGTTCGCTAGCGCCCAACGCCAGCGACGCTTCCCGCAGTGTCGCCGGCACCAGGCGCAAGATGCCGACACTGGTGCGCATGATAATAGGGACCATCAGGATACCGAGCGCGAATCCCCCCGCGAGCGCCGAGAAGCGATGCATCGGGATGACCACGACGGCATAGGCGAAGATGCCGATGACGATGGACGGAATACCCGCCAACACGTCGGCCATGAAGCTCACCAGATCGGCGACCGGATTGTCGCCAAACTCTGCCAGGTAGACACCGCCCAGGATGCCGATGGGCACGCCAAGACAGGACGCGAGCAGGATCAGCTCGACCGTGCCGAGGAGGGCATTCGCGACGCCACCACCCACCGCGCCGACGGGCTTGGGCAACTGCACGAAGAAATCGAAGTTGATCGCCGACGCGCCGCGTACCACGATATAGCCGACAATCACCGCTAACAGCAGCAGCAGGAGCACGGTGACGATCAGCAGCAACGCCGACATGACACGATCGAGCAGACGTCGCCTGAGCAGGCGCACCCCCGCGGGACGCGGCGGAGCAGCCACGCCAAGCGTGCTCATACCGTCGCCCCGACGTTGCCGCGCGCGACGCGCCAGACCAACAATCGAGCGATAATGTTCAAGATGATCGTCACGCCGAAGAGGACCAGTCCGACTTCGACGAGCGTCGAAAGATAGAGGCGATCCGCCGCTTCGGCGAACTCATTGGCAATGACGCTGGCCAGCGTGTCACCGAGACCAAAGACCGAGGCGCTGATGTCGTGGTTGTTGCCGATCACCATCGTCACCGCCATGGTTTCGCCAATAGCCCGCCCCAGCGCGAGGACTACCGCGCCGATGATGCCTGAGGCGCCGAACGGAAGCACGGCGCCGCTGATCACCTCCCAGCGCGTAGCGCCCAGCGCGTAGGCAGCCTCGCGCTGGGCTTGCGGCACGGCGGCGATCACATCGCGAGAGATGGCAATAATGGTCGGGACGATCATTATGGCTATGATGCAACCACCGGCCAGCAGCCCGACACCGTAAGCCGGCCCGCTGAAGACAGGGAGGAAGCCAAGCACGTGGCCCAAGGCCGGCTCGACGACCGACCGGAGCACAGGAACCAGCACGAAAATGCCCCACAAGCCGTAAACGACGCTGGGGATCGCCGCCAGCAACTCGGCTCCAAACGCCAGCGGAGCACGTAGCGGACGTGGCGCCGCTTCCGTCAAGTACAGTGCGACCGCCAACCCCAGCGGCGTGGCCAGAATCAGCGCCACCGCCGAGGTCACGACGCTGCCGTAGATGAACGGCAACGCCCCGAACTTCTTGGCAACAGGGTCCCAGGTCCGATTGACCAAAAAGCTCCACCCAAAAGTGTGCAGGGAAAGACCGGACTGCAGCACGAGAACGACCGCAACGCCCAGGACCACGGCCAGGATGGCCAGCGCGCAGAGCAGCGTCAGCACCCGAAATCCGACATCGCCGGCAGTCCCCGTGCGTGAGCCGACGGCGCGGCGCAACACGTCTCGCGCCGCCTCGGTCAACGTCACGTCGCTGCCCCTGGGACCGTACTCTGTGGTCGCAGCCATTAGCTTAGCAGCGGCTTTCCTTGGAAGGTAATCTTGCGGATCTGCGCGCGGTCTAAGGTCACGACCTGATCCGGGAGCGGTGCGTAGAACAGATCCGCGCCGAGCTTCTGCCCGTCGGTGACCATCCAGTCCAGGAGCTGTGCCAGGGCTATGCCCTTATTCTGGTCAGCCTGCGCTTGATAGACGATCACCCAACTGAAGCCACTAATGGGATACACATCTGCCCCCGCGGGATTGGGAAACACCGCTTTCAGGTCGGCCGGCATGTTGCCGGCCGCGCCGGCCGCCGCGGCGGAGGCGCCCGCCACGCTGGGCTCGACGAACTTCCCGTCCTTATTTTGCACGGTCGCATAGCTGATGTTGTTCTGTTTGGAGTACGCCAGCTCGAAGTAGCCGATGCCGCCCGGCACCTGCTTGACCTGACCGGCCACCCCTTCGCTCCCCTTGGCGCCGATCCCGACCGGCCAGTTGACTGAACCGCTGGCGCCTACTTTCGTCTTCCAGGTATCACTCACAGCCGACAGATAGGAGGTGAAGATAAACGTGGTGCCGCTTCCCTCGCTGCGATGTACCACGGCGATAGGCGTGTTCGGTAACTTGAGGTCAGGATTCAAGGAGGCAATCTTCTGGTCGTTCCAGTTCTTGATATCGCCCAGGTAAATGCCGGCGAGCACATCGCCGGTCAGCTTGAGTCCGGACTGAATGCCAGGCAGGTTATACCCTAACGACACCGCCCCCAGGGTAATTGGCACGTGGAGCGCCGGCGCCGGCAGCGCCTTTTCCTGGTCAGCGCTCAAGGGAAAGTCGCTTGCTCCAAAGTCCACGGTGTGCTGCGTAAGCTGGGTCACACCACCCCCGCTGCCGATGGATTGGTAGTTGACGGTAACACCTGAGTTGAGCTGGTGATACTGATCGAATATCTTGGAGAAGAGCGGGAAGTCAAAGGTGGAACCGGCGCCCGTAAGGTTGGCGGCAACCGCGCTAGCGGGCGCTGAAGAGGAAGCCGCCGAGCTGGCGGAAGCGGACGCAGACCCCGACGCGCTTGAAGCGGCTGTTGTCACTGCACTGGCCGACGAGGCCGCTGAACTCGCGGATGTCGCCGCGGGTGCGCTCACAGACGAAGCCGGCGAGCTCGCGGATGTCGCCGGGGACGCACTTGCCGAAGTGGCGGAAGCTGCTGCCGAGGATGCGGTCGCCGCGGACATCGCCGTCGCGCTGCTCCCACTGCCACAGGCGGCCAGCCCCAAGGCGGCGACCTGTGTCGCTCCTATGAGAAGGAGCGCACGCCTTGTCACTGTCATAGAAACTGAGCTACCTCTCCTGAATGCATGCGTACGAATCCTCGCGGCCGCGTGATCGTCACCACGCCCCAAGCCTAGTGACAGAACCTTAAATGCGTCCTAAATGCCTCCTCTTGGCGAGCCTGCCTCCGGGCCGGCAAGCTTCGCCCGTGTTAGACTCGCTAGCGAAGAGTCACGGGGAGAACCATGCCGTCGGCGCGCGCGCGCGTCTTACTGGTCGAAGACGAGCCCGCCTTCGTCGATGCGCTGCGCTTTCAACTCCAGCGCGAAGGCTACGAGGTGCGAGTGGCGTCGGACGGCGCGACGGCGATCGCGGCGGCGCGACGGACCAAGCCCGATCTGGTATTGCTGGACTTGATGCTGCCCGGCATCGACGGGCTGGAGGTATGCCGCCGGGTCCGCCAGGAGAGCTCGGTCCCGATCATCATGCTGACCGCCAAGACGTCCACCACCGACAAGGTAGTTGGCCTGGAACTGGGCGCCGACGACTACGTGACCAAGCCGGTGCAACTGCGCGAGCTCATGGCGCGCGTCAAGGCCGCGCTGCGGCGGGCGCAATTGCCGCCATCCACCGAGTCGCCCACTGTTCTCACGGTCGGCGAGCTGCGCATCGACCTCGGCCGACACTCCGTATTTATCGGCGAGCGCGAAATCCCGTTGCGCGCCAAGGAGTTTGACCTGCTGACGTTCCTGGCGCGACACGCCGGCCAGGTGCTGTCGCGAGAGCAGATCATGCGACGGGTCTGGGGAGTCGACAATCCCGAAGATAGCCGCACCGTCGACGTCCACATGCGCTGGCTGCGAGAAAAGATCGAAGCAGAGCCCAGCCGGCCACGGCTGCTGCAGACCGTCCGTAACGTGGGGTATCGCCTAGCCGGATAGGAGGCGGTCCGCTGCGATTCAGTCTGCGCCTGCGTATCGTTGCCAGCCTGGGAGTCAGCACGGCAGGCATTTGCCTGGCGATGGCGATGGTGCTCACGTCGGGACACCTGGGCACGGCTCTCGTATTCGGGATCGTGGGCGGCGCTGCCGCGTCCCTTATTGGTGTGTTGATTGCCCGCACCATTACCTATCCTCTTGCTGCACTCACCCGATCGGCTGAGGCTATCGCCAACGGCGCGACCAGCGCGCCGCTGGGCCTTGACTTCCCTGGCCGCGAGATGGCCCATCTGGCCACGACCTTCGACCGCATGGCGCAGGCGCTCCGTCAAGAGGCCGCGCTGGCAGCCGAACAGCGCGACACCCTGGGCGCGGTGCTGACGACGATGGCGGACGGTGTCGTGCTGCTCGACGCCACCGGCCACACGCGCCTGATCAATCCGGCCGGACTGCGCATGCTCAGCCTGGTCGAGGACTCGCGAGCGGGGCGCCCCTTCTTCGAGCTCGCGGCCGATCACGAGATCGTCGCCATCGCTGACCAGGCGCTGCACGGTGAGACCGCCGATATCGTCGTCGAGCTGGAGCGAAACATGCGCACCCTGCAGATCCACGCGGCGCCCTTGCGCTCGGACGAGGGCGGGGCGTTGCTGCTCTTGCACGACCTTACGGAGCTGCGCCGCCTCGATCAGGTACGTCAGGAATTTGTGGCGAATGCGTCGCACGAGCTGTTGACCCCTATCGGCACGGTGCGCGCGCTCGCCGATACGCTGGCCCACGGCGGGCTGGAGGACCGCAAAGCGGCGAGGCGCTTCCTCCGACGGCTGCAAATCGAGGCCGACCGCCTCACGGTTCTCGTGCGCGACCTCCTCGACCTGGCGCAGGCGCAATCCGGTGAGCTACGCCTGACACTGGAAGAGACGGATGTCCGCGCGGTCGTCGCCACCGTGGCCGAGCGCATGCAGGCGCGGGCAGCCAAGGCAGGGATCGCCTTGTACAGCCACTATGCGACCGACCTCCCTCCCGTATTTGCCGACGCGGGGCGACTGGAGCAAGTGCTGATGAACCTGCTGCATAACGCTGTCAAGTTCACGCCGGAAGGTGGCAGCGTCCAGATGACGGCGCGAGCGACGGCGGAGGAAGTCGTGATGCAGGTGATCGACACGGGAGTGGGCATCGCCTCGGCCGACCTACCACGAGTGTTCGAGCGCTTCTACAAGGTGAGAGCGGCGGCGGTCGGGACGAGCGGTGGCGGCACCGGTCTGGGCCTGGCCATCGCTCGGCACCTGGTCCAGGCGATGCGCGGACGCATCTGGGCGGAGAGTGAGCTCGGCCACGGCTCGACGTTCAGCGTCGCCCTACCGAGCGCGGACACGGCGCTCATGGACGGCGTCGACCGGCTGCCCGCCACAACGCGAGCATTGGACGAAGAATTACCGGCTCCCGAGCCAGTCAGGGTCGCCGAGCCCGAGAGTCAGCCCAACGTGTCACGACTGGCCGGGTAGACCCTTCCGAACCCTCCCCCGACGCATCGGCGCCTCTTAACCACAGCTTAAGCCCGCGGCGGACAACCAAGGCTCGCTTAAGGTGGGGCCTCTAGCCTAAGCCGTCGCGCTGGGGACTGCGTGTCCCCGGTAACTGGCGCGATTGCAAGGAGGCGAGAACTGCACACGGCACCTTTCCTACGATCGATCGTTGGCATGGCAACGGCGTTTACTGCTGTGACGTTCGGCATCCTACCGGCCATGGCCGATCCGGAGCCCGCGACGACGACCCCGATCCAGCATGTCGTCGTCATCTTCCAGGAGAACGTCTCCTTCGACCACTACTTCGGAACCTACCCGGTTGCCGCCAACCCGGCCGGCCAGCCGTCCTTCACGGCGGCCCCCGGCACCCCTACCGTGAACGGCCTCACGCCGGCGCTGCTGACGAACAATCCGAACGCCGCCAATCCCGCCCGGCTGGACCGCTCCCAGGAGATCACCTGCGATCAGAACCACGACTACAAGCCGGAGCAGCAGGCCTTCGACGGCGGCCTGATGGACCAGTTCGTCCAGAACACCGGTACCTCGTCCGCCAAGTGCGATCCGAAGGTGGTGATGGATTACTACGATGGGAACACGGTCACGGCGCTTTGGAATTACGCCCAGCACTACGCGATGAGCGACAACTCGTATGGAACAACCTTTGGGCCGTCCACGCCCGGCGTCCTCAACCTCGTGTCGGGCCAGACACACGGCGCGACGCCCGCCGACGTGACCGTAAAGGGTGACGTGATCGTCGCGAACGGCACGGTGGTAAGCGACCTCGACCCGACCTATGACGATTGCTCCAGTGGCGCCACCGCGGCCCTCGCGGCCAAGAACGTCGGCGATCTGTTGAATGCGAAGGGCGTCACCTGGGGATGGTTCCAGGGCGGCTTCCGGCCGACGAGCACGCAGAACGGCAAGGCCGTCTGTGACGCCAGCACCCAGAACGTCGCGGGCGCCAAGGTCGCCGATTACAGCGCCCACCACAATCCCTTCGCATACTACCAGTCGACCTCCAACCCGCATCACCTTCCGCCGACGGCGATGATCGGTCAGACCGATCAGGCCAACCACCAGTACGACCTGAGCGACTTCTTCACCGCGCTGGACGCCGGCAACCTGCCCGCCGTCAGCTACGTGAAGGCGAAGAAGTACCAGGACGGCCACGCCGGCTACTCGGACCCGCTTGACGAGCAGACTTTCCTGGTCAACGTGATCAATCGCCTCGAACAGTCGCCCTTCTGGAGCAGGACCGCCGTTATCATCAACTACGACGACTCCGACGGCTGGTACGACCATGTCATGGGGCCGATCCTCAGCCAGTCCAGCACCGCCCAGGATGCGCTCACCGGCGCCGGGCGCTGCGGCGCCGCTGCCGGCAGCGCCTACTCGGGGCGCTGCGGTTACGGTCCGCGCCTGCCGCTGCTGGTCATTTCCCCCTTCGCGAGGACGAACTTCGTGGACCACACGATCACCGACCAGACGTCGATCCTGCGTTTCATCGAGGACAACTGGAGCCTTGGTCGCGTCGGCGATCAGTCCTTCGACGCCATCGCCGGCTCCCTGCAGGGAATGTTCGACTTCAACGCTGGTCGTGCCGGCACCCTGCTGCTGGATCCCTCGACCGGCGAGCCGGGTGCGGGGACCGCGACGGCTGGCGGCGCGCTGCAGGCCTCACAACGCGGCACGCTGGCCGGCTCGACCGGCGGCTCGTATGCTGCCTACATCGTGGGCAGTCAATCGGGTAGCGCGATGACGCTGACGCTCTCCTACAGCCCCTTCAACCAGAGCGTCGCCCCGGCCATCGGCGTCAATGTCTATCAGAACGGCTCCTTGCTTGGCGCCACCCCGACGGCCTCCGGAGCCGGCGGTAACGGAACGACCAGCGTGACGGTGACACCGAGTGCAACCGGTGGCGCGGTAACCGTGCAGTTGTTCAACTACAGCCCCGGCACGATCAGCTACTCGCTGACCCATACGTAGGAGTGGGCCGCAGTTGCTGGATGAGCCTGCCCTGAGGAGATTCCAGTGGCGACGGACGCGGCCCCAGCGGGGCGTCCGGCACTGCCGGAGCTCGGCTGTTCCGACGCGCACATCCTGAACGCCGTTGGGAAGGGCTACACGCTCTTCCCGGGGGAAACCGTCGCCGAACTGCGGCACGCCATCGTGAGCGGGCAGACGGTGGCGCTCGCCAATGCCTACACCATCGGCGAGCTGATGAACTACGTACACTTCTGGGTGCGCGCCTCCGTGGCGCGCGGCGGTCCGGCCTGGTAACTCCCCGGCCGTAGACCCAAGTTACAAGGTTTCCCTGAGCTGGTGGAGCACGAAGGCGGCGGCTTCGCTGCAGAGGGCGCAACGGTGACGCCGGCCGGCAGGGAGTCTCGCACCACAGGATAGGCAGCGGTCGTCACGGGCGCTACCTCACCACGCGAGCGAGATCGAGGACGAGGTTGGCGGCATCCAGGAACCGGTTGATCTGGGTCTGGGCGCGCTGATTCTGCAAGCGTTGCAGAGACCAGGCAATGGCGACGGCATCGTCTCCGTCCTCGGCATAACGGTCGGTCCGCTCGATCACGATGTGCGGAAACTTCGTCGGGAAGGTCTGCAGCTCGACGATGCCGCCGGCGCCGACCTCCTGCGATACCGGCCCGCCGGCTGCTTTGAGGCGGACGAAGTTGATCGTCTCCCAGATAAGGGCTTCCACGACCGGCAAGCGGAGCTGATCGCGTGGCAGGCTCGCCGGTGTCGCCATGACACCGAGCCGGTTGGCGTCGTTGGGATAGCGGCGCAACAAGTCCAACCGCTCGCGCTTGCCCTCCAGCAGGTCGTGCAGGCGTCGCTGCAGGATCAGGGAGAACTCCCGCTCCGCCGAGTTATAGCCGGCGCGCTGGCGGGCGCCGGAGAGTGAATCTTTGGGGCGGTGAGTGACGCGATTGAGGACCATCGCTCTCCTCTTATGCCGTTGCCGTTGGCCATTCGCGAGGACGGCTCAAACGGCCACCGCCGAAGCCCCCCTGTGGCTTTCGACCAAGCGCCACTCGCTACCAATTGTGCCTACCGCCATCGTCCTCATCATACGACGTGCCATGCAGTGGCGTCCGTCTTCTTATGCCCCGAAGGGACCTCCTTGGCTCGAAGCTAACGCCCATTTAAGGCAGCTAACTCCCCGTTGAAGGAGGTCGAGATCGACGTTGGCTGGCGGCTAGACCGCTCAGACGACGCGGACCTGGCGGCTGAAGGAGGCGGCGATCAACGCGACGACGGCGAGCGCCGCGAACAGGAGGCTGTGCTTGGCGTGATGCGGGTTGGCCAGCGTTGACCAATAGACGGCCCAGACGGCGGAGATGATGGCCGCCGCGACACTGGCCATCACGAGGCCGCTGCCGCGCCGCATGCCGGTAGAGAGACCAACGAGCACCGGCACGATGGCGACGGTGATGAGGGCCACAATAGTTAGGATCAGCTCACTCCCGCTCACAAGTCACTCCTCACGTTGAAACTAGCTGCCATGTATGACGACAAAGAGCAGCCCGGCTAGACCAATCAGGATACAGTAGTAGGCGAAGGGATCGAGGCGTCCAAACCGGAAGTACCGGGTGAGAAAGCGGACGCTGAGGTAGGCGGTTACCGCGGCCAGGAGGCCGCCCACGACGGCCATCGCCCCAATGCCGCTTGCGGCGCCGAACAGGCTGGGCGTCTCTGCCAGACCGGCCGCGGCGATGATCGGCGTCGCCAGCATGAACGCGTAGTTGGCTGCCTCCTCGTGACGCAAATTGACCAGCAGCCCGGCGCAGATCGTCGCGCCCGACCGGGAGATGCCGGGGATAAGCGCCAGCGATTGGGCAAAGCCGATGGCCGTCGCGTCGCGCCAGGACAGGTCCTTGATGCTGCGCCTGCCTTCCGGCTCCGCGGCCGTCAGCGACCAAGCTGCACCGCCCCCACGCTCCTGTTGCCGCCGCAATCGCTCGCTGAGCAGCATGAGGATGCCGTTCACGATCAAGAAGATGGCAGCGACCAACGGCGTGGCAAACAGCGTCTTCAAGGGCGATTCGAAGATGGCGCCGAGCACAGCGGCGGGGATCGTGCCAAAAAAGAGCATCCAGGCCAGGTGCTCCTCGGGCGTGCGGGCCAACCGGCCGCGCAGCGCGCTCGCCACGAAGGCCCCGATCACGCCACCCCACCGATCGCGGTAGAACACCAGCAGGGCAGCGGCCGTGCCCAGGTGCAGCACGACGAGAAAAGGGACAAAGGTCGGCGAGCGCTGGACATTCCCCCAGCCCAGGAAGTACGGCAACAGGACGGAATGCCCGAGACTGCTGATCGGGAAGAGCTCCGAGAACCCTTGGAGGATAGCAAGAACGATGGCCTGGCCCCAGGTCAGCACGCCTCGTCGGATCCTCTTTCGGCACGCACGCTCGCGGCCACCAGCGTACCACGTGCAGACGGGCAGCCGCGGCGGTAGGCCCGACTGGTCGTTGTTAGGGAGCGCGGGCGTCCCGCCCGCCCCGGTAACGGATACTGGTGTGTAGCTCCAGGATTTCCAGAAACCCGTGCCGGTGCGCCACCGGGGCGGGCGGGACGCCCGCGCTCCCGGGATGCGGCGATGGCTAGCTCAACGGCTTTAGCCTGACTTAAGCTGTGAGTGGTCTACTCAGGCTGGTCTTCGCGGCGGGATCAACCTCTCCTCCTCCGCCGCCGCGAAGACCCCACCCCGTCGGCCCGTCAGCGACCACTCGAGCCGAAGCCAGCCTCCCCGCGCTCGGTAGTGTCGAGCGCCGGCACTTCCTCCACCGTCACCGCCGGCACGGCCTGGACCAGCAGTTGGGCGATCCGGTCGCCGGCCATGATTCGGTAGGGCTCGGTGTGGGTGTTCAGGATCGTCACCCGAACCTCGCCGCGATAGGTCGTGTCAATCACACCACCGAGCGTGGTCAGGCCGGCACGAGCGGCAAGTCCGCTGCGGTCCCACACCAGGCCGACGTAGCCATCGGGCACGGCTATCGCAATGCCGGTACCGAACACGTGGCGCTCGCCGGGACCGAGGTCGAAGCTCTCCGACGCGTACAGGTCGATGCCGGCGTCACCGGGGCGGCTATGACGAGGGAGCGTAGCGGACGGGTGAAGCCGCTGCACTTTCAGGGTAAGGGGGGACGCGTCGGCGGTTGGCATGCTCACGAGTAGATGAGCGCCTCGTCGTGCGCCGGCGCGTCGGACGTCGTATCCTCGGGTTCCCGCGGCGACGAGCTCGCGCGCGCCGATGCGACCAGAACGAGAAAGGTAGCAAGCGGCGCACGGGGGGACGCGGCCGGAGCAGACGTAGGAATAGATCGAGGTGTGCTCGCCTGGGCGTGTGTCGTATCGCGTTCCATAGTTGCCTGCATGCTGTCTTCGTCCCGTCGTATATGATCGTTCGGCACCGTAAACTTACGCAACCGGCGTGCCAAAGGTCATTCTCGATGTGCCCGCTCAGTCTTAGGAAGATACTGCAATCGAGGAACAACGGCTTAATGGAGGGAATTGTGGGGGACAGGGACTGCTTGCACCCAGCGGGATTCTATGGCATCGTAGCGGCAGCAGCCGCGCGCGGCCGCTAGGACGAGGATGCCATGATAATCGACGCCCATTGTCATGCCTGGCGCTACTGGCCGTATGAGCCGCCCGTGCCCGACCCGACCAGCCGCGGCACGGTGGAACAACTGCTGTTCGAGATGGACCAGCACGGCGTCGACCAGGCTGTCGTCGTCTGCGCTCGCATCGACCATAACCCCGACAACAACGACTACGTTGCCGGCTGCGCGGTGCGTTTCCCCGAGCGGCTGCACCAGTTTGCCGACGTCGACTGTTCCTGGATGCCGTCCTACCACGCGCCCGGCGCCGCCGAGCGGCTGGCGCAGTCGGTCGCTCGCTATCGCTTGAAGGGCTTTACCCATTACGTCAAGTCCGACGATGACGGGTCCTGGTTTGGGGGTGAGGAGGGCCAGGCCTTCTTCTCCACCGCTGCGCGCCTGCGGCAGATTGCCAGCCTTTCCATCCCGGCGCTCCTGCAGCCCGCGGTGCGGCGACTTGCCGAGCGCTTCCCCTCCGTTCCTTTCCTCTGCCATCACATGGCCTTCGCGCGGGTCGCCGAGCCGGCGCTGCTGACGGAGATACTGCGCTCCGCTGAGCTGCCGAACGTCTACGTCAAGCTGTCCGGCTTTCACTACGTCTCCGACATTGCCTGGGGCTACCCCTACGAGGATTGCGCTCCAGTGGTGCGGGGCCTGTACGAGCATTTCGGTCCGGACCGCCTCTGCTGGGGCTCGGATTATCCGGTGGTCCGCACGGCGATGACCTACCGCCACGCGCTGGAAGCGTTCCGCGGCCACTACGATTTCATCCCGGCGGACCACAAAGCGCGCATCCTGGGCGGCAACCTTCAGCGCCTGTTGACGGAGCGGACCTGAGCGGGAGCTTTGCCGCAACAGTCGGGCCATGGGGCCGGCTTCATAGGCGAATCGTGAAGGTTTGCATCGACCGGGCAGCGGGGGGAGGCTACGATGGTAGGTGGCAAGGTGGCGACCCCGGCGGACTGGACGTTGCCGGACTCGGGTGGGATCTACCTTCGCGGCAGTGTTATCGAGCTGCTGCCCGACCCCCTCTCGCCGCTGTTCGCCACGCTGGCGCTGCCGGAATGGAACGCCGCCATGGCGGAGCTGGGGCGTCGCCTGGGCATCGCCTTCGCCATCCCTGACGATATGCTCACCACCATCAACGGCTACGCCTACGCGCACATCGACGTCCATCTCACCGCCGCGCAGAACCTAAGCCTCCTCAAGCTGCTGCCGCGACTCGCCCGGATGCTGCGACGGTCGCGACCACGCTGGGAGGGTGAGGCGCGACCGGCCTACGCGCGCGTCGTGGCGCGCTGGGACACGACGGACCTGAAAGCTGCTCCCGCCGACCAATTGCTCCGAGGTATGCGGGAGATCGTCGCCGCCGCCGCCCGGCACTATCTGGTCATCCAGACCGGCGTCCTCATGGCGGCCTACCTGACGGAGGCCCTCTTCGCGACAGCCTACGACCGGGTCATCAAACGTCCCGGCGACCCGCCCGCGCTGACATTCCTGCTGGGCTTCGCCAGCACGCCCATCCGGGCGGAGCAGTCGCTGCACGACCTCGCAACGTGGGTGCGCGGCCAAGACCGGCTGGCGGCGTATCTGGCACAGGCGCCGAGCGGTGAGATCGCGGCGGCGCTTGACGGTCCGGCGCCGGCGGACGTGGTGGAAAGGGACTGGCGGCAATTCCGACGCCGTCTTCTTGATCACCTGGCCCGCTTCGGCCACACTATTTACGACCTGGACTTCGCCAAGGAAGTGCCGGCAGACCACCCTGCACCGGTGCTGGAGACGCTCAAGTTTTTCCTGAGTGGCCAGGGCGCCGATCCGTACGAGCGCCAGCGTACGGCGTCTGCCCGGCGCGAGCAGGCGACGCGGTTGATGCTGACGACACTGGGCAATCCGCGCCGGCTGCTGTTCCAGGTGCTGCTGCGCCCGGCCCAAGAATACGCGCCGCTGCGCGAGGACGCGCTGGCCGACGCGGGCCTGGGCTGGCCGGCGCTGCGACGCCTCGCCGCGGAGTTGGGACGGCGGCTGACGGCGGCGGGCGCAATCGAGCGGGCGGACGACGTGCATTGGCTTACCTCCGCAGAGCTGCGGGAAGCAGCGATCGCGCTAGATGCTGGCCGGCCGCCGGCGAAAAGGCGCGACGTTGTGGCAGAACGGAGCGCACGATGGATGGCACAACGCCGGGTCGCCCCGCCAGCCTCCTTGCCGCTGCGCGAGGGGGCCAGCGCCCCGGGCACTGCCATGAGCATGTGGATGCCGACGAAGACCAGGCAGTCCGAGGGCAATGTCATCCGGGGGATCGGCGCCAGCCCGGGGTGGGCAGTTGGGACTGCGCGCGTGCTCCGCGGCCCCGAGGAGTCCGGTCAGCTACAACCGGGGGACATTCTGGTGGCGCGCATCACCACGCCGGCCTGGACGCCGCTGTTCGCCCTGGCGGCAGGCGTGGTGACCGACGTGGGCGGGCCGCTCAGACACAGCTCCATCGTCGCTCGCGAGTACCACATCCCGGCGGTCCTGGGCACGGGCGTGGCGACGGAGCGGCTGCGCAGCGGGCAGCGGATCGTGCTGGACGGCGATGCGGGAACGGTGGAACCGCACACGTGACCCCCACGACCAGCAACGCACCCTTATCGGACCGGCGCGGGGATGCTCGACCTAGAAACCGATGGGTGAGAGCAGGCGGCACGATCTAACGGTCGCGATCAGCGCCAGTCGCGCGGCTCAGCCGCCCGTGTTCTGAGGAGGAAATAGAGCTAGCCACCGCGAGCAACGTGTTCGGCGTAGTGCCGGCCCCAGTGGGGATGCCTGCCGTCGACGTCGTCGAAGCCGTATTCATCGGCCAAGTCCCACGAGGTCAGCGCTTTGCCCGTCTTGGCGGCTACGTTGGGATCGGCCGCTAGGGACACCACTGCCCGCCCGACATAGAACGGCGTCTCGGAAGCGATGAAGTGCGGGTCCTGCTTCGCCGCTTCCTGCCACGTGGGCTCGGTTACGCCGAAATGCTCGAGCATAGCTTCGGATCGGAGAAAGCCGGGCGTGAGGGCCAGCGCGGTGACGCGGCGAGGACGTAGGTCCGCAGCCATGGCCTCGGCCAGGTGGATGGCGGAGTTCTTGGCAAGGCTGTAATAGAGGTTGCCGCGATACGTGTAGGTGTTCCCGTCGGTAATCTCGATGATGAGGCCCTGACCCTGCTCGATCATGAGCGGAGCGCCGTAGTGGCTGGTGATGATGTGTGACCACACGGCACGCTCCTGCATCAATAAGCCGTGGCGTAAGGAGTGCTCCCAGAAGGGCTGCTGCCAGTTGGTCAGCTCATCACCGCCCCAAACGTCGTTCACCAGCAGGTCGAGCCGGCCATTCTGCTCGCGTCCTATGCGCTCGAACAAGGATTTGACGTCGTCTTCGACGGTGTGGTCCACTCGTATGGCGATCCCGACACCGCCGCGAGCATTCACGAGCTCCGCCGTCTCTTCGATGGTTTCGGAGCGACCTGCCGTGGCGGGCTTCCCGCGCACGCTCCGGCCGGTGGCATAGACGGTGGCGCCCGCCTCACCCAGGGACACGGCGATCCCTCGCCCGGCCCCGCGCGTTGCGCCGGCAACCGCCGCTACCGTGCCGCGCAGGTTTGGCGCGACCCAATGACCGGCCGTCACCGGCCGTAGTTGGAGGGAACTCAACGACACGCTCCTCTCGGCGAAGGTAGCCACAGCGTAGAAAGTATGGCAGCACTATGCCGGGTCTTACAGAGCGAGCAATAAGGCCCGGCGAGGGCATTGGCGGGATCCAGGGCGACCACAGTAGCGGTTACCCTTCCGCCGAAGGCCGCAAGTCCTCGCACATCCTTACATCGCTCACTCCGTCGCAGGTCCCGAAGTGAACGACGTTGGATCGCCGGGTTGAGCGATTTCCAGGGACATTTGTGGTAGCATTGGCGGGGGTGAGTGGCGATGGCCGTCGAGCAACTGGTCCATGCCCAGGTTGCGCGCTTGTCGACCGCGGATCTGGCGCGCTCCCTTCAAGAGGTGCTGGGACAGCGCCTGGTGGCAGTGATCGCTGGCGTGCGAGACCACAAGGCGGTGGGCGAATGGGCACGGGGGACGCGCCAGCCGCATCCGGCGAGTGCCCAGCGGCTGCGCCAGGCCTACCAAGTGACTCGGCTTCTGTTGGAAGCGGAGGAGACGGACACCGTGCGCGCCTGGTTCATGGGGATGGATCCGCTGCTGGACGACCGGGCGCCGGCACTGGTCCTGCGCGACGATCCGGCCGCCGTGCTGCGCGCGGCGCGGGCCTTCCGCGCGGGCGCCTGATCGTCCGCGCCGCTCCCGAACCCGAGGAGCCTCTTTATCGGCTGGGTTTCTGTCCGGATCCACTGGTCTGGCCGCCGTGGCGCTTCGCCGGCGAGCAGCGCTTTGACGACCCGTCACGCCTATTCCGCGTGCTCTACACGGCCGAGCAACGGCTCGGCGGCTTCGTGGAGTCGGTCGCTCGGTTCCGTATCCCCGTCACGTTTCTCGCCGCCATCCGTGAGCAGCCGGGTGGGGAGCGGGAACTGCCGCGCCCGCGCGTCCCGGGGGGCTGGCTGCGCCATCGCT
>Ga0207416_1001126_pt1 | contig 37960 bp, 33 predicted proteins | sample PaiPotPPM11metaG_FD_184107 | JGI IMG/M metagenome (GOLD analysis project Ga0207416, IMG submission 184107) | Iron sulfur acid spring bacterial and archeal communities from Banff, Canada, to study Microbial Dark Matter (Phase II) - Paint Pots PPM... ...
AGCGTGACCGGCGCCGGCGCCGGTCACGCTGGGGGTGCTGACACCGCTGTCGCCGCCGGGGGACCCGTCGGCCGGCCAGTTGATCCAGCGCGGCGCCGAGCTCGGGGTGCAGTACATCAACACGGTCATGGGCGGCGTGTTCGGCAAAGGCGGATGCAGCCTGCCCGCGGCGCCTGTCCGGCTCGCCGTCGAGGACGACAGCGGCCTGCCGGAAAAGTCCGTCGCGGGGTTCCGGCGGCTCGTGACGGAGGATCGCGCGGCCGGCGTGTTCGGCGCGTTTCACAGCTCGGCGATGCTGGCGGCTGCGCCTCTGGCCGACGAGTTCATGGTGCCCTACATCTCGACCCAGGCGTCCGCGGCCGACATTACCAAGAAGCACTTCGCCGCGGTGTTCCGCACCCACCCGATCGATCCCGACCGAGCGGCGGCGTGGCTCGGGTGGATCCAAGCCCAGGGCTGGCACCGGGTGGCGATGCTCGCCGAGAACACGGATTACGGCATCGGCCTCGTGGAGGCCACGAAGGCTCTGATCGCCCAGAAGAAGCTGGGCGTGACGCTCGACGCGGTCATCTTTGACCGGACGTCCTCCGACCTGACGCCGCAGCTCCTCAAGTTCAAGGCGGCGAAGCCCGACGTCCTCCTCAACGTCGGCGTGGGGACGCCGGCCTACCTGATCATCAAGCAGGCCCACGACATCGGCTTGTTCCCGCAGACGCCGATGCTCGGCTCGTACGATTTTCCCGTGCGCGCGGAATACTGGAAGAACCTGAGGCCGGCGGGGAACTACCTCGCCTTCATCTCGTACTATCACCCCCGGATGGCGCTCACGTCCCTCGGGAAGTGGGCCGCGGTGGAGTACGCGAAGCGGTTCCACGACACGGCGATCTACTCGAACCTCAACTCCTTTGGCGATGCGGTGATCCTCGCCCAGGCGATGAACCTCGCGTGCAGCCGCGATCCCAAGCGCATCGTCGCCGCCCTGGAACAGGGCCGGTTCGATACCTGGATCGGGAGCGGCGTGACGTTCCCGCGGGCGGACGGCGTGGCCTGGCACCAGTGGTCGCCGCCGATGGTCATTCTCCAGTACACGCAGCCCGACGAGACGTACGACCAGGCGCAGATCCTGTACCCGATCGGGATGAAGACGGGGACGTACCAGGCGCCGCGGTGAGCCGGCGCCGGCCCGGAACGTTTTGGACCTCACGCTGCTGACCCAGTACGTTCTGGCCGGCCTGGTCATCGGGGTGATCTACTGCCTGATGGCGGTGGGGATCACGTTCATCTACAGCGTCATGAAGATGATCAACTGGGCGATGGGGGAGTTCTACATGATCGGCGGGTACGCACAGTATCTGCTGATCGCCTCCTGGCTGGGGCCCCAGCGCTGGGCGCTCGCCCTCCCGCTGGCCGTGCTCGGGGTCGCGGCGCTCGGGATGGTGGTCCAGCGCGTGCTGCTGCGGCCGATGTTCGTCGGGCAGCTCGAGCGGCTCGACGAATACGCCACGATCGTCACGATCAGCCTGACCGTGCTGTTCCGGAACCTGGCCGTGGTCGTGTTCGGGCCGTATCAGTTCTCGCCGCGCGACTACGCGCCGCCGTTCCAGCTCGGGCCGCTGCCGATCAACGGCAGCCGGTTCGTCGCGTTTCTCGGCGCGGTCGTCCTCCTCGGCCTGTTCGCGGCGGTCGTCCGGCGGACGTGGTTTGGCCTGGCGCTCCGCGGCGTCGCGCAGAACCGGCTCGGCGCGATCGCGGCCGGGATCAACCTCCCGCGGATCGATATGCTGGCATTCGGGATCGGCGTGGGGCTCGCCGGAGCCGCGGGCGCCCTGCTCGCTCCGGTGTTCCTGGTGTATCCGGAGAGCGGGGCGCTCAGCACCGTGAAGGGGTTCGAGATCATCGTGATCGGTGGGTTGGGCTCGCTGCCCGGCAGCATCGTGGGGGGCCTCCTCCTGGGCCTGGTCGAGAGCCTGGGCTCGGTGCTCATCTCGCCGGCGTTTCGCGACGTCTACGGGTTCGGGCTGCTTCTGCTGATCCTGGCGCTGCGCCCGACGGGGCTGTGGGGCGAGCAAGCCCGGGAGGCGTAGCAACCTCCCGGGGGCGGGCCACAGCCGCCGCCGCCGCCGCTCTCGCGGCGGCGGCACTGCTTCCGCTCGCACTCGGCGGCTACGCGGTGCACGTGCTCACCGTGGCCCTGTACTACGCGATCCTGGCATCGAGCTGGAACCTGATCGCCGGATACACGGGGCTGTTCTCCCTCGCCCACCACGTGTTTGCCGGCATCGGAGCGTATGCGTCGGCGCTCCTCGTCATTCGGACCGGCATCCCGATCCCGCTCGGGATCGCGTGCGGCGGCGCCCTCGCCGGCGCGGCCGGCTACACGCTCGGCGCGCTCACACTGCGGCTGCGCACGCTCTACCTGGCGCTCGCGACCTGGGCGTTCGCGGAGTCCATCCGCCTCGTCGTCTCGATGGAGTACGGGCTGACGCGCGGCGACCTGGGCCTCGCCGTTCCCAAGCTCTTCCGCGCGGTCTCTCCGACACCGTACTACGAGGTGTTCCTGGGCTGCACGGCGGCGGCGGTCGCCGGCCTCGCGCTGCTGCTCCGCAGCCGGATCGGCTACCGCCTGCGGGCGATCCGCGACGACGAGGGGGCGGCTCGGGCGGCCGGCGTGAACACGGTGCGGTGGAAGCGGTTTGTGTTCGGCCTGAGCAGCGGGATCGCCGGGCTGGCCGGCGCGCTCTACGGCCACTACATCGGCCTGCTGAGCCCCGCGGCGATGCGGTTCGACGAGATGGCGCTGATCATCATCATGGTGATTCTCGGCGGCCAGCGGACGCTCGCCGGGCCGATCGCCGGCGCGGTCGTGATCGAGGTGGCGTCGGAGGCGCTCCGGACGTACGGCCAGCTGCGCATGGTCGTGTTCGCGCTCGTGGTCCTCGCCGTGATGCGGCTGTATCCCGCCGGCCTCATGGGGATCGTCCGGGCCGCCATCATCAGCCGCGGGCGCGATAGGTCCTGACGGGAGTCGCGTCGGCGGCGGCGAATACCCCGGTGTAGTTTCGCTGCGCGCGGCGCGCCCGCGCCCGCATCGGGAGGGAACGCGATGCATCTGTCTCAGGCGGTCGGCCGGATCACCCCGTCGATGACGATCGGCATGGACGACCGCGCTCGCACGCTGCGACGCCAGGGCGTGGACGTGATCAGTTTCGCCGCGGGCGAACCGGACTTTGACACCCCCGCGGCGGTCAAGCAGGCGGCGATCGAGGCGATTCAGGAGGGGTTCACCAAGTACACGAGCCCCGCGGGCATCATCGAGCTGCGGCAGGCGGTGGCGGCGCGGCTGCGCCGGGACTACGGCACCGCGTACGAGCCCGACGAGATCGTGGTCACGGCGGGGGGGAAGCCCGCGCTGTTCTTTGCCCTTCAGGCCATCTGCGACCCCGGAGACGAAGTCCTCGTGCCGGTGCCGGCGTGGGTGTCGTACATCGAACAGATCCGGATGGCCGGCGCGCGCCCGGTTCTCGTTCCCACCGAGGCGGCGGAGGCATGGCAGCCCTTGCGGGACCGGGTTGCGCGGTGCGTGACCCCCCGGACCCGGGCGATCATCCTCAACTCTCCGCATAACCCCACCGGGACCGTGTACACGCGCGAGACCCTGGCCGGGCTCGTGGAGCTCGCCGAGCGGCACGACTTCTATCTCGTGAGCGACGAGATCTACGAGCGGATGGTGTACGACGGCGCCCGGCATCTGTCCGTGCCGGGGGTGTGGCCCGAGGCGCGCGACCGGATCGTGCTGCTGAACTCGATGTCCAAGACCTACGCGATGACCGGGTGGCGGCTCGGCTACGCGGCGGCGGCCCGACCGGTCGCCGACGCGCTCATCGCGCTGCAGGGCCACCTGGCCGGCAATCCCAACTCGATCGCGCAGAAAGCCGGGCTGTACGCGCTGACGCATCAGGTGGATCTCGCCGAGATGGTCACCGAGTACGACCGGCGGCGGCGGTATATCGTCGCGCGCCTTAACGACATCCCGGGCGTCACGTGCGCGCCGCCCGTGGGCGCGTTCTACGCGTTCCCGGACGTTCGCGGCGCGCTCGCCCGGCCGGGGGGCCCCTCGACGTCGCTCGCGCTCGCCGAGTACCTGCTCGATCAGGCGCACGTCGCCGCGGTGCCGGGCGAGGCGTTCGAAGCGCCCGGATTTCTCCGGCTCTCATACGCGACCTCGATGGAGAAGATCGAGCAGGGGCTCGATCGGATCGCGCAGGCGCTTGTGCCGCTCGCGACGCCCGCCTGACGATGATGACGCCGTCTGAGTTTCGGAACGAGCCGCTGACCGATTTTGCCTCGGACGCGGGCCGCCGCGAGATGCAGGCCGCGCTGCGGACGGTCGGGGCCGAGCTCGGCCGGGAGTTTCCGCTCCTGATCGACGGACAGGCGATCCGGACCGACAAGACGTTCCGCTCGGTCAACCCGTCACAGACCGACCAGGTCGTGGCGGTGCTGCCCCAGGCCGGGCCCGAGCAGGTGGACGCCGCCGTGCAGGCGGCGCTGCGCGCGTATGAGTCCTGGCGCTGGGTGCCGGCCGAAGAGCGCGCGGCGCTGTTCATGCGCGCCGCGCACCATCTTCGCCGCAGGCGCTTCGAGGCCGCGGCGTGGATGTGCTACGAGGTCGGGAAGAACTGGGCCGAGGCTGATGGGGACGTCGCCGAGGCGATCGACTTCACCGAGTACTACGCCCGCGAGACCCTCCGTTACGCCGTCGGGCCCGCGCTGCCCCCCGCGCCGGGGGAGATGAGCGAGTACCAGTACATCCCGCTGGGAGTGGTCGCCGTGATCTCGCCGTGGAACTTCCCGCTGGCGATCCCGGCGGGAATGACCCTGGGGGCGATCGTCTCCGGCAACACGGTCGTGATGAAGCCGGCCAGTGACTCGGCCGCGACGGCGTACCTGATCGCGGACGCGCTCGCCAAGGCGGGCCTGCCGCCCGGCGTCCTGAACCTCGTCACGGGATCCGGGAGCGTGGTGGGGGAGGCCCTCGCCGCGCATCCCAAGGTGCGGATGATCGCGTTTACCGGCTCCCGGGAGGTCGGGACGCGTCTGTTCGAGGTTGCCGCCCACACCCCCCCGGGTCAGATCTGGCTCAAGCGCATCATCGCCGAGATGGGCGGCAAGAACGCCATCATCGTCGACGACGAAGCCGACGTGGAAGAGGCGGTCGCCGGCATCGTCGCGGGAGGCTACGGGTATCAGGGGCAGAAGTGCTCCGCCGGCTCCCGAATCGTGGCGACGCCGCGCGTGTACGGCCAGGTCGTCGAGCGCGTCACCGAACGGGCGCGCGCGCTCGAGGTCGGTCCCGCGCCGGAGAACTTCCAGGCCGGTCCGGTCATCAACGCCGCGGCCGAGCGCAAGATTCTGGAGTACGTCGAGGTGGGGAAGCGCGAGGGACGTCTCACCGCCGGGGGCGGCCGCGCCCGGGAGGGCGGCTTCTACGTGGCGCCGACGGTGTTCGTGGACGTCGCGCCGGACGCCCGGATCGCGCAGGAGGAGATCTTCGGCCCGGTCCTCGCGGCGATCCCGGCCCGCGACTTCGACGAGGCGCTCCGGATCGCCAACGGCACCGCGTTCGGCCTGACCGGCTCGGTGTACTCGCTCAATCCCGAGAAGCTGGCGCGAGCCCGCCGCGAGTTCATGTGCGGCAACCTGTATCTGAACCGGAAACCGACCGGCGCGCTCGTCGGGGCGCACCCGTTCGGCGGATTCAACATGTCCGGGACGGACAGCAAGGCGGGCGGCCCGGACTACCTGCTCAACTTCCTCCAGGCGAAGGTGGTCGCGCACAAGTACCGGTAGGGTGAGGCGGGCCTGTGGACGTTCCGATTCTCCACTCCTGGAGCGGCGGCAAGGATAGCTGCCTGGCGCTTGCCGAGGTGCGGGCCGATGCCTCGCAATCGGTGGCGGTGCTGCTCACGACGGTCACAGAAGGCTACGACCGGGTGAGCATGCACGGCGTCCGCCGCGCGCTGATCCACCGGCAAGCCGATGCCCTGGGACTGCCCGTTCACATCGTCACCATCCCGCAGCACGCCGGCAACCGCGCGTACGAGTCGAGGATGGAGGCGGCGTTTGAGCGGTTTCGCTTGGAGGGCATGACGACGATCGCGTTTGGCGATCTGTTCCTGGCCGACATCCGCCGCTACCGGGAGGAGTGGCTGGCCCGGACGGGGATGACGCCGGTGTTCCCGCTCTGGCACCGCGACACGCGCCGGCTGGCCCGGCAGTTCATCGATCAAGGCTACAAAGCCATCCTCACGTGCGTGGACACCCGCGTGCTCGACCGTGAGTTCGCCGGCAGGACCTTCGACCACACGCTGCTCGCAGATCTTCCTCCGACCGTTGACCCGTGCGGCGAGAACGGAGAGTTCCACACGTTTGTGTTCGGCGGGCCGATCTTCCATCAGGATATTCCGATCACGCTGGGGGAGGTAGTGCAGCGGGACACCTGGGCTTTCTGCGACCTCCTGCCCGACTAATTCCGGCGCGCCTCGTCCCGCGTAGGAAACCGGGCGACAAGCGCGGAATCAGCGACGCATGGCGCACGGCGGCGAGGTAACTGTCGACACCCTGAAGCGAATTCTCGAGGCGTTCAACCGCCACGATCTGGATGCGATCATGACGTTCTTTGCGGACGACTGCGTCCTTGAGATGCCCCGCGGCCCCTATCCGTGGGGACGGCGGTTTGTCGGGAAGGTCCAGGTGCGCGAGGGGCTCGCCGGCCGGTTTGCCGGCCTTCCGGACGTCCACTACGGGCAGGACAGCCACTGGGTGTGCGGGACAAAGGGTGTGTCCGAGTGGACGCTCACCGGGACGACTCCGGCCGGCGCACGTGTGGAGGTCCGTGGCTGCGATCACTTCGAGTTCCGGGACGGGAAGATCGTCAGGAAGGATTCATACTGGAAGATCGTGGAGACAGGCGCTTAGCGGGTGCTGGTGTCGGCCCCGGCGCCCTCGCCGTCCGTCCCCAACACGGCGGCGGCTCCCCCGGTGAGCGTGATCCCGCTCGGAGCCGGGGGCTGCCCGGCCTGCCCCGGCGACGGTCCCTCCGCGGCGGCGGCCCGGTCCGTCACCCGGCGCCAGCGCAACGCCCCCACCGCCGCCAGGACGCCGATCGTTCCCGCGACGGCGAACGCGGCCGGGGCGCCCCAGAACTCGGCCATCGCCCCCGAGACGAGTGCGCCCGCGGGGTTGAGCCCGCCCATCACGATCGCGTACATGGACATCACGCGCCCCCTGAGATGGTCGGGGGCCGTGACCTGCAGCATCGTTTGCGAGGTCGCGATGGAGAGGACAAAGCTCGCGCCGGCCAGGGCCAGCTCGGCGGCGGCCAGCGGAAACGAATGAGTCATGGCGAGGAGGAGGTCGGCCAGGCCCAGCATGGCGGCGCCTCCAAAGAGGAGCGCCGGATGGGGCCCCAGATCGCTGAGCGACGCGACGCACAGCGCCCCGGCAACCGCGCCCGCGCCCTGGATGGACATCAGGAGGCCGAACCCCGCCGCGCCCTGGTGCAGCACGTCTTTCGCGAAGACGGGGACGAGGATGTTGAAGTTCATCACGAACACGCTCTGAACCGCGACGAGCGTGACCACCTGCAGTGCGACCGGGGTGTGGAAGAGATGCGCGATCCCCTCCCGGAGGTGCGCCGCGAGGCCGGCCTGCGCCTGCGTGACGTCCATCGGGCGCACGCGCATCAAGAGCAGCGCCCCAATCACCGGGATGAAGCTCAACCCGTTGGCCAGGAACGCCCACGCCATCCCGACCGTTCCAATCGCGATGCCGGCGACCGCCGGCCCAAACAGCCGGGCGCCGTTGACCAGGGTGGAGTTGAGGGCGACCGCGTTCATCATATCGGTGCCCTCGACCATCTCGGCGAGAAACGCCTGCCGCGTGGGGATGTCGAACGCGGCGGTCAGCCCAAGCCCGAAGGCCAGCACCGCGACATGCCAGTACCGGACCGCGCCGGTCAGCACGAGGAACCCCAGCACGAACGCCAGCAGCATCTGCAGCGTCTGCATGACGATGATGAGCGCGCGCTTGTTGAGCCGGTCGGCGGCGACGCCGCCGATCAGCGAAAACAGCAGTACGGGCAGCCACTGCAGCGCGCCGACGACGCCCAGGAGGAACGGCGAGTTGGTGAGCTGGAGCACCAGCCACGCCTGCGCGATCCGCTGCATCCACGAGCCGGTTTGCGAGATGAACTGTCCGAAGAAAAACAGGCGGAAGTTCCGGTGGCGGAGCGCGACGAACGGGTTGTACCGCCAGGGGGGGCGGGCGCCCGGCGGTGTGTCATGCAGCGAGGCGTGCGGGGTCACCGCTCAATCATACATCAGTTTCACGGGTGCTGTGGCGGCGCTTCCCCGTCGCGTTCGGCAGTGGCACGGTGCGCAGCGGGCGTGCTATGGTAAGAAGTGGCCGCACCCGGGGGCAATGAGTTCCCGGGTGTGTGGGATCTGAGGAGTGCGGGAGGAGTAGGGTATGTCCGAGCCATTGGAACTGGGCCTCACATTCGACGACGTGCTGCTCGTGCCGCGGCGGTCGGCGGTGAGCACGCGGCGCCAGGCCGACACCCGGACCCGGCTCTGCCGCGGCATTGACCTGGCGATCCCGGTCGTGAGCGCCAGCATGGACAGCGTCACCGAGGCGGAGATGGCAATCGCGATCGCGCGCGAGGGCGGGATCGGGATCATTCACCGGTTCCTCACGGTGGCGGACCACGTCGCGGAGGTGCGGCGGGTCAAGCGGGCGGAGAGCGTCGTGCTCGATACCCCCTATGCCGTCGGGCCCGAGACGACCGTGCGCCAGGCGGCGGCGTTCATGGAGGAGCACGGCTCGGCCGGCATCCTGGTGATCGACGCGGATCGCCATCTCCTCGGCATCGTGACCGCACGTGATGTCCTGTTCGAGGACCAGCTCGACCGGCCGATCACGGCGGTGATGACGCCCCGGGAGCGGCTGATTACGGCGCCGGTCGGGACGCCGGTCGAAGACGCCAAGCAGATCCTCCACCGCCACCGGATCGAGAAGCTCCCGCTCGTGGATGGGGAGGGACGGCTCGGCGGGCTCGTGACGAGCCGCGACATCCGGAGCCGGCTCCGGTATCCCACCGCCACGAAGGATCCGCGTGGGCGGCTCCGCGTCGGCGCGGCGATCGGCGTCCGCGGCGATTACGTCGAGCGCGCGCAGGCCCTGGTCGACGCCGAGGTAGACGTGCTCGTCATCGACATTGCCCACGGCCACTCAGACCTCGCGTTCCGCACGGTCGAGGCCGTCCGCGCCCGGTGCGGCGATGTGCCGCTGATCGCGGGAAACGTCGCCACCCCCGAGGGGACGCGGGACCTCATCGCGTGCGGCGTGGATGGCGTGAAGGTCGGCGTCGGCCCCGGCTCGACGTGCACGACGCGGGTGGTCACCGGCGCGGGGGTTCCCCAGCTCACCGCGATCCTCGCGTGCGCCGAGGCGGCGGCCGCCTCCGCCGTGCCCGTCATTGCCGACGGCGGCATCCGTGGGTCCGGGGATCTCGTCAAGGCGCTCGCCGCCGGGGCGCAGACCGCGATGCTCGGCAACCTGCTGGCCGGGACCGAGGAGAGCCCCGGCGCGACGGTGACCCGGAACGGCCGGCAGTACAAGGTCTATCGGGGAATGGCGAGCCTGTGGACCTCCGCCGAACGGCGGGACATGCCTCAGGATGACGAGCTCCTCTCGGAGATCGTGCCCGAGGGGATCGAGGCGATGGTGCCGTACCGCGGCCGCGTGTCCGCGGTCCTGGCTCAGCTGATCGGCGGGCTGCGGTCCGGGATGAGCTACTGCGGGGCGACCACCCTGGGGGAACTGCGCGCGAACGCCCGGTTCATGCGCGTGACGGACGCGGGCGTCCGCGAGGGGATGCCGCACGACGTCGACTCGCTCTCGTAGGCGGACCTTCGCAACGGCACCGGCCGCCGGTCCCTCACTCCGAGGCGGTCCGGTGTCCTAGCCGGACGCCGCCTCACGCGCCGGCGCCCGGCCGCCGATTCGCTCAAGCGCCCGCTCGAGCGCGTCCATCGCGGTGTCAATCGCGTGCGTCACCTTGTTCCGCTCGCGGAGGAGGCGCGTCTCGAGCGCCCGGTACTCCATGGTGCCCGTCGAAAGCGCGCGCAGCCGCGCCGCCGGCTGCAGCACCGGCAGGGGCAAGACGGGGAGGGCGCGGTCGTGGTCGAACGGGCCGGCCGCGGTATAGTTGACGGGGATCAGCGCGCGGCCCGCGCGGATCAGGGCCGCGTTGATCGCCTCGGCCGCGTCGCGCTGCTTCCGCGTGCCGCGCGACCCCGCGAGCGCGGTCCGCAACCGCTCGGCGGAGGCGTTCACGCGCTCGGCCCGGTCGGCGAGACGCGCGGCGGCATCGAGCGGAGGCCGGAGGTCGAACGCCTCGCCGGCCGCCCCCTGGATCTCCGTGAGGACCGTACGGATCTCCGCCGCCGTCGCCGCATAGTCGAGCGGCAGGACGGCGGCCGTGCACCAGCGCCACAGGACGAGGGCGTAGACCTGCGCGTCCCGATGGAGGTTCGCGCGGTCGATCTTGTCCAAGGTGTCCTCGGTCGAGTGCCACCACCACCCGAGTCCCCCGGTCTTCGACGCGCTGCCGGTGAGGGACGCGAGCGCCGCCCCGGCGGCGGAGTCCCCCGCGGGCTGCGCGGAGATGTCGACGAACATCGAGGGCAGCCCAACCCCCCAGAACGATTGGTCGCCCATGCGGCTGACCCGCCGCTGGTCGAGCGTCTGCCCGCAGACATCGTGCACGCACCGGGCCGCGCTGGCCCACGTCTCGGCCATCGTCAGCGCGTCGCTCAGCACGGCCGCGCCCTTGGCGCCGGCCGAGTCCACGTTGAGGTGGAGGACCGCGCGGCGGTTCAGGTCGTCCCAGTGGGTGTCGGCGTACCAGGTCGAACCCGAGTATCGCCCATGCGAGTGGCCGGACCAGAACGCCCACCGGATCCCGCGCCGCAGCCGCCGCCGGCGCCGGCTCATGACCCGCGCCATCTCGACCATGACGGCGTTCGCGCTGCCGTTGTCCATCGCCCCGTAGTGCCACGAGTCCACATGCCCGCTGAACAGAACGAACCGGTCCTCGTCCTGACCCGGCAGGTCGGCGACCAGCAGCGGGGTCGGGCGCCAGCGCGTGTCGACCTCCGCCCGGACGCGCACCCGCAGCGTGCCCTCCCGCGCCCGGGCCCGCAGCACCGCGCCGTCGGACTCGCGAACCGAGACGGCGACGAGCTTGGGGAGGTGGCCGGCGGTCTCGGGCGTCGGCGCCCCCCAGACCGTCGAAATGATCATCTCGTGCAGTTCCGGCGGGTTGACGAAGATCGCCCCCGCGGCGCCCGCTTCCTCGGCGGCCCACGCCTTGCCGGGCGTCGCGAGCCCGTCGACCAGCGCGATCTTGCCCCGCGCCTGCGCGGACCGGTAGTCTCCGGCGCCGACGTCCACGACCTCCGCGTCCAGCCCGCCGGAGGTCGTCGGCGCGGCGAACGAGTGCGTAATGCATTCAACCGGCCGCGGCGGCAGGCCGGCGACTTCGAGCGACGCGGGGCCCGGCCACGAGATCAGCGCGTCGTGCTGATAGCGCCGGACCTCGAGCCCGAACCCGCGCAGCACCGTGTCCAGGTAGTCGAACGCCTTCGCCTCATCCTCGCTGCCCGACATCCGGACCCAGCGCGCAATGCCGCGCGTGTACTCCATCAGCTTGGACGCGGAAACCGCCTGTCGGACGGTCTGTTCGGGATCTCTCGGCATTGATTGCCTCCTCGTGCTGGGGGTGGGGATACACGAATGCTTCTCAGCAGACCATCCGCTTTCCTTGACGGCCGCGGCGGCCGCCGCTCAGCGCAGCGGGAGGGCCGATCCTTCGGCGCGTTCGACGGCCGGCGCCGAGGCGGCGGAGGGCGGGCGCGGCCCGGCGCGGCGCTCGATCGTGCCTACGACGCCCTGGCGGAAGACGAGAATCACCGCGATGAAGATCGCCCCGGTCACGATTCCCCACGCGTCGGTCCACGTCGAGAGGAAGTCGCGGAGCAGGAGCACGAGGGCGGCGCCGACGAGCGGGCCGAGGCGCGTCGCCATCCCGCCGAGGAGGACCATGACGACAACGGTGCCGGATGTCGTCCAGTGGACCGCGTCGAGCGCGACGAAGCCATGGTTGATCACCCAGAGGCCGCCGGCCAGGCCCGAGAGGGCGCACGAGAGCACGGTCGCCACCAGCTTGTACCGGTTCACCGGGTACCCGAGGGTCTCCGTGCGCACCTCGTTTTCGCGGATCGCCAGCAGGACGCGGCCGAACGGCGAGCCGACGATCCGCCAGCAGAGCAGCAGGCCGAGCACGGCGAGGGGGAACGCCGCATAGTAGTAGGCGGTCGCCGACTGGAGGCTCCACCCGAAGAGAGACCCGCGGGGGATGCCCGTGATCCCATTCTCACCGCCGGTCAGGCTCCGCCAGACGTTGACGACGTAGAACACCATCTGCGCGAACGCGAGCGTGATCATCGCAAACGAGATCCCGGCGCGGCGAATGCTCAGGCCCATGAGCGGCACCGCGAGCAGGCCGGCGGCCGCGGCGCCGCAGATGACGTTGATCGGAAACGGCACCCCGGCGCGTACGGCGACGAGCGCGGCCGCGTACGCGCCTGCGCCGAAGAACGCCGCGTGTCCGAACGAGAGCAGGCCGGTGTAGCCAAGCAGGATGTCGAACGCCGCGGCAAACAGCGCCCACGCGAGAATGTCCACGGCCAGGACCGGATAGATCACCCGGGGCAGCGCCAGGCCCGCGGCGAGCAGGGTGATCCAGCCGATCCGGCGAGCCGTCACCCGGCCTCCACGCTCCCGAACAGGCCCGCGGGCCGCACCAGCAGGACGACCGCCATGAGGATGAAGACGAGGGTGTTGGCGATCGGCGGGTAGTACACGGCGCCGAGCGCGGCCAGCACGCCGACAACAAACCCCGTCACCACCGAGCCGAGAATCGAGCCCATCCCGCCGATCACGACGATCGCGAAGGTCGTAATAATCAGATCGGCTCCCATGACGGGAGAGACGTTTCGCATCGGCGCCGCGAGGACGCCGGCCAGCCCGGCCAGAGCGACGCCGAACGCGAACACCGGCGGGATCCAGCGGTCGACGTCGATGCCGAGGGCACGCGTCAGCATCGGCTTCTCGGTCGCCGCGCGGATCACCATCCCCACGCGCGTGCGCTCGATCAGCCACCACGTGCCGAGGCAGACGGCCACCGAGAACCCCAGGACGAACAGGCGGTAGACCGGGAAGAACATCGGGCCGATCACGACCGCCCCTTGGAGCAGCGGCGGGGCGGCGTACGGGACCCCCTGCATGCCGAATCGGAGGCGCATGCCGTCTTGGATGACGAGGGCCAGTCCGTAGGTCAGCAGCAGGTTGTAGAGGGGATCGAGCGCGTACAGCCAGCGTAAAAATGCGCGCTCGAGCACGACCCCGAGGGCGGCGACCGCGATCGGCGAGATCACCAGCGCCCACCAGAACGAGACGCCGAGCTGGGTGGCGAGGAGATATGCGCCGAATGCGCCGAGCATGTACAGCGCGCCGTGCATGAAATTGAGCACCCGCAGCATCCCAAAAATGACGGCGAGGCCCAGGCTCAGGAGCGCGTAGAACGCCCCGTTGATCAGGCCGTTGAACGTCTGCAGGAGAAGCGTGTCCATCGACGTGTGGGTCGGAGGACCGCGGCCGCGCGCGGCCGCGGTCCCCGCCCGGTTACTGCGCCATCTTGCAGGTTACCTGGCTCAGCGGCTTGAACGCGCTACCCGCCGGAATCTTGCTGACCATCTCCACATAGTCCCACGGTTCCTTGACGTCGGCGGGGGCCTTGACCCGCGCGAGGAAGGCGTCGTGGATGACGAGATGGTCTTGGGCCCGGATCTCGCCGTTCCGGATGAAGAAGTCGCTGAACTTGAGGCCCTCCAGGGTCTTCACGACCTTGTCCGGATCGTCGGTGCCGGCGCGCCGCACCGCCTCGAGGTACTGCCACGTGGCGGAGTAGTCGCCGGCCATCACGAACGTCGGCCGGACCTTCGTGCGCGCTAGGAACCGGTCCGCCCAGTCGCGCGCCTGCCTGTCCATGCTCCACTCCCACGGGGTCGTGTACAGCGTGCCCTCGTACGCCTTGACCCCGAGCGCGTGGATGTCGCTCAGGAACAGGAGGCCGATCGCGAGGTTCACGCCCTGCTTGCGGAGCCCGAACTCGTTGTATTGCTTGACGAGGTTGACGACGTCCTGGCCGGCGTGCATCGTACCGAGGACGGTGACGAGCGGGTACATCCCGCGCGCCTTGATCAGGTAGGTGGAGAAGTCGTCGTTCGGGAAGGGCGTCGCGTCCGCGAGCCGGACCCTACCGCCGGCCTTCGCGATCGCCTGCGTGAACGACCGGTTCATGTCCTGGCCGAACGCGTAGTTGGGATAGATGATGTACCAGTTCTTCCCGATCCTTTTCGTGACCTCGGTCGCGGTGCCTTGCGCGAGCATGTAAGTGTCGTACGCGTAGTGGAACGTGTACTTGTTGCAGCTCTCGTTCGTCAGCGCCGTCGTCGCGGCGCCCACGTTGATGTACACGCGGTGCCTCTGGCCCGCGACGTTGGCGACGGCGATCGCGACCGACGACGTGTCCACATCGGTGATCATGCCCACGCCGTCCCGGTCGTAGAACTCGGCCGCCTTCGCGCTGCCGAGATCCGGTTTGTTCTGGTGATCGGCCGAGATCACCTCGATCGGCCCGCCGAGGGCGGTCGCGCCGTACTTCTTCTGGAAGTCCTCGACCGCCATCCTGACCGCCTCGACGCCGTTCTTCCCGCTCAGGTCGGCGTACACGCCGGACTGGTCGTTGAGGACCCCGATCACGACCTTCCCGTGCGTGAGACGCACCCCGCCCTGCCCGAACGCCGGGCCGAGCAGGCCCAGCAGGAGCGCGGCGGCACTGCCGAGCGCCATCCACCGTCTCATCGACTCACCTCCTCAGGATCTCAAGCGGCTTTCGCGCTGACCGGTTCCCTTCGGTGCTGCCCGCATTAGACGCCCAGGTACTCCAGCAGTTCCCCTTCCCGGCGGACGACTTCCTGGTTGGACAGACTCTCGACGGTCCGCCCGTTCACGATCAGGTGGTGGTGGTCCGCCACGGCCGTGGCGAACCGGAGGTTTTGCTCGACGAGGAGCACGGTCAGGCCGTGCGACTTGATCTCCTGGATGATCTCGCCGACACGGCGGACGAGCAGGGGCGCCAGCCCTTCCGTCGGCTCGTCCATCAGCAGAATGCGCGCGCCCATCCGGAGGACCCGGGCGATCGCGAGCATCTGCTGCTCCCCGCCCGAGAGCTCGGTGCCCGCCTGGCGCGCCCGCTCCCCGAGCACGGGAAACACGGTAAAGATCTTGTCCAGGTCCCAGGCGTCCGCGGTGACGACCGGCGGCAGCGTCAAGTTCTCCAGGACGGTCAGCGTGCTGTAGATGCCGCGATCGTCCTGGACATAGCCGACCCCGAGCCGCGCGATCCGCTGGGGTGGCAGCCGGGTGAGGTCGACCCCGTCGAGGGTGATCCGTCCCCGATACTGCCGGTGGACGCCCATGATGCACTTGAGCGTCGTGGTCTTGCCCGCGCCGTTGCGGCCGACCAGGGTGACGACCTCCCCGCCGCGCACGTCCAGATTCACGCCGCGAAGCGCCTGGCTCTCCCCGTACCAGGCCTCGAGGGCCTCGACCCGGAGCATCTAGGCCGCGCCTCCGAGGTACGCTTCGATCACCGCGGGGTTGGCCCGGAGCGCCTCGTATGGGCCCTCGGCCAGCACCCGGCCCCGCTGCAGCACGGTGATCTGCTGCGAGAGCGCCGCGACCACACCCATGTTGTGCTCGACGAGGACGACCGTGCGCTCCCGGGCGACGCGCCGAATCGGCTCCAAGGTCCGCGCGACATCCTCGGCGCTCAAGCCGGCCGTGGGCTCGTCCAACAGAAGCAGCGTCGGGTGCAGCGCCAGGGCCAGGGCGATCTCGAGCGCGCGCTTCTGGCCGTAGGGCAGGCCGCTCACCTGGCGGTCCGCCAGACCGGCAAGGCCGACCGAGGTCAGGATCTCGACCCCCTCACCGTCGAACCGCCGGAGCACCTGGTCGGGCAGCCAGAACGCATACCCGAGCGAGGTTCGCGCCCCGAGCGCGAGGCGCACGTTGTCGAGGACGGTGAGGTGCGGAAACACGCTGGTGATCTGAAAGGACCGCGCGATCCCGCGGCGGGCGATCTCGTGCGGGGGGAGTCCGGTCACGTCCTGCCGCTCGAACTGAATGCGGCCGCGCGTCGGCCGGAGCAGGCCGCTCAGCAGGTTGAACAGCGTCGTCTTGCCGGCGCCATTGGGTCCGATGATCGCATGGATCGTGCCGGTCTCGACGCGCAGGTCGACACCGTCCAGGGCCCGGAATCCCCGGAACTCCATCGTCAGGTCGTGCGTCTCGAGGATCGCGGCCATCGTCGTGCGCTGTCTTCGGAGAATTGGGTGGCGCGGAGGACAAACCCTTCAGCCCTCGTCCGGCGAATGGATCTCCTTCACGATCTCCGCGGCGATGACCTGAAGCGCGGCGGCGACCGGGACGGCGAGCAGGCCGCCGGTGATGCCGAGGAGCTTGATCCCCGAGAGCAGCGCGACCAGGGTCACGAGCGGCGACATCCCGATGACCCGGGACATGATCCGAGGGACGATGATGTGCGGCTCGACGTTCATCACGATGACGTAGAAGATCGCGACCGCCACGAGCCGCCACAACGGCTGCGACAGCGCCACGAGGATTGCGACTCCCGCGCCGAGGGAGGGGCCGACCATCGGGATCAGCTCGCCGAGGCCGGCCACAATCCCGAGCAGGAACGGAAACGGCATCCTGAGCGCGAGCATGCCGAGCGTGACAATCGCCGCGATCGTGAACGAGAGCAGGAGCTGGGCCCGGAGCCAGCCGCCGAACTTCACGCCGATCCCGTTGAGCGCGCGCCTGATTCGCGGCCGTTCCTCCGCGGGAAAGAGCTCGAGAAAGGACAGCCGGATGCCTGCGCCCTGGAGCAGGATATAGAAGGTAAAGACGAGGACCGCGATCGTGGCCACCATCCCCCCGATGAAGCCGAACACGACCCCCGCCGCCTGGGGACCGAACTGGGCGAGCCGTGCGATCTGGCTGGGGAGCTGGTCGAGAATAGCGGCGAGGTCCGGGAGGAATGGGAAGCGCTGCTGGAGGTCGAGCAGCCACTTGTGGAGCTGGACGAGGAACTCGGGGAAGTGGTGGGAAAACGCCGCCGCCTCGCTTACCGCCGGCACGATGATGATCGATAGGAGGCCGCCGAACACCGCAAAGAGCGCGAGGTACACGAGGACGATCGCGGCTCCGCGTGAGAACCGGGCGCCCCGCGGCAGCCGCCAGGCCTCCACAAGGTCCACGATCGGGCCGAGGCCCGAGGCGAGGATCACCGAGATCAGCAGGAGGATAAAGATCTCGAGGGTCTGGCGCACAAACCAGACCAGCAGCCACGCGAAGCCGGCTACCGCGAGGACGGTCACCGTCCGGCCGATCAACTCGCGCTGGGTCATCGGGGCATCCCGCATCGGCTAGAGGTGGCCGTCGAACAGACTCTGCGCGGCGAGCCCCGCCAGCCCGGCCGCCAGGATCAGCGCCGAGAGCAGCGCGAGGCGCGTTGTCTCGTTCCGGTCGAGGCCGGCCATGCGGGCCGTCGGAATATGGAAGAGGAGGCTCGCCATCGACGTGACGACGACCCCGTACCCGGCGACTTGGGGGGTGAGCGTGCCGTTGGCCGCCAGGATGCCGGCCGCGGCCGAGGTCGAGGCGCTGCTCACGAGCCCGCCGAAGAACGACACGAGCAGGAAGCCCGTCTGGCCGAACACTCGATTGGAGAACTCGGCGGCCAGCGTGATGAGGACGAAGATCGCACCGAACGTCAGGGCGTGGCGGACCGAGATCGGCGACTGCATGTGCAGCGGCGCCGTTTCATGATCCGTGACCCGGATGCGATACGTCACGAGCGCGCTCGCGACGAGCATGCAGCCGACCGCGATCCAGCCGTACGAGAGCGCGGTGCTGTCGAACACCGCCAGCACCAGGCCGTTGCGCAGCAGCATCGCCGTGTTGGCGGTCAGCATCCCGATCAGCGCGAACACCGAGAGCCGGCCCGGATTGAGCCGCGCCCGGCTGGCCAGCTCCGCGACCGTGGCCGTGCTGTTGACGAGGCCCCCGAGCAGGCCGGCCCACCGGATGCCCCGCGTGCCGTAGAGGCGCAGCAGGACGTAGTTCACGAACGCGATCGCCGAGATGACCAGAACCACGGTCCACGCCGCGCGCAGGTCGATCAGATGCCAGGGATCAACGGTCCCCTTCGGCAGGAGCGGGTAGACGACGATCGCAATCACGCCCAGCAGCAGCGCCGATCGGATCTCCTCGATCGTGACCGCTCCGGCGAAGCGGACCACCTCGGATTTCCAGGCAAGGAGCACGGTGATCACGACGCCGCACGCCGCCGCCACGAGAAACAGCCCCTCGCCGACGAGGATGCCGAGAAGGGACGTGGCGAGGAGGGCCACCGACGTCGTCAGCTCGAGGGATTGGTCGCGCGCGAAGCTGCGCCAGTTGAGCAGCGCGATCAGCGGGATGAGCGCGGCCATCAAGATGTAGCTCGCGGTGGGCGAGATCGTCCACGCCAGCGTAAACGCCAGCGAGACGAACGCGAACGTGCGCACGCCGACGTCCTTGTGCGCCCACTCGCGCTCGAGGCCCACCATCATCCCGATCGCGACCGAGACGATGACCCGCTCCATGAGGAGCAGAAAATCGGCGTTGGAGGGGGTAAGGTTGGGAGTCAGGCTGATCGGCGACATCGGCGCCCCCCTAGCCGGCCTGGGCCCGGAGTCCGCGGCCGACGGCGGCGGCCGAGACGCCCGCCGTGATGAGCAGGACGGCCGCCGCGGTGAAGTACGGCAGCCAGATGCCCAGGTGGTAGATCCAGCCGCCCCACGCCGGTCCGAGGATCCGGCCCAAGCTGTCGAACGAGTCCATGATCCCGATCGAGAGGCCCTGGCCGGCCGTGGTGCGCTTGGAGATCAGCGACGCCACGCTCGGGCGCATGAGCGCATGCCCGGCGCCGGCGATCGCCGCGTAGAGGGCCAACGTGGCGATGCTGTGCGTCTGGGTAATGAGCAGGTAGCCGGCCGCCGCGAGCACCAGGCCGCCCCGGACGAGCCGTTCCTCACCCCAGCGGTTGATCAGCCGCCCGATGAGCCCGCCGAGGATTACTGCCTGGACGATCCCCACGACAACGAACACCACCCCGATCGCCCCGGCGCCCGCCGCGCTGCTCAGATCGAGGCGGTCCTGGGCAAAGAGCGCATACGTCGCCTCGAGGGCGGCGAGCGCGAACGCGCCGACCAGCGTGATGAGATAGAAAAATGCGAGCGGTCCTCCCAGCGCCAGGCGGATCGCGTCCACGCGCGACGGACGCTCGGCGGAGGAGTCGTGCCGCACCGGTTCCGGCAGGGCGCCCCAACTCAGGGCGAGGGTGAGGAGGGCGAGGGCCGCGCCCACGAAAAACGGGAGCGAAAGGTCATGGCGTCCCAGGAGGCCGCCGATCCCGGGACCGATCGTGAAGCCGAGCCCCATCGCGGCGCCCATCAGTCCCATGCCGCCGCCGCGGCGTTCTTCCGAGGTCGTATCGCCGATGTACGCCATCGCGGTGGGCAGAGTGGCGGCGCTCAGCATCCCGCCCAGGATCCGGGCCAGGAACAGCATCCACACGTGCGTGGCGAGACCAAAGAGCACGAAGGAAACCGCGTACCCGAGGAGGCCGACAGAGAAGACCGGCTTCCGGCCGATCCGGTCACTGAGGGCGCCCCACAGCGGCGCGAACAGGAACTGCATCACGGCGTAACTCGTCGCCAAGAGGCCGATCTCGAGCGGGGTGGCCCCGACCGTGCGCGCGTAGAACTGGAGCACCGGCAGGACGATGCCGAACCCCATCATGACGAGGAAGATCGCCATGAAGAGGACGACGAGCCCCCGGTTGCTCACGCGCGCCGGCATGCAGACTGCCTCCTCGCTCCTTGTCCTCACGACGGTGAGGGCCTGTCCTCACGACGGTGAGGGCCTGTCCTCACGACGGTGAGGGAAACGGATACCATTATCCTCACCTGGGTCGGGCGCGTCAAGGCGCGCGCATCTCGAAACAGTGACGCGTGGAATGAAGGAGTATGTTCCCTTGACAGCGCGGCGGGCGACTCCCTAGAATTGGGTGGACGGTCCTCGGTAGCTCAATGGTAGAGCATCCGGCTGTTAACCGGAGGGTTGTAGGTTCGAATCCTACCCGAGGAGCCACCCTCTTCGAACGCTGAGGGGCCTCGGCCCGTTCACGACATCCTCATCGCGCGTTCATAGAATCTTCAAAATCTCACACTATCGTAGAGGGTGCGATCGCCGGCTGGCGGCGATCCACCGGCCGCGGCTACGCGTTCCTCCCCCTTGGCGCAGCCGCGCGCCACGCGCAGAGGGCCCCTCCGCAAGGAGAGGCCCTCTCGCTATTTTCTGCCCGCCGGGCTCTGCCGGCCGGGGGCTAGCCGCGCTCGGCCAGAAGCGTCTCGATCATGCGCTGCGTCGGCCCGTACTCGCCCTCGCCGATCTGGGTGAATCGGATCGTCCCCTTCTTGTCGATCAGGTAGAGCGTCGGCCAGTAGTTGTTGTGGTAGGCGTTCCAGATCCGGAACTCGTTGTCCATGACGACGGGGTAGCGGATCCCGAGCTTCGCGATCGCCGCGCGGACGTACTGCTCGGAGTGTTCGTGCTGGAACTCCGGTGAGTGCACGCCGACCAGCACGAACCCCCGGTCACGGTAGCGGGCGTCCCACTGCTTGAGGTACGGCAGGGTATTCAGGCAGTTGATACACCCGGCGGTCCACATGTCGACGGCGACCACTTTCCCCCGCAGCGCGTCGAGCGCGAGCGGTCGGCCGTCGGTGTTGAACCAGGGCCCTCCGCCGGCGAATCCCGGGGCCGCGCCGGCCCCGAGCGCCGCGCCGGGCAGGACCGCGAGCCCCGCCAAGCCGAGCAGAAGCGTCACGACGAGCACCGTTCGCATTCTCCGTTGCCTCCGGTAGCGTGGCATCTACCTGCCACTGTAGGCCGCGTATGTAAACCTATTATAAAGGAGGCAGAGTCCGCCACGGCGTCCGCGCGTAGTCCTCCGGGATCATGGCGAAGATCAGCCGGTCCGCCGCCCGGCCGTCCGGACTCAGGCGGTACCGCCTGAGCGTGCCTTCCAGGACGAAGCCGAGGCGTTCCGGCACCCGGCGGCTGCGGACATTGCGCGGGTCAATCTGGATCTCGATCCGGTTGGCGCCAAGCCGGTCGAACGCCAGGCGGGTCAGCAACTGCACGGTCTCGGTGACAAACCCGCGGCCTTCCGCGGTCACCCGGATCCAGTAGCCGATCTCGAATGCCCGGACCTCCCAGTTGATCCGGTGCAGGCCGCTGCCTCCGAGAATGCGCCCGGTCGCACGGTCGAAGATGCCGACCGCCAGGTCCTCCCGAAGAAGCCAGCGCTCGCGCATGCGGCGCATCGTGACCCGCTCGTCGTCCGCCGAGCGGCACTGCTGTACCCAGGGGAGCCAGGGGGCGAGATGTGCCCGGGACTCTTCCACGGCGTCCCAGACGGCGCGCGCGTCCTCGACCGAAAAGGGCCGGAGGAGCACACGGGGGCCATGGAGCTCTTCGGGCAGGTCGATCAGGATGACGGGCTCCGGCACGTCGGTCCGCCCTCAGCCGATGAGGCGATCCACCACCATGGCGGCGAACAGGAGGCCCAGGTACAGGATCGAGTAGCCGAACAAGGCCATCTCGAGGGCCGGCCGCCGCTGGCGGAGGACGGCCCAGGCCAGGAGCACGAAGATCGCGTCGAGGAGCACGGCGGATGCGACGTAGACCAGGCCGAGCACGTGCAGCGGCGCGTACAGCAGCAGCGTCACCGCCGAAAGGACGAGCGAGTACGCAAAGATCTGCACCCGTGTTTCCCGCTCGCCGCGCACCACGGGCAGCATCGGGATGCCGGCCGCCCGGTAATCGTCCGCCTTGCCGAGCGCGAGCGCCCAGAAGTGCGGCGGCGTCCAGAAGAAGACGATCGCGAACAGCACGACAGCGGGCAGACCGATGTGTCCTGTCGCCGCGGCCCACCCGACGAGGGGAGGGACGGCGCCTGCCGCGCCTCCGATCACGATGTTCTGCGGGGTCGTCCGCTTGAGCCACAGCGTGTACACGCCGACGTAGAAGATGATCCCTGCGGTCGACAGGACGGCGCTCAGGGCGTTGACCCCCCACGCCATGACGCCGATCGAGAGCAGCCCGGTCACGGCACCGAATCCCAGGGCCTGCGAGGGGCGGAGCCGGCCCGCCGGCACCGGGCGAAGGCACGTGCGCCGCATCAGCGCGTCGATGTCCCGGTCCACGTACATGTTGAAGGCGTTGGCGGACCCGGCGGCGAGCGTGCCTCCCAGCAGCGTCAGCAGGAGGATTCTCAACACCACGTGATGCGGGGAGGCGACGATCATCGTCGTGCACGTCGTGATCAGCAGAAGCAGGATGATCCGCGGTTTCATCAAGGCCAGGTAGTCCCTGGCCGTTGCCACAGCGCTGCGCAGCGCCGTGGGCCGGCCCCCGGCCCAGGGGATCGCGTCGGCCGGGTCGTCCACAGAGCCTCCGGCGACGGTCCTGAGCGCCCCGCGCTCGCCGCGGACGCGGGCCAGGGCCGGTGCCCCGAGCGGTCCGATGAGCGCGCTCACGACGACGAGCACGCCAAACAGCGCCGCGGCCGCGCCAAGGTGGGCTCCCTGAACGAGCGGCGACAGCCGCGTCGCGACGTTCAGCACACCGAGGGCGATCTGCACGACGACCAGCGCCGCGGCGAGATGGGCTGCCGCCACAATCGCGCGGCTGCCGGTCCGGCGGGCCGCGACGGCCGTCTGCAGCACGAGGAGGGCGACGACGAGCGCCCAGGCGCGGTGCAGCATGTGCAGATGGGCCGGCCAGTCCGCCGGGAGCAGCATCGGTCCCCGGCAGAGCGGCAGATCGGGACAGGCCAGCGCGGCCGCGCTCGATCCGGTGTAGCCGCCGATCAGGATCATGACGTACGTGGCCGCGGTCGTCACGAGCGCCAGCCGCCGGAACGCGGGAGCGACCGGGGACGCCCCGGACGGACCGCGCAGGGCGAGGACCGCCTGCACGACCAGCCCCGCCAGGAACAGCATCGCGACCCCGAGGTGCATCGTGACCAGGAGCGGCGTGAGCTGCAGCTTCACCGTGAGCCCGCCCAGGACGATCTGGACGGCGACGAGGCCGATCACGGCGGCGGCGACCGGACCCGCGGCAGGGGCGGTCCGCCGCACGCGGAACGCCACGAGGGCGGTCGCGACCACGAGCGCGCTCACAGACGCGGCGACCAGGCGGTGCGCGTATTCGATCAGGACCCGCCCTTCGAGCGGCGGGACCAGATGGCCGTGACACAACGGCCAGTCGGGGCACGAGAGGCCGGCGCCGCTGATGCGCACCAGCCCTCCCAGAAGGACGAGCAGATACGCTGTCGCGGCGGTTGCCACCGCGAGGACGCGATAGATTCGCATGGTTCGTTCCGGTTCGATCACGTGAGGTATCCCTGCCGATTCTCGGTGCGACGCCAAACGATCATACCATGCCGCCCGCGCGCCGGACAGAGGAGGTCAGCGCCGAAACCCGCCCGCGTCCCCGCGCAGCACCGCCTCGACCTCGTCCAGCGTCGTGAGGCACACGTCGCCGGGGTACGTCTGCTTGAGCGCGGCCATCGCCGCGCCGTACCGCAGCCCGTCCGCGGCGCCATGCCGGAGGGTCCCGTACAGAAAGCCCGCCGCAAACGCGTCGCCGCGGCCGATCCGGTCGACGATCTCGACGGCGTGCGCGGCATGCCGGACGCTGCCTCTGGCCTCGCGGGCGAGCGCGCCCCCGGCGCCGAGCGTCAGCACGAGTACCTCACAGCGGAACCGGTCGCGGAGCGCGGCGGCCACCGCCTCCGGATCCCCCTCTGCGCCGAAGACGGTGCGCGCGTCCCGATCGTTGACGAACACGATATCGAGCCCGTGCACGAGCGGCTCGAGCGTTTTGCGGGCCGCATCCGGACCCCACAGCGTGGTCCGGTAGTTTATGTCGAAAGAGACGCGCGCCCCGTGGCGCCGGGCTTCGGCGATCGCCCGCTCAATCAGCCGGTGCGCGCGCTCCCCCAGCGCGGGCGTGATGCCGGTGAGGTGGACCACCTGCGCCCCTGCAAGCCGATCCCAGGCCACGGCCTCGGGATCGATTCCGGCGAACGCGGAGTCCCGGCGATAATAGATGACTTCGGCCGCGCGGGGGGCCGTCCCCGGCTGGACGAACATCAGGCCGACGCGGCCGTCGGACGCCCATTCGACGCCGCTCGTATCGACGCCGGCGCCGCGGACGGCGGCGGCCACGCGCCGGCCAAGCGGGCTGGCCGGAAGGCGCGAGATCCAGGCGGTCGCAACGCCCAGGCGGGCGAGGTTCACGCAGACGTTGGACTCCGCGCCTCCCACGTGCACGGCGCACGTCGCCGCCGACTCGAGGGTTTCTCCGCCGGTGGGCGCCAGGCGGATCAGCGTCTCACCGATGCCTACGACCGTCGCCATCGCGCCTCCTGGGCCGCCGTGCGGGGTCAGGATCTCGCGCCGAGGGCACCTTTCAGCGCCGCGATCCGGGCCTCGAGCGCACCCGGGTCCACGGGCCGGTCTCCCGGACCGACGAGCGCCGAGCCGATTCCGACCGCGGCCGCGCCAGCCGCAAACCACTCCGCGATGTTGTCGGGCCGCACCCCTCCGGTCGGCAGCAGCCGCGCCTGCGGGAGTGGAGCGAGGATCGCCCGGATGTGCGCGGGCCCGCCCGATTCCGCGGGGAAGATCTTCACGAGTTCAGCGCCGCCGTCGACCGCGGCGAGCACCTCGGTCGGCGTGTACGCGCCCGGGACGGCCAGCACGCCGTGGCGGCGCGCCACTGCGACCATGGCGGGAGAGAGCGCCGGGCTCAGCAGGAACTGCGCGCCCACCGCGATCGCCCGCTCCGCGGTCGCCGCATCCGTGACGGTGCCGGCGCCGGTGAGGACGTCGGGAAACCGGGTCCGCAGGCGCGCAATGACCGACGCCGCGTCCGGAACCGTGAAGGTGACCTCGAGCACGTCGAGGCCGGCCGCGGCCAGGGTCTCCGCGATCTCCATCGCCCAGTCGGCCGATCGGGTCCGGATGATCGGGACGATCCGTGTGCGCAGAATTGTCCGGAGCGCCCGCGCGGCCTCCGCCGAGGCGGTCATGGGCTACGCACTCAGGTATTTGCCGTACCAGTCGAGCGTGAGCTGCCAGGTCTCTTTCGCCGCGGCCGCATTGTAGCGGTTCGTGGTGTCGTCGAAGAATCCCCGGGTGACTTTCGGCTCGATCTTATAGGCCCAGGGGAGGCCGGCCTTCTTCATCGCCGTATCGAGATCGGCGATGTCTTTGGCGGTGTCGCGGTCCCCCTCGGCGAAGATCGCGAGCGCCGCCCCCTTCAGACGCGCCAGGACTTGATCTTGCGGGATCCCGCCGTACAGCATCGAGCCCGCCTTGAGATCGGAGTTCTGCGCGAGGAGCACCCACGCCAGGGCGCCCCCCAAGCCGATCCCGAGCGCGCCGAGCCGAGTCTTGGCCGCGAGCGGGTGAGCGCCGAGGTGGCTCAGGGAAGTATCCAGGTCCTGCAGGAACTGTGCCATCGACAACTGGCTGAGCGCGGTGCCGATCTTCTTGAGATCGCCCAGCTTGGCCGTCCCTCCTGCTCGGGACGCCAGGTCGGGGGCCAGCGCGACGTAGCCGGCTTTTGCGAGCCGCCGGGTTACGTCCTGGACGTGCTCGGTGAGCCCGAACACGTCGTGAAGGACGAGCACGCCGGGATACGTTTCCCCGCCCGCGGGGGCGGAGAGGTACCCCATGAGCGGCGTGATGACCCCCGGATACTGGACCGCGCCGGCCGAGATCGCGGGATCGTTCGGGGGCACGGTGATCCCCGACAGGTCTTGCTTGTCCGGCGGTGATCCGGGCGGCGGAGGCGGCGCCGCGGCTGCCGCCGAAACGGCCGGCGTCCGCGGGCGTCCACTGAGCGCGCCGGGAAGCGCGAAGCCGACGGCGGCGCCGGCCCCCGCGGTGAGGAGGCGCTCGAGGAACTGCCTACGCCCGATTCGTGAGGTGGGATCCGAACGGTTCATCAATGGGCCTCCTGCGTGTGTGCTCGCGTGGCGCTCATACAGGTACGTCGGCCGGGCCGCCTGAGTTCCGGACGGGCTGCGGGTCCCGGGGCAGCAGCCACGCGATCCCGAAGGCCACAATCGGGAGCATCGCGGCCACGTCCATCGCGGTCAAGACGCCCCAATGGTCCGCGACCGCGCCGAGAATGGTGACGCCGATTCCTCCGGTTCCCACCGCAAAGCCGATGATCAGTCCCGAGATCAGCCCGATCCGCTCAGGGATCACAGCCTGCGCGAGTACCATGGCGACGGCGAAGGTGCTCACGACGGCCATCCCGGAGATCAGCGCGATCAGGATCAGCCAGATCCCCGACGCCCGCGGCAGCATCCACAGGAGCGGCGGCAGGATCGCCATCGAGAAGATCAGCATGAAGCGGTGTCCCCACCGGTCGGCGGCCCAGCCTCCGAAGAGCGTGCCGGCCGCCCCCGCGCCCAGAAACACGCTGACGAGCACGCCGGCGAAGCGCGGGTCCGCGTGCCGAACCCCCGTAAAGTACAGTGGGATGAAGCTCGCGAATCCCACCTGCGTCCACGAGCGCAGGACGACGAACACGATGAGGATCGCCAGGACGGCGGCGCCCGCACGGGACACCCGTGCTTGCGGACGCGGCGGCGCCGGAGGGGCGACCGCCGCCGCGTGGGACGCCCAGGCGGCCTCGAGGCGTTCCTCCTCCCGCGTCGCGCCCACGCCCCACAGCAGGATCGCGGCGGGAATGCTGAACGCCAGGACGTACAGCATCCCGTCCCGTCCCCCCAGGCTGATGGCCAGCCCCGCGGCCGCCGGGCCCAGGCCGTACCCGAGGTTGCCGCCCACCGAGAAGTAGGACATCCCTGTCGCCTTTCGTTCGCCGCTGATGAGGCCGGCGAACTTATAGCCTTCGGGGTGGAACGCGGCGACCCCCAGGCCGGAGAGAAAGACCATCGCCACCATTATCGCATAGGTCGGAGACAGGACGGCGAGCACGATTCCCACGCCCGCGACGAGGGCGCCAACAGGCATCAGCCACCCAACTCTGTAGCGGTCGCTCAGGACGCCGAACAACGGCTGGATCACCGAGGAGCTGATGTTGGCCATCAGCACGATGAAGCCGACGGTGGTATAGGAGAGGTGATATTCTGCCTTGAAGACCGGGAGCAGCGTCGGGATCGCCCCTTGCGGCAGATCGGTGGCCAGATGGCCATAGCTGAGGATGGCCAGGACGCGGCGGTTCACGGTGGATGGTTCGACGGACTCCGACGGCGCCCCTTGAAACGGGTGTCGGCGCGGCGGAGACACACCGGGGTCTGTCGCGGATCTTACCAGGTAGCGCCGGAGAGACCGCCGCAGACGCCGAGGTGATGCGCTGGTGAACCGACGAACTGTTATCCTGCTCGGGGCCGCCGTGCTCGCGAGCGTCCTGCCGCCGTCCCTGCTTGCGGCGGCCGCGGGCGCCCCCGCCCAAGCCGCGCTGCTGGGGCAGGTCTCCGGCGCGCGCGCCTATCAGCACGTGCTCGCCCTGTCGCAGAAGATCGGCCCGCACGTGGCCGGCACCCCCGCGGATCGCACGTCTGCGCAGTACATCGCCTCGCAGCTCAGGCGCGACGGGTATCCCGTCGAGTGGCAGGCGTTCCCGTTCGCGTACTTCAAGGTGATCTCCGTCGCGCTCACCGTGCCCTCCGCTCCGTCACTCGCGCTCCGCCCGCGCGCGATGGAGTACTCGCCGTCGACGCCGAAAAGCGGCATGACGGCGCCGGTCGCAGACGGCGGACTCGGCCGCCCAGAGGAGCTCGCGGCGGCGCCCGTGTCCGGCAAGATCGCGCTGATCGCCCGCGGCGGCGGGCTGACATTCCGGCAGAAGGCCGAGAACGCGGCGGTCGCCGGAGCGGTCGCGGTGATCATCTTCAACAATCAGGCGGGCCCCCTGGGCGGCACGCTGGTCCATCCGACCCAGATCCCGGTCGCGAGCCTCGCCGGCGACGATGGTCAGAAGTTGCTCGCGCTCGTCCGTGGTAGGCCCGTGTCCGCGCACCTGGACATCCAAACGGCCAACGAGGAGCGCACGACGTGGAATCTGATTGCGACGAAACCGGGCGCCCGCGAGCCGCACCGGGCGCTGGTCATCGGCGCGCACCGGGACACCGTTGACGGCGCGCCGGGCGCCAACGACAACACCTCGGGGGTGGCGGTGGCGCTCGAACTGGCCGAAGTCCTCAAGGACGCGCCGCTCGGCGTGACCGTGCGGTTTGTGTTCTTCGGGGCTGAGGAGTTAGGGCTGTTCGGCTCGGACTACTACGTGCAGCATCTCGGTCCCGACTCGATCATCGGGATGGTCAACCTGGACATGGAGGGCGTGGGGACGCGTCTCGAGGTCGCGAACTACCGCGGCAGCGACACGCTCGTGCGCACCGCCGCGCGCATCGCCGCCGGCCTGGGGATCAAGGTGTCCGAGACCCACCAGGACGGCAGCGACCACCAGAACTTCGAGAAGATCGGCGTGCCGGTCGTCTTTCTGTACCGGCCGGACGACCCCTACTACGATACCCCCAGTGACACCGTGGACCGCGTCGACCCGGCGCTCCTGGAAACGTCAGCGCGCCTGGCCCTGGCGATCGTGTTGGAGGTCGCCGGACCGGGGCGCTGAGGACCAGGCCGCTGAGCCAGGCAGGCTACCGCGCGTTGACGTTAATGCCGCGTGCGGTCGTGTCGACGACGACGGTGCCGGCGGGCACCTTGACGTAACTCCCCCGGACGAGCGCGCCGGCGAGGAGGCCGACCGGGCCGAGGACGAGCGCGCCGGCTACGGCCGCCCCGGCCGCGCCTACGCGGGAGTTGCTGATCGTCGCTTTCGAGACGATGACGTCGGTGAGTTTGATCGGCCTGCCGTCAACCGCGTTCGCGGCGAGGAAGCCGATGACGACTTTCGAGCTGGCGCCGAACATGCCGGGTTTGGTGACCTGGGTCACCATCCCGGTCACCGGCGTGCCGGCGCGGATGATGACGTGCCGGGCGCCAAGGACATCGGCGATGACCTTGAAGTTCACTTTGGATCCGGTGGCGATCTCGCCTGAGTCCACCGGTGTCACGAACTGGAGGCCGACCTTGGTGCCGGCCGGCACATATATGAGGGTCGCCGCCGACGCGGGCGCCTGGGGCAGCGCGACGAGGCTGGCCGCGACCAGGACGAGTGCGATCCGCATGATCAGGCTGTTCCGCATATCCACCCCTTCTTGAGACGGAATGCCGCCCGGATGCCGGCCCGTCCGGCGGCTCGACGGAGTTTTTCCCCATTTTGCCGGGAATCCCGCGGTTACGCCTCGCCGAACAGCACGTCCTCGTCGGCCCGGCGATAGACGAAGATCTCAGCGGGGGTGAACCACAGCGCCACCTCGTGAGCCGCCTCCTCGACGCTTCCCGACGCGTGGATCAGGTTGCGGACGGGCCGGCGCCCCGCGTTGGCCACGGTGGGCGCGTCGGCGGAGAAGTCCCCGCGGATCGTACCCGGCGCGGCGAACACGGGGAGCGTGGCGCCGACGATCTTGCGGGTGATGCTCACCGCGTGCACACCTTCCAGGATCGCGGCGACGATCGGTGTGGTCTGCATGAAGTCGAGCAGCCACCCGCGGACCTGGCGGCCGATCTCGAGCGGATCGTCCGTCCCCATGAGCGTCCGGACTTCCAGCCCGTAGCTCTCGAACGCCTCGCGCGTCTTGCCGCCGATCGTGCGCACCCAGCCTTCGTCCGTGGGATAGTGGCGTTCGAGGATGCGGCGCTCGGCCTGGACCATCTTGAGGGCCACGACCTTGAGGCCCGCGCGTTCCAGGCGGGTCAGAATCTGCCCGACGAGGGCGCGCTGGATCCCGTCGGGCTTGATGAGGATCAGGGTGCGTTCGTGCCGGATGTCGATCATCGGTCCCTCCCTGGCAGTTCGGCCCGCGGGCTACACGCCGATCGCGCACCCATCCGCGCGGGGGTCGGAGCCGCCCGCGTACACGCTCCGCTCGGCATCGACCTGCATCACCTGCACGCCGCCGGCGCCGGGCCGGGGGCTGTCCACCCGGTGGCCCAGGTGCCGCAGCGCCTCCTCGCTCCCGGCCGGGAATCCGGCCTCCATCCGCAACTCGAACGGAGAGGTGATCGTGGCCGGATCCGACGCCGGCACACTGAGCCACCGGGGCCGCTCCACGGCTTCCTGGACGTTCATGCCGTGATGCACGATGTTGCTCCACACTTGGAAGTTCCACTGCGCCTGCCCGTCGCCGCCGCGCGTCGCCCACGCCAGGTAGGGCTTGCCGCCGCGGGTCGCGAGAAACGCCATGAGTGTGTGCATCGTCCGCTTGCCGGGCGCGATCAGGTTGGGGTGGCCGGGCTCGAGCGAGAATCCGCGGCCGGCGCGGTTGTTCAACAAGATGCCGGTGCCCTCGACGACCTCCGCACAGCCGAACCCCGACGACAGGCTGGTGATGTAGCTCGCGACGTTCCCGTCCCCGTCGGCGGTGACGAACGCGGTCGTTTCTCCGACGTGCTCGTGGATCGTTCCGGGGGGGACCGTCTCCAGCGCGCGCGTGCGGTCAATGGCCCGGCGCCGCTCGCGCCCGTACGCCGGATCGAGCAGGCGGTCGAGCGGGTTCCGGACGAATCGGGGGTCGCCGACGTACGCCAGCCGGTCGGCGAACGCGAGCTTCTTCGCCTCGACGGTGAGATGGACGGCCTCCGGCGCCCCCCACGGGAGCGCCCCCAGATCGTCGTCCGCGAGGATGTTGACCATCTCTAGAAGTACGAACCCCTGCGACGGAGGCGGGGTGGTGTGAATCACAAGATCGCGGTACGCGGTCGCCACCGGCGCGGCGATCTCGGACCGGTGCGCCGCCAGGTCGGGCGCGCCCAGGAGGCCCCCGTGCGCGCGCCCATACGCGGTGATCTGTTCGGCGAGCCGGCCGTCGTAGAGGACTCTGGGGCCATCCTCCGCGATCAGGCGAAGCGAGCGTCCCAAATCCGCCTGGACGATCACTTCCCCGACGCGCGGCGCCCGGCCCTGCGGAAGATAGATGTGGGCGGATGAGGGATACTGCGCGAGCGTGGCGGCGCCTTCCTCGAACCACGCCGCGAGCTTTTCCGTGACCGGAAAGCCGCGCTCGGCGTATTGGATCGCGGGCTCCAGGAGGCGGGCGAGGGACCAGCGGCCGCTGCCCCACCGCTCGAGCGCGGTGGCCATCGCGTCGACAGCGCCCGGGACCGAGGGAGCCAGCATCCCGCGCAGCGGCATGGTCCGGTAGCCGTGTCCGGCGAAGAACTCCGGGGTGGCCCCCGCGGGCGCGGCCCCGCTTCCGAGCAGCGTGTAGACCCGCCCTGAGGAGGCCTCGTAGTACGTGATAAATGTGTCGCCGCCGACCCCCGCCATCATCGGCATGACGACCCCGAGCGCCGCGGCGATAGAGACAGCCGCGTCGATCGCGTTGCCCCCTTCCTGCAACACCCGCAGCCCGGCGGTGGACGCGAGGGCATGGTCGGTGGCGACCAGGCCGCGCTGCGCAAGCGCGACGCTCCGGCCCTGGAAGGCGCGCGGGGCCGTGTCGGCCGCGTCCACGCCACTTTCCATGTGCATGTTTCCCTCCCGCGGCCCCGGCCGGATTGCATCCCGCCGGACGGCGCTTCCTTTAAGCAGCGCGTCCTTTAATTAGACCGCGTCAGCCGTGACCCCTGGTACCCGATATCGGGGAACGGGAGGGATGCGCCGCGGCGCCCGCCAATTGGGAGTCTCGTGCGTTCCGCCGCGTGGGTCCTCATCCTGGGGCTCGTGCTCGCTGCGCAGTGGGAGGTGCTGGCCGGCGGCGCCGGCGGCATCCCGGCCGCAGTCCTGGTCGCGGGCGGCGCGGCGGAGGACGCGACCTCTTCGAACAATCAGGTCAAGATCGTCCCCACGCCCGCGGGCCTCGTCGTCGCATACGCGGCGGCGGCCGGTGGGATCCCGCAGGTCGCCCTCGCCGTCTCTCACGACGGCGGCGCCCGCTGGGCGCCTCTTGCGGAAGTCAGCAGCGGTCCCGTGCCCTCCCGCCTGGCCACTCTCGCGCGCGACCGCGCCGGCCGTCTCCACGTGATCTGGACCCGGTACGACGGAGGCGTCGGTAAGATCTACCGGCGGATCTGGCAGGGGCGGTGGATCGGGCCGCAGGAGCGAATCTCGCCTGAGTCCGGCTATGCCGGCTATCCCGCGCTCGCGCTCGACAGCGCCGGACACGATCAAGTCGTGTGGTACGGCATCCGGACAGGCGGCGTGGCGTTGACGCGGCACGCGTCGATCTACGAGATCTATTACACGGGGTTCGACGGCCGCGCGTGGTCCAGCCCGCTTCTGCTCTCGACCGGACTTCCCGATGCGGTCAATCCCGCGCTCGCCTCCGACCCCACGGGCCGGCTGTACGCCGTCTGGTACCAGTACGACGCCCGGACGTATCAGATCCGCTACGCCGAGCGGTCCAACACCTGGAGCGCCCCGGAAAGTATCTTCCATACCCAGGCCGACGAGTTCAACCCAGACGTGACCGCGGGTGCGGACGGGCGCGTTTCTCTCGCCTGGGAGCATCACGGCCCTCAGGGGTCGGTGATCGAGTACACGCAGCGCGGCGGGGGGCAGTGGGAGGAACCGGTTGCGCTGTCCGGCGGCGGTTCTTCGGCCCACCACCCCTCGGTGGCGGTAACCTCCGCCGGCGATGCCTACGTGCTGTGGGATCAGGAGGACGGGCAGATCTATCTGCGGCACCGCGCCGCCGGGACGTGGGAGCCCGCGGTCCGCCTGACCGCGGAGGGGGGCAACACGTTTCCGAGCGCGTCCCCAGACGGCGCTGGGATTGACGCCGTCTGGACCCACGCCGCGCCGTCGGGCGCCGCGGTGTACTTCGTTCGAGTCGGGCCGCGGACGGTGGAGACGTCCGGCCGCACGCCGGTGTGGACGGTGGGGCTCGCCGTGCTCGCCGCGGCGCTGCTGTTCGCGGTGCTCCGCCTGCGCCGCCACCGGCGCGCGAGATGACCCTCCGGCTCCCGCCGCCCGCGACCGAGATCCCCGCCGCGACGCGCCGCGCCTTTCAGCGCCGCCTGCTCGCCTGGTACGGGCGGCACCGCCGCAACCTGCCGTGGCGCCGCACCCGCAACCCCTACCGTGTGCTCGTGTCCGAGGTCATGCTGCAGCAGACTCAAGTGGCGCGGGTGATTCCCAAGTATCGGGAGTGGCTCAAGCGGTACCCGTCTGTGGAGGCGCTGGCGCGGGCGACCACCCGGGAGGTGCGGGAGGCGTGGGTTCCCCTCGGGTACAACATCCGCCCGCTCCGCCTCCGGCAGATTGCCCGGATCGCGCTGCGCCGGCACGGAGGCCGGATCCCCGGGACCCGGGAGGAGCTCCTCGCGCTCAAGGGGATCGGTCCGTACACCGCAGGCGCGGTGCTGAGCTTCGCGTTCGGCCGCGACGCGCCGATTCTCGACACCAACGTCCGCCGCGTCCTTCGCCGGGTGTTCCTGGGCGAGACCGCCCGGCCGGTGGATCGGGCGCTGTGGGCGCTCTCGGGCGCGCTCCTGCCGGCCGGCCGGGCCTACGATTTTAACCAGGCGCTGATGGACGTGGGCGCGACCGTCTGCACGGCCCGCCGGCCGCGCTGCGCGGCGTGCCCGCTGGCGCGGCTGTGCGCGTCGTACCCGATGACCTGAGGTCAGAGGCCCGTGGCGTGGAACCCGTTGTCGACGAAGAGGACTTCCCCGGTGATGCCGCGGGCGAGCGGGCTGCACAGGAAGACGGCGGCGTCGGCCACCTCCGACGGATCTGTGTTCCGGCGCAGCGGCGCCCGCTGCTCCATTACCTCGAGGATCCGGCTGAACCCCTGGATGCCGCGGGCGGAGGTCGTCTTGATCGGGCCCGCGGAGATCGCGTTGACCCGGATGCCGCGCGGGCCGAGGTCGCTCGCGAGATACCGGACGCCGGCTTCCAGCGCCGCTTTCGCGACACCCATCACGTTGTAGTTGGGCATGACCCGCGTCGAGCCGATATAGGTCAGGGTGAGCAGGCTCGCGCCGGGCCGGAGCGCCGGCAGCAGATGGCGGGCGACCGCGACGAACGAGAACGCGCTGACGTCGAGGGCGAGCGCGAATCCCGCCCGCGACGTGTCCACGAATGCGCCGCCCAGGTCTTCCCGGTTGGCGAACGCGATGCTGTGGACGGCCGCGTCGAGGCCCCCCGCGTGCGCCCGGATCCGGTCGGCGAGGCCGGCGAGGTCCTCGTCCTTCGTGACGTCGCAGGAGAACACGAGCGCATCGGTGAGCGTTCCTGCGAGCTCTCGAACGTCCTTCTCCTGGCGCTCGCCCTGGAAGGTGAAGACGAGCCGGGCGCCTTCCCGCGCGAACGCCCGGGCGATCGCCCACGCGATGCTCCACCGGTTGGCGACGCCCATGACGAGCGCCGTCTTGCCGTCCAGCAGCCCGCTCATCGCCGTGACCTCCCGTCCGCGTGCCGGACAGATCGGGCCGTCTCCATCCATGGCGGCGCCCCGAGGTACCGCGCGGATGGGCAGAGGTCCCGGAGGGGACACGTGGGGCACTGGGGGCGGCGGGCCGTGCATATCTCCCGTCCAAAGTAGACCAGCCGGAGCGAAAATGCGCTCCACTCGTCCCGGGGGACGAGGCGCATCAGGTCGTATTCGATTTTCTCCGGATTGTCGTGAGCGGTGAGCGCCATGCGGCGGGAAAGCCGGCGGACGTGCGTGTCCACGACGATCCCCGGCACGCCGAACCCGCTGAGGACGACGTTGGCGGTTTTCCGCCCAACCCCCGGCAGCGCCACCAGTTCTTCCATCGTCCGCGGGACCTCGCCACCGTGCTGCGTGAGGAGACGGCGGGCCATGCCCTGGATCGCGCGCGCTTTCGCGTGAAAGAAACCCGTGCTGTGGACCAGCCCCTCGAGCTCCGCCTTCCGCGCGCCCGCGAAGTCGGCGGCCGAGTGGTACCGTTTGAACAGCGCCGGCGTGACCCGGTTCACCTGGGCATCGGTGCTCTGAGCCGACAGGATCGTCGAGACCAGGAGTTGGAGGGGATTCCGGTGGCGCAGCGGGATCTTGACGTCCGCGTACCGCACGGCGAGCCGCCGAACGATCTCGAGCGCGCGCCGCGCCCTCGCGGCGCCCGATTCGGCGGGAAGGCCGCGGGGAGCGCGCCGGCCGGCGGGGCGGGTCTGCATTATCGGCCGGGTCCTTAGTCGGACGCGTCGGTCGCCGCGTCCGGCGCGCCCAGGGGCAGGTCAGCCGTCACCCGGGTCCCGCTGCCTGGGGCAGATTCAATCCTCAGGCGCCCGCCCAACTGGAGCGCGCGCTCGCGCATGCCGGCCACGCCGCGGGGGCTGTCTGCGTTCCGGAAGCCCGGATTGAAGCCCGTGCCGCGATCTGCGACCTGCACGTACAGTGTGCCCTCGGCGGTCCACACTCGCAGGCCGGCTTCGCGCACCCCGGCGTGGCGGGCGATGTTCGTCAGCGCTTCTTGCGCGATGCGATAGGCGGCTGTTTCGACTTCCGGACCCATGCGTCTGTCCAGGCCGGCATGCTCAAACGCGACTCGCACGCCGGTCTGTGACGTGTACCGCTCGATGTGCCACAACAATGCCGGAAGCAGGCCCAGGTCGTCGAGCATCGCCGGACGCAGGTCGAGCGAGAGGTTGCGCACGCGCGCCATCAGCTCAGTGATCGCCTCTTGCGCTTCCCGCAGCCGGGCTCCCGCGGTCTGGGCCGGCGCTTGGGGGACCGTTTCCAGCGTGAGCTTGAGCCCGGTCAGGGCTTGGCCGATTTCGTCGTGCAGCTCGCGCGCGATGTGGCGCCGCTCGGCCTCGACCGCCGCCACCGCCCGATTGGACAGCGCCTGAGACGCGGGACTTGGGCGACCTCCAGTGGATCCGCCCCCCGCGTCGTCCTGCGTCCAGGTGCCCGCGGGCCCCCCTGGTGGAAGGGTGACGCCGGTCTCGCCGGCCGCCAGGATGCCTACTGTGCGAGGGAAGAGCGAGGCCGTTCTGGGGCCGTCTGCCGGCTCGGGGACCAGGGTCTGAAACGCCGACACCACGCGAGAATCAAACTGCGTGCCGGCCCCATCGACGATCTCGGCGAGCGCCTGCTGATGCGACCGCGCCGGACGGTCCGCTTGGGGCTCAACGAGCGCGTCGAAGCGATCGGCGACGGCGATGATGCGTGCCCCGGCCGGAATCTCCTCTCCGCACAGGCCGTCGGGATATCCGTTCCCATCGTACCGTTCGTGGTGGGATCGGACATACCGGGCGACGGTCTCCATGCCGGGTACGCGCGCGATGACATCGGCGCCGATCGCGGGATGCTGCCGGAACATTGCCCGCTCTTCGGAGAAGGAACGGGCCCTTCCGGCAGCCCGAAGGCGTTGGGTGAGAGGGCCGGGTTTCTCCTCGAGATGACGGAGCATGATCTCGCCCAGGTCGTGTACCTTCGCGGCGACCGCCACCGCCTCGACCTCGTCCTCCGTCAAGCCCAGGTGACGGGCCAGACGTTCCGCCCACCACGCCACTCGTTCCGAGCGCTCCGTTGTGAATGGCGAGAGCCGCTCACCAAAGTCGACCAGCGCGGTCAGAACCGCGCTGCTCTCCCGGCGACGGATCCGTGACATGCGGGAGAGACCCCAGTGGGTCGCGGCCAATGCCAGGATGGGCGGGAAGACCCAGAGCGGTTGGATGGCGGCCAGTCGCGCCACGACCGCTCCGATGGCGAGCGAGCCGGCGAACCCCGGGCCCGCTTCGCGCAGCATCCGGATCCACAGGTCCCATGGCCACGTGCGCTTGCGCAGCGCATTCCACGTCGAGACCAGCCACGTATTGATCAGCACGTACACGACCCCTACCGCCAGCACCGGCAGCCAAGCGGACACAGCCGGATGGGCGGCCAGATCGGCCCGGGCCTTGACGTACAGCGCAGCACAGAGGCTCCAGGTCACCAGGTACTGCGCCTGATTGAAGAGGACGGTGTAGGCGCTCAAACGATATCCGCGATGCCGGCGGAGGATCTGGGCAACGAGCGTGCCGGCAAACGCGAGCGGCAGTGCCTGCTGCGGGGAGAACATCAGCAGGGTGGCAAAGGCCGCTCCGCTCCCGAGGCTGAGATAGGTCTTGTTCCCAAGGGGGAGCGGAAAGGCCCCGGTGAGCGTGATCGCGACGACGGCGAGGATCGCGGCGATGCCACCTTCCAAGCCTACGAAGGCAGGCACGGGGAGCCCCGGCGGCGCGACGGCGATTGTTCGAGCAGCCAACGCTACGCCGGCGGCGAGGACACCAAGCTCAAAACACCGGCTCGCCCCGGACGCGCCGGAGAACAGCCTGCTGGAGCGCCACGGGCCTCGGTCTGTCGACCGTTCCATGACTGGTATGTTAGCAGAAGTGTCTTCTTGTTTGGAGGTATCCTCAAAGGGTGTGTAAATGCTGAAGGCGGTGTATCCTCCTGAGAGAGACACCAACAACCAGGCCTTGACAGAGGCCCAGGGAGGAAAGACACCGCCATGGACAAGCAGAACACGGATCA
>Ga0207416_1001127_pt1 | contig 37925 bp, 36 predicted proteins | sample PaiPotPPM11metaG_FD_184107 | JGI IMG/M metagenome (GOLD analysis project Ga0207416, IMG submission 184107) | Iron sulfur acid spring bacterial and archeal communities from Banff, Canada, to study Microbial Dark Matter (Phase II) - Paint Pots PPM... ...
CCCCTGGCTCTTCTCCGGCTTCAAGCGCGACAGCAAGGACGGCGTCTACTTCGCCATCTCCCTCGACGGCTATCACTGGAAGCTCGTCAACGGCGGCAAGCCCATGGTCCCGCCCACGTCACCCGATGAACTCATGCGCGATCCTTTCGTCCAGCGCGCACCCGACGGCACCTTCCGCATGGTCTGGACCTGGGCCTGGTACAAGCCGCTGGTCATCGGGTACTCCGAATCAAAGGAGCTCGTCACCTGGTCTCCCCATCGACGGCTCGCCGTCATGGACAACGAGCCCACCGCCGCCAACGTCTGGGCTCCCGCTCTCTACTACGAACCCGCCCAGCAGCGCTGGCTCATCTTCTGGGCCTCCACCATTCCCGGCCGCTTCCCCGGCGACGACTCCGGCGACTACGCCACCACCACCGCAGGCCGCATCGGCCTCAACCATCGCATCTACTCCACCACCACCACTGACTTCCAGTCCTTCACTTCCGCCAGAGTCTTCTTCGACCCCGGCTACTCCGTCATCGACGCCACCATCCTCCCGCCTACCACCCCCGGCAAACCCTACACCATGATCTACAAGGACGAGCGTAAGCAGCCGCTCGAGAAGCATCTCCTCACCGCCACCGGCCCCAGCTTCGAAGGCCCCTGGTCAAACCTCAGCGAGCCCATCTCCGAGCCGTGGAGCGAGGGCGCCGCCATTATCCCCGTCGCGGCCACCGCCACGCAGCCCGCCGGCTACCTCGCCTATTACGATCACTACTCGCAAGGCCAGCGCTACAGTGCGCTCTTCTCCACCGACCTCGTCCACTGGACCGACGCACTCACCAAAATCGACTTCCCGGTCGGCATGCGCCACGGCTCCTTCCTCCAGATCACCCAGGCCGAATACGACCGCCTCTCTACCCTCACTCCCTTGGCCACGTCCCAGACAGGAGCCCAATGATCCACGAAATCCTCCCCGTCGGCATGCTGCAATGCAACTGCTCCATCCTCGGCGATGAAACCTCCGGCGAAGCCATCGTCGTCGACCCCGGCGACGACATCCCCTGCATCGTCCGCCTGCTCGAAAAGCACCACCTCACCGTCAAGCAGATCCTCATCACCCACGCCCACATCGACCACATCGCCGGCGCCGCCCGCCTCAAGCAACTCACCGGCGCCCCCGTCCTCTACAACCCGCGCGACCTCCCGCTGGTCCAGATGATGGACGTCCAGGCCGGCTGGCTCGGCATCCCCACCCCCGAAGTCCACGTCCCCGACGACGACCTCGAAGACGGCCGCGTCATCGCCATCGGAGCCGTTAACAACGGACCGCCAGCCCTCATCGGCAACATCCTCGCCACCCCCGGCCACACCCAAGGCAGCGTCTGTCTCCATCTTCCCGCCCAGCAACTACTCCTCGCGGGCGATACCCTCTTCGCTGGATCCGTCGGACGCACCGACCTGCCCGGCGGCGACTCCCGCACCCTCATCCGCTCCATCCACGACAAGCTGCTTCAACTCCCCGACACCACCATCGTCGTCCCTGGCCACGGCCCAAACACGACCGTCGGCGAAGAACGCGAGTCCAATCCATTCCTCACATAGATATCAGCTACTGTCTTATAAACATCTACTTACACTAATTTATGAATCTAACAGTTGATGCTAAAGGGAAGAATGTTTATTACTGATGTTCATCCGCAGCTTGAACAATCGTCTCTATGGAAAGCTCCGATGTGGCCATCTGAATGCCTGCCTCAAACTCTGCTGCAGGACCAATCAAACTGACGACAATCCGGTTCCGTTCCGCCATCCCATAAAACGATCCCGGGTGGGCCAGCACCCCGCGCTCCCGCACCAGTCGCTCCGCACAATCAACATCCCCCACGCATCTGGGAAGTGCGACCACTGCGCTCCACCCAGCGTCTACCCGTAGCACTTGCAGCCGCCCCGGCGCCTCCTCCTCCATCCGCGTCAGCACGCCAAGGTTCCCCCGAGCCCGCTCCAGAATCTCCGCCTGGATCGCACGCCGTCCGGCCAACCAACTCGGCATCGCTAACTGCACCGGCGCATTCATCGACAGGAACGTATCCGCCACAATCTCTAACCGCGCCAGTGCCTCCGCCCGTGCCCCCTCGGGCCCCAGCGTCGCGATCCACGCCGCCTTCATCTGCGGCAGCCCGCATATCTTGCTCAGCCCGCTCAGCACAAACGTCAGCGCCGGATGTTCGCCCCCAGCGAAGCTCCGCGGAGCTGGCACCACCTCCCGCAGCGGATAATCCAGGAACACCTCATCGACAATCAGCGCCAGCCCATGCCGGACACACAACAACTCCAACGACTCCCTCTCCGCCGCTCCAGTCCAATGCCCGGTCGGATTGTTCGGGTGCACCACCAGGACTGCCCGCGTCCGCGGCGTAATCGCTCGTTCCAACTCCGCAAAGTCGATCCACCACCCGTGGTCATAGAACAGCGGATACGGCCGCAGCCGCACATCATCCAGATCCGCCAGAAAGTCGAACAACGGATAGCTCGGCTGCGCCACCAGCACTTCGTCTCCCGGATCGCATAACAGCCGGAACAAGTAGCTGTAGCTCTCGCTCGTACTCGTGGTCATCACCAGGTCCGCCGCCACCACAGCCGCCCCATGGTCCTTGTAGTACTCCGCCACCGCCTCACGCGCCACCGTCAGCCCCCGTGGATCGGGGTCATACACCAGAGCCCGCAGATCGCCTAACGCTCCCAGCAGGTTGGAGTCATACACAAACCGGCACCGCGTCGGATTCGAAATCGTCAGATCGTAAATCCGCCGCCCCGACGCTCGCGCCTCGCGCACCGCCGCCGCATAGTTGCTCTCCCCCACATCCCACGAAGTCCGCGCAGAGAATCGGCTCACACCAACCATCGTAGGTCATCCTGAGGTTGGCGCAGAATTTTACTCGCGACCATCGGGAGCACCCCGCGAAGCCCAATACAAGTCACGAAGTGACCGCCCCACGCGCCGTGGGCCCGTCCGGCAGGACACATTTCTTAAAGCTTGTAAGCCTTCCGCACCAGGTTCACCGCGAGGTCCTTCACCACCTCGAACGCCTCGTCCTCATCCAGCCGGTGCTCCGACACCAGCCGCCCCAGGAACGCGCAATCGACGCGACGAGCCACATCATGCCGCGCCGGAATCGACAGGAACGCCCGCGTATCGTCGTTGAACCCGACCGTGTTATAGAACCCGGCCGTCTCGGTAGCGGTCTCGCGGAAGCGCATCATCCCCTCCGGCGAGTCGTGGAACCACCACGGCGGCCCCAGCTTCACGCTCGGGAAATGCCCCGCGAGCGGAGCCAGTTCGCGCGAGAACGTACTCTCGTCCAACGTAAACAGGATCAGCGTAAAGTTCGGCTCGTTGCCATACTTCGACAGCAGTGGCCGCAGCGCCCGAACATACTCCGTCGCCGACGGAATGTCCGCGCCCTTGTCCCGCCCGAACTTCTCATACACCTGTTTGTTGTAGTTTCGCACCGAGCCCGGATGAATCTGCATCGTCAGCCCGTCCTCGACGCTCATCCCTGCCAGTTCCGTCAGCATCTGCGCCTGGAACAACTCCACGTCGCCCGGCTGTGTGCGCCCAGTGTAGATGCGGTGATACAGCCGCTCCGCTTCTTGCAAGGGCAAGTCGGCAGTCTGGGCGGTGAGGTGTCCATGATCGGTAGCCGTCGCGCCGTTCTTCTTGAAGTACGCCCGCCGCGACCGCAGCGCCGCCAGGTAGCCCTTCCAGTTCGACACATCCTCGCCCGACACCTCGCCCAGCTTCTTCAGGTTCTCCTGGAAGCCCGTATATTCCGCGTCCACGACGGCATCCGGGCGGAACGTCGGCAGCACGCGGCCCTTCCATCCCGAAGCCTTGATCGCCTGGTGATACTCCAGCGTGTCGAACGCCGCGTCCGTGGTCGACAGCACTTCAATCTTGAAGCGATCAAACAGCGCGCGCGGCAGAAACTCCGGCGTCTGCAGCTTCTTCGCGATCAGGTCGTAGTACTCATCCGCGTTCTCTGCGGAGAGCCGGTCCGTCAGGCCGAAGTTCTCGCTGAACGCATAGTCGATCCACAGCCGCGTCGGCGTTCCGCGGAACAGGTAGTAGTTCCTCGCAAAGATCCGCCACACCTCGCGCGGATCGGCACTCTCCTTGCCGTCGTTCTGCGGAATTCCCAGCGACTCCAGCGAGATGCCCTGCGAGTACAGCATCCGGAAGATGTAGTGGTCCGGCTGAATGAACAGCGCGGCGGGATTCGGGAAGGGCTTGTTCTCGGCAAACCAGCGCGGATCGGTGTGACCATGCGGCGAAATGATGGGCAGGTCGCGTACAGTCTCGTACAGTTTCACGGCAACGGCGCGGGCGGTGGCTTCGGCAGGAAATAGCCGGTTTCGATCCAGCATGGGGCACCTTACTCCTCTATTCGACGCCGCCCCCGGGAAACCGCGCCACTTCTGATGTTTTTCACACTTTGAAACACAGCACGATCCGGTATGTGCGTCGACTCAAAAGTCTACCGACGGCATTAAGGTAGGTCAAATTGTGCGCGATCATCGCCTTGTCCGCAGGAAGCGGCAGCCTCAGTCTCCATCCTCAGAAGAACCGGCCCCCGACCGTCTAGTGCTGTCCACAATGCCATACCGCACAAAGGTGTAGGCCATCGCATAGGCCAGCCACGCTGCGAAAGCCAGGTCATAGATCAGCGCGTGGCCCTGGCCCGCAAAGCTCAGCGACGCCACCACCACGAACACGCCCGACACAATCATCCTTCCCTGCCGGCCGCTGCGTCTCCTGTGTCGTTTCCACGGCAACGTCAGCGCCACCAGCGCGGCGGTAAACGCCAGCCCGGTGGCCACACCCAGCGCCCCCTGAAACAGTAGAAAGTCGTCCAGCGCCGCGTCGGGTCCCTGCAGCAGCTTCACCAGCTTCGGCAGCAGCCAGAGGCTCCCATAGAACCCCACCGCTGCCCCCAGCGCGAGCGCCACAATCGCATACCCAATCCGGGCCGGCAAACTCACTGCATTCATTCCGCTAGCATAGTACGACCTCCGCCGGAATGCATTCCCGGTGTGCTGCTCCTACAATCCAACACATGCACGTCGTCCTGATCTACAACCCGGTTGCCGGCACCGACCGCACCCAACGCCGCCAGCAGGTACAGCAGATCTGCGAACTGCTCGAGACCCAGGGCCACTCCGCCACCGCCGTCGCAACCACCGCCGCCGGGTCAGCCGCAGACCAGGCGCGAGCTGCGATCGCCGACGGCTGCGACTGTGTCTTCGCCTGCGGAGGCGACGGAACCGTGCACGATGTCTTGCAGGGAATCGTCGCCACGCCCGGCGCAGGCACGCCTCCCGCGATCCTCGGCATCATCCCCATGGGAAGCGCCAACACCCTCGCCCGTCACCTCGGGCTCTCGATCTCGCCGCTGGAGGCGGTGCGTCAACAACTCGCCTTTGAGCCGGCGCTCATCTCCGTCGGCGTCATCGAGTGCTCCGGACAACGCCGCTACTTCACTGTGCTCGCCGGCGCCGGCGCGGATGGCGCACTCGTGCGTCGCCTGAAGCATAGCCACAAGCAACAACTGGGGCGGGCAGCCTACTACTTTCACGCCGCCCGCATCTTCCTCTCGCACCCATTCGCAGCCTTCAACCTGGAGTTCGTCGACGCAAACACCGCGCAGAAACATCGCCTGCGCGCCGTCGGCGCCATGGCCCTCCGCATCGACGACCTCGGCGGCCTCTTCAGTCCGCTTGCCCGCGGAGGCTGTGTGCATCATCCTCATCTTGAGCTGGTCGTCGTCCGGCCACCCGGCTGGCTCTCGCTTCCGCTTTGGTTTGCCATGGGATGGCTGCGTGCCGGACGCTGGAACCCGCTGCTGTATCGCTGCAGCGTCACGGAGTTCAGCTGCACCCCATCCCGCTCCAGCGAGGTCCACATCCAGGCAGACGGAGAGTGGCTGGGAACGGCGCCAGCGTCTGTCAGTCTCCTGCACAACGCGGTGCGCCTGCTCGTTCCGGCGGCGATGCCCGTTGCCGGTTCAGCGCCTCGCACAGTTCTTCAGTAGTTCGACGTGTTCGCCGTTGCCAGCCCGGAGATCTTAATCACTCGGAAAGACTCTTCATCCAGCACCCAGATATTGCCGGACGAATCAATTCCCAACACCCCAGTCTCGCTGCCAAAGAGGCCGCCGGTATACACCCCAAGACCGGAGATGTTCGACGAGGCGTTCACGCCAAATCCCGTGGCCTGGGCCCCGTACGTCGGTGTGCTCGTGTTGTAGGGTGTCACGATTCCGCCGGTCGGGTTGATTGCGCCCAGCCACGTTGAGAAAGTGGCCGTCCCGTTAAAGTACGTCCCTCCCGCGCCCGTCCCCGTCTCAGTGCCAGTCGCCGCCACGCCGTTCGAGATGAACCAGAGGTTGCCCGCGCCGTCCAGAGTCCCCGTCTGAATCGTCACACTCCCAGCCGTGTAAGGATTCCCGACCCCGGTCGCATTCGAAAACGGAACAACCAGCGGCATACTGGGTGGTCCGTTATTGCAGAAGTTATTGCTCCCGCCGCTCGTAATCGTTCCAGCCCCAACACTCGAATACCCCCACAGCTGATTGTGAACGTGGTCATACAGGATGTGGCTCGTAGCGGTCGCCGACGTAACCAATAACGTGGGATTCAGGCATCCGGTGGTAATCGGCGCCGTCGCCGCCAATCCGCCCGTCGAATTCACTTCGGCGATCGCTGCATCGCTAAAGGCCCACGCATTGCCGGAGCCGTCCGGTTCCAGATCCGTGATGCTTGCAAACAAACTGCCCCTCATCGTATTGCAGAAGGTTGTCGTGTTCGATGGCGTAATCACCGTCCCGGTGGAATTCAGCTCAACGTAGCAGGGCCCCGTGGAATTCGGAACGGTCGCCCACAAGTTCCCTTGCGCGTCTGCTCTCACGCGTCCCACCTGGCTGGTGTTTCTCTGGTACGAATTTCCCGCCCCCGTCGCAGAGAACGCCGGCGTCACCCCCGTGCTCCATCCTCCCGAAGGAGAAATCGCCGCACCGGTCGAGCTGAACTCGGAAATCGTGTTGTTCGCGTTCGTTGCAAACACGTGTCCCGAAGCATCGGCGGAAAGATTGTCCGGGTAATACAGGCCGCCAGTGCCCGACGCAACCGTGAACAGCTGGTTGAAGTTGTTGTCGTAGACAATAATCGAGCCTTGAACGTCGGTGCTGGTACCAGTGCCGATGCTGCCGATCGGGGTCGGGGTATAGGTGTATCCGCCGAAGTACAGCCAGATGTGTCCATTCGAATCCAGCGTTCCCGCAACGTTCTGGATGGTCCAGATGTCCCACGGTAACGGATAACCGACCGTCACAACCAGGTCGCTGGGCAGCGACGAGAAATACGGCTGAAACGGCGCCCCCGCGACGATCAGGTTATACAGCGCCTGCGCGTTGTTGGTTGGCGTATTGGCCATCTCCATCGCGGCTGTCACCGTGTCTGTGCCTCCCGTCGCCTGCAGCAGCTTGCCGCACGCGGACCCATCGCCCGAGACGCCCCCGGCTGTGTTGACGCACGCCGCAAGGATGTCCGCCAGCATATTGAACTGCAGTTCGAGCGGCTCGAAATTCAGGCCATTTCCCGGAAAGCTCCCCGTTCCCAACGTATTCAGGCCCGAAACCTCTTGCATCGCTCCCGCGATCGCAACGGGATTCGTGGGCGACTCGCCAATATGCGTCGCGTCAGTCATGAACGGCACCAGTGCTTGCACGCTTAACATGGTCGTCAACTCATTGATCACCACGTACGTCGACGAGGTCAGCGTGCTGCACGTGCCCAGAGCAGCCATCAGCACAATATCCGCGTTATTCACCGTGCCCGGCAGTCCTGGATTTCCGCCTTTCGCCACCAGGTACACCAGCGGATTCGCCGTCGGGCACGTGTAATCCCCGGTAATACTGAAGCTGCCATCGCTCGCCGTGGTCACAGTCCCACTGATCAGCGCCGTCGACGCGCCCTTGTCAGTCATCGTATTCGTTGCGTAAAGCTGAATCGTTGCGCCCGAGATCGGCTGCTGCCCGCCATGAACCATCCCCGCGATGTGCGCCACCATCGTCGCTCCAGTAGACGGAGCGCCTGCATCTTGCATAGCGCATCCAGAGAGGAAAACGGACAGAAAGAAGGAAAGGGATACAAACAAAACCTTGCGACTGGACACGGTTGACACCTCGAAGGATGACATCCTACCGATCGGGGCCCTGTCGGAAAAGCCTGCAGACGTGAAACAACTGATGTAGCACAACCCTATGCGCAAAGTCCAGACACACGGCGGCTCGGTACTGGTCAAGTTTGAATTCAGGGCGCAGTTCTCCTATGCCGATGAATTCGGGTTTTTGAGGGGCTGAGTTTATAACCAAGGGGTGAAGCAGAGTGATCGGCACGCAATTGGGCCTGATACACTTAAGTGGTAGCGCGGTCTACAACCAGTAGCGTCGCTGGCAGGCGTCGCCGAGTGAAACACTCTAAGCGAGATGATCGCACGGGAGTGATTCGCGATGCAAGCGATACTAGACGAAACCTTAGTGCTGGACGAGACCGTCTGGTCAGCAGACAATGGACTTCCTCCCCTAACTGACGATGAGGAAGACATGCCCATAAGCGAAGCCAGGGTCGCGACTATCGAAGAGCGTCTAAATTGGACCATCAGGATCGGGTGGGGAGCAGTCACAGTCTTTGTCGGCGCATTTATTTGGCTGCTAACCTTCTACATCCCACTGCAAGAGACAAACACTCAGACCGCAATCAAAGCCGATACTGCTAGTCAGCTTGAGCCAATAAAACTCCAATTGGCCACTATCACAGGTCTGCTTCAATTGAAGGAGACGAAGAGTGTTTCCGAGGCGGTGCGGATCGGCGTTGACTTTTCCCAGCCAAAATATGCGCTTGCAGCGGTAAAGGCGATTGCAGAGCAGGCGCAGGCGGATGGAATCCGGTCATCACCTCTTGTGCTCGTTAGCTTAAACGACAAGATTAGCGAAACTGCTCACTCTCAACCTGATTTATTGAGCGCCGCATGGTCTGCGCGAATGGCCCTCGTTGACTATCGTTCATCGCTGAATTTTCAGACGACGGTGCAGGTTCCTCACACCTTGGTTAAACCCCCTCTATTCCCGGGAATGACGTCAGTCACCGGATCAGTGATTGACAACTCGCACATCACTCTCGATGGGAAATATTGGGGTGACGTTATCTTTTCGGATTCGCAGATCGACTATGACGGCGGACCCCTTGTGCTGCAAAACGTCAAGTTTATCCGTTGCAGGTTCCATTTCAAGTACAACGACAAAGCGGAGAAATTTGCCGGAATGGTACTAGCCCAAAATTCGGTTACAGGATCAGTTGGCTAGGAGCCCTACAAGCTCTTCGATAGACCAAACATGACCCGCGATTTCCGCTTCCATCGCCGGTGTGACCTTCAGCGTGCTATGGATGCGGCAGTAGTTGTAGTGCATATAGTGCAGGGCAATCGCGGCTCTGTGGTTCTCGATCTTCTTGCTATGCGCATTGGTCAGCCGCGTGAACCTCCGCATCGACATACGCATGGTGAGGTTCTGGCGCTCTACATACGATGTGCTGATGTGGTTGGGATCAGGGTCGCCAGAGAGGACAGCCATACGAACGCCGATGCACTCGCCAGGGCTGTATTTCGTATCGTATGAATCGTTGCCGTACAGTTTTATCAGCATCGCGTAGTCCACATCGCAGCCAAACGCGCCATCGACGGCGTTCCCATACATCTTGAGTCCGTCTGTGGTGAGTTGAATGCGCGATGTGACACGCGACGCAACATCCTTCATAAAGAAATTCGCCCATGCGGGGCTGCGCTCGCCTACCAGATAGCTCACCATGAGCTTTGAGTCTGCGTCGATTGCCGTCCAGGTCCATACGTCGCCCCATTGCCCGTCCTTCTCGGGTCGAACGTTCTTTGCCTTCGCGCCGACAAACGACCAAATCTCATCGCACTGGACGCGTTTGGACTTCAGCCCACGCACATGCTCATCGTGGTAGGCGAGGCAGACCTGTCCGAGATCAAACAGCAGCTTGAGCACGGTCGGCTTAGAGATACCCGTGATGCGGCAGGTCGCATTGATACCGGTACCTTCTACCAGCGCGGAAACAATGCGGACTCGATCAGCAATACTCAAGCGGTTCATACTTTACATTATGCTTGTTACCTTGTAATGTGTCAATACCTAAGTTACCAAATACTCTCTTTTGAAGCCGACCACGATAGGGGCCCTATTTTCAGTCTCGGCAGCTCTCCATTCCTCTGCGGTGGTGACGATAAGAACGTCCCCACGGTCTTCTACCAAAATCTTTTCTTCAATCGCTCCCCCGTAGACAATTACGGTAACTGTTTTCATTTGTTATATTTCCTCCATATCTACGGTGATGCTAGAGGACGATTCTTGTACCTTCAAGACACAATCGCAGAGAATCGCCTTGCGCTCTTACTACGGTATATGCGTATACTCATACCACAGGAGGAATCGTTATGGCAGAGGAGAGCAAGAGAACGGCGGCATACTTACCGTGGGCGACATTCAAGGGCGCGCTAGATCAGTTGGCCAAAGGTATACCGAGCCGCATCGACCGCTCGGTGTTTACCGGCATGGCATGGAACGTCCAGAACCAGCTATTTATCGCACTAAAGTTCTTTGGTCTGCTGAAGGGAGACGACGAGCCAACGGCGCTGCTGGACGATCTAGTCAAAGGAACCGAAGAAGAGCGCAAAGCCAAGTTCAAGAAGGTTGCGGAAGTAGCATATGCGGACCTAATCGCAATTGACCTGACAAAGGCCACTCGCGCCCATTTCGAGGAGAAGCTGGGCGAACTCTACAACGTCACCGGGGACACCCGCGTAAAGGCTGTACGGTTCTTTCTCAGTGCCGCTTACTACATCAATTTGCCGGTTAGCACATTCATCGCGCCGAAAGACGGGAAGGCCGGTACGCCCCGCCGTCCCCGGCAGACAACTCCCAGGGCACGCACAGCTAAAAATGGGGCTGAGGCCAAGCCGCCAACCGGAAACAATGAAACACAAAAGGCCGAGGGTATGTCTCGGACCTTTGAACTTGAGAGTGGGGCAAAGCTGACACTTTCTGCAAGCTGGGGATTTTTCTCCCTGCCGTCAGGTGAGCGAAAGTTCGTGTCTGAGTTGATCGACCAGCTAGAAGCCAAGGAAAGTGAATGGAAAAACTAACTTCTTCGTCGGCAGACGAGAACGCCCGGCCAATAATGACCGGGCGAACCGCGATGGAGAGAGACGATGTTATCAGGCAGCCGTTCTCGCCGTCGGGTCGTAGTCACAATCCTGCTGTTCGGGATCGTCATTACGATTGAAATACCACCATAGGGTGGAAACCCTATAAATGACAAGTCCCCAGATGGGTTACTAGCCCTTCTGGGGCTTCTTATTGGACGTTCCCCAACGGGCATCGGCAGCCTTTTTTGCTATCGCCTTGCGCCGTTCTGGAGTTAGGGCAGCAGCCCGAGCAAGGCCCCTCCGGGCGGTGGCTGGCTGCTTCTTCTTGACAGGCTCTTCGCCTATCGACTGCTGCACTATCTTGTACGCCAGCGTATTCACATCCATGCGCTAATCATCGGCTCTTTCGAGCCTCACCGCAAGCCTGTGGAAAAGCAAACTTGACCAGTACCGGCGGCTCAATACTGGTAAAGTTGCCGGAATCGCGCACCATGTTTGGTCTATCGAAGATCTCGTGGGGCTGCTAAAGTAGGGCCTTCGTGGTATTCGTGTTTCACATTATCCCCAATCCTCTTAACGTGAGGACTCCAAAAAATTGAGCGATCATAGTCCTGAGCAGAATCCCTCCGAGCGGGAGCCAAGTGATATCCCCATCCTCCACGGCCCGATCACTCCAGCGGAACAGGAAGAGCAAGAGAAAAGGGAAAAGGATAAGCGAAAAGACGAGACCGAAAATGCCTTCAAGGAACGTCAGATTACGGCTACGGAAGCGGCCAATAAACTGTCTGGAAGGAACTTGATTCTTACTGGCGTAACTGCCATAATCGCCACCGCTGCCTGTGTGGGTACTTGGTACCAAAGCGTAATGAACAAGAGAAGCTGGGAGACAGCGAACAGCACTCTGTCGCAGATGAAAGTGGACTCCGCGGAGTCGAGTAAGCAGTTCCAGGTTCAGCTCGGGCATTTTGACGACGGATTGGGATGAACTGGACTTCTTGCCACTCATGCGGGAGAGCAAGCGGTAGCAGGTAGAGATGCCGCCAATGCCACTACCCGCAACAAAATCAGCAGAATCAACCCCGGCTTCGCATCCGAAGCCGAAACGAGGCCTATGGCTTGATCACAATCTTCATCGAATCCGCCTGCGGATGTGACGCGAGATCAATCGCCGCCACCGCCTCCTCCAGCGAAAACCGGTGCGAGATCAGCCGCGTCAAATCGAAGCTGCCGTCGCGATAGCCCGCAAACACCAGCTCCGCCACCTCGTCGTTCACCGCCACCGACGCCGAATACGATCCCATCAGCGTCTTCTCATCCATACACACCGCCGCCGGATCGAACGGCGCCTCGCCATGCTGCGTCGAGGCAAACAGCATCACCCGCCCGCCCGGCCGCACCGCGTCCATCGCCGTCCGGATCAGCGCATCCGCGCCCACCGCCACCAATGCAACGTCCGCTCCGCGCCCTTCGCTCGCCGCCTTCACCGCCGCCACCACATCCCCGCGCCCATCCAGCGGATGATCCAAGCCGAACTTCGCCGCAATCGCATGCCGCTCCGCGTACAGATCGCTCGTCAGCACGGTCGCGCCCGTCCGCCGCGCCAGCGCCGCCAGCAGTATCCCGATCGGCCCCTGCCCCACGACCAGCACCGTCTCATCCGGCTGCAGGTTCAGCAACTCAATCGCCTTGTAGGTCGTATTCACCGGCTCGATAAAGGCCGCCTGCTCAAACGGAATATCGTCGGGCACCTTCACCAACCCACCCGTCGCGACGATCCAGTCCATGACACGGATGTATTCTGCGAACCCTCCCCCCGCCGGAGCGAATCCTGCCGTGCATCCCACCTTCTTGTAGGTCTCGCACTGCGCAAACGTCTGCTTACGACAGTAGTAACAAGTCCCGCACGGAATGTGGTGATACGCCATCACGCGGTCGCCGACCTCAAACCCAGCGACGCCCTCGCCCACCATCGCAATCGTTCCCACCATCTCGTGCCCGAAAATCCGCGGCGCCGAGTGCGATCCCGAATGAATCTTCTTCAAATCCGTCCCGCAGATCCCGCACGTATCGATCCGCACCAGCACTTCGCCGCGCCCCAGTGTCCCATCCGGATTCAGCGGCAACGGCACCGTCTCCACCCGCACATCGTTCACACCGCGATACACCGCCGCCCGCATCGTCGCCGGAATCGTTGGCAGCGTCACAATCGGCTTCGCGCTGATCTTCGCCGCGCTGATCGGATCGCAGCCAATCTTGTCCGTTGTAATCCGACCCGTGCTGATGCTACCCGCCGCAATCCGCTCCGTGGCAATCGCATCCGCGCTGATTGGCGCTGTGCGAATCTTCGCCCCTCCAGCATGCAAAGTCCGCGGGCCCTGTTCCGTCAACTCACTCGCCATTCTTCGTTCCATCCCGTCAACTTCTTTTTCTGTACCAGTCTAGCTCGCCCTCAAGCTCGGCCGTCAGTGCGGCCAGTGCCCTGCTGCTGTTCCGTCCCAGCGCGATCACCTTGCCCCACATCCACGGCCGCAGCGCTGCGTGCAACGCAAACGCCCCCTCGCGAAACTGTCCCTCCGACGTCGCGAAGCGCGCCAGCCCGTCGACTTCAAAGTCCGCCGCATCCGAAATCGCCTTGATCGCGCGAAACTCCAGCCCATGCTCCCGCGCCAGCCGGGCAACCGTCGCCGCCTCCATATCGACGGCCGCCGCGCCCCATTCCGCAAACAGCCGCGCCTTCTCTTCCACGCCGGCAACCGCATCGCCCGTCACCAGCACCTGCCGGAACTGCGAATTCTCAAACCTCTCGCCGCCGCGCCCGTCGATGACGACACCGGCACGCACAACATCCCCAACCCGCAGCCCCGGATCGCAAGCACCTGCGACACCCACCGAAATCAGCGCCTTCACCGGCATCGCATCCATCGCCGCACGCACCGCGAGCGCAACCCGTTCCGCACCCATCCCCGCGCACGCCACCACGGCATCCTCATTCGCCCACACCCAGACATTGCCGCCAGCTTCGCGCCGCTTCCACCCCTTCACCAGCGCACTCACCTCGCGCGGCAACGCAGCGATCATCCCGACCTTCACAGTGGGACGCCCGTCATGGTCATCCTCGGCGTAGGCGGAGCGTATCCACGCGCGATGAACCACTCAATCGACGAACGCAGCGCGTTGTAGATCGGCACCGCCTTGAACCCCAACTCCCGCTCCGCCTTCGCCGACGACGCGAACATGAACTTCTTGCCCATCCGCACCGCCTCCACCGTCGCGCGCGGCTCCTTGCCCAGCATCCGCCCCGTAATCATCTCGTCGAAGAACGCGAACGTCATCGCCACCGCATGCGGCACCTTCCTCTTCGGAGAAGGCAGCCCCGTAATCGCCGACATGCGGTCCAAAATCTGCTTCAGAGTCAAATTCTCGCCGCCCAGAATATAGCGATCTCCCGGCGTCCCGCGGTCCAGCGCAACCACGTGCATGCGCGCCACCTCCCTTACGTCAACCAGGTTCAGCCCCGTATCGACATACGCAGGAAACTTGCGATTCAGGAAGTCCACCACAATCCGCCCCGTCGGCGTAGGCTTTGCATCCCCCGGTCCAATCGGCGTCGTCGGATTCAGGATCATCACATGCTGCCCCGCCTTCGCCGCCGCAATGGCCTCCTGCTCCGCCATGAACTTCGACCGCTTATACGGCCCGATCATGTCCTTCAGCGACACCGGCGTACTCTCATCCACAATACTGCCGTCCGTCTTGAATCCCATCGTCGCCACGCTCGACGTGTACACCACCTTCGCGACGCCCTCTTCGCGCGCAATGCGCAGCAAGTCACGCGTGCCATCCACATTGGCCGCGTACATCTCTCTCGGATCGCGCACCCATAACCGATAGTCCGCCGCCACATGCACCAGCGCGTCACATCCGCGCAGCGCCGTGCGCAACGACTCCGGCTGCCGCAGATCGCCCACCACAAGCTCGGCCTTCAGTCCTTCGATAGTCGTCCGGTTGCTCGTCGCCCGCGTCAGCAGACGCAGCTCCGCGCCCTCAGCCGCATACGCCCGCGCCACATGGCGGCCGACAAACCCGGTAGATCCCGTTAAGAATACTTTCATTGCAGTTTAACGCCTTCCCGCGAGCGAATAAATCCGTAGCTCACCGGCCTCAAAACTGGCGTAATGCAGCCCATCCATCGAAAGGGCCATCGGTGAATTATTACGAGATGTCCGATCCACAAGTGCGTTCTGCTCGTACGCATCGAAGATCATCCAGCGCGTGCTACCGCGTTCACAATCGCTCTCGCAGGACTCCCCTTTTCCCAAATAGCGATCCATCACACTGTCGGCTCCACTTAGTTTTGTTTCATATCCGCTTGGAAACCACGGCAACGAGGTCGCCGCCCCGCTCGGTTGCCATACCACCAATCGATCCGCCGCTTTGGGAGCTCGGACGATTCCGACAGCACTCCCATCAGATCTCACACCGACAATCTCCGCCACCTGATCGTCGCGCAGCGAAGTGCTCCATGCTTTTCCATTCACTCCGATGACGTTCAGCGTACATCGGCGATGCGCTCCGCCATAGACGATATTTGTGTCACTCCACTGTCCCGGTTTCAGTTCCTGTTTGCAGGACATATAAGCATCGCCATATGTGCCCACTTCGCGGTCCATTGTGCCTGAGGGCCACTCACGAGTAACCTCGCGCGTCTTCCCAGCTTGCTTCCCCTCCAACAGGTCGTAGGTACGTGGTCCATTCCACGTAAAACCATCCTGAAAAGATAGCGCATGAGTGAAGAAGTCAGTGCGCTCCAAAAAGCGGTCGATGCGCGTAACGTCATTTAGCCTGTCATCCAGCAGTAAAACCCCAGACTTCGAGCCGCCCGCTTCTTCAACGCGAAAAAGCAGTGTTCCCCCTGGCCCTTGTCCCGCCTCGCCCGGCGCCACGATTTCGTCGCCACCGTCTGCGTCATATGAAATATCGCGCTGAGCCTTTAAATTGCCCTTCGTATCGAAGGCAATGATCCGCACTGATCCACCCGAAACACGCCCATCCCGATTTGCCCGACAGCTCGGGCTAGTATTGAATCCCACCACCACCAAGTCCCGCGGCAACCACACGACGAAGCGATAGCCGATTACATGACTAGTGCAATCATCGTCGTCGAAGTGGCTATAGTCCGTGGGAAGGCCGAATTCCTTTAGGTGTACAACCGTTTCTGGAACTGGCCCCGCATCCGCAAGAACTCCTCGCCCGTGCGACCTGCAACCTCCGAATGAAAGAGCAAGCGAACAGGTGACGAGGATGTAGATCAGGTCTAAGAATCTTTCCCTGATCATTGGCAAGCGATCGACGAATTGATCCTCATATTACAGCCCTCGCCCTTAGTCCAGCTTCTCCGGCTCAATCTGAATATTCTTCTCCCCCGCCGCCTTCTTTTCCCAGTACTTCTTCACCCACGCGTCGAACGTCTTGCCCGCCGCCGTATCCCGCCCGGTAAACGCCAGCCCCGCAATATCCGAGTACGCAATGTTCATCCGCGCGCCGCCGTTGCTCGGCATCAAGCGCACCACCGAGTCCGCCAGCGTCTTCCCGGTGCGGCGGTCGTAGAGGTAACCCTGCACCTGGCTGCCGTCCTTGCGCGTGATCGTGATATCGCCGCGATAGTCGAACGCCTTCTCCAACGCGTCGCGCACCTCCGCGTCACTCGCCAGCGCCGGAACCCAGCCCTCAAGCTGTTCGCGCTCGCGCCCCGCGGCCACCTCAATCTCATCCGGACTCTCGTGCGAGAGCTGTTCCAGCTTCGCCGCTTCCTGCGTTTGCGTCGACATGCTTAGTCTCCTGAAACCTGTTGCAGTGTGGACTTCGTCTCACTCGCGGGCTCTGCAATCTGAACCAGCGGCGCCGCATGCGCAGGCTTCCATTCATTCAGCAGCTTCATCGCGCCATCGTCACGGTACGAATCGAAGAAGATCGCCCGCGCCGTCTCCAGCAGCCCTTTGATCGAACCGAACGTGTAGTTCACGCCGCTCGCTTCATACCCAGAGTGCACCATGCAGTTCGCGCACTTCGGATTGCCCGACTCGGTCCCATAGTTCTGCCACTCCACCGTCTCCATCAACTCCTGGAAGGTATCGGCGTAGCCATCCTGCAGCAGGTAGCACGGCTTCTGCCAGCCGAAGATCGAGTACGTCGGCATGCCCCAGGGCGTGCAGGTCAGGTGCTTCTTGCCCATCAGGAATTCCATGAACATCGGCGACGCATTGAACCTCCACGTCTTCTTCCGGTTCGACAGAATTGAGCGAAACAGTTTCTTCGACCGCGCGCGTCCCAGGAAGTGTTTCTGGTCCGGAGCCTTGTCGTACGTGTAACCCGGCGACACCATCATGCTCTCGACGCCCACTTCCATCAGCTCGTCAAAATGCGCGCGCACTGAGTTCGGGTCGGCCCCATCAAACAGCGTCGTATTCGTCGTCACGCGGAAGCCCGCGGCCACCGCAGCCTTCACGCCTTCCATCGCGATGTCGTAACCGCCTTCGCGGCAGACGGAGAAGTCATGATGCTCGCGCTGTCCATCCACGTGCACCGAGAACGACAGGTACTTCGACGGAGTAAACAGGTGCAGCTTCTCTTTCAGCAGCAGCGCATTGGTGCACATGTAGACGTACTTCTTCCGCGCCACCAGCCCGGCCACAATCTCCGGCATCTGCGGATGCAGCAGCGGCTCGCCGCCCGGAATCGCGACCATCGGCGTGCCACATTCTTCCGCCGCCTTGAAGCACTCCTCCGGCGTCAGCTCCGCCTTCAGAATGTGCGCCGGATACTGAATCTTGCCGCAGCCGGCGCACGCCAGGTTGCAGCGAAACAGCGGCTCCAGCATCAGCACCAGGGGATACTTCTTCCGCCCCTTGAGCTTCTGCTTCACCACGTAACTTGCGACGGTCCAGGCTTGCGATACTGGCACTGCCATCTTATAAATCTCCTTTGAGTCCCGGCTCTCACCCCGCCGCGGCACTCACTGACAACTGACAACCTGCAACTGACAACTGCTTCTAAGCCGCTTCCCGTTCCATCATCCGCTTGTAGGTCGTCAACGCCAGCAGTGGGAAGTAATCCCGATACAGGTGATACGCCAGGTAGAACACCCGCGGAAATCCCGTCCCGGTATAAATCGCTTCCCCGTTGCGTCCTTCAGCCGACTCATCCCAAGTCCCCAGGTCCGACTGCTTCGAGACCAGCCACCGGATGCCCTTCGCCACCGAGTCCGACCGCGTGTCGCCGGCCGCCAGCAGTCCCAGCACTCCCCACGCCGTTTGCGATGGAGTACTCGGCCCCATTCCGCGCTGCAGCGGATCGTCGTAGCTACCGCATGTCTCGCCCCATCCGCCGTCCGCGTTCTGCACCATGCGAATCCACTCCGCCGCATTCACGACCGCTGGCTCATGACTCCACACGCCCATCGCTTCCAGGCCGCGCAGTACCAGGAACGTCCCATATAGATAGTTCACGCCCCAGCGTCCGAACCAGCTTCCATCCGACTCCTGCTCGCGCAGCACAAACTGGATCGCCCGCTCCACGCGCTTGTCCCGTCGCGTGTAGCCGTAGTTCGACAGCATCTCCAGAATGCGCCCCGTAATGTCCACCGTCGGCGGATCGAGCATCGCGTTATGGTCGGCAAACGGAATGTACTGGAAGATCATCTTCGTGTTGTCGCGATCGAAGCTCGCCCAGCCGCCGTTCTTGCACTGCATCGCGAAGATCCAGTCCAGCGCACGCTGCGACACCTCGTGCTGATACCGCTCCCGCGGATTGCGCACTTGGTTCAGCGCCAGCAGCACCTGCGCCGAATCATCCACGTCCGGATAAAACTCGTTGTTGAATTCGAAATACCATCCGCCCGGCGCGACATTCTTCACGCTCTCGGCCCAGTCGCCCTTCTGTCGCACTTCCTTCGACAGCATCCAGTCCGCCGCCTTCAGCAGCCGCGGATCGTTCTTCGGCACGCCCGCCTCGCCCAGCACATACACCGCCTGCGCTGTGTCCCACACCGGCGACATGCAAGGCTGCATCCGGAACGTCGGCGTCGGATAATTCGGCTCGCCCTCCGGATTGTCGATGCCCAGCTTCTCAAACTCATCCATCGCGCGGATGAACTGCGGATCGTCCGGCGTATATCCCAGGCACGCCAGCGCCACAATCGCATTCAGCATGGCCGGATAAATCGCGCCCAGCCCGTCCGACATCTCAAACCGCGCCAGCAGCCACTGCTCGGCCTTCTTCAACGCCACCTTGCGCAGCGGCCGAATGTGAATCCGCTCGAACCAGTGCGTAATCCGGTCCACCGCCAGAAACACGTTCCGCCAGCCAATCGGGTGCTTCTTGTCCCACTTCAGGTGCAGGTCGGCCTTCGCGCGTCCGCCCACAAACAGCTCATCGATCCCCTGTTCCGGCTGCAGCTTCTTGAACGGCTTCTTCGCGTAAATGATCGAGAGCGGCACCAGGATCGCGCGCGACCACGCCGAAATCTCGTAGATGTTGAAGTAGAACCAGTTCGGAAACAGCACGATCTCCGGCGGCACCGCCGGCACCGCGTCATACTCGTACTGCCCCAGCGCGCACAGATAAATCTTCGTAAACGTGTTGCACTCGGTCACGCCGCCGTTTGCCAGGATCCAGGTCCGCGCGCGCACCAGCACCGGATGCTCCGCCGACCACCCCATCAGCTTCAGCGCAAAATACGCCTTCACGCCCAGCGAAATATTCGACGGCCCGTTCGGATAGATGCTCCACCCTCCGTCCTCATTCTGGTGGCGGAGAATCTCGTTGACCGCCCGCTCCATCTTGCCGCGATCGCCCGTGCCCAACAGCGTGTGCATGAAGATGTAGTCGGACTCCAGCATCGAGTCCGCTTCCAACTCACCACACCAGTAGCCATCGGGATGCTGCAGGCCCAGCAACCAGTCCGTCGACTTCGCAATAACTTCCGAAACCTGGCCCAGCCCGATGTCCATGCGGCCATAGCGAGGCTGCGCAGGCTTCGTGGGCGCCGCCTTCGGATTCCGTGGCAATGTACTCATCGATTGCAAACTCTCTTAAATTCTCCAGGCTCTCAATACACTTGCCGCCCGGCCGATCTGGAATCGCGCCTCGCAGGCTTCTGTTGCCAAGCCGGCCTGCATAGGTCTGCGTTCTACTGCTGTACCGGGGGTGCCGATGCGATCGCCTGAACGATCTCCGGCGGCAAGCCGAAGCGAACATTCTCCGGCATCACTTCCACCTCATCGACCGATCCGTACCCCATGTCCTGCAGATAATTCACTACATCCTGCACCAGCACCTCAGGCGCCGATGCGCCCGCCGTCACTGCGACAGTATTCACGCCCGCCAGCCATTCCGCCTGAATCGCCTCTGCCGAGTCGATCAGGTACGAGTTCGTGTCCAGATTCTTCGAAACCTCAACCAGCCGGTTTGAGTTCGAACTATTCCGCGACCCCACCACCAGTACCAGATCGGCGCCATGGGCCACGTTCTTCACCGCCACCTGCCGGTTCTCCGTCGCGTAGCAGATATCCTGCGCATGGGGCCCCGCAATGTTCGGGAACTTCTTCTTCAGCGCCTGGATCATCGTGTTCGCTTCGTCCAGTGACAGCGTCGTCTGCGTCAGATACGCAACCTTGTTCGGGTCCGGAACCAGCAGCGCTTCCACCTCGGCGACCGTCGACACCACCTGCGTCACCTCCGGCGCCTCGCCCTGCGTTCCTTCCACCTCTTCGTGGTCGCGATGCCCCACCAGCACCAGTGAATACCCCTGCTTCGAAAACTTGATCGCTTCCAGATGCACCTTGGTCACCAGCGGGCAGGTCGCGTCAATCACCTTCAGCTTCCGTTCCCGTGCATGCTGGCGCACCGCCGGCGACACGCCGTGCGCCGAGTAGATCACCCGTGCGCCCTCCGGCACCTCGCCCAGTTCGTTGACGAAAATCGCGCCCTTCTTCGCCAGATCGGTCACAACGTAGCTGTTATGAACAATTTCCTTGCGCACGTAAATCGGCGCGCCAAAAGTCTCCAGCGCAATCTGCACAATGTCGATCGCCCGCACCACACCGGCGCAGAAGCCGCGCGGCTTCAACAGCAGTACGCGCTTGCTGGGAATTGCAGGGTCGGATTGACCGGGGTTGGTGGTATCCAGAGTGAGAGTCGTCACCTGTTTAGTATACCGCGTAATGCATTAAGACAACACCGCCCAGGTACCCTTCCGGGTGCGGTCTTTATGCCGCCTTAATGCTGAATCTTTTGCGCTTTACGGGCATCGGTCAGGCGACGGCGATGGGCTTCATTCGGCGGATTCCAGTACTGCAGAATGCGGCCGAGCCCACCGCCGCCAACTCGCTGCCGTTCAAGCTTTCTCGTCACATCCATGATGACCGCAATGACACGTCAGTGTGGTCATTCCTTTGGCGTCCTCGCAATGAGTGGAACAGTACTTCTTGCCCGCAGGGGCCATACACGTGCAGGCCATATGAGCGCATTTAGTCGGCGTGTTCGACATGCAACCCTCCTTCAGGGATCATGCACTCCGGTTTCCCGAAGCGCACAAATTGTACTCGTTCGATGAAGCAATTTGCATAGCAGGTTGTGGCAAAACGCCCGGTCGGGTGTCCATTCATCGAAGCTTCATCATGCTGGGTGGGATCTGCCCCCTCGTTACCGGCTCGACGAAAGCAAGTTCCGCGCATGCTCCAGACTCGTCTCCGTCAACTTCGCCCCGCTTAGCATCCGCGCGACTTCGCGTTCACGCTCGCCTTCTTCCATCCGTCGGATGCTGGTCCGCGTCCGCCCATCCTTATCCGCCTTTTCAATCACAAAGTGCTGGTCCGCAAACGCCGCAATCTGCGGTAGATGCGTAATGCACACCACCTGCTGCCGTTTTGACAGCGTCTTCAGCTTCCGCCCCACCGCCTCCGCCGCCCTGCCTCCAATCCCGATGTCTATTTCGTCGAACACCAGCATTCGCGGGGTCGGCAACTGCGCTTTCTTCTTGCCCCGCACGGCCCCGGTTGCCGCGAAGCTCTCCTCCACCGTCACCTTCAGCGCCAGCATCACCCGGCTCATCTCCCCGCCCGACGCAATCTCCTCCAACGGCTTCAGCGGTTCGCCCGCATTGGTCGCAATCAGGCACTCGATCCTGTCCCACCCATGCGCCGTCCAGTTCCCCGCCTCGCGTTCCGCTGCGACCTCCACCTTGAACTTCACCTGCATCGCCAGGTCGTTGATCTGCGCCGTCGCCAGCTTCTCCAGCCGTCCCGCCGCCGCCGTCCGCGCCGTCGTCAACGCCTCCGCCGCCTTCCGATACGCGGTCGCGTCCTTCGCCTCCTGCGCCTTCAACTCCGCCAGCAGCGCATCGCGATTCTCCACCTCCGCCAGCTTTCGCGCCGCCTCTTCGCCGAATCGAATCACCTCGGCCAGCGTCTGCGATCCCGCCGCTCCACCATACTTCCGCTTCAGCCGATCCAGCGCCGCCAGCCGGTCCTCAATGTCCCCCAGCCGTTCCGGCGACGAATGCACCTTGCCGGCAAACTCCCGTGCCTCGGCGCTCACGTCCTCCACCATCGCCTTGGCCGCTGCCACCTGCTGCGCCGCCTCCGCGAACCGCGGCTCATACCGGGCCAGTTCCTCCACATGTTTCAGCGCCGCGCCCAGCGTCACCTCGGCAGACCCCTCCGACTCATACAGCAAATCGTGCGCGCCCATCGCCGCCGCATACAGCTTCTCCGCGTTCGCCAGCACGCGCTTCTCCGCCTCCAGCTGCGCGTCCTCGTCCTCTGGTTCCAACTCCGCCTGCGCAATCTCCTTCGCCTGAAAGCGCCACAGATCGGCCATCCTCAACCGGTCCTCCTCCGAAGCCTGCAACTCCTCCAGCCGCTCCACCGTCGCCCGCCACGCCGCGTGAAGCGTCCCAGCCTCCTCGGTCGTAATCCCGCCAAAGCGGTCCAGCAGCAGCCGCTGCTGCGCCTGGTCGAACGACCCCAGCGTTTCTCCTTGCGAGTGAATCAGTCCCAACTCCGGCGCCAGTTCCTTCAGCACCGCGACCGTCGCCGGCTGATTGTTGATGAACACCCGTCCCTTGCCGCCGCCGGCAATCTCCCGCCGCAGCAGAATGTCATCCGAAAACGCCCCCGCGTCGATCCCATTCGCATCCAGAATCGCCACCGCCCCCGGCGTCGATTCAAACACGCACCCCAGCACCGCCTTCTCCGCACCATGCCGGACAACATCGCTGGAAGCTTTTCCGCCCAACAAGAGCGCCAGCGCGTCAATCAGGATCGATTTCCCCGCTCCCGTCTCCCCCGTCAGCAGATTCAACCCCGGCCCAAAGCTGGCCACCGCCTGGTCGATCACCGCATAATTTTCCGCCCGCAACTCCAGCAGCATCCGCTCGCCTCACCCTGTGCTTTAGCGAAAGCCTAGCACGTCTGGCAGCCGCCGCCCGCTACCACCCAGGTCCCCCAAGAATCCAGCATTTCGCTTTTGCTCTTTTGTTTGTCACTCCGCACCCTGAGCGAAGTCGAAGGGTAGGAATCCGCTTCGCGCTTCATATCTAAGCCCTTTGTAAGACGCCTCTTAGAGTCGCACCGATTCCTGCATTACGAACCTCTGAAAGGAAACACAACCACGCAGGCCGCAATTTGCCCGTACCAGCAACGATTCCCCATCCAATTCCATCGCCGCCCTGCGTCTTACAATGGTGCTAATGATTTTGCCCATGTTGGCCTCCCCCGCCGCCCTCGTACTCTACTTTTTCCAGGATGACGCTGCCGCGCCAGCCTCCGTTCCGGTCGGCGCACCCGGAACCGCGCTGGTGGAAATGGTCCGGAACTCGGGCCCCGTCGCCCAGGGCGTACTTGTCCTCCTGTTGCTGGCCAGCATCTTCTCCTGGGGCATCATGCTGTCCAAGTGGCGCAGCTTCGCCCGCGCCCGCAAGGAGAGCACCGGCTTCCTCAAGGTCTTCCGCAAGTCCGGTCGCCTGTCGGAAATCTCCGCCGTCGCCGAAAAGTTTCAGCCCAGCCCGCTGGTCCCCGTCTTCATCGAGATTAACGACGAGTACCAGCGCCAGAGCGGCGGCCGCGGCCTGCCCCGCAATCCCAACGCCCTCGAGCGCGCCGCCATGACCGCCTCCTCCGAGGCCCTCACCACGATGGAGTCGCGCATGACCTGGCTCGCCACCATCGCCGCCATCGCACCCTTCATCGGCCTCTTCGGAACCGTCATGGGCATCATCGACGCCTTCCACGGCCTCGGCACCGCCGGCGCCGCCACCCTGCGCTCGGTCGCGCCCGGCATCTCGGAGGCGCTCATCACCACCGCCGCCGGCCTGGCCGTCGCGATCCCCGCGGTCGTCGGCTACAACCAGCTCACCGCGCAGCTCCGCGAGTTCGCCGCGCGCATGGACGACTTCGGCCGCGAACTGCTCAACGCCATCGAGAATGCCGCCATGCTCGCCCCACCCGTTGCGGCACAGCCTCAGCCGCCGGAGGAAGTCGGCGCCCAGCCGCGCCGGAGGACGTTCTAACAATGGCCTTCTCCACCCGCAGCGGAGGGCAGATCCGCACCCAGACCGCGCTGGCCGACATCAACATCACGCCGCTGGTCGACGTCGTCCTGGTGCTGCTGATCATCTTCATGCTCACCGCGCCAGTGCTGCAGTCCGGCATCAGCGTCGCCGTGCCGCACACGCGTTCCGTCACGCAACTCACGGAGCAGCGCACCGTCGTCACCATCGACAAGAATCAGAACGTCTTCCTGCAGTCGAGCAACCACAACGGAGGCAACGACACTCCGATCAACCTCGACGACCTCACCTCGGCCTTGCGCGGCGACACCAGGACCAATCCCGCCAGCCGCACCATCTACGTTCGCGCGGACGGCGCCGTTCCCTTCGAAGCGTTCGCCTCGGTGATGGACGCCGTCAAACGCGCAGGCATTACCAACATCAGCATCGTCACCCAGCCGCTGGAATCCGCCGCGAAGTAGCCCGATGCAGACGAGCCACACAATTCGCACCCACAGCATCGACGTCAAAGGCGATCCCTTCGGCGGCGGCATCGCCGGCTCGTTCGTCATCCACGCCGCAGTCATCGCGCTCGCGCTCGGCTGGGCGTATCTCCATCACTCCAACCAGAACTGGGGCGACGCAACCGCCGGCGCAATTCAGGCCACCATGGTCAACGACCTGCCCCTGCCGCCCAAGCCCTTCGCCGATCCCAACAACGTCCTCGCCACCGAGACGCCGAGCCCCGCGCCCGTCGCGCCCAAACCCAAAGCCGAAGAAGCGCCCAAACCCGACGCCATTCCCATCCCCGTCAAGAACGCCAAGCCGCTCAAGCCGGCTGAGAAACCCGCGCCGGCGCCTCCGCCGCACCCCCAGCCGGTCAAGCCCGACCTCACCAAGGCGCCGTCCGGTGAAGCTCCCGGCATTCAACTTGCCATGAGCAGCACTACGACTCGCGCCGGCACATTTTCGATCGGCGAAACAGACGCGGACTTCGGCAAACGATTCGGCTACTACAACGAGCAGATCAAGCGCGACCTGGAAGCCAACTGGATCACCTCAATGCTCGATCCGAAAGCGTACGGACATCGCGTTTACATCACGTTCACAATTGGGCGCGATGGCACTTCTTCGAACATCCGCATCGCGCAGCCCAGCGGCGACCAGAGCCTCGACCAGTCCGCGCTCAGCGCCGTTCGCCACATCGACGCCTTCCCGCCCCTACCCGACGCGTACACAGGCAGTTACATCAATGTTCTGTATTATTTCGATCCTCCCCCCAAACAGTAACCCGCGGCGACAACCCCGAACGCTTCCCTAGCGTCTACCATAAGAAGCATGTCTCGCAAGACCGGAAAATCTCGCCTCACGCCTCCCTACACCCCATCCATCTTTCTTGTGGCCATGCTCTCGCTGACCGCATTCCTTCCTGCGTTGCGTGCGAGCGGGCAGGACCAGCTGACGGGCGGCATCAACTCCGGCGTCGCCACCATTCGCATCGCCGTCGCCGACTTCAAGCCCGCCGGAGCCGACGCGCAAACCACTGCATTGAAGTCAACGTTCGACTCGACTCTCTACGCGGACCTCGCCAGCGCCGGCATCTTCGATATCGTCTCGAAGAGCCTGATGCCGCCCGGGTCCCCCGGCTCGCCTTCTGAGATCCAACTCGCCCCCTACGCGAACGCACCCGCCAGCGCCGCGTTTGTCGGCTTCGGCTCATTCGGCGTGGTCGGCGGCCGCCTGGTCACCAACGGCTATCTGTTCGACGCCAAAAATGCTCAGTACCCGCAGGTCCTCGCCAAGCAGTACAGCGAAGACCCCAGCGAAGGCTCCGCCCGCCACATCGCCCACGAGTTCGCGGATGAGATCATCCTGCGCCTCGGTGGTGGTACGCCCGGCATCGCCGAAACCAAAATCTACTACGTCAAAATCGCCGGTGAAAACAACAAAGAGATCTGGGCGATGGACTACGACGGCGCGAACCAGCACGCCATCACGCATCTCGGCACCATCTCCATTTCGCCCCGCATCTCGCCCGATAACAGTCGCCTCGCATTCGCCTCGCTCGGCCGCTACGGATTTCAGCTCAAGATGTATTCGCTCCTGCTAGGCCGCTATGTCAACTTTCCCAGCGGTTCTGGTAGCGCCGAATCCCCCGCCTGGGCTCCGAACGGAAACGAGATCGCCTACGCCGCCGCGCCCAGCGGCAACTTCAACATCTGGATCGCCGACGCCAACGGCAATCTCGCCCGGCGCGTTACGAATTTCAAAGGCGATGTCTCGCCGACCTATAACCCCAAAACCGGCGCCCAGATCGCATTCATCAGCGGACGAACCGGGCTGCCCGCGCTCTACATCATGAATGCGGACGGCTCCGGCGTAAACGCGATGACCGACGGCGGTTACGTCAGCTCGCCGTCGTGGTCACCGAACGGACAGATGATCGCCTTCGCGTGGGACCGCAAGTACGGCCCCGGCGCTCCCGGTGGGCAGGACATCTACATCATGGAAGTCGCGACCAAGAAGTGGTGGCAACTCACCCACAACGGAGGACGCTGTGACTTCCCATCGTGGTCCCCGGACGGCCGCCACATTGTCTACGCCAATTCCGGCGATGGCCGCGCCGACCACATGCGGGTTTGGACGATGCTTGCCGACGGCACGCAGCAGCACGCACTCACCGGCGCCGGCGCCGACATGCCCAACTGGAGCTGGAAATAAGCTCCGCATTCTTTCCGGCACCCGTACCTCGCTCGGAACCCCCCAGCCGGAATGTTCGCATTCGGTAATAACATGGACTTGGCACTGCAGGAGAGAAGCATGACTCGATTTAAGATTCAGCCGCAATCATTCTCGACCCGAACGGCTCGCGTAGCCCTGATGTTGACGATCGGCGTCTTCGCCGTCGCCGGCTGCGGCCACAAAAACAATACCCCTGTAAATCCTGCGAGCCTCGGGCCGACGGCGACGCCCACCCCGGCGCCCACGGCGAATCTGACCGCTGACCCGGTCGCCATCGATCTCGGCCAGTCCGTCGTGCTCAACTGGCGCACCACCGACGCCACTTCCGTGTCGATCGACGGTATCGGCCCGGTCAACGTTAACGGCACCCAGACCGTCTCGCCCTCCAGCTCCACCAACTTCCACCTGGTTGCCAAGGGCGACGGCGGCAGCACCGAAGCCAACGTCCGCGTCACCGTGCGTGTTCCGGTCGCGCCCACGGTGCCGGCTGAAAGCGCCGACAATTCCAACATGGGCTCCGACGCGGTGTTCCACCAGAATGTGCCCGACATCTTCTTCGACTACGACAGCTCTGCGCTCCGGCCCGAAGGCGAGACATCTGCCTCCAAGGCAGCGTCGTACCTGACCGCGCATCCCGACATCCGCATCGTCATCGGCGGCTACTGCGATGACCGCGGCTCAGCTGAATACAACCTCGCGCTCGGTGAAAGCCGCGCCAATTCCGCGAAGACCGCACTGGTCAACGCCGGAGTCGCTTCCAATCGCATTCGCGTCGTCAGCTACGGCAAGGAGAAACAGTTCTGCACCGAAGAGACTGAATCCTGCTGGCAGCAGAATCGCCGCGCCCAATTCTCGCTCGACCGCTAAGCGAGTGGCCGGGTCTACGGGCCCGGCCCTCGCGCTCCAGACCGTCGGGCCTTCACCCCCTGAGGTACGAATCGTATGATCAAACACCGCACCCTCAAACCGGCCCGATTAGTCTGCGCACTCTTCGCCGTTGCCCTTGCCACCACCCCAGCCTTCGCCGTCAACAAGGACATGGTCCAGCTGCAGACGCAGGTCCAGGATCTGCAGTCTGCAGTCGCCCACATGCAGCAGTCCAATGACGAGCGGATGGGCGTGCTCAAGGATCTTGTCCAGCAGACCGCCGACGCCGTCAACAAGATGACGTTGACCGTCGAAACCATGCAGCAAAAGATGACCAGCCAGCAGGAGGCAGCCAGCGGCAAGGTCGACCAGGTGTCCGGCCAGGTGCAATCGCTGAATGACTCGCTCGACGAGGTCAAGGCCCGCCTGAATGCGATGGAGAAGGCGCTTCAGGGCGTCCAGGGCCAGCAGCAGTCCATCAACGCTGCCTTGCAGAATCTCACTCCGCAACCCGGCGGCGGAACGCCTCCCGGGGCCGCCGTTCCCCAGGGCGCCACTCCCGGCGGCGGCGGCAGCCAGCCCCAGATGCAGGCTGCCATGCCCGACAGCGACAATAAGCCGTCAGCCGACATTCCCTTTGCCACGCACCAGGGCGTACCCACCAACCCGGCGCCGGCTCCGGCCGCCGACACTCCGCCCGTGGGAGACCTCTACGGCGCTGCGTTGAAAGACTACATGGCTGCCAAGTACAGCCTCGCCACATCCGAGTTCGGCCAGGTAATCCACGCGTACCCCGGCGATTCGCTGGCCGGCAACTCGTACTACTACATGGGCGAGATGGACTACCGGGCGGGCAGGTTCGCTGCTGCCGTCAAGAATTACGACCAGGTGATCCAGCAGTACCCAGCCAACCCCAAGGTCGCCGTGGCGCACCTGCACAAGGGCTCTGCCCTGCTTGCTCTCAAGGATCGCGATGGCGGCATCGCCGAGATGCGCGCCCTTATCCTGCGCTTCCCGACCTCGCCGGAAGCCGCCCAGGCCCGCACCAAGCTCAGCGGCATGGGCGTTCCCGTGGCGGCAAGACGCCCCTGATTCGCCGCGGATAAGTCGAAAGTCCCCGCCCACTCGTCTAATCTGGAAGAGTTGGAGACCGTAAGACGCGGAAATGACTTACCTGGAGAGACAGGGCCCGAGTGAAAGAACCGATCCGCAGACTGGATGACCACAGCAACGCAAACGGCAAACCTGTGCGGCTCGTCGCCGCCGCTTTGATTCTGCGCGATGCCCCCGCCGAAAACGGAGGCGGCACCGAAGTCCTCGTCTGCCAGCGCCGGGCCGACCAGCCCATGAGCCTCAAATGGGAGTTCCCCGGCGGCAAGATCGAACTCGGCGAGACTGCCGAGCAGGCCCTCAGCCGCGAACTCGACGAGGAACTCGGCATCAAGGCCACCATCGGACCGCGCATCGCCCAACTCCGCCACCGCTATCGCAACGGCGGGACGATCGACCTGCAGTTCTTCGCCGTGCGCGACTTCACCGGCACCATCGACAATCGCATCTTCAACGACATTCGCTGGTCGCCGCTCACCGCGCTGCCTACGTTCGACTTCCTGGCCGCGGACTTCAACCTCATCCGCGATCTCTCCGAAGGCAAGCTGCTCTAGGATATTGCTGAAAAACTCGATACTCCGCGTTTTTCGGAGTAGCAGCGTGCTTTAGCGCGCGGTTCCTCGCGTCGAATCAATCGGGGTTTTGACCCCGGGCCTTCGCTTCGCGGGGCACAGAGCTTTTTCAACACCCTCTAGCCGCCGGTCACCTGGTTCCACATCATCACTAGCGACAGCCCGATCACAATCACCGCAGTCGCCCACGAAACCCAGTTGAACCAACGCGAGTTCGTGTGTTCTCCCATCAGTTCGTGCTTGTTGATCAACTGCAGCATGAAGATCATGATCACCGGCAGCAGCACGCCGTTCAGCACCTGTGACAGAATGATGACCTTCACCAGCGGGAAGTTCGGGATCAGCACCACGCCCGCCCCCAGCACAATTAGCAGCGTGTAGAACCAGTAGAAGAACGGCGCCTCCTTGAAGGCCTTATCGACGCCGCTCTCGAGACCCAACCCCTCGCACACCGTGTATGCGGTCGACAACGGCAGGATCGAAGCCGCGAACAGCGACGCATTGAACAGCCCTGCCGCGAACAGGATGAAGGCGAAGTCGCCGGCCAGCGGCTTCATCGCGCCGGCAGCGTCCGCGGGCACCGCGATATCGCGCATGCCATGCACATACAGCGTAGCCGCGCACGCAATGATGATGAACCAGGCCACGATGTCGGTGAAGAAGCAGCCGACAATCACGTCCAGCCGCGACGCTTTGTACTGCTTGATGGAGATTCCCTTCTCCACAATCGACGACTGCAGGTAGAACTGCATCCACGGCGCAATCGTCGTCCCGATGACGCCGATCGTCATGTAGATATACGCCTTGTCGCTCCACACCGAACGCGGCGGCAGCGTCACCGTCTGAGCCAGCGCCAGGTGCCAGTCCGGGTGGCTCACCACTCCGCCAATAATGTAGGCAATGTAGAAACCGCTGGCGACCAGGAACACCTTCTCCACGCTCTTGTAGTCGCCTTTCACTACCAGCCACCACACCAGCGCCCCACACAGCGGCACGCTGATGTACTTGCTGACGTGGAACAGCTGCATGGAGCCTGCGATACCGGAGAACTCGGCCACCACATTGCCGTAGTTCACAACAACCAGCATGATCATCATGAAAAACGTGATGCGCAGCCCGAACTCTTCGCGGATAAGATCGCTGAGTCCCTTGCCGGTCACCACGCCCATGCGCGCGCACATCTCCTGCACCACAATCAGCGCCAGCGTAATCGGCAGGATCGTCCACAGCAGCGTATACCCGAACTGTGCACCTGCCTGCGAATAAGTGAGGATGCCGCCCGAATCGTTGTCCACGTTCGCCGTAATGAAACCCGGCCCCAGAACCGCGAGGAACAGGATGATGCGGACCCGCCATTCCCGCCAGAACTTCTTCATCCGGTGGCCCCCACTCCCGCTTCGCTCCGCGCCGCAATCTCACTCTCTACCAGCGCGTAGAGGCGACGCGCCGGGGCCTCCAGCCCAGCGTCCGCAGCCACTTCGACGTTGTGTCGCATGTGTTCCGGCTGCTTCGACGAGAACAGAATCACGCTCTCAGGATTCTCCACCAGCGAGGCCTTCAGCATCAGCGAGGCCAACACATCGCGGTCCGCAAGATCCGCCCCCACCAGCGCCGACCACCGGGCGCAGCGAGCCTTCTCCTTGACCAGCCTCGCGTGCAGCCCTCGGAAGTTCTCCGTCAGCGCGCGGTGGTGGATGCGGAAGCTCTTCATCGCGGGCACCGGCTGGTCCATCACCGACCACTCGAACTGCACAATGCCGCAGTACTCCGGGCGCTCCGCGACCAGCGCTTCAATTCTTCTCCGCTCGCTGCCCACGCCGAACGCCCCGATCTTCCCCGCGGCCACCGCATCTGCCAGCAGCCGCAGCAGCCCATCGTCGCGCAGATCGTCCGCCGTGGCTTCGTGCAGCAGCCACACGTCGATGCGGTCCGTCTTCAACTCGACCAGGCTCCGCTCCAGCGATTCCCGCGCCTGCGCCGCCGTGAAGCTCGCCTTCTCCGCAGGCTGCGCCATCTTGCCCGCGGCGTTCAACAGGCCGCGCTTCAGCCCCGGCAGTGCCTTCACGACAGGCCGCACAACCGATCGCGCCAGCCCGATCAATCCCTGGTTCTTCGGCGGCGGGATCCCGTACTTTGTGGTCACCGTCACCTCCGCACGGTGCCGGCCGAGGAACTCCCCCACGCAACTCTCGGCCTGGCCAAACCCGTACATCGGCGCAACATCGAAATGGTGAACCCCCGCGTCGAACGCAGCCTCCAGCATCGCGATGGACTCCTTGCGGCCCATCGCGCCCATCAGGCTCGAGCACCCATAGCCCAGGCGCGTCGTCGTTCTTCCGGTCGTCCCCAGTTCGATCTTCACCATCGCCGGCACACACAATCCTCTCCAGCCAGTATCCCATCGCCGGCGCTCGAGTCACGCCCTGTAAGCCTAACAATCCAATGTATAGTCTGATGCGCTGCCGGGTCCCGGCACCCTATCAACCTTTCGATGCGGACTAACTCGCGGGAGCCTTCACCCGCGCCAGAATTTCCTTCGCGCGCTCGACGATCAGCCCCACCTGCCGGTCGTTGTGATACCCGCTCCGCTCTGCCCGCGCCCGCCCCGCCGCCGCAATCCGCGCCCGCGCCGCTTCATCCGGAAGATACCGCCGAATCTTCTCCACACACTCTTCGATGGTCGTAAAGAAGACAGCCTCCTCGTCCTCCACAAACCGCAGCAGGTGGCCTTCCGACCGCTCCACCAGCAGAAATCCCTCGCACGCCGCAATCTCGAAACTCTTGTGCGCGAACTCGTCCTTGTTGGCGTGGGTCAGAAAGCTCAGGTTGATCTTCGACTTCCAGATGCCCTCGCGATACGCCTCGCGGAACAGCTCGCCCGATCCGCGATACATCGCCGCCACCGCCTCCGGCGAGAGATGCCGCTTCCACACCAGTCCGCCCGACACCATCACCGGCAGACCAAACTCCTTCCACAGCCGAGTCAGGTACGCACCGCGCTGATCGTACGGTGTCCCGATAAACGACACCTCGCGATCCCGGTCCGCATCGCTCCATCCCGCGGGTGGCGGAAAATGGATGGTCGGCTCGTACGCCGTCTGAATCTTGATCACGTCGCGCGCGCCGCGAGACTTGTAGTCCGTAATGTTCGCGTCACGCTGAACCACGTGCAGGTCGTAATACGGAATGTCCTTCATGTACAGCCGCCAGCCCGGATCCTGCCGCGTGCCGAACGGATTGTCGATCATGTAGCTGACCGTCGCAATCCCCATCGCGCGCAGCTTCTCGAGCGTCTTCGGCTGCATGCTCAGCAGCTTGTCGGTCCACACCAGGTCGGGCTTTTCCTGCTCCGCCAGGCGCAGCAGGTCCCGGTTCAGCCGCTCAACTCCCGGCCCCGCCGCCAGCCGGAACGTGATCTTCTCTACCAGCGGATTCTTCGGCAGGTACTCAAATGCATTCAGCGGCACCACGCGATGCCCAAGCCGCTCCAGCGCCCACAGCCGGTACAGCGAGGAATCGTTCGGCGACAGCCCGCTGGCATACAGAATCTTCAAACTCGCGTCTTCGACCGTCATCTCACACGGCCGTCCGCAACTGGGCGATCACCTGCTCGGCGTAGATCACGCCAACCAGCTTCTTGTCCTTGTCCAGAACCGGCAGCGCGCGCAGGTTGTACTTGTCGAACAACTCCGCCACTTTCCTTGCATTCGCATGCAGATCGCACGACACGATGTGATCGTCCGCCAGCGCCTGCAGCTTCATCTCGCGAGGCGCGAGCAGCACCTTCACCAGCGGTACCACCCCTTGCAACACCTCCTGTTCATCCACCAGGAACAGGTGCGTCAGCACTTCCAGGTCGCTCTCGAAATTGCGCAGCGCTGCAATCGCATCGTCGATCGTCGCCCCCAGGCCCAGCGAGATGTAGTCCCGCGTCATCTCGCCCGCGGCCGAGTCGCCGGAGAACTCCAGCAGGTCTTCGACGTCCTGCCGCTCCTCCGGGTCCATCTCCTCGAGAATCGCCTCGGACCGCTCGTCCGGCAGTTCCGCCAGAAAGTCCGCGGCGGCCGCAGGATCCATCTCCTCCACGATTCCCGCAATCCGCTCCGAGTCCAGCGAATCCGTCAGCGACTTCTGCATCCTCGGCTCAACTTCCTCGAGCGCCTCCGCCGCGACGTCCTCGTCCAGCGACGTGAACAGCGCCTGCCGCTCTGCCGGCGCCAGTTCCTCCAGAATGTCCGCAAGGTCCGACGGATGCATCTTGGCCAGTCGGTCCTGCTCGATCTTCAGCCGCACCCGGCGATTTGGATCGCGGTCGATCAGGTCGACGAACTCCCACGGAATCACGCTGGTCTTGAAGCGCGCCGCAACCCGGTCCACGGTCGTCGCCGGAAGCCCCTTCAGCAGCCGCCGCACCGCGCCCCGAGTCCCCACTTCGACCTCGGCGATGCGCAGCGTCCATCTCTTGCCCTCGGGAGACGCCCCCGCGTCTCCGCCGTTTCCATTCGCCGGCTCCCACACCAGGTCCACATCGTTGACCCGCACCACCTTGTGGCCGTGCACGTCGATGATCTGCTGGTCCAGCACATCGCGGTCCAGCAGCAGGTAGGAGTCCTCCGCAGGCATCGGCGTCGGCGCTTTCTCTCCGCGCATCCGCAGCTGCCCGGTCTCCGTCATCTCCAGGTCGGCCACCGCCGCCATCGCCAGCTTGTCCCCGCGCCCCGCGCCCGACCGCTTCAACACCAGCCCCTGCACATGGTTGGTATCCACCGGCGGGCACACCGCGAATTCGCGCACATGCCCCAGCGTTTTGCCGCTGGCATCGGCCACAGCCACTCCCATCAGGCTGGACGCGCTCGTCGTGTGATTCGCATTCTTCGTCATACCGGTTCCAGCGCTCGCGGTCCGCGCAGGCATTACTCCTTCTTCGCATCCTAACCCAGCCAGCCGTCTGCTTGCTTTGCCCCGCAAGACTTGCTCCCTCACTTATCGATAACCGCACTGCAGGGTCCACCGCGTATTGGCTTCGCTTTGAAGTGAAGTGCTGACCTTCCCGAAAACGCGGCATTGCAGGCCGCAGAGGCGATTTGGAGTTGGCCAATCGCAGAGAAAGACTCCGCTTGACAGTGCAGTTAGTAGTTTGCTACATAGTGAACGAGGCTACCTCATGCGTGGACCTATTGCGTGCAACCTGAATTTCAATCTAAAGCTATTGCTCTTTGCGGCAGGATGGACAGCCACTGCCATGCTGGCGTTGGGCCAGAGAAGCGCAGTGCCGAACGGAAGTGGGGCACAACTCGTTGACATAGTAACCAAGGCGCCTACATTCGAAGTCGTCTCGGTCAGACCCAATAAGTCCGGTAAGGGATTTGCGTTAGGCTTCACCCCCGACGGGTTTACCGCAACCAATATGCCGCTACAGCCGGTTATCGTAAACGCATACAACTTACGGAACCAAGAACTGATGGTGAGCGGGCAAATCATCCCAGGGGGGCCTAGCTGGATCAATTCTGATCGATACGACATCCAGGCAAAGATGTCGGACTCTGACATCGCGGAACTACAGAAGCTCAGCGTCGATCAACAGTTGGCGCAGAAGCGGTTGATGCTTCAGTCGATGCTTGCCGATCGCTTCAAGCTGAGGGTCCACCGCGAGAGCAAACAGGCCCCGTGCTATGCGTTGGTCATTGGGAAGAATGGCTCCAAAATGAAGGGAGTAAAATCCATCGACCCTGCTCTCCCCGATGGCAAGCTGACTGCCCGGCCAGGTGCTGTTACGGCTCAAGGTGCTTCCTTCGTGCGACTGGTATTTGTATTGACGGGGCCGCTGCATTGTCCAGTTCAGGATAAGACTGGGCTTGTGGGTAAATACGATTTCACGTTGCAGTATTCGCCAGATCCGGGTTCAAGTCCAGACGATTCCGAACCTTCGCTGTTCACCGCTGTGCAGGAGCAGCTAGGGCTGAGATTGATACCCACCACCGTCCCAGTGGAGGGTATTGTTATCGACCATGTGGAACAGCCTTCAACGAATTAGCTCTGTAAAACCTCTCGCAATACGGCGTTTCCGGTAACAATGCCCCCGGCAAAGGAGCCGCAGACTCCAAACTGATCCCTCCCCGCCTCCAAATCTTGACTTTCGCGTCATCCACAAGCAAACTGCCAACATCGCTAGAGTCCGTCCGCGCAACCGGGCGGCGCCGCCCAAAGGGACATGTTTGCCCGATTCCACAACAATGCGCGTCTCGCTCAAGCTCAGTTCTTCCCTCGAGAGCGTCGACAAGATTGAGCGTACGGCTGAGGAGTTCGCGACGCTCGCCGGATTCGACGAAGACACCGTCCCAAATATCGCCATGGCCGTGCGCGAAGCCGCGGTCAACGCGATCCTCCACGGCAACGCCTACAACCCGGCCAAAAACATCACCGCCACCTTCGAGGCCAACTCCGACGCCCTGATCGTCCGCATTGCCGACGAAGGAACCGGTTTTGATCCCACCAACGTTCCGGACCCGCTCGCCGCGGAAAATATCCTCCGCGGCTCCGGCCGGGGCATCTTCCTCATCAAAGCGTTCATGGATGAGGTACACTTTCGCCAGTTGCATCCCGGGACCGAACTTACTCTTATCAAACACCGAGCGCCGGCCCAACCGGCGGCTTGACCCTAAGGAGACAGACGCATGAGCATGAAAGTAGCAACCCGCCAGGTAGACGGAATCGTGGTCCTCGATCTCAGTGGCCGCATCACCCTGGGGGAAGGCAGTGTCACACTGCGCGACGCAGTGCATGACGTTCTCGCAAAGGGTTCGAAGAATATCCTGCTGAACCTCGGAGACATCAGCTATATCGATAGCTCCGGCATCGGCGAGATGGTCAGCGCCTTCACTTCGGTGAAGAATGCAGGAGGCGAGCTCAAACTGCTCAACCTGACCAAGAAGGTCCACGACCTGCTCCAGATCACGAAGCTCTACACCGTCTTCGACATCAAGGACGACGAAGCGTCCGCCATCGCCGCCTTCAAAAAGTAACGGACTCGCGCGGGACACGAGCACCCGAGCTATTGCTCCGCTCGCTCCCGTCCCCCACGAAAACACAACGGCCGCCGAATCCTCGGCGGCCGTTCGTTGTCCTGATCCTCGGAAATTACTTGGAAAAATCCACCTTCGGCGCTTCCTTCGACGTCGCATCCGCCGCGTAATATCCCTGCTTCGGATGGAACCCCGCGATCCCCGCCCAGATGCTATTCGGGAACTGCTGGATGAAGACGTTGTAATCCTCAATCGCCTTGTTGTACCGCGTCCGCGCCACCGCGATCCGGTTCTCCGTCCCGGCCAGTTCGTCTTCCAGCCGCATGAACTGGTCGTTGCTCTTCAACTGCGGATAGTTCTCCTGCAGCCGCATCAGCGGCAGCAGCGCGACGTTCAGCCGGTCGTTTGCCGCCAGCTTCTCGTTGGGAGTCTGCGCCGTCATCAGCCCGGCGCGCGCATTTGCGATGTTGGTCAGGATCGTCTCCTCAACGTTCGCGTAGCCCTTCACCGTCGCCACCAGGTTCGGGATCAGGTCGGCCCGGCGCTGCAGGTCGACGTCAATATTCGAGAACGCATTCTGCACGTCCTGGTCCTTCTGGACCATCTGGTTCTTCGCGCTCACATAGCTGCCGCCGGCAAACAACGCCACCACCACGATCAGCCCCAGCACACCCAGCACTACCCATAAAGCTTTCATCGTCCCTCAACTTTCCTGCTGACTAATACGCAAATTGTTGGATTGCCGTTCCCGGTTCGCTCCCCGTACCTATCTTCTCAGAAGTCTGCCCCACCCCCGCCGGAGC